>Ga0126327_10000038_pt1 | contig 50085 bp, 44 predicted proteins | sample InaspJWI30metaG_FD_101392 | JGI IMG/M metagenome (GOLD analysis project Ga0126327, IMG submission 101392) | Marine gutless worms symbiont microbial communities from Oahu, Hawaii - Inanidrilus sp. 1 OAHU.JWI-30 metaG | ecosystem: Host-associated > Annelida > Digestive system > Unclassified... | reverse complement strand
GCGCGGGGCCCCGCGCTCGGCCACCGTCATCGCCTCCTGCCCGTGTGAACTGCTCCAGGTAAACCTGAAAATGATCAAACGGCTGCAGTGGCTCTACCCCCCCATGGCCCTGACGTTCAACTTCAATTTGTTGAACATCCTCTGCGACAAGCTGGAGATGACCTCCCTATCCTTGCTAAACAACAGTTTTTTGGATGATGTCACCGGGTTGTGGAACCGACGGACATTCATGGAAAATCTCGGTACGGAAGCCTACCGGTCAAAACGCTATCAATCCGATCTGACCCTTTGCCTGCTCCAGTTGTGAGGAAACGGGATTGTCGGGGTTGACCGGAAAGCCATTCTCGATGAAAGTGTCCTGCGTTCCGTATCATCGATCCTCAGCAAGGGCCTGCGCAAAAGTGACGGGCTCGGCCGGCTTGACGATGACAAATTCGCCTTCCTGTTTCCCCAGACAAAAGCCGACGAAGCCCGGGCTATTGTCGGTCGGGCCGTAGAGGCCCTTCATGCAACCCTTGAGATCCCCGGGGACCAGCAACTCAAACTGTCAGGGGGACTGGCCGCTTACCAGGCCCAGGCCGATGAAACCGCCGACGACCTCTACACCCGGGCTGAGGAAAACTTGCAGGCCATGCCCGCGCGTGATCCGGCTGGTTAACATTCCCTCGCGAATCTACCATCCATAAAGGGTACCATTATTTTATTGACAATCCCTACCGGGGCTCTTACTCCTAATCTGGCTTTTTTGATAAGAGCCTGCATTGCTTGCATTTTAATGAGACCGGTATGGATGTGAACGCAAAAAATGTTTTCTTGGTCAGCCTGGGGTGCGCCCGTAATCAAGTGGACAGTGAATTGATGCTGGGCAGTCTGGGTGCCGCCGGCTGGGAAGTGGTTGCCGATCCGGAAGATGCGGATGCCATTGTCATCAACACCTGCAGCTTCATAGAATCCGCCGCGGACGAATCCATCGAGGCCATTTTGGAAATGGCGGACCATAAAGCGGAAGGCAAATGCCGCAAGCTGGTGGTGACCGGCTGCCTGCCCGAACGTTATCGGGAGCAGATCAGCACGGAACTGCCCGAGGTGGACGCTTTTCTGGGAACCGGCGCCTATGCCGACATTCTAAAGGTTATCGATGAGCCGATAGAAAAGGGCATGTGCCTGCTGCCGGACCCGGACCTGATTCGCCCCCAGGGGGGTGATTCACCACGGCAACTCGATGCACAGACAACCATGGCCTACCTGAAGATTGCCGAGGGCTGCAGCCGGCACTGCACCTACTGCATCATTCCCAAACTGCGCGGAAAACAGAAGAGCCGCCAGCCGGCAGATATTCTTGCAGAGGCCGGAACCCTTGCTGCCGCGGGTATAAAAGAAATCGTCCTGGTAGCCCAGGATACTACCTATTATGGGCAGGATATCGCGGTCTACGGGCTGGACGGGCTTTTGGCCGCATTGGCAGATGCGCACCCTGAACTGTGGATCCGGTTTCTGTACGGCCACCCGGAGAGCATACAGCCGGAGGTGCTTTCAACGGTGGCCCATTTCGCCAATCTGTGTCCCTACTTCGACATACCCATCCAGCACGCCAGTGACGGGATATTGAAACAAATGGGTCGGCACTATACCGCCGACGACCTGCTGGACCTGTTTGACCGTATTCGCAGGACCGTTCCCGGCGTTGCCCTGCGAACAACCGTCATTACCGGATTTCCGGGTGAAACCGACACGGATTTCGACCAGCTGGTAGATTTCGTACGCCGGGTCCGGTTTGACCACCTGGGGGTTTTCACCTATTCAGACTCGGCGGATCTGCCTTCCCACCGGCTGTCAGGTCATGTCTCCAGCCAGACGGCCAGGGACCGGCAGGACCGCCTCATGGCCCTGCAGCTGGACATCTCCAGGGAGAACAATCACCGTTTTCTGGAAACGGAAGTGGCGGTGCTCGTGGAAGAAAATCCTGAAACAGGTGTCTATATCGGGCGGACGATGCTGCAGGCCCCCGAAGTGGACGGCTTGACAATCCTGCACGCGGACAATATTGAAAGAGGCACCATTGTACGCGCCCGGATTACGGATACACTGGAATATGATCTGATCGGGAAGGTTTCTTAAATATATGGCTGACCTGAAAACTAAAATTCTGGAGGCAGTGCGCCCAGACCTGGATGCCATAAATGCCGCCCTGGAAGAGAACCTGGCGCCCCATTTTGATCTGACCCGGGATGTGGCCGGTCATATCCTGTTCAGCGGCGGCAAACGGCTGCGGCCCCTGCTCATGCTCTTGTCCGCCCGGTTGTGTGATTACAACGGTGACAGAGTGCCGGCCTATGCGGTCATTTTCGAATACCTGCACGCGGCAACCCTTTTGCATGACGATCTGGTTGACGAGGCCACAGTCCGTCGGGGCAAACCGGTGGCCAATAGCGTCTGGGACAATGCTACCGCTGTCCTGACGGGAGATTTCCTGCTGGCCCGATCCCTGTCGCTGGCCGCGGAAACCGGTAATGCGGATGTGATCAGGACCATCGCCCGAATTACCGAAATGATGTCCCAGGGTGAAATCCAGCAGCTGCATCGCAAGGGCGATCTAACCTTGACCGAAGCTGAATATATGCAGGTCATCGAGTGCAAAACCGCGGTATTGTTTGAAGGGGCCTGCCGGACCGGGGCCCTGGTGGCGGAGCGCAATTCGACCGATCCGCAGACCCTGGCTGATTACGGCTACAACCTGGGACTGGCCTTCCAGATGGCGGATGATCTGCTGGACTATACCCTTGACAGCAAGGCGCTGGGAAAAGCGGTCGGTGCCGACCTGCGGGAGGGTAAGTTGACCATGCCGGTCATTTATGCGCTGGAACAGGCCGGCCCTGAAGATCGGCGCCGGATGGAGGCCATTATTCAAAATCCGGATTTTTCGATAGAAGAGTTTGAAATCCTGATAGGGCTGCTGCAAACCTATGGCGGCATCGACTATACCCGGGAAACAGCCAAAAAATATGTTGATCGGGCCAAGGCGTGCCTGGCGGGTTTCAAGCCTTCACCAGCACGCGGGACGCTGGAGGATATTGCGGATTATGCCCTGCAGCGCAAAATCTAAAAGTGGCTTTTGAAGTTACAATGCTCTGTTTAAGAAGGGTTTGAGCATACAATGGAGGAACGCATAAATGCAGAACTATGTTAGATCGCGCTGGCTGCCGGCCGTATTAATCATGCTTTGCCTGGCAGGCTTCTCAGGCGGACAATCGGCATATGCCCAGCAGCCGGCGGGGTTGAAGACCATGGTGGTCATCGGTACCGGGACCATCTACAAGGGAAATTCCGAGGCAGCGCGGCAGGATGCCATCAAGGACGGCCTCAATACGGCCCTTGATGCGGCAGTGGTTGAACTGCTCTCACCGGAAAGCCTGGTGGGACATTTTCAAATCATCAACCAGGTGATCCAGGGCCAGACCGAAGAGTTCCTCCAGGGCTACAAGGTCCTGGGGGAATACAAAGCCGGCAAGACTTACCGCGCTGTGGTCGAGGCGACCATATCCGTTGAAGCAATTGCCCGTAAACTGTCCGAAATGTCCATTGCCGTGGGCCGGGGGGAACTGCCCAAAGTCCTCTTTTTCATATCCGAACAAAACCCGGTTGGTGCCCTGGCACACTACTGGTGGGGTGGGGATACGCAATTCGTTATGTCGACTTCGGAAAAAACCATGGCCGGTACGTTTGCAGAAAAAGGATTCCTGGTGGCAGATCCGGGGCGCAGCGCTTCCGGCACCCAGAATCGCACCATCGACTTTCCGGCGGTTATCGATACAGCCTCGGCTATGCTGCTGGCCGCAGACTACGGCGCCAAAGTTATCGTTGTGGGGACCGCAGTATCGCGGCCGGCCCCCAATACCATGGGAGCGACCAGAAGGTCATACGCTGCCACGGTTCTGGCGCGGGCCTATCTGGTGGCCGACGGCACCGAACTGGCCTTGACGCAGAAAGAAGCGGTCGCCGCCGGAAGTGATGATGTTGCCGGCGGCCGTCTGGCCATCGATGCGGCAGCAGGACTGGCGGCTACGGATCTGGCTGAACGCATAACAGCGGTCTGGGGCAAGGAAGGCAAAGATCTTTCTACCATTCAAATTGCCGTGGAAGGCACTCGCGATCTGGCCAATTTTGTCATGTTCCGACGGGTTATCAAAAAGATGCCCGATGTCCAGAATATAAAAACCCTGGAAATGAAGCCGGACCAGGCGTTGATGGAAGTTGAATTCCAGGGAACGGCTGAAGCCTTTGCCAATGGATTGATGTTGAACCCCTTCGAGAATTTCCGGCTGGACATCTATGAGGTCTCCGGAGAACTTTTGCGGGTTGCGTTGATCCCGCAATAACGCCAAGAAGCGGTATTCAATATAACCAGTTGAATATTCATCAGGAATTCATGCCGATCTCCGCCAGTTCTGCTTGCGGGAAACATGGGTTTTCGCTTGACAGCAATTATCCCCGGTGATATCTCAACATCTACTTTTACAGGCACGTAGCTCAGGGGGAGAGCGCTTCCCTGACACGGAAGAGGTCGTTGGTTCAAATCCAATCGTGCCTACCAGAAATAAATAAGCGAAAAGCCCGGCTGACTGGCTGGGCTTTTCGTGTTTATAACCCCTAAGAAATTTAGATGTGGGGATGCCCTGACGTCTACCAGGGCGAAGTCACCAGGACTTCATCCTCTGTAACCGGATGATTGGCTATGGCATGGTCGATCTTTTCCAGAAACAGGTCTCGGGATTCCGGCAGCCGGCCCCTGGAAGATACGATATTGTTGGCGTGGTCTCCCCAGTAATAGGTGTCAAAATCCGAAAGGTTTTCCAGGAGGTACTTTTCCTCCTCGAGGATCTGCAGCGGGGTCGCCTGGATGAAGTCGCCGGTTTCCACCTGCTTTGCCAGTTCGGTGCCCGGCTGGATCGCCAGGGCCATGGGCGCCAGTTGCTCTGGCTGCATGACATTGAGCAGCCGGGTGGTAGCAACAATATGCGGCCGGGAACGTTCTTTGCCGCCAATTCCAAAGATAATGGAAACAAGGACGTCGATTCCGGCGGCTTTGGCTATAGCCATTCCCCTTTCAGCCTGTTCCGGCGTCAGCCCTTTTTTGATCCGCTCGAGGGTCGCGCGGTCGCCGGATTCCAAGCCGGTATAGGCCAAAGCCAAGCCGGCCTGTTTCAATTTCTTGAGATCTTCGACAGATTTGCGCCTGAAATCATTCAACCCGGCGTAGAGGGAAATTTTTTTACATTCCGGAAAGGTTGCGGTAATTTTCATAAGAATGTTCAAAAGAAATTCTGTTTTCAGGGCCAGGACGTTGCCGTCAATGAGGAAGATTGAGCGGATATGAGGATATATTTGCCGGGCTTGTTCGATATCCCGATAAATTTCCTCGATTTTCCGGATGCGGAATTTCTTTTCCCTGAACATATCGCAGAAGGTGCATGTATTATGCGTGCAGCCCAGGGTGGTCTGTATCAGTAAACTGTTGGCCTCCGGCCAGGGCCGGTATACTTTTCCTTCGTAGTGCATATCTATCTATCCCTTATCTGGTCCAGCACTTGTTCGATAACCTGCATGATCTTCTCGGACTTCTGTGGATTCAGGCCATCGGGATGCGGAACGGTGAACTGGCCGATATCATTGTCGAAATACTGGCCGGAAGCAGCGGCGAATTCGTCTTCCAGCGCCAGGCGGCAGAGTATTTCCGCACCTATGCGCAGATCACAGCCGGCCACTCCAAAGGCCTCCTTCACCATCTTGCTGCCGAGCAGTGACCGCGGGTTCACCGCAATGATTGCCGGCCCTTCTTCTCCAATTGAAAGCGCCAGGCGGCGAGACCACATGGTAAGCGCCAGTTTGCTTTGCGAATAGGCGGCCATGTCGGACAGCCTGGCCCGTCCTGCCAGGGCATCCGGACTGACGGGCGCCTGGGCAGCCGAGGAAAGATTGATCACGCGGCCGGATGTATCCAGCAGCGGCAATAGCCGCTGTGTCAGCAGATAGGGGGCAATCGTGTTTACGGCAAACCGGACATCCAGCCCGTCCGGCGTTACAAGCTCGGGTGCTCTGAACACACCGGCATTATTGATGAGCACATCGAGTTTGGCGTGCTTTCCGGCAACGCGTTCCGCCAGTTCTTCCACGGCAGCCATGCATGACAGGTCGGAGATGTAGGTTTCCACCTGACCACCATCCGGCACTTTGGACAGAGTTCGTGCCACGTTCTCCAGTTTGGCTGTATTGCGCCCGTGCAATAGGACATTGTGGCCCAGGGCGACCAACATCCCGGCTGTCTCCAACCCGATCCCGTCGGTCGCTCCAGTTACTAGAATTGTTTTTAGCATGCATTTCACCTTGTAAGCCGTTCAGACGAGGTCGTCCTTGCCTTCTATGAGAAAGTGATGACTGATCGAGCCAGCAGTCCGGGCATCGAGATGGGGCTGGTAAGCCGGGTCGTCCATAAAGGCCACGGCGGCTTCCTTTGAGGGCCACGCGATGATGATCCGCAGCGCAGCGGCTTCACCCTCACCCTCAAGGCGTTCGTGGCTTGAAGTCCGGGCAAGATATCTCCCCCCGTGCCGGGCGACGAGCGCATTGGCCGGGCCAATGTAGTCCGGGATCCAGTCTTCGCTGGTAGGTGTGACGAATAGTACCGAGTAATATGTCATCGTATGTTCAGCCTATGCTTGTCCAGGCCCTGCTTTGAAAGGGCCGGGGTTTGCAAAAGGATTGATGCCAGGTACAGCTTTCATCAACCAGGGTAACTAAAGGACGAGAACCTGCTTGCCCATCATGGTGCCGCTTTCCTGATTGAGGTGCATCGCCTGAATGTTCTCGGTTGTTAGGCCGGCGAAGGTTTTTTGCCGGGTGGGCACAAGTTTGCCTTCATCCGGAAGCCTGGCTACGATTTCCAGTAATCTACCCTGTGCGGACATATCATCGGTTTGAAACATCGATCGGGTGTACATGAATTCCCACGATATGGTGACGCTTTTGAATTTAAATGCCGTGATGTCGATTGCATCGACCGGGTCATCGATAAGCACGATACGACCCTGCGGCCGGATGCATTCAGCCATCACCTTCCAATGTCTCTCCATCTGAGTCGTGCAAAAGATGGTGTCCACCGAATCTGTCCCGGCTGCTTTCAGCTCGTCATAAAGATTGCTTCTATGGTTCAGTATTTTGTCGGCACCTAACTTCCGGCACCATGCTTCTGTTTCCGGCCGTGATGCGGTTGCAAATACCTTCAATCCCGCCCAGTGGGCCAACTGTATCGCGATGGAGCCAACGCCCCCCGCACCCCCGATTACCAGAACGCTTTTGCCGGCATTGGCACCTGCTTTGAGGATAAATCCCAAACGATCAAATAGCCCTTCCCAGGCTGTTATCGAGGTCAAAGGCATGGCCGCGGCATCTTCCGGGGATAATTTCTCCGGTGCGGATGCCGCAATTCGATGATCGACCAGGTGATATTCACTGTTGCATCCCGGGCGGGTGATATCGCCCGCATAAAAAACCCGGTCTCCGGCTTTGAACCCGGTTACACTGTCGCCGATTTTTTCGACAACCCCATATGCATCCCAGCCAAGCACGGCATCATTTTCAAACATCTTGCGAACCTTTGTATCCACAGGATTCATTCCAATGGCAACAACACGAACCAGAAGGTCCTGCGAACCAGGCTCAGGCATGGGCTGCTCCTGTAGAATAAAGGCATCTGCATCCTGTGCTTCACTACCGCTTTTGGCAACTATTGCTTTCATGTGTTTCTCCTCTATAGTTCCAGTTTAACTCTGTTCATCTTCCAAAATCACTTTTTCGTGCACTCAATGTATGACGCATGGCAAATAACGCAAATTAATAGTTGTCATGCACCCCATGACTGATTATCATTGTTGGCATGATACCCATCGATCTCGACATAGACATGCTGCGGTGCTTTAGGGAAGTTGCTCAAACCGGAAGTTTCACCAAAGCAGGCAAGGCAATCGGCTTGACCCAGTCCGGCGTAAGCGTAAAGATCCGTCGGCTGGAAGAGCGCCTGGACACTCAGGTTTTCAACCGGACGAGTAAAAGGCTCGCGCTCACGCCCGAAGGTGAAATTCTACTGGACTATGCCGGACGCATATTGGCGGTCCATAACGAAGCGGTCAGTCGACTGACAAAACCAAAAGCATCCGGGACGTTACGAATAGGACTCATCGACTATTTCTTGCCGGAACTGCTCCCCAAACTCCTCAGCAAATTCAGGCAGCAGTATCCCAATATCCATCTGGAAGTGCGGACAGATGTCGGCATCAATCTCATTCCGCTCTTTGAACAAGGCGAGTTGGATTTAGTTGTGACCGGGAAAGACGCCTACCAGGGGCGCTGCCGGGTCCTCATGCAGGAGCCTTTAATCTGGGTAGTCGGTAAGGATACGGAAATATCTCTACACGACGTCGTCCATCTGGTTCTATTGCCGTCACCGTGTGTTTTCAGGAAAATGGCAACCGAAGGTCTCGAAGAAGCACATCGCAAATGGTAGGTGCTCTACACTGGATCTTCCATCGCCAATATTCAGGCTGCGGTCACGGCCGGGATGGGCTTGTCTATCCTGCCCGCGGGAGCACTGACGACAGGGCTGCGCAAAGCACCCGCCCACCTGCAGCTGCCGGAGCTGCCCATGTACTCGATAGTTCTCATTAAAAATGAGGAAACAGCCAACGACGCCAGAGATGTGTTTGTCAGTTATCTGGAAGCTGAACTCAACAATTTAAACTGAAAGATGTTCAATATTAATCGCAATGGTGAATAGCCGGGCTGCCAGGCCGGGCTTTTTTCCGTTTTAGGGATACCGGATGTAGTCACGCGCCTTTTCATAAAACGCTTCAATCCCTATCTTCTTTATTTTTGCATTCATTGCAACCCAGCGGTCATACAGGTGCTGGTCAAAATTGGTTTTCTCGCAGGGGAACTCGTCGCACTGATGGCAATAGTCCACGCCTTTTTCCTGGTGGCAGGGACGCACACCGCAATCTTTGAACAGTCGGCACTGTTCATTACGGCAGCCCGTGCAGTTTTCTTCTGTAAAATAATCCAGCATGGCCTTAAAATCGGGATACTTTTTAAAGATTGGATCTCCCACCAGGGTTTCAAAACGCTTGGCGTAGATTTCAAAATTACCCAATTTTTCCTTTAGCTTCAGGCTGTACTTACGGATGTCGCCATCTACATGGGCAAAACATTTTTCACAGCTCAATCCGCAAGGCGCTATGGCCGCCATTATCTGTGCGTTGTTCATCAGAATCCTCCTTGGTGTGTGAATTTGGAAGAAACATAGCAGTTGCAATCTGAAATGGAAAGTGGCATAAACGACTTTAAAGGAGTCTTTTACGACAACCTTGATTTCGGGCGGCAGCCTTTCGCCGGCACACAATCTGCCTGTCTGTCAGGGGGTGAACCCAATGGACACGACGCCTAAAAAGGTTACAATTTTAGGTCTTTACAATTCAATGGCCACCACAATTATCGGCCCAATGGATATCCTGAACCAGGCTGGCCGGCTTTGGAACAGGGTTAGTAGCACGCCAGCCACCCCGTTTTTCGATGTATCCATCGTCTCTGCTGACGGGCGGCCGATCAAAGCCACCAACAGGGTCCTCATCCAGCCCCACGGCAGCATTGCCGATGTTGATGAGACCGACCTGATAGTCATCGCTTCCGCCACCTATGTAGAACGAATCCTGGAAAAAAATCCTGAACTGGTGCCCTGGATCCGGCGCCACTACGCACAGGGGGCCCACGTGGCCAGTATTTGTACCGGCGTGTTTTTACTGGCCGAAACCGGCCTGCTGGACGGTAAGGCGGCGACGCTGCACTGGGGGTTCACGGAAATTTTTCGACGAAGATATCCCCAGGTGCAGGTAAGGCAGGATCAAATGTACCTGGATCAGGGCCGGCTCTACTGCTCGGCCGGGGTGAATGCCGGTCTGGATCTTGCCCTCTACCTTGTGGAAAAATTCTGCGGTCGGCCAATCGCGGTCCAATGTGCAAAAACCATGATTCTGGATCTGGGGCGCGACATCCAGACTCCCTACGACTGCTTTCTCTATTCGCGGGATCATGCCGACTCAGCAGTTCTCAAGATACAGAGGTGGATTGAGCAGCATCACACCCAAACCATTGATTACAACCAACTGGCCGGGGAACATGGACTTAGCCGGCGGTCCCTGGAGAGGCGCTTCAAGCAGGCAACCGGAGTGACGCCTTTGGGCTACCTGCAGCAATTACGGGTGGAAACCGCCAAACACCTGCTGGAGGAAGGCGGGCGGACATTCAATGAAATTACCTTTCTGGTGGGATATGAGGATATCTCTTTCTTCAGAAAGGTGTTTATCCGGCTTACCGGCTTGCGGCCGAAAGAGTACCAGCAACGGTTTACCAGACATCCTGCCTGACAATTTCCTCCGATTGAAACCGTCATTCACCCATTGGGCGAGCTGCCGCAAAGCAGTATTATGACAAGCAGACTGTAGACCATCTATCGAAAAGCAGGTGACTATGCCGTTTCATCGATATAAGGGGCCGCATATCTGGTTTTATCGAAAACCAGGATGCCGTTTTTGATGGTTTTTTCAACGATGCTGACCCCGGTATGATAGGCGATGAAACGGTACGAGGGGTATTCAGAATGACGAGGTCGCCTTTCTTGCCCGGGTCGAGACTGCCGACGGTTGCGGCCCGGTCAAGGGCAGCCGCCCCGTTCAGGGTAAGTGCGGTGACAATTTCTTCCGGACTGAGTCCCATCTGCAGGGATGCCAGAGCAGCCAGCAGCGGGATCGATAAAGTAAAGCTGCTGCCCGGGTTCAGGTCGGTGGCCAGGGCCACCGCACAATCTCCGGCGATCATTTCCCGGGCCCTGGCATAGGGTTCTTTCAGGCAAAACGCCGTTGCCGGCAGCAGGGTCGCCACCACTTTGGATGCGGCCATGGCGGCCAGCCCAGTGTCGGAGGCGTGCAGGAGGTGGTCAGCCGAGACAGCCCCTAATTCGGCGGCCAGTTCCCCACCGCCCAGGGGGACGATCTCATCAGCATGGAGTTTCAATTTCAAGCCGGCCGCGGCAGCCGCCGTCAGCAGCCTGCGGGATTGGTCGATGGAAAAGACGCCCTGCTCGCAGAAGACATCGCAAAACTCGGCCAGGTTCCGGTTGGCCACCTCCGGGATTACAGTGTCGATGAGAAAATCCACATACCGGTCTGCCCGGTTCTTAAAATCGGCGGGAACGGCATGAGCCCCGAGAAAGGTTGTCGCGATATCGACCGGGTGCCCGGCATCGAGATCGGCCATTACTTCCAGCTGCTTGATTTCCGTTTCCAGGTCGAGGCCATAGCCGCTCTTGCCTTCGACCGTCGTGACCCCGAAGCGCAGCATGGCGTCCAGCCGGTTGCGACCGGCGGCTGAAAGTTCTTCCCGGGAGGCTGCGCGTGTTGCTTTGACGGTGCTGTGAATACCCCCGCCGCGCTGCATGATCTCCATATAGGTGTCGCCGCGCAGGCGCCAGGCAAACTCTTCCGGCCGGTAGCCGCCGAAAACAAAATGCGTGTGTGCATCCACGAAACCAGGCAGGACGGCCTTGCCGGATGCATCGATAACATCAAAGCGGGTGCGATCGATGTCGGCCGGCAGTCCGGCGGTGGGCCCCACATATCGAATGCGGCCGTCTTCAATTATCACCGCCCCATCCGGGACGATGCCGATATCCGCCATCCGGGTACCGGCCCTGGCGGCAGTCCCGCTGCAGGTGACCAGTTCGGACGCATTTTCAACAATGAGGTTTCCGCTGCGTTCAGTCATCGGTATCATCAGCCTCCAGCCGGTCGGCCACCACCTTATCAAGCAGTCCTTCATGCGGGATAAACGGCAGGGTAATGTGATCCGTGTCCGGGCGGCTTTGGTTGTAAGCAATTACCGTGTCGATGGAGTTTTCGTTCCGGGCCCAGGCGCGCCGGGCTACCCCGCCCATGACATCCCAGGGAAACGCCCGTTTCAGGATTTCGTCTACCCGTTGGCTGCCGTCGAGTACCATACCGAAACCGCCGTTGATCGCCTTGCCGATCCCGACGCCGCCGCCGTTGTGCAGGGCAACCAGACTCATCCCGCGAGCGGCGTTACCGGCAAAGCAATGTACGGCCATGTCCGCCATAATGTTGCTGCCGTCCTTGATATTGGCTGTTTCCCTGAACGGGGAGTCGGTTCCACCGGTATCGTGGTGATCCCGGCCCAGCATCACCGGGCCAATATCGCCGTCTCTGACCATCTGGTTGAACTTAAGGGCGATCGCCATGCGCCCCAGGGCATCCTGGTAAAGGATGCGGGCCTGGGTGCCGACGACCATTTTATTTTTACCGGCATCCCGGATCCAGACATAGTTGTCGCGATCCTGGAAGCGGCGGTTCGGATCGATGCAGGCCATGGCGGCCCGGTCGGTTTTTTCCAGGTCCTCAGCCTTCCCGCTGAGGCAGACCCAGCGAAAGGGGCCGTAGCCGTAGTCAAACAATACGGGCCCCATTATATCTTCTACGTAAGAGGGGAATATGAAACCATCCATGGTGTTGCGGCCATTTTTGCAGATCTCCATTACGCCGGCATCATATACGGCTTTCAAAAAGCTGTTGCCGTAATCAAAGAAGTACACGCCTCTATCGGTCAATATGCGTACGAGTTCAAAATGGCGCTTCAAAGAGCGGTCCACCAGGCGCACAAACTGATCGTGGTCGCTGCGCAGCATGTCCGTGCGCTGCTCGAAAGTCAATCCCTGGGGGCAGTAACCGCCGTCATAGACGACATGGCAGGAGGTCTGGTCCGACAGCAGGTCGATATGAATATCGTTGGCGACTGCATATTCAAGCAGATCGACGACATTGCCATGAAAGGCAATGGCGGCCCCAGCCTGCCGGTCTCGATATTCCTGCGCCTGGGCAAAGGCCTCCGCCGGGTCGGCTGTCACCTGGCTGGCCCAGCCCTGCTCATGGCGGGTTTGTATCCGCGAGGGATCGACTTCGGCAATAATGCCCACCCCGTTGGCAATCTCGATGGCTTTGCCCTGGGCTCCGCTCATACCGCCCAGACCCGAAGAAACAAAGAGGATGCCGGCCATATCCGCTTCCGCCGGTACATTGAGTTTGGCCCGGGCCGCATTCAGTAGGGTGGAGTACGTGCCGTGGACAATCCCCTGGGGGCCGATGTACATCCAGCCGCCGGCGGTCATCTGGCCGTAATTGGCGACCCCCAGGGCCATGGCGCGATGCCAGTTGTCCTGGTCGTCGAACATGCCCACCATGAGGGCATTGGTGATGATGACCCGCGGGGCCTGCGACGACGCGTGAAATAGACCCACCGGATGTCCCGAGGCGACCACCAGGGTCTGCTCCTTTGTCATGACTTCGAGGTAGCGCTTGATCAGGCAATACTGCATCCAGTTCTGGCAGACCTGCCCGGTTTCACCGTAGGTCACCAGCTCATAGGGGTACAGGGCCACATCGAAATCCAGGTTGTTGTCGATCATGGCCTGAAAGGCCCGCCCCTCTAGACATGTGCCCTCGTATTGATCGATGGGGCGTCCGTACAGCTTACCCTCCGGCCGGAAGCGGTAGCCGTAGACCCGGCCGCGGGTCAGCAGCTCGTCCAGAAATTCCGGTGCCAGCCGGGCATGCCATTTTTCGGGGATATACCGCAGCGCGTTTTTCAAGGCCAGTTTTGTCTCCGCTCTGGGTAAGGTAAAGTTCCTGGCCGGGGCCCGCCGGATATCAGGTTGAAAATCGGCTGCCGGGGGCAGGCTGTCGAATATGTTTTCCAGTTTAACCGTCAGGGCGGCGGCGATCTCTTGGTTTGTAGCCATGGTTTTACTCCTGTGTCTCCCGGAGGTTGATTTTACATCTCTAAAATGTTTGAATGGAAACCCGGTTGACAATACCTGAACTTAATTGTATTGACATGTATATACAAATTGGTCGCATTTGTCAATCGACTTTTGGTGATCCGGCCTCAGCGGCCGGGACGAATAGCTTAACAAATAGAGCGGAGGTGCAATGCAGCTGCAGGAAATACCCGATGTCAGCCCCTCACCGCCCTTGCCCCTTTACCGGCAGGTAAAAAAGTACATTCAGGGGCAGATCAGCGCCGGCAAGTGGAAACCTGATACCAAGATCCCCTCGGAAAACGAACTGGTGCGCACCCTGGGTGTATCGCGGATGACTGTGAATCGCGCCTTGCGCGAACTGACCCTGGAAGGCCTGCTGGTCAGGCTGCAGGGAGTGGGCACCTTTGTAGCCCGCCAGAAACCCCAATCGGCGCTACTGGAGATTAAGAGCATCGCAAGCGAAATCGAGAGCAGGGGGGGGACGCACAGCAGCGAAGTGCTTTCGCTCGAACAGCTTTCCGCCACGGAGAGCCTGGCCGCAATTCTGGGTATATCCCCGGGTTCACCGCTTTATCATTCAATTTTGATTCACCATGAAAATGGGCAGCCCATTCAATATGCAGAACGATTTGTGAACCCGATTGTCGCTCCAGACTATCTCAGCCAGGATTTCACGTCAATAACGCCCAGCGAGTATTTGCTCAGCGTGGCGCCCATTACGGCAGTCGAGCATATCATCGAGGCGACCCAGCCTGCGCCCAAGGTAAGGAAAAAGCTGGCTATGCAGCCCTCCGAACCCTGCCTGGTCCTGTATCGTAAAACCTGGTCCCAGGATATGGTGGCGACCAGCAGTACGCTTACCTTTCCGGGTTCACGCTATCGCCTGGGGGGGTACTTCACCCCGCCTTCAGCCACGCACCGAGTAACCGCTTGAAGAATGGAGAAACAAAATGGATACCGTTTTACTAGGTTATGACGGCATGACCCTGGAAGAGCTGGCAGCCATTGCCAGAGATAACGCCCCGGTCGATATTTCCGCTGATGCCACCGTCCAGCTGAGCAAATCCAGCCGCCTCATTGCCAAATGGGTGGCCGCTGAAGAAAAAGTGTATGGCGTGACCACCGGCTTCGGTAATCTGGCCGACGTATCGATATCCAGGTCCGATACCCGCCAGTTGCAGAGAAATTTACTCATGAGCCATGCCTCCGGGGTCGGTAAACCCCTGGATTTCGAATCGGTCCGCGCTGTCATGGCGCTGCGGGTCAAGGACCTGCTGCGTGGGAACTCCGGGGCCCGCCCGGAGACGGTGCAGCTGCTGGTGGACCTGCTCAATGCCGGTATCACCCCGGTGGTTCCGGAGAAAGGTTCGGTGGGTGCCAGCGGAGACCTTTGTCCCCTTGCTCATCTGGCGCTGGTCCTGATCGGTCTGGGTGAGGCTGACGTCAACGGTGAAAGACTGCCGGGCGAGAAGGCCCTGCAGCGCTGCGGCCTGGCGCCGGTTGATTTGGATTCGGGCGAGGGTTTGGCCCTGATCAATGGGACCCAGGTGATGACCGGTATCGGAGGTTTGGCGGTTTATGATGCCGTTGCGCTGGGCAAACTGATCGACATCGCCGCATCCATGAGCCTGGAAGTGCTGATGGGCAGCCGCACTGAATTCGACCCCCGCATACATGACTTACGGCCCCATCCGGGACAGGCGCGGGTGGCTGCCAATATGCTGAAAATCACCAGCAACAGCGATATCGTATCTTCACACAAAGATTGCGGCCGGGTCCAGGATGCGTATACCCTGCGCTGCTCCCCCCAGGTGCACGGCGCCAGCCATGACGCCGTGCAATACGCGCGCCGGGTCGTGGAGATCGAGATGAACTCTTCCACCGGCAACCCCCTGATATTCAACGATACGGAAACCTTTCTTACCGGCGGTAATTTTCATGGACAGCCGGTAGCGCTGGCCATGGATTTCATGTGCATGGCGGTGGCCGAGCTGGCCAACATTTCCGAACGCCGCATTGAAAGATTGGTGAATCCCAAACTAAGCGGCCTGCCGGCCTTTTTAGTAAGTGACGGGGGCCTTAACTCCGGCTTTATGATCGCCCAGTATGCCGCTGCCGCGCTGGTGTCGGAGAACAAGGTGTTGTCTCATCCCGCTTGCGAGGATTCAATTCCCACCTCCGCCAACAAAGAGGATCACGTATCCATGGGCACCATTTCCGCCCGCAAGTGCAGCGAGGTAGTCAAAAACACTGAACATGTCATTGCCATTGAATTTCTGTGTGCGGCCCAGGCCCTGGACCTGTTTACCAATCTAAAACCCGGCGAAGGCTCCCTGGCCGCCTACCGGGCGATTCGCGAGGCCATCCCCCACCTGGAACAGGATCGCGTCATGAATACCGATATCAACGTTATGGTCGGCCTGATGCGCAGCGGTAAGCTCATCGAAGCGGTGGAAGCAGCAGTGGGCACGCTGCAGTGATTAAGGCAGTGCCTGAAGTGAGCTAAAGTTTTAAGTGAACTAAAGTTAAGGTGTTCCGCTGATTTTAACAATGGCGGAGCGCAGCGACACCTCAACGTTAGGCAGTTTAGCTCCCTTCAGTCACTTCTAACTTTTATCTATACATGGCGATGCGGATGTGCCCCCACCCTATGCGCATGCTCATGTACGTGGACATGCAACTCTTCATCCACAAGGATCTTACCGTTTTCAATGGTGTACATGTGATCGGTGGTGGCTGTTAGAAAGTCGAACTCGTGTGAAATCAGAATGTACGCCAGGTCAAGCTCGGAAAGAATGCTTATCAGGTGCTTTTTGGTATCCTGATCGAGCCCGTCCGTGGGTTCATCGAGCAAAAGGATGCGCGGCTCCATGGCCAGGATGGTGGCCAGAGCCACGAGGCGCTTCTCGCCGCCGGATAATTTAAAGGTAATTTTCTCTTCAAACTCCGTCAGCCCCAGCCTGCCGAGAGTTTGCCGGGAAATAGAAATGGCATCTTCCTTTGATTTGCCCATGTTCAACGGCCCGAAGGCAACATCCTCGAGTACCGTGGGCGAAAAAAGCTGGTCGTCGGCGTCCTGAAATAACAGCCCCACCTTGCGGCGTACTTCCCGAAAATCTTTTTCACTTTGCATGACGCGGCCGAAAAGCTCCAGCGATCCGGCGGAAGGCGGCAGCAGCCCCATGATAATGTGGAGCAGGGTGGTTTTACCGCTGCCGTTCGGAGCAACGATGCCGATGCGGTCATGTTCCAACAGCGTAAAAGAGAGGTCTTCCAGAATCGGTGATCCTCCCGGGTAGCTGAAAGAGATTTTGTCCAATCTTATCAAGGGGTCGTGGGAGTGCATATTAAGTCCATTCCAGATAAAGTAAGATAACCAGGGCGGATAGGGTAATGCCGACAAAAATAGGGTTTTGTTTTCCGGCCTTAAACGCCTGCAGGGGAATATAACGGCCCCGAAACCCCCGGCAGAGCATGGCCTGATAGACCCGTTGTGCACGCATGGAGGCCCGGACAAAGAGCATACCCGCCAGGTAGGCGTAAGTGCGGTAGGTGTGCAGGTTGGTCCTGGGCTGAAACCCCCGGATTTTAGCAGCACGCACCAGGCGCAGGTATTCCTGTTCGATTACAAAAATATATCGATAAGAGACCAGGAGCAGTTGGGTCAATTTCCCGGGGACGCCCAGGCTGCTGAGGGCGTTGCCCAGGGCAGCCACGGACATGGTGGCGACCAGGGCGATCAGCAAGGCCAGAATTGTAAAAGACTTGAGGGTGATCTGCAAGGCGAGCAGCGCCCCTTCACGGGTTACGGTCAGTGACCCCAGCGAGTATACCGGTGTGCCATGGTGCGTGATGGGCAGGACCACCCACAACAGTGCCAGAAAGCCGGCGACGACCAATAGGCGCCCACACACCTTTCTCCAGTTGAGCTGCGCGGCAATCAGTATAAGCGCGGAAATTGCCAAGCCAGACAACAGCGGAGCTATACTGCCTGAAAGTGCAATGGCGATAGAGAGCACGGTAGCCGCCGCTACCCGCAGTCGCGGATCGACGCTGTGGATGAAGGAGTGGCCGTCTGCGAATGGTTCTTCGATCATGGCGTTATCCGTTCAGGGTTCAAAGGTTCAGGGTTCAAAGGTTATAGGTCTTAACCCAGAACGCCGAACGTTGAACCTTGAACCATCATGGGGTTATTTCTTTTGACGACTTTTAAAATACGCTGCGATTCTCACCAGTCCTATGGTGTAGCCGATGCCGCCCAGAATCTCTGTTAGCGAGGGGCCGGACTGCCTGGATTCCGCCAGCATTTTCATTACCGGTTTCAGTTTCTTGTCCAGTAGCTTTTCGATGGCCGCTTCCAGGTGCTCCGGGGATCTGTCGCCGATCGGGTTTGCCATTTTCACATTTGCCTGGGAGGAATTGGCTTTAGGGGGCGTGCCGGGCACGGGCCTGCCCGTGATCTCTTCTAACGGCACCCGCCAATAGCCTTTGTGTCCGCTGCCGGCGATCAACTCCAACCGCAGATCTGATTTTTGCGGCACCTTGAATGCAAATTCTCCCCGATCGTCGGTTACGCCTTCCAGCAGTTTGTGGCCGTCGGCATCAAACACCACCAGGCGGCCGTTGCTGACTTTTTTGCCCCCGCTGAATTTGCTGAGCGTGTACACCGTATCATTTTCCACCCAGGCAAAGAGGGATACTTTATGGGCCAGTAAGGTTGTTGGTCGGATCATGGGTCCGGGGGTTAAAATTACAGCCGCCAGTGCGAAAAAAAGTGTTCGGCAAGTTACGCGGTTCATGTTGGATTATCCCTTGAGAGTGTTTTTGCAAAAGGCAGCATTTCCGGCTGCACCTTGCTCAGGAAACCGATACAAAAAGCGGTCACGATCCCTTCTATCACCATGACCGGTAAATTGGCCAGGACCACCAGTTTGGCAATTGCGCTGAAACTTTCTCCCGTAAGCACCAACGTTGTTCCCAGGGTCAACGCACTCAACAGGACGGCCGTAAATCCGCAGATGAAACCGGCTATGGCTACCTTCCCGGGCCAGATGGCAATCAGGCGGCCGAACAGATAGTAGCCGAGCACAGCCGGTAGGGCCATAATGACGGTGTTCACTCCGAGGGTGGTGATGCCGCCGAACTGGAAAAGCATGGCCTGCAGGATGAGGGCCACCAGGATAGCCGGACACGCAGCCCAGCCAAGCAGGGTGCCTACCAGGCCGTTAAAAACAAGGTGAATACTGGCGGGTCCAATCGGGACATGGATCAGGGCTGCCACGAAAAAGGCGGCCGACAACATACCTACATTGGCTACCTTGTCATAATCGAGTTTCTTCAACCCCACGGCTGTGCCGACTGCGGCCAACGCTGCACCGGAAGCCAATACCGGCGCCGAGAGTACACCTTCAGAAATATGCATGTTCCCCCTGTACTGCTTGGGTCTTGATAACTTTCTTCCTACTTCGATAACCAAGGATGAAATTTGATCCAGATGACTGCGCCGAGTTCCACCTCTTTCGACTTTCCGTTATGCTCCAGTTCATAATCCGCGGTATTCAAGGCCGCAAATCCCCACCAGCCCTCACTGGGGACGGCATAGGTAAAGACACCGTTTCCATCCGCTTTGATGGTTTGGGCAACCATATAATCTGTTGGAGCAGTCACTTTTCGGTCGCGGTTGTAGTATTCCACCTCGACCGTGGCGTATGGCATAGGCTTGCCGTCCATCTTGACAATGCCTTGAAACACGTTGCCGGCGTAAAGCCAGAACGGTTTGGCCAGCGGTACGATCTCCGTCTTGAGACCGAGTTCCCGGTCCCAGCCTTCATCATCGCCAAATGCAGTTACCACCGTCTTGGTATGATGAACGATAAAGCAGTCCTCGGCCGGTTCCCAGTAAGGCTCTGGTTCCATGTAGAACACATACACGCCCGGGCGCGTGAATTTGTAGTCCGCCCTCCACGCACGATGGTCCATGACCGTAGCGGTTTGCAGCGATTCCCGCAAATCAACTCGTTTGCCACTGGCTATGACAACGAAAGTTTTCGGCAACGCCAATTCCATGCCGACACTTTCAAAAGGATGTGAAAAGGAGAGTTGCAACTGGATGTTTCTCTTGTCTTCCGCCATGACCATTGAGTCGGATGGGATGATCATCCCGAAGTGAGCTGCGGCAGGTGTTAAAAAAGTGAACAGGGAGACCAGCAAACCAACGGTAAAGATACCTTTTTTCATTAAATCTCCTAAAAACAAAATAGCCACGCAGGCGGTATCTTCGTGATACGATTACCTTCGTGGCCAAAGCTCGAACTATGGGTTGTGTTGACTCTATTTGCAAGCAGGTTTCAACCTGCCGATTGACTATTGCTCATACGACTATTGCTCATACAAGAATAGGCCGGAGATGTCAAGCGCGGGGCAGCCCCCATTCCAAAGTAAAAATAAGGGCACGTGGCCAGTTTCTCTTGCCGCTTCAAGGGTTTGAAATGTGACGGTTTTGGTGGTATGGATGGAGACCAACGCCACCATGAACACTAATTATGTGCATATGGATTACAGCAGCACCAATACAGAACCGGAATTTCGGTATCGGCAGAAACGTATACAGCACTGGGACAGGGTATCTGAGACCAAGGCCGATGCCAATCGCCTTGGCGCATACTATCATCAACTACTGGCAAGGTTCTACCGGTTTTTGATACCCCCGGGAAAAAGTGTGCTGGAGCTTGGGTGCGGCCATGGCGATCTGCTGGCGGCCCTGCAACCCGAGCGAGGCGTCGGAATAGATTTTTCGAACGAAATGATAAAATCGGCGGCAACGAAATATCCACAAATGCAATTTGTGCGCGGCGATGCGGCCGTGCTGCCATTTAAAGCAACTTTCGATGTCATTATCCTCTCGGACCTGGTCAATGATCTGTGGGATTTACAGGCAGTTCTGGAGAACTTGCGGCCATTGTGTCATCCCGGAACCCGAATTGTCTTGAATTTTTACAACAGTCTCTGGCGCATTCCGTTGGGGATAGTGAAACAGATGGGGAAAGGGGCGGACACCCTCGAGCAGAATTGGTTTTCGCCGCACGATGTGGAAAACCTCCTGGATTTGGCCGGTTTCGAGGCGATCAAGAACCATGCCCGCATTATTTTTCCAACCAAACTCAGGGGGCTGGCGAACTTTTTTAATCGCTTCCTGGTGCACCTGCCGCTGTTTCGCTGGTTTGGTTTAACCTACTTCATCGTCGGCAGGCCGGCACCGAACCCCGCTGCCGCGGACGCCAACCGGAATCCTGCGGTTACGGTCCTTGTCCCGGCTCGCAACGAGGCGGGGAATATAGAGAATATCTTAAAACGCGTTCCCAAGATGGGTTCACGGACTGAGATCATCTTCGTGGAAGGCAATTCCACGGATGATACGTATGATGTTATCGAGAGAACCATCCCAAAATTTCCCGCCCAGGAATGCCGTTTATTTCGCCAGCCCGGCAGGGGAAAGGGCGATGCAGTCCGGTGTGGACTCGAACAGGCCACTGGCGACATCCTGATGATCCTGGATGCTGATCTGACAGTGCCGCCCGAAGATCTTCCCCGCTTTGTAAACGCCCTGACATCCGGTAAAGGTGAATTCATCAATGGCGTCCGTCTGGTGTATCCCATGGAAGATAAAGCCATGCGCTTTTTCAATATCTTGGGGAACAAATTCTTCAGTGCCACCTTTTCCTGGCTGCTCGGCCAACCTATCAAGGACACGTTATGCGGGACCAAAGTTCTCTATCGTCGCGATTATCGGTTTATTGCCGCCAACCGCAAGTATTTTGGCGACTTCGACCCATTCGGTGATTTTGATCTGCTGTTTGGGGCTGCCAAACTGAATCTGAAGATTGCCGAGATGCCGATTCGCTATCGCTTCAGAACATATGGTGATACCAATATAGATCGCTGGCGGCATGGTTGGATACTGCTCAAGATGGTACTGTTTGCCGCCCGTAAAATTAAATTCATATAGCTGTCAAATCATTTATGGTGAGGCGTGAAGCTGTTCCGACACCCAGCGTTGCGGGGCCTCGATCTGGATTCACCGGAGGCCAGTATGGCCCGGGCCCGGATTATCCGTGGCAAGACAGGCCTGGAGTCTATTTACAGGCGTTGGTACTTACAGATGGCCAGGGCGTTGCCGGAGACGGTATCCGGGCCGGTTCTCGAACTCGGTTCCGGCGGGGGGTTTCTGAAGGAGTTCATTCCCGGCCTAATTACTTCCGAAATATTGCAGGTTCCCGGGGTTGACCTTTGCACCGATGGCCAATGCCTGCCTTTTCGGGACCAGGCCTTGGGGGCGATCGTCATGCTGGATGTCATGCACCATCTGCCCCGGGTGGAGCACTTTTTCAACGAGGCCCAGCGGTGTGTGAAGCCGGGCGGGGTCATCGTAATGTTGGAACCTTGGGTGACCGCTTGGTCCACTATCGTTTTTCGTTTCCTGCACCAGGAGCCTTTTGACCCAAGGGCACCCCGGTGGCAATTTCCAGCCAGCGGGCCGTTGTCGCAGGCCAACTCGGCTCTGCCGTGGATTGTCTTTGAAAGAGATCGCTGTATTTTCAAAAAGCAATTTCCCCACTGGAGGCTTGAAGAGATATCAATAAACGGAGTTTTCAGTTATATTCTTTCCGGTGGTGTGTCCTACCGGAGCTTCTTACCGGGGCCTGCCCTGCGGCTGACATTGAATATGGAACAGGCATTGGTTGAGAGATTACCGGCCTTGGGGTTGTTTGCATTAATAGTGCTGACCCGCCAGGAGTGACGACCATGCATGTGATACGAAGATTCACCAAGCGCTATGGAACACATCTTCCGCATCTCTGGATTGAGGAGGTGGTGGGCGGGTTGCTGCGGTCTATCCCCGGCTATACCGCCCTGGTAGCACGGGGGTGGTTCTACCGGCGAATGTTCAAGAAACTTGGTGCCTCCGCCATTTTCTATCCAGGTGTCCACATCAGCCATTCCTACGGGATCCGGGCCGGAAACTCCCTGGCAATCAATTCCGGGGCTATTCTGGATGGCCGCGGCGGTTTGACTTTGGGCGACCACGTAATGATTGGCCCCCATGCGGTGATCGTCACTTCAGACCACGACCATCAGCAGACGGATAAGCCCATGATGCAGATGGATCATGTCATACGGCCGGTTTCTATCGGAAGCGACGTCTGGATAGGTGCCCAGGCTGTCATCTCAGCGGGGGTAACCATTGGTAATGGTGCCGTGGTGGCAGCCGGAGCGGTTGTAACCGATGATGTCACGGATTGGGCTGTGGTAGGCGGCGTACCGGCCAAGGTTATCGGGAACCGGAAATAGCCGGTACAGGGTTCTTCGACAACAACAAATTAACATAGTGAGTCCCGGTGCAGCGCAACTCTAAGGCCTCCCTGCTGAGGGTGCGGAGTTTCTTCCGTTTCTCATCTATCATTCTTAACTCAAACCCCGCCAATTCTAAAGCTTTCAGAAATTCAGACGGGTGAGTTCCACATTGAACAAGATGCTGGGGCGAAAACTCCGTAAGGATGATCAGCCCGGGATATCGGGCGACAGTCGCAGCCATGCCATCGAAGGCCAGCATTTCGGCACCCTGGATATCCATCTTGACAACATCGATGGGATTGCCGGCGAGGTATGCATCCAGGGTGGTTGCCTCGATCTCTACTGCGGAGCGAGACTCGTCACCAGCGTAAATTCTGTGGTCACCACGGTGACCCTTGTTGATGAAAAGGTGGGCCCGGCCGTTATAGTTGGACACCGCTTTATTGACGGCCGTGATCGTATCGAAGTGGTTGTGGCCTGCGTTTTTCGCAAGCAGGCGGTAGTTGTTGGGGTCAGGCTCGAATGCGATCACCTCGCCGGTAGGACCGACCAAGCGTGCCATTAAGAGAGCGTAGTAACCGATGTTCGCGCCGATATCCGCCACCCGCATACCTGGCTTTACCAATTGCGGCAGCAACTGCGTCTCATAGCTTTCCAGGATTGAAGTTTTCCATAAAAATGAGGCCAGGAGCCGATCCGGTGTATTTGAATACACTTTCAGGCCCCGAACCCTGAGGCAAAGATCCTGCTTGAACTCCACCTTGGCCATAATGTTCAAGACAACCCGGTAAATAAGCGGGTTGTTGACCATCAAGCCTATCACTTCAGGGATAAATGCCATTAATGTCCGCCAATCAGGTCCTTGAAACCCGGTGTGTTCCGGACATTTTCCAGGTCTTCGTCATATTCTAATTTATCCAGCTTATTATAACCTCTATCTATGGCTTGGCGCAGCCATTGCAAGGCCTGGTCGTTTTTGTTTAAACGCGAATACATGCAGGCGACATTGTAGTAGCCCTCGGGCTTTTTAGGTAGCAGCATCACAATGTCTTTAAAAAATCCCAGGGCCTTTTCATATTCAGCCAGTCGGGCATAGGTGGCGGCGGATTTGCCTAATACACCGGGGTGTCTGGGAAAAAGTTTATGGAGCTTTAGATAGTATTCGAGCGCCTTATGGGGGCTCGATTTATATGGAGGTCTCCCATGGTTACTATCAAGGTCGGGTCGTCTGGATCAACTTTGAGCATGATATCAGTACGCGTAATTTCTGAATCTATCCTATCCAGTTGCCGTTGGACCTCTGTTAATCCGAGGTGTGCACCTTCATGTTCCGGGTCTATTTCCAATATTTTGGAAAACTGATCGATAGCTTCTGGCGCCTGGTTTTTCATGAGCATTGCATCGGCTAGGTTGAAGCGTACCAACGTGTCCTGCGGGGCTATTTCAAGTGCCTTTTCATACTGCTCTATAGCTTTGCCTGGCCTATTTGTTTTGGAATACAACAATCCCAAATTATTAAAGGCATCAATGTGCTTGGGATTTGTGGTTAGTGTCTTAAGAAAGTACTGTTCCGCATTTTTGTTTCTATTTTGACCGACGGCAATAATCCCAAGGTTGTAATTTGCTTCTTGGTGTTCCGGATTCACTTGCAGGGCCTTTTCCAGATATTCCATAGCCTCGTTCTGTTTGCCGTATTTTCCATAAAATGCACCCACGGAATACAGCCCCTCACTTTTATCCTTCTCCATGGAAAGGGCCTTCAGCACCTCATTCTCCGCCGCTTTAAAATCCCCTGTTGCGGCTATGGCCAGGCCTAAATTGTGCCTGGCCCATACATCATTGGAATCAATGGCGAGTGCCTTTTTTAAATACTTAATAGCGCCATGTGGGTTGCCTTCATCTTTGAGCAGCGCTCCAACCTGAACCAGGGAATAAGCGTCCTTTGGATTGAGTTCCGCGGCGGTTTTATAATGGTGCATGGCCTCCGCGTTAGCTTCTGTTGCCAAAAGGGCATCACCAAGGTGAATGTGCAGGTCGGGGTGCCTCGGATTGATTTTAATTCCTTTTCGATAATGTTCAATTGCGCGGTCGTAATCCTTTTCCTGATGGAATGCATTCCCAAGGTTTCTATGAGTGATCACATTCTCTCCGGTCACTGCCATGGCATGATAGAATAAGACCTTGCTATTTTTCCAGAATCCAATCTGGCTCCAGGTTGCTGCGCTGAAAACAAACAACAACATGCCGGTTGCCGCTACCGTAACTTTTCCTTGAGTTGTGTTCGTGCTGGCCCAAATGGATATCGGCCAGGCGACCATAATAAAAATGCCTATCTGGGGAACATAGGCCCATCGATCTGCCATTTCTGGCCATAAACCGCCCTGTATCAGGCCACTGACCGGAAAAAGGGTACCCAGAAACCAGAACCAGCCAATCGAAAGCCATGGGCGGGATCTGATCTGCCAGGTGACCAGGGCCGATATTACAATCAGCACCACGGCGGCGCTTAAGACCTGCCAGATCGGAATGGCAGCGGGAAACGGGTAATAAACAGACAAATTAGTAGGCCAGATGATTTTACCGACGTATTTAACATAGGATACAATTGCGTTTTCAATCCGAAGGGACATTGGAACCCTCGCGGTGGCTACGTAGACGCCTAAAACTTTCAGCGAATGCGACGAAATGAAAACGGCGAAAAAGCTGATAATTAGAAAGGGTACCTTTTCAAATATGAGTTTCGGCAGGTCTGTTTTTGGAAAACGCGGCCCATTAGCATGCGCTGGTAACAAGCCGATGCGGTTCATGGGCCAGTAATCCATAAGGAGCAGGGCGCAGGGAAGGGTCACCAGCATCGGTTTGGCGAGAAGACCAAGTATGAATACAAGGAACACTAATAAATATCTGACTATTCCAGGTTTTTGGGAATAGTGGATGTAGGCCAGCATAGTAAGCAGCCAGAACAGGGTGCTCAGGACATTCTTTCTTTCCGCGATCCAGGCCACCGAATCCACACTCAAAGGATGCAGTGCGAAAAGCAACGCAATGATGGCGCTCGGGAAGAAGGCACCGCTCATATAATTGAAGACAATAAATATAAGCAGGCTGTTCAGAATGTGAAGCAGGACGCTGGACATGTGGTGCATGCCCGCATTTAGATCAAAAAGCTGGCAATCCAGCATATGAGCCAGCCAGGTCAAGGGGTGCCAATAGGCCTTCTTGTCCTTGGTTATACTGAACGCATACTCTAAACCTTCAAGACTGAGGCCTTTTTTGACGACAGGATTGTTCGTCACGTAGTTGTCATCGTCGAAATTGGTAAACTCGAATTCAATAACCTGGGCATAGACACCGAAGGTGAGACCAGCCAGTAAGATAAGCAGAAACCTGGTTCTATGTCTGATAAAAAACTCCATCATATCTCGGTTCTCTTACCCATAAGCTCAATGCGTGGAAATAGTGCCCCCAACAGTTGCCAAAACCAGATTATGCCAGGTGCTTTTCTGTTGCGGGTTCAGCTTAAACAAGAATTTTTGCCATAGATATCAATACAATTCAAGGCAATTGATAACCCAGACCCCCCTTTTTGACATATAGGGTACGGTCTTTAACTTATGCAGGAACAGACATATTCAACTCCGCATTCAAGATGACCACCATTTTCGTTAACTGATGAGCCCCAAAACCGGGAATAAACCCTGTTGACTTGGATTGGAAAACTTCATATTAATTAAGACTTTTAGCCATGATAAAGGAAGTACGAAAGGTGTCTAGCAATACATGAAACAAAAATTGAAACAACTGATCCTGTCGGCGGCTCAGGCAGCCTATGGTGCGGGTGATCTGCCTTCCGGGGAGTTTCCTGAATTCGTTGTCGAAGTCCCCAAAGTGAAAAGCCACGGGGATTTTTCCACCAACCTGGCTATGATCATGGCCAGACAGCAGAAAATGGCTCCTCGGAAAATTGCCGAGATCCTGCTCGCCCATTTGAATGACCACCTTGGCCTGCTGGTCAAAAGTGACATTGCCGGACCCGGTTTTATAAATTTTTTCATGCAGATATCTGCCTGGCTTCCGGTCCTGAATGATGTGCATCAAAAAGATGAGCGCTATGGTGAGTCCAATATTGGTCGGGGCCGGAAAATCCAGGTGGAATTTGTCAGTTCCAACCCTACCGGACCACTGCATGTGGGGCATGGTCGCGGGGCGGCCGTGGGCGACAGCACTGCCAATATCCTGGCCATTTGCGGCTGGGATGTTCAGAAAGAGTACTATATCAATGATTCCGGCCGCCAGATCCAGACCCTGGGGCGCAGTGTCTTTTACCGGATGAAGGAGTTGGCCGGGGAAACAATTGACTTTCCGGAAGAGTGCTACCAGGGGAGCTATATCCGTGAACTGGCCCAGCAGGTTATCGAGAAAGAGGGCCCCGAGTTGGCCCGGCACGGAGAAGACGAAGCGATTATGATCTGTGCTCGCTTCGCGGCCGAAAAGATTTTGGACGGTATCCGGGCAGACCTCGAAACGTTTGGTGTCGTGTTTGACCGGTGGTTCAGCGAGCAGAGTCTGTACGACAGCGGCAAAGTTGATGCAATGATTGCGGCTTTCAAAAACAATGGCCGTATCTATGCCCGGGACGATGCCCTGTGGTTCAATACAACCGATTTCGGCGACGAAAAAGACCGGGTCGTGGTGCGCAGCAACGGGCAGACCACCTATTTTGCCTCCGATATCGCCTACCACCAGGAAAAATATGAAAGAGGGTTCGAGCGGGTGATAGATGTTTGGGGTGCCGATCACCACGGGTATATCCCCCGCGTATCCGGTGCCATTCAGGCCTCAGGGTATCAAAAGCAGCAATTCGATGTGATCCTGGTGCAGCTGGTCAACCTGCTGCGGGCTGGTGAGCCGGTGGCCATGTCCACCCGGGCCGGTGAGTTCGTGACCCTGAGTGATGTCGTGGATGAGGTCGGGGCGGATGCCGCCCGGTTCATTTTTCTGACCCGCAGTTCCGACAGCCCCCTGGATTTCGACCTGGAATTGGCCAAGCAAAAAACCAACGACAATCCCGTCTATTACGTCCAGTACGTGCATGCCCGCATTGCCAGTATCCTGAAAAAGGCCGGTGAGCAGGGCTTGGATCCGCTGACTGACCCGGATGCGGCGGCACTGTCCAGGATAGAAGCTGCGGAGGAGATCGAACTGATCAAGCTTCTTGATCGCTACCCGGAAGTGCTTGCCCGCAGTGCCGACCTGATGGACCGCACCGGGTGACCTATTTCCTCATGGAGCTGGCTTCGGCTTTCCATACCTATTACAATAAGCACAAGGTTCTCGGTGAAGATGCGCAGGTAACCGCCGGGCGGCTGTACCTGATTCGCGCCGTGCAGAAGGTTATCCGGAATGGACTGGGACTGCTGGGGGTGAATGCTCCGGATCGAATGTAGAGGTCATTCTTAAGAAAGTCTTTTGACCCAATCTCGGCGTTGGATAAAATTGACAAATCCTTGAAATACATCAGCATTCCTCCGGTTTGCGACCCACCGCCGAGGAATAAATCAAGAGAGGAGTCCAGCAGTGCTGGGAAAATTTCATCCGCCTGGACCTTGAGTCATAATCCATTCTCTAAGATAACCTCTAATTTGTAATAAAAAATCTGAAATAAATATGTTATTAATTGGGTGAACTTGCTAGGCACCAGACCAACCCTCCATACTAATTGTTATCTATGCCCAAAAGTGGAAAAAAAGATGGGAAGGCAAAGTCTTCTGGGTGGTTATGGGCTGTTTTTCTTATTTCCGGCTGCATGTTTACGGTGGGTGTTCTGGTTGGGCGGGGCAATGCGCCGGTTGAGTTCGATATCCAGCAGCTCCAAAATGAAATCAAGGCCCTGAAGGCCAGGGAGCAAACAGCGGAAACTGCGCGTTATAAGGCAGAGCCGGGCTTCTATGAAGAACTGAAAAAACCGGTGGAAGTAAAAGCACCGCCAACACCCAAGGCCCCGGTGAAAAAGCAGCTGCCGCCTGCGGCGCCCAAGGCCTCGAGCAATAAGCCGCCCCCGCCCCCTGCCAAGCCTGTGAAAAAACAGGCCTCTAAAAGCGAGTTTAAAAAAGGCAGCCCGGTAAAGACGAACAGGACCCTCAAGGAGCTTGGGGGTGGTGACAAGCCGCTCACCATTCAGGTGTCGTCGCTCAAATATCACGCCCTGGCCCAGCGCACGGTACAAGCCCTTAAAGCTGCCGGCTACCATGCTTACGTCATAACCGCTATTGTGCCGGGCAAGGGGGTCTGGCACAGGGTGCGCCTGGGGGCTTTTGCCGATAAGAACGAGGCGGCCCCGGTGATACGGCAGTTGAAGGCCGAAGGCCGGAAGCCGATCCTGGTGCGCAAATAGGAGAAGTAAACATTTAGACACGGGTTATACCGGTTGTCACGGTAAGAAGTTCAAGGTCAAAAGCTGTTGATCGCGCGAAGACTTAGAGGCGCGGAGAAAACCAGGAATTAGCCGGCTGCGCCGGATGGACAAAAAACCTGATAACTTCTTGATTTTCTCTACGCCTCTGCTTCTTTGCGCGAGACAATGGTCTTTCTTATGCTGTTTAGGAAAAAGGAGTGCCCATATGAAAATTACGAAAGATGAGGTTCTCAAGGTGGCTGCCCTGGCAAGGCTGGATATAGATGATGCCGCTATTGAACCCTTTGCGGAGCAAATTTCGACCATTCTGGATTACGTGGATACCTTGAACAATGTGGGCACGGAAGGTGTCCCGGGAACGTCCCATGCCATTTCGCTGACCAACGCGTTTCGGGAAGATGAGCTGCGCGAGCATCTCGAGCGGGACCAGGCGCTGGACAATGCCCCGGAGAAGGAGGAGGGTGCGTTTACGGTGCCCCGTGTTATATAGCTAATTTGATGACATCAAATTTGTTTGTCCCAGGTTTTATGTTTTAAGTGTACAAAATCCCAATTTTGGAGCATCCATGGAACTTCACGAATTGACCATTCATGCTGCCCATGACCTTCTGAACAGAAAGGAAGTGTCAAGCACGGACCTGACGCGGGCCGTTTTGGACCGGGTGGCGGCAATAGATGATAAAGTCGGGGCATACATTACCTTAGCAGGCGATAAGGCCCTCGAACAGGCGGCCGCTGCCGATAAACGTATTGCTGCCGGTGATACGACGCCATTGACCGGTATTCCCCTGGGTATCAAGGACCTGATGTGTACCCGGGGTATACCCACGACATGCGCCTCCAGGATTCTGGAGAATTTTATTCCGCCCTATGATGCCACGGTAGTGCAAAAATTGAACAGTGCCGGTGCGGTTACCATCGGCAAACTGAACATGGATGAGTTTGCCATGGGGTCTTCGACCGAGAATTCCGCTTTATTGAAAACAGGCAACCCCTGGGATCTGGACAGAATACCAGGCGGTTCCAGCGGCGGGTCGGCCGCAGCGGTGGCGGCGGATATGTGCCTGGGAGCGCTCGGTTCCGATACGGGCGGGTCCATCCGGCAGCCCGCTTCCCATTGCGGCGTGGTCGGCATGAAGCCCACATACGGCCGGGTATCGCGTTTCGGCCTGGTGGCGTTTGCCTCTTCTCTTGATCAGATTGGGCCGCTGGCCAAGGATACCCGGGATTGCGCTTTGTTGATGAACGCTATCAGCGGCCATGATCCGCAGGATTCAACGTCCGTTCCCAGGGACGTTCCCGACTTTACCGCCGTTCTCCAGCAGGGGTTGCAGGGCATCCGGGCCGGGATTCCCAGGGAATATTTCGATAAGGAAGGTCTGGATCCGGACGTGTCTGCGGCGGTTAAAGGCGCTATCGAGACCTTGCAGGATCTGGGGGTGGAATGTGTTGAAGTCTCTTTGCCCCATGCGGAATACTGTGTCGCTGTTTACTATGTCATAGCGCCCTGTGAGGCCAGTTCCAATCTGGCACGCTATGACGGGGTGAAATACGGCTACAGAGACACTGCGGCGCAGAGCCTGATTCCAATGTACCGGGCCACCCGGTCGGCCGGGTTCGGGGCCGAGGTGCAAAGACGGGTCATCATCGGTACCTATTGCCTCTCCGCGGGTTATTACGATGCCTATTATGGAAAAGCCTCCCAGGTACGCACTTTGATTACCCGGGATTTTCAAAGCGCATTCCAAACATGCGACGTGATTCTTTCGCCGGTGGCTCCGGAAACAGCTTTTAACATCGGCGAAAAAGCGGATGATCCTCTTAAAATGTATCTGTCGGATATCTTCACGTTGTCGGCCAACTTGGCCGGCATCCCGGGGATGTCGGTGCCCTGCGGTTTTTCCCAGGCTGGCCTGCCAATAGGCCTGCAGATCCTCGGCGCCCATTTTTCGGAAGAGACCCTGTTGAAAGTGGCCTACAATTTTGAGCAGGCTACGGATTTTCATAAAAGAAAACCGGTGTTATAATAATCGAAATCGAACATTCCGATTTCGATTTTGAATAACTCTATTCCAACATATGCAAACCGGGATGCTCAATTTTTAAGCCGGTGACTTATAGCCTAGACAAACTGAAAGGAATTACTTATGGGCATACAACCATCAGGCGACAATATTCGCAACGCCGTTAGATGGATTTCCGAACAGCGGAAAGAGCACCCGGAGGCCTCCTTGCAGAGTCTGATCGAAAAGGCCGGTGTGCGCTTTAACTTGTCTCCCAAGGATGAACTTTACCTCGCAAGGGCTGAAAACTACGAAGACAAGTAGTCATGTTATGCAGAGAACAATTATCCTTGTTTGCTCTGTAAAAAACCATAGGTCAAAACCATTATCTCGCGCAGAGACGCAGAGAAAACCAGTTTTTTATCCGGCTTTGCCGGAAAACCCTAAAACAAAATTTCTGCTGTTGATTTTCTCTGCGCCTCTGCGTCTTCGCGCGAGAATACGGTCTTTATGTTTTGTAATATAGCCCATCCGCCTCTTATCCTTGCGATGCATATTAATCAGGATTAATACGTCATGTCGAAAATTAGAATCCTTCCTGAAAACCTGTCCAATAAGATCGCTGCCGGCGAGGTGGTGGAGCGGCCGGCGTCGGTGGTCAAGGAATTGGTGGAAAACGCCCTGGATGCCGGCGGCGACCGGATTACAGTCGAAGTGAAAAGCGGCGGGCGCTCTTTGATCCGGGTGGCCGATAACGGCGAGGGTATGAACCGTGATGATGCCTTGCTTTCGCTGGAACGCTACGCGACTAGCAAAATCTTTACGGACCAGGATCTATTCGCCATCAATACCCTGGGTTTCCGGGGCGAAGCCCTGCCGAGCATTGCGGCGGTATCCAAGTTCGAGATAATCACCCGGCAGGCCCAGGCAGATACCGGCACCCGGATATTCGTGGATGGCGGTAAGATACGAGCCGTTGAAGAGGTCGGGGCACCGCCGGGCACCATGATCACGGTCAAGCAGATATTTTTCAATACCCCGGCCCGCCGCAAATTTTTAAAAACCGTACCGACCGAGATGGGACATGTCGCAGATACCCTGGCCCGCATTGCCATGGGGCGGCCCGACGTCCGCTTCCAACTAAGGCACAACGGCAAGGCGGTCAAGGAGTGGTCGGCATCATCCGATCCTGCCTTGCGGGTGGCAGATGTGCTCGGCATCGGAATCAATACGGACTTGCTGCCGGTCGACGGTTCCGGCCCGGGGGTTCAGGTCACCGGCTGGATTCTCTCCGGGCACAACTCCCGGAGCACCTCCCAAAGCATCTACATATACGTCAATAACCGATTTGTGAAAGATCGCGTGATCCGGCATGCGGTGATTGCCGGTTTCTCCGGTCGGCTCATGAAAGGACGCTTTCCCGTGGCGGCCCTGTTTGTCAGGGTGCCGCCGGAACAGGTGGATGTCAACGTGCATCCCACCAAGCACGAGGTGCGGTTTTCAAATCAGAAAGGCGTGCACGATACCATCGAAAGAGCAGTGGCCGCAGCGTTGCAGGCCTCGGATCGATCGGGCTGGGAATATGCTCCGGCTGCTGCGCCGCGATCTGATGGCAGCAGAACAGAATACCCCCAAAATGTGCCTGCGGTTGAGCCGCCAAAGGCCGTAGCCGAGCGTCCGTCAGATTATAGAAGGGATGGCGTCCGGGGGCGGGAGCCCGACACGCATACCAGCGCCGGAACTGCCGGTACTTCTCGTGAGAGCCGGCCTCTCCCATTGCACGATTTTGAGCCTGCAGATGCATATTCAGATAGCCGGGCGCTGCAGGTTTCAAAGCCGCTTTGGGGGTCACACCCCTTCTCAGAGCTCAAAATTATCGGACAATTTTATGATACCTACATCGTGTGCGAATCTGCCCGGGGCCTGGTATTGATTGACCAGCATGCCGCCCATGAACGCGTGGCCTTTGAAGAATTGAAGCGGGCCATCGCCCAAACGCAGGCACCGGCCCAGAGGCTTTTGATGCCGGAGACCCTCGAGCTGGGTTACCAGGAGGCGGCCGCACTGGATAAGCTGCTGTCCGAATTAGCCCGCATCGGGTTTGAGATCGAATCGTTCGGGAGCAATGCGTATGTCATCAGCTCCGTGCCGGCTTTGCTGGCGCAGGCCGAGGCCGCCCCGCTGGTCCGCGAGATTGTCGAAAAATATGTCGCTGTCGGCATTCCCGATGATCCTGCACGTATACTTGATCCCTGCATTGAACTTATGGCCTGCCACAGTGTCATCCGTGCCAACCAGGCCCTGACCTTGGAACAGTGCGGGGCCTTGCTGAAGCAGCTCGATGGTTGTGATAATCCCTCCCACTGCCCCCATGGTCGTCCCACCTGGATAAGTTGGTCGGTGAAAGAACTCGAAAAGTTGTTCAAACGGATAGTGTGATCCGAACGGAAACCAGGGGTATAGGGTATAGGGCAAAAGCCTTACACGGTCCGAGAAGTCAAGGAAAATTGGTCTCGATTTTCAGGTTTTACTTACACACGATTCTCCAGGCACCATGCGCTCTGTATAAAAAAAGCCCCGAACCAGAAATGGTTCGGGGCTTTTCAATTTTTTCTCTTCGCTTCTGCGTGACGTTTAGAACGTGACGGTCAGGGCGTGGAACAGGGTGTACATGTTATCAATCTTCGCGTTGGCTACACCCTTCTTCCAGAAATCACCGGCATCCAGATAGCCACCCATGATCTTGTACTCCAGGTTCTCCATGGGCGTCCACTTGATGGTGATGTCGTATTCATTCCCGACATCCTCGTCCCAGTCGGTGGTGTAGTTGGCCCCGGTGGCATCGTTTATCAGGTTGGTTCCTGGTGGTTTATCGGCTTTGGCGTTGCCGTAAGCAAAATCCAGGTGGATATTCTCCATAACGTCCCACCCGAGTCCCACATAAATGACCTTAGCGCCGGCTGTGGCCAGTGTGCCCTGTCCAGCTGTCGTACCGGTCGTATCGGCCGAAAAGTTACCTATGCCACCCAAGGTGTTATAAGTGCCGAGTTCATGCGGATTTCCAGTCAGAATCAATAGGATATCCATGTCCCGGTTGTTCTCGATGTAGCCGATGGCATTCATCTCATTGTCACCGGTATTGTTATCACCCGACATAAACCAGTATCCGCCACGAATCGCGGCCGGCCCGATTTTAAATTTACCTTCCAGGTGATACATCAGGGCATCTACATCAAGATCATTGGAATTGACGATGTTGGGATGGTTTTTATTCGAGTATTCGGCCTCACCAAGAGCGTAGATCGCTTCCGCGAAGTAGCTGAAAGGTCCGAAGTTCCCCGAGATGTATGGATCAAGAATGAAGGCTTTGGCTTCTACGTTGGCAAAACCGTTCAGAACGGTTGATCCGGCTGCAGCCGCCTGGCCTTCTGCGATTAGAGCTTGTGATTGTAAAAAATTAAGACTTCCCGCGCCACCGACGGTAATGAGGTCAGTAGCGGCTGCTGCCGTTCCAAAGCTACCTGCAAATGCTGCATACGTCCCTGTGAAGGTTCCCCTGGCTGTAGTGGCCGCGGCAGACTTCGCCTGAAAGTCATTGTAGAGAAATTTGAAATTCAGGGTGTCCCGCATGGTCGGAAAAGCACGGAAGTCGTACATCGAGGCCAGCAAACCAACCTGAAAGTTTTCACCCTTATGCTGAACGAATGCGGTGTATTTGTCGTTGTCCGCATCCGCCTTGGTATTCAGGTTGTTGGAATCCTGCTCAAAACTTTTTTCCAAATAACCACCAAAAGACAGCTTGTCGATGGGGACGTACCACAGAAGGCGGTTCTTGCCTTTCAAGTTGCTGTCGCCCTGTGGGGATGGACCCCACTGAGAACCAATCATCCGGCCGCCGAGAAAGGCACCATACGGAGTTTTGACGATGGCGTAAGCGATATCGAAATCAAAGTTTTGATAGTTCTGGTAGTCAGGACGAGCGGTATCGGTATTTTGAGAGCCGAACTTCCGATTATCAAGCGCGTCGAAACGGGTAACGAATGAGATGTTGTCATTGACCTTGAAGGTGGTCTTGATCCGGGCCCGGGTATCATACCAGGCCTGGGACGCGGACTTGGGATCGGTTATGGTGATGTTGTCGTGGTTCACACCCCTCAGGCGGAACTCCCCCGAGAAGTCGACATCCAGCGCCATGACCGGAGCCGCGCAGAGCAAGGCGAGGCCAATGACCATGGTTACCAGTAAGCATTTTTTCATCTGTTTTCCTCCTATAAAAATTACAAACTACAAAAGGATACTTCTTTTCCCCCAACAAATCTTCTTTTGTATCACCTCCTCCTCGTATCGGTCTGCTTAGGCGGTTTGAAGATTTACCCCAATGCTGCTTAAATTCATCCCGTGGCCGGTGATTACTGTCGGCAACAGGACCAATGTTAACACCAGATCATGGCTCTATAGGTACTGCTTTTTGTTGCCAGGCCGAAAAATGCCCTGGATAAAATCGTATCGTCTCTGGTTGGTGCCCGAATGACCTAATAGCTAAGATGTGCTTTGGCACAATATTACCCAGCCGGCAGCACAAATTCAACACCTTTTATTACTTGGCTGACCACAAGGTCCGCTGGGCCTACGGGGCGGTGCCAACCGTTTTCGATTCGTTCCACTTGATCGTCAGGTATGACGACGCTTTCTCGAAGTCCAGCAGGTCGCCGGACCCGACTACCGCAAATACCGCGTCCCGCGCGCCGTCGCCGTCCATGTCCGCCAGTGCGACGTCACTGATGTAGCCGGCTGCGGTCTCGGACGTCCATTTTTCTTTCAAAGCAACAACGTCCCAGTAGAGGCAGGCTACCATTCCACTTTTGTAGGCCTTCACACGTGAAACCAGATCCCGCGCCGAATCCCGGTTCTTGACCACGATGGTTTCCAGGTTGTCGTCCCCATCGAAATCTTCAAGATGGACCCGCTGGGGCAGGTAATAACGGCCCACTTCCGAAATATCCGCGCCGGTTTTAAATTCCATGAACGTGGCATTGCCGCCGTATCTTTCCGAACTGGTCCACTCCTTGCGGCCGCTGCGGTCCAATACCCGCAGACGGTTGTTGTCCAGCAGCCTGACCACCTGATCCTGACCTTTTCCGCGAATATCCCCCCAGGAGAAGCCATATACCTTCATTTCACGGGGCAGCTGCTGACGCTGGTCCGGGACCAGCTTGTCGCCCTGCCAGCGCAAGGTATAGATTCCGGCCAGGAAAAGTTCAGTGGGTTCGTGCAATGAGGCAAAATTACTGCCGCCGGTGACGGTACCCCGTTTCTGGCCCAGCAGCAGGTCGCCCTGCCCGGGAATGCGGACTGCCCGGAAATACCAGTTCTGGTTATCGGCGATTTTCACCAGGGCCCCGTTGTGCCACTCTAGAACATATGACCGCAGTTCACCATCGCGCAGCCGGCAGGTGACGTAGATTTCAGGTCGGCCGTTTTTATTCAGATCGAGTACATCGACCCCCATCAGGGTTAGATGCCGTGAGCCTTTAGATTCGGCCACTGTCACGAGACGGTCTTTTGCATAACGGCGTACCAGCACATCGCGCCTGGTGGCCATCACGACCTCGATGTTGCCGTCCTGGTCTATATCGCCGGCGGCTATAGAGAGGACGCCTTTTTTAAACCGTTCGCTCTTCCATTCCGGGGGGCGCTTGGGGGCCGCCACAGCCGGGGCCACGGCGGGTGCTGCGGCCGGTGGTGCGGCCGGCTGGGGCGCGACTGGAACCACAACTGGAACCGGGGTCGGCGCCGCAGGAGCAGTTGCCGCCGGAGGCGCCCCGCTGCCCAATAGAAACGGTCGGGCCTGGGAAGCGAACTGGTCTATATGCGTAATGACCGCACCCTTCTTGGTTCCGGCCCGGCTGAACGCAATGGCGGTGGTTTCATTTTCTACGTCAAGCAGCTTGAGGTCGGTGCTGACACTTTTTCCAAATACCGTGATGCTGCCGTAGATGACATAGTCGGCATTGCTGTCGGCGGCCATCTTCAAAGCGGCCGCCTGGTCGGGCGCACTTTTTGCGCCGGTGACCGTATCGATCCGGTCCTGCTGGTACAACCGTGAGGAGAGCATGGATACCATGCCCCGATTCAGGTAGGCGAGATCTTTTTCAGCATTAATAGTAAAAGGCAGAATCAGGACCTGTTTCAGGTCGGCTGCCTGGACGGGCGGGGATAAAAAGATAAGTAATATTGCGAATAAAAGGCAGTGTAACAGTAGGTTGAACTTTAAGCGCATCTGGATCGTTGTTCCCGATTTCAAGTGGATTTAATAAATGATTGGCATTCAGCGCCTGAATTATCGCGTAACCATAGCATGAATGCCGTATTTTTTAAAGGGCAATCTTGACGCTCAGGTAAATCTGAGATGTTGCTTCTGCTGAGTTTCCGGGCGGGTTAATCTGGAGGCGAACGGATTTGACAGCGGTGTTTTCGATGCTGTAAGGAAAATGCGGGGTAGAGGACCTGCAAGGCGTTCATATTCCTAAATCCAAATTTCCGCATTCCTCGCGAAACCCCGTCAGTCTTGGGATAAATGAATGTCCGCGCCTTGAGATCTAATAACCCTGACACGGAAACAACATTTTTTGAAGCCTGTGGGGGGTGTCGACCGGACAGAGAGGCCTGTTAAGGTTTGCCGCAATGGATTTCGTTATTGTTCTATCCGGTGAGACATCAGTTTCCACCCTGTTATTGAAAAGGGGGCGATGCCCAAAAATATCCAGAATTATCAGGGAGTCACAGAATGGATAAATCATAGAAAAACCTTGACTTTTAAAATTCGGGTTGGTACAAGATTGTCGTTATTATGTATAATTGTATGACTTTGGCTGCATGGGCTTCTTAGGAACGAGGCCCATTCGCCAGGAAAGGAGGTGATTCGGGGTCGGCAGCAACCGACCGGTACAAGTATTATCAGGTTACAACATTGTTCTATCGTCATGACGACAGTTAATCCATTAAGGAGGAATTAAAAGATGAAGAAATTATTTGTATGCGCCCTGGCAGTAGCCATGGTATTCGCGTTTACCGCGCCCACAATGGCTGCTGACTGGAACTTCTACGGCAGCGCTCGTTTTACTACCTTCTCCAATGACGTTGACGCCCAGGTAGCTGGTGTACCTTCTGACACTGATACCCAGTGGGCTCTGCAGGGCAACTCCCGTATTGGCGCAACCGTTTCCGCCGGTGACGTAGGCGGTGGTTTCGAATACGGTTCTACCCCTAACCTTCGTAAACTTTACGGTACCTGGAATTTCGGTGCTGGTACTCTGCTCATCGGCCAGACCTATACGCCGATTGCTGAGTTCTACTCCAACCAGGTATTTGGGGCTGACAACGACCTGCTGTTCCAGGGTATGGCTTACCACGGACGTCGCGGCCAGATCCGCCTGACCTTCGGCGGTTTCAACGTTGCCTTCGTTACTCCGGTAACCCAGCTTACCCTGTCCAACACCGCTGGTGGTACCACCGTTTCTACTGCCGTTGGCGTAGACACCACTCTGCCGCAGATCGTTCTGTCCTACAAATTCGCTACCGATATGTTCAGCGTAAAACCGTACCTCGGATGGGCCAGCTATGACTTCACCACTGGTGTAACCAATGCTACCCAGCAGGAATCTGTTGATTCTCTGGTATACGGTATCGGCGGTAAAGTGAACTTTGGTCCTGCTTTCGTAGCGGCCAACTTCATGGCCGGTAGCAACGTTGGCAACATGGGTATTGACATGGCTACTGCTTCCAATGCTATCGTCAACTCCGCTACTGGCGGGATCGTTGACAACGACAGCCTTGGCTACGCCGCAGTAGTTGGTTTCAAAGCCAGCGACATGTTCATCATCGAAGGTGGTTACGGTTATGTTAGCTCTGAAGTTCAGTACACTGCTGCCAAGCAGGAAGACACTGCCTTCTCTTACTACATCAACTGCACCATCAACCTGGCTCCGGGCGTCTTCGTAGTGCCTGAGTTCGGTATTGTTAGTGGCGACGAAATCAAGAATCCGCTTGGTGTTGTTGGAACCACCAAGCAGACCGAAACCACTTACTTCGGTGCCAAATGGCAGATCAACTTCTAAGTCTCTGACTTAGTAGTCATGTCATAATTAAAACCCGGGGCATTCGCCCCGGGTTTTTTTATGCATATTTTAAATCTTAAGAATTAAGTTTTAGGAAAAGGCCACCCGCTATCTGAGGCGGTGTGGCTTTAATTATTTTAGAATGAGATCATTCAGAAGGCCACCGGATGGGATTTGAGTCGCTTTACCTGCCCTGATTCGATCCACCCCATGTCTCCCGGGCAAACAGGCGAGAAGCCGCACGACCTGAATTGGCAGTCGTGACAATCAGTAATATGGAAGCAGAAAGAATGGTAAGGCTAACCGTTAACTCCTTACACTTAAACCCAGGATGGTCTTCATTTTCGCCGTTCCGACTTCAGCCGCGTGTAGGCCTCCATCTTCCTGACTGCCTTTAAATCCGCATCCGATTCAATTTGCTCCCAGTTGGCATAGCCCCGCTCAATGGCTTTCTTCAGCCAGGCGAGGGCTTCCGCCTTGATATCCTGCTTTGCGTGCCACCGCGCCATATTGAAATAAGGCAGGGAAAAATCCGGTGCCTGTTCCAGGTGCCGCATAAAAACCTGCTGTGCCTCAGAATAGCGTTCAAGCGCAAGGTAAAGATTGCCGAGGTCGTTCAGCAATATGTCAGACCCCGGTTCAATTTTAAGCGCCTGATTGAGTGCGTCTATAGCCAGGGCATTGTTACCTATAGATTGGTGCAGCGTGGACAGGTTGGCATGGTGCCGGCTGTTGCCGGGCTCCTGCCGAATCGCTATGTGAAGCTTCCCAATTTGGTTTTCGACCTCTTGTCTTAAAATTCTGGCACGATTCAAATTGACCCGGGCGTTTTCGTTCTCAGGATCCAGGACCACGGCTTTTTCCAGGTGTTCTACACCGGCCTTGAAGTCCCCGGTCTGGATGAGAGCAATCCCCAAATTCGTATGCGCCGGAGACATCTCAGCATTGATGCGCAGGGCAAGCTCAAATTGATCCACCGCAGCTTCGATCTCATTGAGCTTCATATAAGCCGCACCCAGGTTGTTCAGGGTCATGGCGTCCCGGTGTTCATGGGTCAAGGCTGTTTTGAAATATTGGATGGCCTTGGAGGTCAGGTTCTTGTGCTGCCAGGCCAGGCCGAGGCTGTTGATGGCTTCAATATGTCCCGGTTCAATGGCCAGTACGGATTCGAACTGCGCAATGGCTTCATCATAGCGGCCAAGGTCTAACTGGGCCAGGCCTAAATTGTTGTGCGGCCTTGCTTTGTTTGGAGATTTAGCCGCTGCATCTTGCCACAGGGACACCGGTTCGCGCCAGATCTCGTTGCGCTGGTATGTCCAAAAGGCAAAAGCAGCCGATACAAGCAACACCAGCGCCACTTTCAACGATGGGATCTTCAAGATCCGGTCAACCAGCACCACTGAACAAAGCGCAACTCCCATATACGGCATATATGTGCGATGCTCAAAAATAACGGCCAATGGAATTACGGTGGATTCGATTGCGAGGTTCACGAAATACCAGAAAATGCAGAATGAGACCAAGCGGTAACGACGGGCACCCAGAAACCCCATAAGCAAAAGCCCGGTAAGAAAAAGCGAACCCAAAAGCGTAGTAATAGGATCCGTAAAGGATTGGGATAATGGGAAGTCGTGATCCAGGTTCAATCGGGATGGATGGGGCCAGAAAAAAATACTCAGATAGTGGACAACGACCCGGAACTGGGTCAATACACGTTCGGTTAGGGTAAAGCGGGATTCGGAAAAATCCCGAAGAGAGCTCAGCTTGCCCAAGGGGTCGCTGCCCAGATAGACGAAGGCGACTATCGTCAGGACCAGGCCGAAGCAGAAAAAATACTTCAGGTTGTTTTTGAGCCACGCTTTACTGAGATCCTGATAGAAGAACCATTCATATAGTAGAATAAGAAAGGGAAAGATGGCGGCGTTCTGTTTGCATGCCAGGGCTAAAAACCAAGAAATGGCTGCCGCGGCCAAGGCGGTTCTACCCTTTGCAGATCGAACCTGCGCTCGCCCTATCGTATAGAACCAAAGGGAGCAGATGCAAAACAGAGCTGCCATAATATTGGAGCGCTGGACGATATACGTGACCGACTGTGTGTGCACAGGGTGCACCAGCCAGATCAACGCCGCTGAAAAAGCAATTAGCGTTGGCCGGGTTTCTGTATCTTCTGGCAGTCGAAGATGTAGCATGGCCTGGAAAAGGAAAAAAAGTAGAACACCGGTAACCAAATGTAATAGGATGTTGACGATGTGATAATACTTTACGTCGTATGCGTTAAAATAATAGTTTAGTGCAAAACTCAGGTTCGGCAGAGGACGGTTCTTGGAGGCCTGTTCATTAAATACCGCTTTCGTGAGATTTTCATAGGTGATGGAATTGATTCGTATGTGTGAATTGTTTGCAATGCGGGCCTGACTATCGAGATTAAATGGCGCCTGCAGGGAATTGGCGTAAATAGCTGCTCCGATAATGACGATTGCCGCGAGGAAAAAAACAATTGATATGTTCTTATTCATTGCACCGCAAATTTGAGATCGTTATTCGTGTTTTACTTTCTGGATAATATTACGACCGCGCCCCCAACAGCGGAAGCAATCAGCATCTGTGTGAAAAAGAGAGACCCGACCAGGATTCCCTTTTCAAACGGCATACCTGCTAACTTGAAAAGATAGGCATAGATACCTTCCCGTAGCCCGATACCATTAAAGGAAACCGGCAGCAGTTGAACAAATAGTACCAATGAACCCATCCAGCACAATTGTGCCAGGCTGGTTTCTATATTGACAGCCCCAAATAGAAAGAAAACTCTGAGTAAATAGGCAAAATGCCATAGAAAGGCAACCCCAAGGCTAGCGAAAGCAAGGTCCGTTTGGTGTTTAAAGATTGCGAAACTATCAAATAACGGCCGTACTTTTTGCCAGTAATTTTTTTTATGTGCGTTGTGGCCATTGTGGCGGTCGGGGGTGGGGGATCTGTAGACTTCCATGGAAATGAAATATAGAACCAGTGGGATCATTAACCCTGCTAGGGCGAAGGGCAAGATTCCCTTGCCCAGCATCCGGCTTTCTATGCTGGTAAGAAAAAACCATGATAGGAGGATGAAAAAGCAAAGTACAATAATAAAAGAAGCCCTTTCGAAAATCAATACAGGTAAAAAACTTAGTTTTCCCTCCTGGTTTTTAGTTGTTTGATACCACCGCACAACACCCTGACCCATGGCCGCAGTGAAAAAGAGTGAATAAAACCTGCTGATGAAGTTAATTTTCAGCAAGGAAAGCAGGGTCTGCCGGATAGGGGTTGGAGCAAGGATGATTTTAAATTTGAACGCCAATATACAACTGTTCACTAAAAGTATCCCCAGAGAGATCAGGTAGTATCCCGGTCGGATCTCGAAGAGTGCTTTTTTAAAGGACTGAAGATCAACTATGGAGAAAACATAGACCAGAAACGCGGCTGATATGATGATTTTAAATATTAGCCGGAGTCGCCGAAACGCGATATTTTCGAATAGCTTCAATCTATCGCGAGTGAGGGTATTGTCTGGCTTATGTCCACTCATTATTGCGCTAGCCTAAAGAAATAAGCATTGGAGTGAGGATGGATTGGATTTCATCTAATTGCTGGTTTGAAAATTCCTTTTTCCATTTGTTGAAATTATTTCGTTTTAGCACGGGTAATGAATCATTAAACTGCTTATCGGGTTGCACCCCTATAAAATCAAGAATTTCATATATTTTTTGAGTCCCATTTTGAATCAAGTCTTCATACCGGAATTCAAGTTTGTTTGGGGTGGGGATGTTGCTCCAATCCTGCCGAATGGTATCGACGCATTTTAACCACTGATATGCATTGAACTGAAGTAGCGAAGAACTGTTGTACAATTGCTGCCAGCCTTCGCATCTGGGTCCCCAACCGGTTTCACCCTCCCAGCGCAATCTGTTCAGGTGTTTCGATTTGTCCAGAAAGTGTCCATGTGTCTCAAACCAGAAAGCGTTGATTCTATCCTGGACAAATGGTTGCCGGCTTAGCCAGGACCTTACCACCGATAAGGCTTTCATGTAATTAAAGCGACTGTGCATATCATTCCCGTGGACTATCTGCCTGCGCCGTAGCCACTCTTTGTGAATCGATAACGTCGCATCACGGCCATCGCGAATGATGTGGATGAATCTGGCTTCCGGAAAAATTTCTCTAATAAATGACATCTTCAGGCTATTTCGTGGCGATTTGTCGACAATGATAGAGCTGTCGGTCTTGGTTTTGTACCTTAAAAAGCTGGACTGAATGTGTCTCTTTACGATGGGTGTCGCATCGACTGCACTGCGGCAATCATCGCCGGCATTCCTGAAATGTTTATCCCAGATAAAATAGGGTTCGTACCACTGCGAGATTTTTCGGTGTTTGTCAAGTATTTCGCCGAGAACTGTCGTCCCGGAACGTGGGGAGCCGACAATAAATACGAAGCAGTTTTTGTTCATGCTATCGCCACCATGTTTTCAGGATAGCCCTGGAGAAGTTCAAGGCATACATAATATCTTTGCCTTTTTTACTTTTTCCGAATTTCCGTTTCATAATCGTAATCGGTGCCTCACCGATACGTACTTGGCTGCGAACCGCTGCGATGAGTAGTTCACTGGTATGATACTGGTCTTCAACCAATTCTATTGATTTCAGCATGTCCATCTTGAAGGCCCGATACCCGCTGGATGGGTCTGTAATTTTAACCCCCAGCAACAGGCTTATCAGCCGACCGAATAGGTGTACACCGATAATACGGAATAAGCTGTCCTTTTCGTACGATCCGAGAATCCGCGAGCCTATGACCATTTCATACTGGTCGTCAAGCAGAGGCTCAACCAAACCTGCCATATCATCAGGCCGGTGCTGACAATCCGCATCCATGGTAATGCAAATTTTAGTATCGGTCTTTTTCAAGATATCATAGCCCAGCCGGAGTGTCGCCCCACCACCACGGTTTATAATATTGGAAACGAGCATGCTGCCCTGATCATCGGCCACAGCAGCAGTTGCGTCATCACTGCCGTCATCAACTATCAGGACGCCTACTGATATTCCACGAATTTCGCGTGGAATGTTGGGTAATAATTCCTTCAGGTTTTCAGCTTCATTAAAAGCAGGAATAACAACCATGATAGGTTTGACCGTGGCCTTCAGCTGGATGGCCTTCTCCAGTGTGATGACACCTATGCCTCGCACGAGCCGGTCAAATTGCAACCGCAAATTTTCGAGACGCGCTTTTGTGTAGAAACTGAAGAACATCAGGAAAATATTGGACAGGATGAGCAGGGCCAGCAGGCGGCCGCGCTGGTGTTCCTGCAGCGCGAGGAGATCGCGCAGAAAATTGATCGAATCGGGATTAACGGTGACCACAATCAAGGCCAGGTTGAACAGAGACAGAAGGATAAAGTTGAATCGGTTCCATTTCGGGCCCCGGAAAAACAGGAACGTGGATATCAACCCAATGACACCGAAAGCCAATCCCAATAATCTCAGATTTGACATATGCCCAGCCTATTTCCAGGTTGTCCCGCGAAAGATACGCTCCGTAGCGATCTTATTCCGGTGCCCTTTGATAAAGGTAAGCAAGTCCTTTAATACCTCTTCCGTCAGGCGGTTCGGTTCGAGTCCCAAATCCAGCAGTCCGGTATGCTTGGGATTATAGAAATGCTCCTCGGCTTCAACCCGGGGGTTTTCAATGTGCTGGATGGCCACATCCAAACCGAGGGCATCACCGGCTTGCTGGACTCTTTCCGCCAGCTCGTTTACGGTAAAAGTTTCCGTAAACTGGTTGAATATGCGCAGTTCCCCTTTGTCGGCCGGATTCTCGAGGGCCAAGCGCACGCAGTTGAGAGTATCCTTGATGTTCAGATAGCCGCGGGGTTGCCCGCCCTTGCCGTAGACCGTCAAGGGGATGCCGGCCACGGCTTGGACGATGAAGCGGTTCAAGACCGTACCGAAGAGCTCATCGTAATTAAAAAAGGACAGCAGCTTTTCATCGCGGCCGGTTTCATCTGTAAAGATGCCATAGACCGGCCCCTGCATGAGATCGGTGACCCGCAGATCCCAGACACGCACGTAGAACCACAGCAGGTCGGTGTCCATGATCTTAGTGGTATGATAGAGACTGCCGGCCTGGCGCGGGAAAAGAAAGGTCTGGCGGCGACCGTTGTGCTCGACATCCAGCCAGCCTTCTTCGATGTCGATATTCGGGGTGCCGTATTTACCCATGGTCCCCAGTTTGACGATATGGGCCCCGGGGCAGAATTCGCGCACGGCAAAGATGGTGTTGGCGGTCACCATCAGGTTGTTTTCAAGGGTCAAGGCGGCGGCTGGCCGGTTGAGCATGGAATAGGGTGCGGCCGGCTGTTCGGCGTAATGCACGACGGCATCCGGCGTGAAATCAGAAAACACCTTGCTGATGAAAACCCACTCTTTAAGGTCGCCAATGTACGGCCGGATGCTGAGGCCGGAAACCGCCTGCCAGGCGGCGATGCGCTCTTCAAGGTCCGGTACCGCATAAAGGGGGGCAACGTCCTCTTCCCTACACAGCCGACGGCGCAGGTAGTTGTCGGCCACCGCCACGCTGTGTCCGCGGGCGGAAAGGTGCATCGCTGTCGGCCAGCCTAAATAGCCATCGCCTCCGAGAACCAGTATTTTCATAGGGGCCCTGTATAACCGCCGGTTCACACCGCTGAAATCGCTTCGAGCAGTCCGTTCCGGCGCAAGAAGTCGGTCAATTCCGCTTCTGACAAGGGGTTTTCACGGCCGGAGTGATAAGGATCTTTTACTTCTCTGGAAACGATGCCAGCATACTCGTAGTGAATATCGCGGTAGATATTCTTGAAAGCCGGCAATGTTACGAAGTAGCTCTCAAGTTCCCAGGTCCGGCGGGTTTCTTCATCGTTGAGAAGTTCTTCGTACATTTTCTCACCGGGTTTGACCCCGATGGTCTTGATTTCGATTCTTTCCGGGTCATGCCCAAACTGACCCGCCAATTCGCGGATCATTACTCTTGCCAGGTCGACAATCCGGATAACCGGCATTTTGGTGATAAAAACCTCTCCGCCGCAGGCATAATCAGCGGAGTCCAGAACCAGGAGGACGGCTTCCGGAATGCTCATCACAAACCGGGTCATGCCGGGATCGGTCAAGGTGATGGGGCCGCCTTTTCGGATTTGATCTCGAAAGACGGACACAACTGAACCGCTGGAACCCAGCACGTTGCCGAACCGGGTGGACGAGAAGATAGGACCTTGCTGCTGGCGCAGGTTGCTGTTGGCGGCGGTCATGAGCCGCCCCCCCATCAGCTTGGACGTACCCATGACGTTGGTGGGGTTGACGGCTTTGTCGGAGCTGGTGAAAATGACCCGGCCGACATTCTGCTCCGTGGCTGCTTGAATAAGGTTTTGAACGCCCAGGATGTTGGTCTGGACGGCCTCGAATGGGGATTTTTCGCAGGCCAGTACATGTTTGAAAGCCGCCGTGTGAAAAACCAGATCAATGCCGCGCATCTGGCGGGAGAGTTTGGCCCCATCGCGTACATCTGCCAGAAAAAACCGGGCTTGCGCGTTCCGGGCAAACTGCTCTTCCAGCATGAACAGCTTGCTTTCGTTGTTATCCAGGGCAACCAGTTCGCCTACGTCGTGGACCTCAAGCAATTGGGTGACGAGTTCGGTACCGATGGTGCCTCAGGCCCCGGTAACCAGTACTCTGTTTTTAGACATGGTCATCGAGCTGCTCCTGGTTAAGGTTACTGGTTCAACTCATAGGCGATGACGGCGCTTTTGGGTTTGGTCGTGACCACGCGGCCTTCTTTCATGATCACGGCCGCAACCAGTTCACGGCGCCCGTCGCCGTCGAAATCACCGACGGCAAAATCCTGAATTCGACCTGAGATCTTGCGGGTTTTCCACTGGGGCACCATGCCCAGGCCGTTCCAGACATGGGCTTCCAGCTGGCCGCCGCTGTAGCTCCGGAATTGCTGCAGTTTACGTCCGGCCACCTCGAAATTGTTGATCAGGAGGACTTCAATTTTACCGTCTCCGTCGAGATCGGCGGTTTTCAGACGGGTGGGCAGGTAAAAAGAATTCAGGCCCTGATCACCGCGTCCCTGGGTGGGCATTGCAAGATGCTGCAGGTTGCCGCCCAGGGTTTCACCGCCGGTCCATTCCGCCTTGCCGGAATGGTTCAGCACCTGGAGTTTGTCGGTTTTGGTGTAGGCAATAATTGCGTCTGCGCCATTGTTGAGGATGTCATTGAAGGCGACGCCGATCACACTGGCTTTGCCGGAAGGCAGCAGGCGCTCGGTGGCGGAAATCTCTGTGCCTTCCCAGTTGAGTTCGAACACCTCACCGGAAAACGGATCCATCTGATCTGCCTTGCGTCTTTGCCCCAAGAGGATCTTGCCGCGCAGATTGTGATCCACCACCCGGAAGAACCAGCGGCTGTCCTTGGCCAAAACCTGAAAACCATTGCCATTGAATTCGAGGACGGTGGAATTTACACCGGTAAGCTGATTGTTGAGCCCGGTAATGTAAATTTCGGGCGTTCCATTGCCGTTTATGTCAGCGATGTCGGTGCCGATGTTCCGGGCAAATTTGCTGGTTTTATGCTCATAGATTTTCCGGAACTTGTTGTTTACCCCCTGGTAAATCATGATTTTTTCAGGAGTGGCGACCACGGTTTCCAGGATGTTGTCGCCATTGACATCACCGATATCGATACCGCTGATTAGAGAGTTGAATGCTGGGCTTTTCCAGAACTCCTGCGATCGACCTTGAGATCCGGCAGTGGCAATAAAAGCGGGATTCAGGCTGCTGCTCTGCTGGGCATCTTTTGGGGCCCCGGCCACGACAAGCGGGCTGCCGGTGGGGATATCTTCAGGCTGGAAACCGCCTTCCATCAATTTTTCGGGATGGGCGTGGATATCGTGCCGGGGGGCCGGCTGGCGCGAAGCACCCGGCGCTGTTGCAGCCGTAGCAGGCGCCCCCCCAAGGGCAGCCGGTGCGGCCATCTGGCGCCCGAACACATTGGTGTTTATATCGGTGGCAAAGCGGTTGATCTGGGGAATGACCTTTCCCATGCCTTCGGCCTGGTTGAAAAAGGAGAGGGTCTGCCGCTGGCCGGATACATCGACCATTTTGGCGTCCATGCTGATACTGTTGCCAAAGATTGTCAGGCTGCCGAACAAGACATAATCCGCCTCCAGTTTGGCTCCCAGGATCTGGGCCTGGATCTCATTGAGCGGACCGGTCGCCTGTTTCGCCGCGGCCACCGTCTGCTCGCGGCCCAGAACCTGCACCTTGTTTTCCCAGGCCAGGCGTGAGGTCAGCATATCGGCAATACCATTGCGCAAATAAGTCAAATCTTTTTCTGCGTTGATGGCAAAGGGGACGATGGCTATCCGATAGGGCCGGGTTTCGGCGGCCTGAAGCACCGACCCGGTGATGGCCGCAGCCAGTAGCAGAAAGAATACGGTATATTTGAAAATAGCTTTTGAAGACATATGGTTCTTATCCATCCAGTTTTTGTTTTAATAGGTCGTTGACGATCTTGGGGTTGGCCTGTCCCCGGGTGGCTTTCATGACCTGGCCGACAAAAAAGCCGAAAACCTTGGTTTTACCGCCGCGGTACTGTTCTACCTGGGCATCGTTTTCCGCCAGGACGGTATCTACAATCTGTTCCAGCTCACCGGTATCGGACATCTGGACCAGGCCCTTTTTCTCGACAATGCTGTCCGGCGGTTCCCCGGTGGCTGCCATTTCCTCGAAAACCTGCTTGGCAATCTTGCCGCTGATCGTATCGTTGTCAATCAGGCGCACCAGACCGGCCAGATGTTCGGCGGATACAGGGGATGCGGTGATGCTTTTGCCCTCGGCGTTAAGCAGTCCCAGCAAGGAGCCCATTATCCAGTTGCTTAACTGCTTCGGGCTGGAATGATGGCCGACACAGGCCTCGAAATAGTCCGCGAGGTTGCGGCTGGTGGTCAGCACCCCTGCATCATACCCGGGCAGATCGTATTGTTCCATGAACCGCGCCTTCTTGGCTGCCGGCAGTTCCGGCAGGGCGGCTTTCATCCGGGCAATCCACTCGTCGTCGATAACCAGCGGCAGAAGGTCCGGATCTGGAAAATAGCGGTAATCATGCGCCTCTTCCTTGCCGCGCATGGAGTTAGATCTGTTCCGGTCCGGATCCCAAAGGCGGGTCTCCTGTACCACCTTGTCTCCGTCCAGCAGGATATCCTGCTGG
>Ga0126327_10000037_pt1 | contig 51266 bp, 45 predicted proteins | sample InaspJWI30metaG_FD_101392 | JGI IMG/M metagenome (GOLD analysis project Ga0126327, IMG submission 101392) | Marine gutless worms symbiont microbial communities from Oahu, Hawaii - Inanidrilus sp. 1 OAHU.JWI-30 metaG | ecosystem: Host-associated > Annelida > Digestive system > Unclassified... | reverse complement strand
CGGTCCAATAGGCACCCCGTTCTCTTTACCGAATTTGATAAAATCCGCCACGATGAGAAAGTAGCCGGGGAACCCCATGTCGTTGATCGCCCTGATTTCGTAATCCAGGCGTTCGCAATAGGTCTTTTCATCGATATCCGGATTGTTGGCCTTGATATTGTTCAGGATTTTTTCGAATCCTTCCCGGGCCCGCGCTTCGAACAGCTCTTCTGCCGTTTGGTCGGAATCGGCATCGAAATTGGGAAAGTGGTAAGTGTTGAAGTCGAAATCAATCTGACAGCGGGCGGCAATATCGACCGTGTTAGCCAGCGCGCCGGGGTAGGTTTTGAAAGAGGCTTCCATATCCGCGGGCGCTTTGAAATAGAGCTGGTCCGTTCTGAATTTGAAGCGCCCCGGGTCGTTCATGGTTTTACCGGTCTGCACGCACAATAGAACCTCGTGGGCGCGGGCATCGCCCTGGTCGAGGTAATGGCAGTCGTTGCTGGCCACCATGGGTATGGAGAGCCGGTCGCTCATCTCCTTGAGCGCCTGATTCACCTTCTCCTGGATATCGATGCCGTTGTTCTGTACTTCCAGAAAAAAATTGTCTTCTCCAAAGACCCTCTGATACCAGCGGGCCGCTTCATCCGCCTTGTCGATGGCATTATCTATGATCAACCGGGGGATTTTGCCATGCAGGCAGGCCGACAGGGCAATCAGCCCGCCACTGTGTGCCTCGAGGATCTCAGTATCTATGCGCGGCTTGTAATAAAAGCCTTCCAGCTGGGCCGCCGTGGCCAGTTTGCACAGGTTCTGGTAACCGGTCTGATTTTTGGCGAGCAGCAGCAGGTGGGAAAGTTTTCGGGCGTCCTGGCTGGTTTTATCCGTCATCCGGCGGGGCGCCACATAACATTCGCAGCCGATAATGGGTTTGATCCCGGCCTTGAGGGCTTTTTCGTAGAACTCCACCGCACCGAACATGGTCCCGTGATCGGTAATCGCAACGGAATCCATGCCGTATTCGCGAGCCCGCTGGAGCAGCGGGTCCAACCGGATGGCGCCGTCTAACAGGCTGTACTGGGTGTGCACATGCAGGTGTACGAATGGGGCGGTTGAAGAGCTCATGGGGTTCGATATGGCCTTGTACTGAATATATTAAACCTCAACATGCGAGTCTCAGTCTAAATCGAATTCGCTATCGGTATCGGGATCGAAATCAGTTGTGAAGATATCACTCGGGTTTCGATTTCGATCCCGATATCGACAGCAGGCCCATATTGGCAAAGAAACCGAGAGTTGGGTTTTAGCATTTTATTCTAAGCGATAGTTCGGCGCCTCTTTGGTAATGATAACATCATGGACGTGGCTTTCACGCATACCGGCAGAGCTGATTTTGCAGAATTGCGCCTTTTCCCGCAGCTCAGGCAGGGTCCGGCAGCCGACATAACCCATCCCGGCTTTCAGCCCCCCAATGAGCTGATGAATGTTTTCAGACAGTAGTCCGCGGAAAGGTACGCGACCGACGATGCCCTCGGGCACCAGTTTGTCATCAGCTTCCTGCTCGGTCTGATAATATCGGTCCTTGCTGCCTTTTTTCATGGCCTCCAGTGATCCCATGCCGCGGTAAACTTTATAGCTCCGCCCCTGGTAGAGAATCAGCTCCCCGGGGCTTTCCTCCGTGCCGGCAAACAGGCCGCCGATCATAACGCTATGGGCGCCGGCCCCGATGGCCTTGGTGATATCGCCGGAAAACTTAATACCGCCGTCCGCAATCAACGGTACGTCTGTCTTTTCCGCCGCTTCGCGGCAGCTCATTATGGCCGTCATCTGGGGCACCCCGATACCGGCCACGATACGCGTGGTGCAGATGGAACCAGGTCCGATCCCGATTTTCACACCGTCCACGCCGGCTTTTATGAGGTCTTCCGCGCCGGCGGTGGTGCCGACATTGCCGGCAATTAGTTCAATGCCGGGAAACGTGCTTTTCAGCTCTTTAACGGCATCGAGAACATTCTTCGAATGGCCGTGGGAGGTGTCAATCAGAACGACGTCGGCGCCTTCATTTAAAATGGCCTGGGCACGCTCCAGCATATCAACACCGACACCGATGGCGGCTCCGGCCCTCAGGCGCCCCATGCTGTCCTTGCAGGCGTTGGGATATTTTTTGATCTTCTCGATATCTTTAATGGTAATCATGCCGGTGAGTCTTCCGTCGGCATCCACCACCAGCAGTTTCTCAATGCGGTGTTTGTGCAGCAGCTTTTTGGAGTCCTCCAGGGAAATGCCCTCGTTGACGGTAACCAGATTCTCACTGGTCATGACTTCGGAGATTTTCTTGTCCAGACGGGTCTCAAAGCGCAGGTCCCGGTTGGTGACGATGCCGACCAGTTGATCATCCTTGATAACCGGTACGCCTGAAATACGGAATTGCCGCATCAGGTTGTGCACTTCGTGGATAGGCTGGTCCGGGTGAATGGTCACCGGATCGATAATCATGCCGCTTTCAGATTTCTTGACCTTGCCAACTTCCGAGGCCTGGGTTTCAATGTCCATATTGCGGTGGATAAAGCCCAGACCACCTTCACGGGCCATGCTGATAGCAGCCCGGGATTCGGTCACCGTATCCATGGCGGCACTGACTATGGGGATGTTAAGACTGATATTGCGAGTCAGCTGGGTAGCCGTCTCAACGTCCTTGGGAAGTACGTCGGAATAGTTGGGGACCAGCAAGACATCATCGAAAGAGTATGACTCTTCGGGTGGGATAAGTTTCATTGAATACCTCCAGGTGGATTAGCGCTTGCAGAGGGAAGGCAGCGTCCAGATCCGACCGCTGCCGGCGGCCGGGATCCAGACCGTTCCGATTTCTGTAGTTCCGCATAAAAAGCGGGTTCAGGAGATTTCGGGCTGCCCAGGATGCCCGTTGAAATGTCCTTAATAATGACCATATTAGATACCAGATGAACCGACCTTTATCAATCATTTATTTGGCTGTATAAATACCATTGAAATAACAAATCAAATGGCGTAAGTGTGGCATCCTGGTACTTGGACGGACTATAAACCGCGTTGGTGTCAAAGATGTTAATCAGCATAAATCCCGACAATCCGCAGCAGCGATCGATCGATCAGGTTGTACAGCTGTTACGTCGCGGGGGCATCATTGCCTACCCCACCGATACCTATTATGGTATCGGCTGCGACATTATGAACAAGAAAGCCATCGAGCGTATCTACCAGCTGCGGCAGCGCGACAAGAAAAAGCCTTTTAGTTTCATCTGCTCCAGCCTGAAAAACATCAGCCACTATGCCAAGGTGACCAACTACGCATACAACAATATGCGGCGCCTGCTGCCCGGGCCCTACACCTTTGTCCTGCCCGGTTCCAAACTGGTTCCCAAAATCATGCTGACCAAACGCAAAACCGCCGGCATCCGGGTGCCGGACAACCGGATCTGCATGGCCCTGGTGGCAGCGCTGGGCAATCCGATCATCTCCACAAGTGCCAAGGATGCCGAAGGCGCCATATTTTACGATGCTTCGCTGATCAACGAATACTTCGACAACCGGCTGGATGCGGTTATTGACGGGGGGTATGTGCCGGGTCAGCCCTCTAGCGTGGTTTCCATCATCGATGACGCGCCGGAAGTCATCAGGGAAGGTGTTGGGGATGTGAGTATTTTCAAATATTAGAACCGGACCACGGCCATCCCGGTTCCGCCCGGCCCCTTCTCTTAAACTAAATCTTGCTCATAATCTTAATCCAGTTGCTACGTATAATTAGGAGCCCGTTTAAATTAAGAGTAAGACGGAGGGCTTAACCCCGGGAAGGTCAGTTCGTGCTGGGCCGGTAAACCGCCTCAGCCGCCAATTCGCCTTTTAAAAGACGCACCAGGTAGGTTTTCAGCGAAGTCCCCAACAGGTAATCCAACAGGGAGAACTCGTCCTCGCCCACGTAAACAGCGGAGACCTGGCCTTCTATCCCCCCCATCCTGCCGGCCCACTCGATGGCATCCTCGATATTGCCTATCCGGTCGACCAGTCCCAGGGTTTTGGATTCCTCGCCCGTGTAAATTCGGCCGTCAGCCAGCCGATCGACCTTGGCTGGATCCATCTTCCGCCCGTCCACGATATCCTGGACAAACTGGCGGTGGATCTTGTCTGTAAGACTCTCCAGGAGTTCTCTTTCCTCGGCCGTCATTTCCCGGACCGGGGAGCCGGTGTCTTTGTAGGCACCGCTTTTCACTACCACCGGCACCAGACCGATCTTATCCAGCAGCGCCCGGTAATTGGTGTAAGCCATGATAACGCCGATACTGCCGGTTATCGTCCCCGGGCTGGCAATAATGCCGTCCGCCGCCGCTGCGATGTAGTACCCCCCGGAGGCGGCTACAGCCCCCATGGATGCAACCACTTTTTTCTGGGGCACCGTCTTTCTGATCTCGCGGTATATTTCCTGGGACGGTGCCACAGCCCCGCCGGGAGAATCGATGCGGACTACAATGGCCTTGATGTTATCATCTTCGCGCAGCTGCTTGATTTGGTCGATGGTGTCACGCGCATCGACGATCATTCCGGTTACCTCCACAACCCCGACTTTTTCACCAAAGTCAAATTCGGCCCGTTCACCGCCCAGCAAAAACAGGCTGGTCAAACCGAGCATGGTAACGGCCGCAATGGTTGCAGACACCATGAAAAAGAATAGGTAGGGATGTCGACGAGCATACATGGTTGTTCACTCCGGTCGGTTGGTGGTTGCCTTCATATGTTGATCTGCACACGGGCGCAGGGGCCTTGTTTTTCAGGATGCAGCGTCAGGTCACCTTGCAAACAGCCCAGGTTCCTCTCAGTATAAACACATACGGTACGGATTCAAGTGCATTTTAAAGGGGCCGCACCTAAGGAGGGGCGATAATCAGCAAAAAAAAACAGGCTGGCGGTATCGCGTACCGCCAGCCTGTTTGAACTTGCGTTTTAGAGCCGGTTATTCGGCCGGTTTTTCCTCAGCTGCATCCTCTTCAGCAGCCGGGGCTTCAGGCTCATCGGCCAGTTTTTCTTCAGCTGCATCCTCTTCAGCAGCCGGGGCTTCAGGCTCATCGGCCGGTTTTTCTTCAGCTGCATCCTCTTCAGCAGCCGGGGCTTCAGGCTCATCGGCCGGTTTTTCATCCGCCGGAGCATCCGCTTCAGCTTCAGGTTCGTCAGATGCTGCAATATCATCTTCCTGGTCGACGGCTGCGTCGCCTGCTTCAGCGTCCCCCTCTGCCGGGGTGGCGGCTTCGCCCAGTTTGCCCTGGAGGTTCTCACGCAGGATCTCGCCGAAAGTTGAAGTCGCCGGCTTCATATTGTTGACGTACTCGCTGAGCAGGGTCTGGTCATCTTCCATATCGAGGCGCTTGATGGAGAGACCGATACGTCTTTCATCGCTGTTGATGTTCATCACCAGGGCGGTAATGAGATCGCCAACATTATACATGCCTACCGGGGTCTTGATTTTCTCCTTGCTGATCTCCGACACATGTACAAGGCCCTCAATCCCCTCTTCCAGTTCAACGAAGATACCGAAATCGGTCAGGTTGGTGATGGTACCGGTAATCTCCTTGCCAACTTCGTAGCGCTGCGCAACCGTCTTCCACGGATCTTCGGTCAGGTGTTTGATGCCCAGTGAGAAGCGCTCATTGGCTTTTTCGATATCCAGGACGATGGCCTGGATGACCTCGCCTTTCTTGTAGACTTCGGAAGGATGCTTGATACGCTTGGTCCAGGATATATCAGAAATGTGCACCAGACCGTCAATACCCTCATCGATACCAATAAAAATACCGAAATCGGTAATGTTCTTGATTTTCCCCTCAATGGTGGTGCCGATTGGGTATTTCTCGCTGATTACATCCCACGGATTCGGGGCGACCTGCTTCATACCCAGTGAAATTCTGCGGTTATCCGGTTTGATGTCCAGCACGACGGCTTCCACCTCTTCACCCACGGAGACAATCTTGGAAGGATGCCGGACCTTGCGGGTCCAGGACATTTCAGACACGTGAATGAGACCTTCAATACCCTCCTCCAGTTCCACGAAAGCCCCGTAGTCGGTAAGGCTGACGATCTTGCCGGTGATCTTGGATTCAATCGGGTACCTTTCGGCTGCGGTCGACCACGGATCTTCGGTCAACTGCTTCATGCCGAGGGATACACGTTCTCTCTCCAGGTCCAGATTGAGGATTTTCACAGTGATTTCATCGCCGATGGTGAAAAGCTCGGACGGATGTTTGACCCGGCCCCAGGAGATGTCTGTGATATGCAAAAGCCCGTCTACGCCGCCCAGATCCACGAATACGCCGTATTCGGTAATGTTCTTGACCACACCCTGGACTTCCTTGCCCTCGTGGATGGACGCCAGCGTGGCGGCTCTTTTGGATTCGCGCTCTTTTTCCAGGATAACCCGCCGGGAAAGTACGATGTTGGACCGTTTGCGGTTATATTTGAGAATTTTAAATTCAAACGTCTGTCCGACCATCTCGTCCAGATTGCGGATGGGCCGCAGATCGGCCTGCGATCCAGGCAGGAACGCCTGTACCCCGATATCCACTGAAAAGCCGCCCTTGACCCGCGAGGTGATGACGCCTTCCACTTTGTCATCGGCATCGTAAGCCACTTTGATGGCCTCCCAGACCTTGACCTTGGCCGCCTTTTCCTTGGAGAGGACGACAACTTCATTCTCATCGTCCCACCATTCCACCATGACCTCGACGGAATCATCCAGATTGGCCTCGATTTCGCCTTCATCATTGCGGAATTCGTTAATGCGGATCTGCCCTTCCGACTTGTAGCCGATATCCACCAGCACGTAGTCTTTGTCGACGGAGATAATTTTACCGGTGACAACCTCACCTTCGGCAAAACGTTTGAAGCTTTCTTCATACATCTCCATCAGGCTTTCCATGCTCTCCTCTTCTTCCTCGGGTGCATCAGCCTGATTGTCCAGCATGGACGCGTCTTCCATTTCTTCCGGTTCTACTTCTTCTGTTGAATTGTTTTGTTCTAAATTTTCCATTAAACGAGTGTCCCCCTTGACCTATTTTTTTTGCCGATTTTGGTCATCGGCATAACGGGTCTAAGTAACAGACTAAATTCGAAAATTCAATGGCTAAGATAAACTTTTTTTAAAAATATGAAACCCCACTCAAACGAGCAGGGTGCGTTAGGGTGCGTATCAACAATTCAGATGTGTTTTGATGAGGTTACCCAACCGCCTCAATCTCAGCCAGCATGACCTCCAAAACAGCCGCAATGGAAAGCCGGGTGGAATCGACCCGGATGGCATCCGGGGCCGGTTTGAGGGGGGCCAGTTCCCGGGAGCTGTCATCCTGATCGCGTTTGCTCATATCCCGGGTAACATCAGCCAGGGTCTGGCCCGCATCGTCAGGCAGTTCCGCGAAACGCCGCTGCGCCCGAGTTTGCGCACTTGCATCCAGAAAGAATTTTATATCCGCATCCGGGAAAACAACGCTGCCCATATCCCGGCCTTCGAACACGGCTGATTTTTCGCGGCCGAGATCTTTTTGAACCTTCAGCAGGAACCGACGCACCGGGGGTCGGGCCGAAACAGCCGAAGCCTTCATGGTTACTTCGGGGGTGCGAATCTGCCCGGAGATGTCCTCACCGTTGGCCAGCAGGCACACACCATCGGTCCGGCGTTCAAACCGCAACTCCAATTCGGCACAGAGCGTTTCCAAACCGGCATCATCCTCAGAGTCTATCCCGGCAGCCAGGGCCTGCAGGGCAACCGCCCGGTACAGCGCCCCGGTGTCGATATAACGATAACCCAGGCGGTCGGCCAGAGCCCGGCTCACCGTGGTTTTCCCCGCCCCGGCCGGGCCGTCGATGGTAATCAGCAATGGTTTCATAAGATATTGAAGAAGTTTAAAGTGCCTGAAGTGAACTAAAGTGAGCTAAAGTTGTGGCGTCGCCCTATTGGGCTCGGCTTTCAGATATAATAATAGTGGCTGAAAACCTTAACTTTAGACCGCTCAAAACTTTAGTTCACTTCAGGCACTTGCATTACTGCGCAGCTTTTTGGCCGGCGGCCACCGCTTCGAGATTCAGCGGGATGAGTTTGGGTTTTCTGGAAAATTCCGCTTCAACGCATTTGCGGATCATCTCAAATTCGACGATCTTGCTGCGCGCCGCCAAGGCTGACAGGGCCACGATATTGGCCGAGCGGACATTGCCCAGCTCATTTGCAATTTCATTGACCGGCACACGCAGCTCATCCACGTCATCCCGACCAGCGGGCACACTGATCAGGGTGCTGTTCACCAGAATCACCCCGCCCGGTTGAATCACCGGCGCGAACTTTTCCAGAGACGGCCGGTTCATGGCCACCAGATGCCGGGGATTGCGGATGATCGGAGACCCGATGGGCCGGTCGCTGACCACTACGGTACAATAGGCGGTCCCGCCGCGCATCTCAGGTCCATAGGAAGGGACCCAGGCTACTTCGAATCCCTGTTCCATGGCGGCGTTGGCGAGAATCTTGGCACTGAGTAAAATTCCCTGTCCGCCAAACCCGGCAAACATCACTTCGTTTTGCATGCTGTATCCTCCCAGCCCGGTAAACCCGGGAAAATGCTCTATCTATTCAGGGGTTTTGTATTCACCCAGTTGGTAATAATCCAACAGCTTTTCTTCGGCCCAGTCTATCGATTCCTGGGGTGTCATCCCCCAGTTGGTCGGGCAGTTGCTGACGATTTCCACGAAGCTGTAGCACTTGCCCTCCATCTGATAGGTAAATGCCTGCTTGAGGGCCTTTTTGGTCTTCATGATATATTTGGGTTTCAATACCGTCTGCCGCACCACATACCCCGGGGTGACCAGTGCCGACAGCAGTTCGGCCATGCGGATGGGCATGCCGACATCCTCCACATTGCGGCCGAACGGTGATGTGGAGGTCCGCTGTTTGGGCATGGTGGTGGGCGCCATCTGGCCGCCGGTCATCCCGTAAATGGCATTGTTCACGAATATCGTGGTAAATTTCTCGCCGCGGTTGGCCGCATGCACGATCTCACCCATACCGATGCTGGCCAGGTCGCCATCACCCTGATACGTAAATACCATCAGATCCGGGCGTACACGTTTGATCCCGGTGGCCATGGCCGGTGCCCGTCCGTGGGCAGCCTCCTGGAAATCAAAGTTGAAATAATTATACGCCAGCACCGCACACCCCACCGGAGCGATCCCGACCGTGCGGCCCCGGATGCCCAGTTCGTCGATGACTTCCGCAACCAGCCGGTGGATCACACCGTGGGTACAGCCGGGGCAATAGTGCGTCGGTGTGTCGTAAAGCGCTTGAGGCTTTGCAAATGACTTTCCCATTATCTTGACTCCTTCATTGGCGCCGTGCCGGTTCAACACGGCGATTGGATTCTACGAACCGATAAACGACCGGACGGCTTCCATGACTTCTTCCGGGGTCGGAACCTCGCCGCCGCATTTGCCGTACCATTCGACCGGGCATTGTCCCAGTACGCTGAGCCGGACATCTTCCAGCATCTGCCCCATGTTCATTTCCACACTGACCGCCACCTTGCAGCCGTCTTTGCCCGCAGCTTCATGGATGGCCGCTTCGGGAAAGGGGAACACGGTCTGGGGCCGGATCATGGCCACTTCCAGGCCCTCTTCCTTGAAATTGTCGATGGCTGTGCGGCAGACCCGGCTCATGGTGCCATAGCTCACGATCAGGGCCTGATAGTCGCTCTCGATATTGTAAGTCTTGTAGCGCACCTCTTCGGCCTTCATTTTTTCATACTTGGCGCGCAGCTTGAGATTGTGAGCATTCAGCGCTTCAGGATCGAGGTACAGGGTCTTGAGCAGGTTGCGTGTCTCGCTGCAGCGGGTTTCCATGCCGTTGGTGGCCCAATCGTCCTTGTTGGTAGGCGCCACGGTCAGGTCTTCCGGGAACTCGACCGGTTCCATCATCTGTCCGATGAGGCCGTCGCCTAGAATCATGACCGGGTTGCGGTATTTTTCCGCCAGGGGAAACGCGGCCATGGTCATCTCGACCGCTTCCTGGACGCTGTCCGGGGCCATGACCATCAGGCGGTAGTCACCATGGCCGCCGCCCTTGACTGCCTGCATATAGTCACCCTGGGAAGGCAGGATGCCGCCCAGGCCCGGCCCGCCGCGTACAATGTTGACAAACACCGCCGGGCACTCACCGCAGGTGATGTAGCTCAGGGCTTCTCCCATCAGGCTGATCCCCGGGCTGGAGGAGGTTGTCATGACCCGCTCACCGCAGCCGGCCGCGCCGAAGATCATATAACTTACGGCAACTTCGCTTTCACCCTGCAGGAAGACACCCCCCTCTTCCGGCAGTCGTCTTGCCAGATATTCCGCCACTTCGGACTGGGGAGTAATGGGGTAGGCAAAATAGTTTAGACAGCCTGCCCGTATGGCGGCTTCCCCGATCGCTTCGTTGCCTTTCATCAGTACTTTTGCCATAGAATCCTCCGTTTATATCAGTCCGCTGCTTCGTCGGCTGTCTTCTTAATAGTAATGGCCAAATCCGGGCACATGATACAGCACGCGGTGCAGTGGATACAATCTTCAGGCCGAGCCTGGTAGGCCGGGAAATATCCCTTGGCATTGACCTGCTCGGCTATTTCGAGAACATTTTTAGGGCACACCGTGATACACAGTGCGCAGCCTTTGCATCTGTCATTGTCAATTTCATGCGAATACGCCATAGAATCAACTCCTTGTATTTATAATAGCCACCTCGCAAACTGAGGTCGCCGTATCTCTCAAGTCCAGCGGACGCGCTCTTTTTCGAAGCCTGGGCAGCTGCATCGTCCGCTTATGGCCGCGCTTGTCAATCCACTTCGGCCGTTATCGACCAATATCGATCAAGGGGCGGCGCCTTTCATCCAGGGCATGGCCATCTGTCTTTCAATCGGCAGTACCGGACAGGTTACCCCGGCTGCCCGCACAGGATCAACCAGGCCGGCCGCCGCCGTAATGAATGCGATCGGTAAATCGCTGGCAGCAGACACATCCGCAACCAGTTTATACCCCTGGAGTACATCTTCTGCAGTGGTATCATCCAGCAGGTGCGCATTACCAATTAACCCGGTAACCTTCAACCGCGAGGCTGCCTCTATCCTGTCGCGCATCACCAGACAGCCGTTTACATCGGCGGTAAAGGGCCGAAACGAGTTGATCACCTGGAGCATCTCTACCGACCGGTTTTTAAACATATCGGCCAGGGCAGCCAGCACAGTACTGCCGACACCGTCGCCGCCGGCATCCAGGATGGAGAGCGTAGCCGGACTCCGAATAAGCCCGCCCACTTTGGGGCTGAGAATCGGTAAGTCTGCGTGAAGATATTTCCGGGGCGGCAGAATTATCCCTATGCCCTTGGCGGATAGGTGGTGGCGTGCTTCGCGGGTTCTGAAGTACGGGTTCACCAGGTCGAGGTCTGCCAGAAGAACGTCGATGCCGTCTCTTTTGCGGTGCAGACCCAGATTAACGGCCACTTCGGTTTTTCCACTGCCATAGTTACCGACAATGACCACTACCCCCTTGAGATTTATATCCAAATCAGCCACTTTTCCTGTATACCGATGAAAGCAATGAAACTGTTTATGGTGAGCCGTGGTTTTTGTCAAGGTATTCACGAAAATAAGCAGTAGGAGAGCCCTGACGCTTCCGGTTGGCTTTGTGCTGCGGTATATTTCCGTCATTAGCCGGTATTTTGTTTAGTGTCAATGAAATAAGTTTAGAATAAATGTAATCCTTGTGTGGCTGCAGGCGCTCGCTTCGGGTCCTTAACGGCTGAATTTATTTTATCTTTTTAAATACGAACCGATATGATAAATGCCTGCCAGGCGTCAGTCTTTTTATAATATCAAAGCGTATCCAGACAAGGTGGCTCCAAGATAGCGTCTGGACAACGTGTGTAGTACGTTGACAAAGTTTGGTCCAACATGATGAAAACCGTCACCGGCCTTGAAAACTTCATCGAATCCCCGCCGCCTGAAATCAAAGGCGCCCGGCTGGGCCTGTTGTGCAATCCAGCCTCCATTGACGGACAATATCAACACGCCCGGCACCGCATCGCAAAGCGCTTTCCCGGCCAGCTGCGGGCGCTTTATTCGCCCCAGCACGGCTTTTTTGCAGAAAAGCAGGACAATATGATTGAGTCGGCTGATATGGTGGACCCGGAACTCGGGTTGCCGGTTTTCAGTCTCTATGGCCGCACCCGGGTTCCCGAGGGTGACATGTACGATCCCATTGATATTTTGTTGGTGGACCTCCAGGATGTGGGTACCCGGGTGTATACCTTCGTCTACACCCTGTCCTATTGTATGGAAGCCGCCCGGCGATTTGATCGCAAGGTCGTGGTTCTCGATCGCCCCAACCCAATCAATGGTCTCACAGTAGAAGGCAGCTGCCTGGAACAGGCTTTTACTTCCTTCGTAGGGCGCTACCCTATTCCCATGCGCCATGGACTCACCATTGGTGAACTGGCCCGTCTTTTCAACGATGCCTACGGAATTGACTGCAGCCTGGACATTGTGCCGCTGCGGAACTGGCAGCGCCGTCTGTATTACCGGGAGACGAACCTGCCCTGGGTTGCCCCGTCACCCAACCTGCCCACACCTGAAGCGGCTATGGTCTATCCGGGGCAGGTAATCTTGGAGGGCACCAATATCTCCGAGGGCCGCGGAACGACCCAGCCGTTTGAACTGTTTGGGGCGCCCTACATAAACCCCAACGATCTCTTGGGGGCCTTAGCGCCGTCAGGTCTTCCCGGAATAGTCCTGCGGCCGGTGTCATTTGAACCGACTGCCAACAAATGGCAAGGTGAAAGGTGCAATGGGGTTTCAAATACATGTGACCGATCCAGATCAATACAGGCCGTTTGAAGCATCTTTAAAACTTCTCGCGGCTGTTTTGCAGCTTTACCCGGATGAGTTTCAATGGAAAGCGCCCCCCTATGAGTACGAATACGAAAAACTTCCCATTGATTTGATCCTCGGCGGCGACCATATCCGTAAGGCACTTGAAACCGGCACAGCGATCTCTGAACTGCGGATGCAATGGCAACCGGAACTTGACAAATATATCCATCAGAGCCGAGAATTTCACCTGTATAAATAATGGGCAGGACTTTAGACCGAAGACTGAAGGAGGCAAAATCGGATATGGCTAATTCTGGTTTTTAAAAACTGTTGGTTTTCCTTCTACCTTCAGCCTTCTGCCAGTACACCTTGTGACCAAAGGTCCCATCATGCCTGACTGGAAGCGCATGCGGTTTAAAAAAAACAAGGTCTGGGTTGCCCTGGGTCCGGACGGCAATCCGGGCCTCCAGGACGGTAAGGTGTTGATTAAATACCAGCTCAACCAGGCCCATGAGTACCGGATACATGCCGACAGCCTGCACGACCTGGAGGGTCCTGAACAGGTCGAAACCAATGTCCCGCCGGTCACGCCAAAGCCCACGTCGCGTCCCAAAGCAGCCCCTGCCAGAGCAGCAGCCGGTAAATCCGGTGAAGATCACCCGGCTGACGCCATCCTGATTCACACCGACGGCGCCTCCTCCGGGAACCCGGGTCCATCAGGTATCGGGATCCTGCTGCAATATGGCCTCCACGAAAAGGAAATCTCAAGGTTTATCGGGATCGCTACCAACAATATCGCTGAATTGGAGGCTATTCGAATCGGTCTGGAGACGGTTAAAAACAAGGAAAAGCCGGTACGAATCTTCACGGACAGCAGCTATGCTTTCGGACTGCTGACCCAGGGGTGGAAAGCAAAGAAGAATCCCGAGCTTGTGGCCGAGATCCGTAAGCTCCTGAACACCTTCAAGGATGTGCGCTTCTATAAGGTCAAAGGGCACGCCGGGGACCCCGGCAATGAACGTGCGGATCAACTGGCGACGGCAGCCATCAAACTGAATAAAGGCAGTTAGGCTGAAGCACGTTAAACTAAAGGAGGCTCCCAGGAACCCATAAGGATTTGACCTTCTACCTTCAGCCTTCAGCCTTCCAGCTAAACGCCTTAAAAACAAAAAGCCCCGCAGGCAAATCACCTGCGGGGCCTTGAATTGTCCTATCTACAACTATTCTTTTTCAGATTTAAGGGTCTCGATTTCTTTTTTCAGGGCATCGATCTCTTCATTATAAGCTGCGGGATCGTCACCCGGTCCAGCAACAGAGTCTTCTTTTTTCCAGGTATCCTTGAGTTCATCAAAGCCCAGGTAAAGGGCCAGGCCACCACCAAGAAGAAGCATAACGGGGATTGCACCGGCCAGAATCTGCAGGAATTCACTGAACCATACAGAAAGGCCGATAAGCCCCAACACAGCTGCAACTGCACCACCAATTAAAGTTTTCATAGAAAGTCGTCCTCCTTTACCCAGATTTAATGTCGGTGTTATATTAAAAGTGTTTGGAACTTGCTGCTGAGTTACCTGGAATTACTTTAGAAACCCTCTCAAAAAAGTCTTTTGGTCCAATCTCTGCGTTGTGCGACAGATTCAAACCCTCGAAATACCATAGTATTCCTCCGGTTCGAATGTTGCACCCGACGCATCTTGAACCAAAATCCGCTTTTTGAGATGGCTTCTAACCAGATCGAAATGCCGGGCAAAGTTGCGTGTTACCCGGCACATCTACTGACTTTTCAATAATCCTCTCAGTTACCATACGCCGATAGTGAACACAAGCACATTTTTAGCAATTTCCAAGATATGGCCATTTCCAAAGTACCCTTCTGACGACCGCCCGGCCGTCCATTATAACGGCCTCTGCCCGTTCTGCAAACAGGCCCCATATTAACATTGCAATGTACCTGTAAATTTGATAGTTTTTTGATTTTATTGACATACAACGCGGCCGGCTGGCTACCGTCGCCCATATCCCCACGCCTCTGCACGGGATACAAATCAACTGAAAAAATATGGACAACTCGAACGATTCAGATACAGCCAGGGAGGCGGGACCCCTGGGCCGGCTCAGGGATGCCACCCTGCAGGGAACCCATGACCACTACAGCTGTTTTGTCCCTGCAAAATCCGGCTTCTTTTCCGGTCTCCTGTTAAAAGCCTTCTATTCCGGCATCAAGCTGGACAAGACCCAGACCGCGGTCATTGAAAATATTCCCGACAATGCCGTCATCGTGTATGCGACCAAGTACAAGGGGTTTTTTGAATACCTCTTTTACCACACACGCTACCAGCAGGTTGGCCTGCCGGTACCGGAGATCTGGTTCGACCGCAAAGTGTTGCTCTGGCAGCCGTTGAATCGGATCTTCAAGATCTGCCTGGCCAACCTGGATCATCTGGTCCGGTTTCGATCCCGGCCTCATCCTTACCGGCGCGGCTATATCCGGGATTCGCTGATCGCCGGCCGGGCGGGTATCCTTTCCATGGTAGACCCGAAAAATTTCTATCAACGGTTTATCCAGGCCAAAACCGACCCGCTGGAGCACCTGATCGACATCCAGGCGGCAACCGACCGCCCGATCTATATTGTGCCGCAGTTGATGTTCTTCGGCAAAAATCCCAAGCGCTCCATCCCAACCATGACCGATATCTTTTTCGGTACTGAGCAGCGTCCCGGCCTGCTGCGCCGCCTTTTCACCCTCTTTCGTAAACCGGAAAAGGTGATTGTGGAAATTTCCACCCCTTTCAATTTACAGACATTCCTGAACCAGCCGGCAAATTTCAACCGCAGCCTGGAATTTCAAGCCCTGAATCTGCGCAAAACCCTGCTGGCCAAGATCAACCGCCACCGACAGACCATCATCGGTCCGGTTCTGAAAACCCGCGAAGAACTCAAAGAGAGCATCCTGTCCAATAATAAACTCAGGCGGTTCATGCAGGAGTATGCCGAGCAGAAAGGCACCCCGATTTACAAGGTTCGCAAACGGGCGGATGACTATCTATAAGAAGTGGCTGCCAAGTACAACATCGGCGCCATCAAGCTTTTCAGTGTTGGCCTGAGCTGGCTGTTCAACCATATCTACGATGGTGTCTCCGTGGACCGGGAGGGGCTGAACCGATTGAAAACCATGTCCCAGAAGGGCCCTCTGGTCCTGATCCCCTCCCACAAAAGCCACATTGACTACCTGATATTGTCTTATATCCTGTGGCACAATAATATGCCCTGCCCGCTGATCGCAGCCGGTAAGAACCTCAGTTTCTGGCCCCTCGGGCCTATTTTCAGATCGGGCGGGGCGTTCTTTATCCGCCGGACCTTTAAAGGCCAGATGCTGTACTCCCGTGTTTTTTCCGCCTATGTCCACAAGTTGCTCGAGGAAGGCTTCAACGTCGAATTTTTCATCGAGGGCGGCCGCAGTCGCACCGGCAAGATGATCCTGCCGAAACTGGGCCTGCTCGCTATTATCATCGATGCCTTCAAAAAGGGCGCCTGCGAAGACATGATCATTGCTCCCATTTACATCGGGTACGACCGGGTCCTGGAAGAAAGTGCCTACCTGCACGAATTGGAGGGCGGCAAAAAAGACCCGGAGAGCATCAAACAGATCATCAAGGCGCGGCGGGTTTTGAAGAAACGTTACGGACGTATCTATCTGCGCTTCCATGAACCCATCTCCTTCCGGAGCCTGCTGGACCAGATGGACCTAAATCTCGACGGCATGAGCCGCACGGAAGAAGCCGCCCTGGTCAGAAACCTGGGCCACCGGGTAATCCGGTCAATAAACAGCGTCTCGGTGGTAACCCCCCACGCTGTGGTGGCGGCCGCCTTTCTAAACAGTTCCAAAAAAAGGATTTCCAGAGAACAGCTGGATTTTGCCATCGACACCTACCTGAACTACCTGTTGACGCATGGAGCCGAATTGGCCGAAACGCTCATATTGGATGCCAACCGGGCATTTGAGCAAACTATCGAAAATTATGTCCAGCGTAAGTTTATCGAACAGGTCTCCCTGGGAAAGGAAGAAGATGCCGAGAGTATTGTTTTCACGGTCAGCGAGAATAAGCGTCCCAACCTGGAATACTATAAAAACAACTGCATAGCCTATTTCGTACCCGCCGCCTTCACGGCCCTGTCAATTCTGGAAAAGGACGCCTTTCAGTTTTCAGCCACCGACCTGCAGCAGACCTACACGTTCCTTCGAGATTTCTTTAAAAATGAATTTGCCTACGATGTCGACCGCCCGGTTGAATTCTACGTCCGCAAAAACCTGAAAATCTTTATCGACGATGCCATTTTGATGCCGCATCCTTCCATTCCGGATTTTTATAACCTGACATCCATCGGCTTTCGTAAACTTAAACTCTACACGGGCTTTCTAACCCCCTACTTTGAGTCCTACCGGGTCGCCCTGGAGTATTTCAAATCATCCAAGAAAAAATCCGTCGACATCAAGAACCGGCTGAAAAAAATTGAATCTCTCGGCAACAAAATGTATCGGAACGAAGAAATCGAACGTAAAGAAGCCCTTTCCAAGGTGAACTATAAAAATGCCGTCAATTTCTTCATCAGCCGGGGCATCACCGGAGCCGGCGATACAGACCAGATAGAAGCTTACGACGAGGCCATGCAAAAATTCGCCAAACACCTTCCATCCTGACATGAAAGCCTTTATTCTTGCAGCCGGTCTGGGCACCAGGCTCAGGCCCTATTCCGAGCACACGCCGAAGCCCCTTTTCCCGGTCGGCGGCCGCCCGCTCATCGACCGGCTTATTCACCAGTTGGAAGACCATGGGTTTACGCACATCGCCATCAACCTGCACCATCTGGCCGGCCAGGTGGAAAACTTCATCAAGCGGCAGGAATACCGGGCCCGCATTACCCTGCTGTATGAGCCTGAAATCCTGGGAACCGGCGGCGGCATCAAGAATCTGGGCGCTTTCTGGACCGACGACCCCCTGCTGGTCATCAACAGTGACATCTTCACCGATATAGATCTGCGGGCTGTGTGGGACGACCACCTGAACAGCGGCTGCCAAGCCACCCTGGTCGTCCATGACCGGGCCGAATTCAATACCGTGACCGTCACGGCTGACAATCGCATCGTTTCTTTTACCGGCTGTGCCGGCCAAGAAGACCAGACGACTTGCCTGGCATTCACCGGCATCCAGGTTATAGAGCCTGAATTTATCAAATATTGTCCCGACCAGGCGTTCTTTTCCAGTATTGCCGTCTACCAGGCGATGATAGACGCCGGCCGCAGCGTGCGGGCCTATCCGGTCCACAAATACCATTGGGAAGATATCGGTTCGCCCGAGCGCTATATGAATACCATTTGGAACCTGATGACCCGAGAGGCCTTCCAGGCAGCTTTTGACCGAATACCGTGCCAGGAGCCGCGTATAACCAGGCTAAAGGGTGATGGCTCCGACCGGTCCTGGTCCCGGATTACAGACCAGGGCGACAGCCTGGTAGCGGTCGGCCATGGTATCCGCTTGACAACGGCCGTGTGCGAAGCCGAAGCCTTTATCAATATCGGCCGCCATTTGCACAGCCGCGGCCTGCCGGTGCCCAGGATATACACAGCCGATCCATTCGCCGGGCTGGCTTTCCTGGAGGACCTGGGCGACCGTCACCTTCAGGATGCTGCTCTGGCTCTGGATTCACAAGCAGCCTGCCTCCGGTTGTACCAAAAGGTAATCGACAGCCTGGTGACCCTGTCGCGCGAGGGCGCGATTGACTTTGATCCGGCCTGGCCGCACCAGACCGGTACGTACAACCGGCAGGTCATCCTCCAAAGCGAATGCGCCTACTTTGTCGAAGCCTTCCTGCATTTGGAGGGGGGCCGCCAGGACATCACCTATGGGGCGTTACAGGACGAGTTCGAGCTCCTGGCTGACAAAACCCTGACGCATGCCGTGAACGGTTTTATGCATCGGGATTGTCAGTCGCGCAATATCATGCTGCGCGGCGATGACCTTTTTTTCATAGACTTTCAGGGCGGTCGCCTGGGGCCGGTGCAATATGACCTGGCCTCTTTGCTGATCGACCCGTACGTCGATCTCGCACCGAATATGCAGGCCGACCTGCTTGACTACAGTCTGGACCGCATTCAGGCAGACACCGGAGAGGAACGGCAGAAGATCCGCCAAGGGTATGTGTATTGCAGCCTGACCCGCAATCTCCAGATTCTCGGTGCCTTTGGTTTTTTGAGCCGCAAGAAAAACAAACCGGGTTTTGCCGCCTACATTCCGCCGGCCGTGGCCAGTCTGAAAAGGACCCTGGCTGCCCCGGAATGCAATCACTTTTCCAAGTTGCGCGCTGTTGTGGAACAATTGTAAAAATAGTATACGTGCAGCATACAAATTCAGGGTTTCGCCTGACGCTTCCGGATCCATTGAACCCCTGCATGCCGGGCAAAGCTTTGTGCGAAGCCTGGAACCCTCAAAATAGGAGTTTTTCCCATGCAAGTCATGATAAACGGCCTGCCCGGTAATGTGGCCGTCATGCTGGCCCGCCACATTCTGGCGGACGATCGCTTTGAATTGGTGCCCTATTCTCTGACCGGTCCTGAAATCACCGCGGCCGATCACAGCGTCGAAGGTATGACGGTGGCCCTGGTGCGCCCGGAAGACAAAGCACACCGCCTGGCGGAAATCAAAGCCGCATATGCTGATTTTATCAGCGTGGATTTTACCCACCCCTCGGCAGTCAATGATAACGCCGCTTTCTACTGTGCGCATGGTTTGCCCTTCGTTATGGGGACCACCGGCGGCGATCGGCAGGCCTTGCTGCAGACCGTTGAAAACTCGGACAACCTGGCGGTCATCGCCCCTAACATGGGCAAACAGATTGTCGGTTTTCAGGCCATGCTTGAATTCGCGGCCGCAAATTTTCCCGGGCTGTTCCACGGATACACAATGACGGTCAAAGAGAGCCACCAGCAGGGCAAGGCCGACACGAGCGGCACGGCCAAGGCCGTGGTTAAATCCTTCAATGACCTGGGTGTTGACTTTAGTGCGGACCAAATTGAGATGGAACGCGATCCGGTGTCCCAGGAAAAGCAGTGGGGTATCCCCCCGGCTTACCTGGGCGGACACGGCTGGCACACCTACACGCTGCTATCCCCGGACAAAACCGTGCGCTTTGAGTTTACCCACAACATCAACGGCCGGGAGGTCTATGCCTACGGCACAAAAGATGCGCTGGTGTTCCTGGCGGGCAAAATCAAAGAAGGGGTCACTGGAAAGGTCTACTCCATGATCGATGTGCTGAAAGGATAGACCCATCTCGGAAAAGTTTTTTGACCCATACTCGGCGTTGGGTGCGAATTCCAAATCCTCGAAATACTATCAGTATTCCTCCGGTTTGATATTCACGGCCGCCTTGATTCTAAACCAGAATCTATTTCCTGAGATGGCCTATTACAATACAAAATACTCGCCTGGCACCCCCTCACTAAGCCGGCGGCATTCTAAAGGCCACATGCGGGTCGACCTAGCTTGGGTTTGAAGCTCTCCCTTTAAGACGCGCCGAGCAATGCAGGAAAGGGCGAAGGAGCGAAGTGCTTGTTTGAGCGCAGCGAGTTGTGCTGAGCGCGCCCTTTCCGAGAAGCGCAGGGCCGCGACTTATGGGCGTTTTCTTTGGGTTACTCTTCTTGTACGCACAAGAAAAGTAACATAGCGATATCGAATAAGGGCGCTTAAGAAACTAATTTCATCAGCCTTGGTGCAATAACGCCTGAATGCTTTCGCGGAGTTTCTGCGTCACCGCCGCAATATCTTCCTCTGTCTGGGCGGCAATGGGTACCGGCTTGGTACTCACCGGCACCCCAAAACGAACATGCACCGGCACCCGCCGTATACGATGCGTCCAGCGGGGCATGAGACCGTAGGCCCCGGAAATCCCCACGGGGATAACCGGTACTCCCAGGGCCAGGACCAGCCGCATGGTCCCGCGTTTAAAGGGCAGCATCCGGTTGTCCCAGTTGCGTTCTCCCTCCGGGAAAATTCCCAGGATATGCCCGTTTTGCACTACCCGGATGGCATTGCGCACAGCCTGCACATCGACCGTGTAGCGACGGACCGGAAAACTACCGGCCAGCCCCAGAAACCAGGTCATGAAGCGGCCTTTGTATTCGGAGTTCTTGGCCATGAACCAGATATTCCGGTCCGTCATGGCTTCCAGGATGATGGAATCGAGAAAGGAGCTGTGGTTGCCCAGCAATATTGCGGCACCCCGGCGGGGCAGGTGTTCCCGGCCGGACAAATCGACCCGCAGCCATTTTTCACAAATCGCTTTGACGATCGGGCGAACCAGCGCGTAAAGGAGATGAGATTTGGCCTGTGCCGACGGGCCCTCCGCCACCCTGGGCAGTCGCATCACAGGGGTTGCCGCCGGTATTTGACGCAGTTTGTTCTCCGTGAGAATCCGGGGAAAATATTCCACTATCTTTTCAGGCATACGGTAATCGGCCAGCGCACGGCGAATGCCGTCTTCCCATTTTTTCCCGGAATCATTTTCAAAATCGAGGAAAAGTGCACCTAAACCGCGGTGCACGAGAATAATGATATTTGATTCGATCGTCACCGACAGCAAGGCGGATAATACCAGGATCCGGGTACCCGCGGATCCGGCCAGTTCAATCCGGTCTGTGAAGAGTGACGCGCTGACTGTTTCTAAAAATTGCCGCCCGTATAACACCGCTGTCAAACCGCCGGGACCGGAGTAGCGTCCGCGGGATACCTCTTTCAATAGCCGGACTGAGTCGCTTTTGTAGATAAGCCCCTGCCGGTCAACCGGCAAATCCATACCCAGAATCCGGTCGTACCAGTCTGCAATGGGTGCCGAACGGCCGGCGATTGTCAGCCGGGTCCGGCGCTCCAGAGCGACGGAAACTCCGCAATGGATGCAGCGGGCATCCTGCAGCCAGTCATATCCACTGCATGAGGGACAGCGATATATAAGTCTTGAAATCATACTTGTTCTCGCAAGCAGTGCGGTTCCTGTGCCCCTGAGAATAGGATAAGGTGCTGATTTAGGCAAGTTTATTAAACCCATCCACCAGCCACAGTCCGGGTATGCGCCCCTTGACCCGAATCGGCTGACAAGCAAAATTCAGGTGGGCCGCCGTTCGGGGCTTGACCCACTTGCAACCAGCTTGCAAAAGGGCCGCAATAAAAAGTCAGCCAGCGGTCGGATCATCTTGACTAATCAGCGATAGAGATTATCATATACGAAATAAATATCTAACTTAGCTGCAATTTTACGAGATCTCGCCCGCGGTAAAAAGGAGAAAGATTCTAACAGCAATGCTGTATCGCAACGAGAAGGAATTCAAACGTTCAAAGCAGGCCCGTTTTGCCCTGGCCCGGCAAATCACTATTGAGTATTATGATTGTAACGAGCGCCACCTGCTGGACAAGGACTATCTTGAGAAGGCCATGCTCACCGCCGCCGAAGAGAGCGGTGCCACCATAGTCAGTTCATCATTCAATTCATTCGAACCCCAGGGTGTAAGCGGCGTGGTCATCATCGCGGAATCCCATTTTACCATTCACGCCTGGCCCGAACATAATTATGCCGCAGTGGATATGTTCACCTGCGGGGATATCGATCTCGACCGGGCGGTGGATTGCCTGCAAAATGCCCTGGACGCTAATCGCACCGTGGTTTCAGCCGACCTGAACCGCGGTTTGATGCCGGACCTAAACGGCTATAACCACGCACCGGACATCGGAAACCCCACCTGTGCCTACCCGTTCGCCTGGGGCAAAGAAGCAACCGGCCGAGCACCCTGGGGCCTGCTTTCATCCGTCGATATTCGCAACTGCTCTCCGGATACCATTCGCAGTGCGGAAAAGATCGAGACCTTCGTTATCGAGCTGTGTGAACGGATCGATATGAAACGGTTCGGAGACTGTCAGATCGTGCATTTCGGCCAAGATGAAAAGGTCGCCGGCTACAGCATGACCCAACTGATCGAAACCTCGCTAATATCCGGGCACTTTGCCAATGCCTCCAATACCGCCTATATTGATGTGTTCAGCTGCAAGTTCTACGAACCCCGCCAGGTAGCTGAATTTGCCGTCGATTACTTTGGCGGCTCGGACTACAAACTGCACATTGCAGTTCGTCAATAATATGGTACCTGCAGGCACCAGCCATAAAGATCCGGGGACGACAGCCGGCGAGGTCGAGATTCGCGCTACCCGCCATACGGTACGTGAGCAAATGGTCAGGCTCTACAAGGCTGCCGGCTGGTGGTCCCCTGAAAATGACGAACATCCTGAATTTGTGGATCTCATTGCCCCGGGCTCCTACTGGTTCGTCGGCGCCTTTAACGGCGAGGTTATGATCGGCATGGGCCGTATTCTCAGCGATGGTGTCAGTGACGCCTATATCCAGGATGTAACTGTACTGCCGGAATATCGGCGCCGGGGTATCGGCGGCCGGATCATCACCGCCCTGGTTGAAAAGCTGCGGGAAGAGCGGATCGAATGGATCGGCCTGGTCGGTGAGCCGGGAACCGGTAGTTTCTACAAGCGGTTGGGCTTTGACGAGATGAAGGACTCCATCCCTTTCGTTTTCAAAGGATAAGGTTCCATGAAAAAACCCGAAGCGGCCATTACCTGCGGCGACAATGCCAACCAGTTCCCGCAGTTTAAATGCATTGAGCTCGCGGACCGGGAGTTTCTGGCCGGTTTCGTGCACAAAAACGGCTTGACCTCCTGTGAATACAGTTTTGCCAATCTCTACAGCTGGCAGGACGTGCACCAGCGGTCCTGGAGTCTCCATCAGGACCGCCTGCTGATCCTGGATATCACTAACGACGACCTTTTCTTTCCAGTCGGGAGAGAAATAGACCCCAACGAACTGGCATCTCTGTCTAAAAAGCTGCAAAGCCATGGGATGAGCGGCAATATGACCATGGTGCCGCACACCTACATTCAACGTCACCCGGACTTGGAAACGTATTTTCGCATCACCGAGCAGCGGGATGCGGCCGACTATGTCTATGCGGTTGAGAATCTGGCTGCGCTGACAGGCCGCAAACTGCAGAAAAAGAAAAACCTGATTTCACAATTTAAACGGCATTATCCGGATTATCGCGTGGTTCCCATAACCGGAGACGTAAAAACCGCCTGCTGGAAGCTGGCCCAGGACCTGCTGGCGCGCAACCTGCAGATCAGCCGCAGCATCAGTGAGGAACACAACGCTCTGGGCCGGGCCCTGGCGGAGTTCGAAGATATCGGTTTTGGGGGACTGGCCTTGCTGGTTGCCAATAGGCCGGTAGCCTTTTCAATTTTCAGCCCGCTCAATCGGGATATGTACGACATCCATTTCGAAAAAGCGGACCCGACCTGCAAGGGCGCCGCTCAGGTCATCAACCATGCAACGGCGGTGCACCTCGCCCCGCTCTGCCGCTTTCTCAACCGGGAACAGGATCTGGGCATCGCCGGACTCCGGCAGGCCAAGCGCTCCTATAACCCCACCCGCATTGAAGTCCCCTACAAATTGATACCGCTCTCGTGACCCGATGATCTTTTTCGATATCGACAACACACTGCTGGATCATGATTACGCCATGGTTCAAGGAGCAGCGGTGTTCCAGGAGGAATTCGAAGAAACGTTTCCCATTTCCGGTCAAGCCTTTGCAGAGCGGTGGGTGTCGCTTGCCGACCAGACTTACCGGTACTACCTGCAGGGGGATCTATCTTTGCCGGCAGCCCGCATCTGGCGGATGCAGACCCTTTTCAAGAGCGTTGGCGCACACCTGTCCGCCACTGATGCCCTGAGTCTGGCACAACAGGCCATCGACACTTACACCAGCCATTTGCGCCTGTATCCGGATGCCAAGCCCTGTCTGGAAAGGCTGGCGGGTCTGCCCCTGGGCATTATCTCCAACGGCCAGGCGGAGCAACAGCATGAAAAACTGGCAATGTTCGCTCTTATTGACCTTTTCACTACTGTATGCATCTCCAGTAAAATCGGAACCGCCAAACCCACGCCGGCCATCTTCGCGCACGCTTGTAAGGTGAGCGGCTTTCCGACTAAGACCTGCATCTATGTTGGGGATCAATTGGAAACCGATGCGCGGGCGGCTGCCCGCGCAGGCATGCAAGGCATATGGTTGAACCGCAGGCAATCAGCGGCCCCACCCGCAGACCTTGAAAACATCAGAGAGATTACTTCCCTCGAGCAACTACCTGGCTTGTTGATTGAGAAAGAGTATCCCACCCTTTAAGACCGATCGCCAATTCCCGGATATTTGCTATCGATATAGGTATCGAGTCTAAAATCTTACCGGTACACCCATCGAATTCGAACCCGATTCCGATTTCGATAGTCCGCACCAATTCCTGATTTATAGATACTTCTCAATCGCCGCAACCAAAGCGGCCATATCTTCATCTGTCCCAATGGTAATCCGAACATAATTCTTCAATCCGTCCACATTGAAATAGCGCACGAGAATGCCCTGCTCTTTCAAGGTAAGGTATATCTCTTCTCCGGAAATCCCGTTTTTACCGACAAATACAAAGTTGGCCGAAGACGGCATCTGGAACCAGCCAAGGCGTTGCAGATCCGTACTGAACGCATCCCGGGTAGCGACGACTTTGGCCGTAATGCGGTCATAGTAATCCCGGTCCTGCACCGCCCGCAAACCGGCCTGCTGGGCAAGGGTATCCACCGGATATGAGTTGAAGGAGTCCTTGACGGTGTAGAGGGCCTGGATGAGCTGCCGATCACCGAGGGCAAAGCCCAGACGCAGCCCGGCCAGCGACATGCTTTTGGAGAAAGTGCGCGCCACGATAAGATTGGGGCAGCGATCGATCAGCGCGACCGCACTCTCACCGCCGAAATCGATATAGGCCTCATCAACCACCACAACGCGATCACGGGAATAGCTGTCCAGGAATGCTTCAATCCGGGCCAAGGGCACCCCGATACCCGTCGGTGCGTTGGGATTAGGGAAGATGAGTCCGCAAGACGGCCCGGCCCGCAGAAATCCATCGAGGTCCACGGAAAAGTCACCTTGCAGGGCCACTTTTTGGAATTGAATTGCATAGAAATCGCAATAGACCGGGTAGAAACTATAGGTGTACGCCGGAAACAGCAGCGGTCCGTGCAGGCTGTCAAAAAAGGCATAGAACATGAAGCTCAGCACTTCGTCCGATCCGTTGCCCACGAATACCTGGTCAGTGGCCACACCGTAGCGCTGCGCCAGGCCTCCGCGCAGTTCGGTGAACAGGGGGTCAGGATATCGCCGCAGATTGGCGACATCTGCGGACTTCAGATAATCGGCCACAGCCGGCGACGGCGGGTACGGATTCTCGTTGGTATTGAGCTTGATATACCGGCGGTCCTGCGGTTGTTCGCCGGGCACATACGGGGTCAGGTTTTTAAGTCTCTCCGTAAACATATTTGATTTCCTCAGATTACCATCGTTAAACCACTCGTCCTGTTGCACCGTTTAATCGCAATCGAAATCAAAGTCGAAATCGCTATCGACGAAGGTCGCACGGCACGTCCGCTCTTATCGTTTTCGATCCCGGTTCCTGTCGGCCGGGGCAACCTCAATTAAAAAGAGAAAACCGCGTCAAAGCGGCGCGGTTTTCATTTCAAATCAGCTTGCTGTCGCGAAGTGGACTTAACCCACCATGGCCTCAACGATGCCGTACGCCTTTTCCAGGGCCTCGTCTAGTTTTTCCGGCTGACTGCCGCCCGCCTGAGCCATGTCCGGCCGCCCTCCACCGCTGCCGCCTACGATGGCCGCTACCTGTTTGATGATGTCACCGGCTTTGCACTGCCCGGTGAGGTCCTTGGTAACCCCGACAATCAATAAGGCCTTGTTATCCTTTGCGGCACCCAGGACGACCACCCCGGATTTGATACTATCCTTGAAGCGATCGGCCATATCGCGCAGGGCCGCAGGGCTGTCCACGGACACTTTCTGGGCCAGCATTTTGACTCCGTTGACAGTGCGAATATCAGCCACCGCATCAGCGGCCTGGGAGGCCATTTTGGCCTTCAGCTGCGCCACCTGCTTCTCACCGGCCTTGTAATCGGCAATCAGCTTTTCAATGCGCGGCACCATGGCTTCGGGTTTGTCTTTCAGCAGGCGGGCGCCTTCGTTGAGGATCCCCACCATCTGCTGGACGTGGGCCACGGCACCGGCACCGGTAAGGGCCTCGATCCGGCGAACGCCGGAGGCGATGCTCGCCTCGCCTACTATTTTCAACAGGCAGATGTTGCCGGCGCGGTCCGTGTGGGTCCCGCCGCACAATTCACGGCTGTAGTCACCCAGTGACACGACCCGGACCGTATCACCGTACTTCTCTTCAAACAGAGCGGTCGCCCCGGATTGAAAGGCTTCTTCCGCCGCCATTTCCCGGATATCCGTCGGGTCATTTTCCCGGATATAGCGGTTGGCGATGGTTTCGATCTGTTCGATCTCCTCGGGCTTGACCTGTGAAAGGTGGGTAAAATCAAAACGAAACCGATCCGGTGCCACCAGTGACCCGGCCTGCTTGACATGGTCTCCGAGCACCTGCCGGAGTGCGGTGTGCAGCACATGGGTGGCCGTGTGATTGCGCTCGGTTGCCCGTCGGGCCTCTTCATCTACGGTCAACGCAACTGCTTGTCCTTTCTCTATCTGCCCGGATACCAGTTCACCGCGGTGGATAACCAGCCCTGTGGGATCTTTGACCGTGTCGGAGACTTTCATTTCCATTCCATCCGCAGTTATGGTGCCGGTGTCACCCACCTGACCGCCGGACTCGCCATAAAAGGGCGTCATCCCGGTGACAATCTCCACCGCTCCAGCGTCAGCCTGCTCCACTTCGGCGCCATCCTGGACAACCAGGAGTACCTCGGATTCGGCCGTTGTCCTTTCATAGCCGACGAATTCAGTTTTGACGCCCGTGGCGGTCAGATTCTTGTAGGCGTCACTGATGCCGTCAAAACTAACCTTGGTGCGGGATTTGGCCCGCTGCGCGGCCATGTGCTCTTCGAAGCCCTCCATGTCCAGGGTAATGTCCTCGTCCCGGACCACGTCGCGCACGATGTCCACGGGGAAACCATAGGTATCGTAAAGCTTGAAAATCACATCGCCGGGGACCCGGCTTTCGCCCCGGGCCTTCATCGCTTCCAGGCTCTCGTTGAGGACCTTCAGACCATTGTCCAGGGTTTCTGAGAAGCGGACTTCCTCGTTCTTGATAACATTGGTGATATAGGCCGCCGATTCCAGCAGATCCGGATAAGCCGGCTTCATGATCTCGAACACCACTGCCGCGGTTTCATGTAGAAAAGGCTGCATCAATCCGATGTTGCGGCCATAGCGGATGGCCCGGCGCATGATTCGGCGCAGTACGTACCCGCGGCCTTCATTGGATGGCAACACCCCGTCGCCGATCAAGAAAGCGGCGGCTCGGCTGTGGTCGGCAATGACTTTCATGGCCACGTCGTCGGCAGCCACGGCCCCCATGGTTTTACCGGAGAGTTCGGCGGCCTTCTGCATGATCGGCGTCATCAGGTCGGTATCATAGTTGGTGTCCACGTCCTGGACGATCGAAGCCATCCGCTCCAGCCCCATGCCGGTATCGATGCTGGGTTTGGGCAGCGGCGTCATCTTGCCGGACTCATCCCGGTTGAACTGCATGAATACCAGGTTCCAGATCTCCAGGAAACGGTCACAGTCGCAATCCACCCCGCAGTTGGGGTTGTTCAGATCACACTGCCCGCCGCGATGGATGTGAATTTCACTGCACGGACCGCAGGGGCCGGTGTCGCCCATGGCCCAGAAGTTCTCTTCCTCGCCCAGCCGGACGATCCGATCGGCCGGCACACCGATTTTTTCGTGCCAGATGTCGTAGGCTTCGTCGTCGTCCAGGTAAATAGAAACCCACAGTTTTTCCTCCGGCAGGCCATAGCCGTTCGTCAACAGGTCCCAGGCAAATTCGATGGCGCCGTCTTTAAAATACTGGCCGAAACTGAAGTTGCCCAGCATCTCGAAAAACGTGTGGTGCCGGGCCGTGTAGCCGACATTTTCCAGGTCGTTGTGCTTGCCGCCCGCCCGAACGCATTTTTGGGAAGTGGCCGCCAGGACATAGTCGCGTTTCTCCTCGCCCAGGAAACAGCGTTTGAACTGCACCATGCCGGCATTGGTAAACAGCAAGGTCGGATCATCGGCCGGCACCAGGGAGGAACTCCGGACGATCTGGTGCTTATGTTTTTCAAAATAGTCCAGGAAAATCTGTCTTACTTCGTTACCCGTCATCATTCACCCCATTTGCATTCGTGCCTGACTGGATTTTACAACCCGTCCCATCAATCAGGCACCATGTTTGAAGCCTCAATCCGATTCTCAGAGATATGCGGCTACGCGTCCGCCTCTTCGGCAGCCGTCTCCTTTTCAAGTCCCAGGCTCACCCTGACCTTCTGCAGCGCCGCCTGGTAGATATCTTCATTTTCTTCAAAGAACTTCTTTACATTGTTGCGCCCCTGGCCGATGCGTTCGCCGTCATAGGAATACCAGGAGCCGCTCTTGTCGATGATACCGGCTTCGACCCCCAGATCCAGCAGGTCCCCGGTGCGCGAGACCCCTTCGCCATACATGATGTCGAATTCCGCCTCCTGAAAAGGCGGTGCCAGCTTGTTTTTCACAACCCTTACCCGGGTCCGGTTGCCCACGACCTCCTGGCCCTCCTTTATCGCCCCGATGCGCCGGATATCCAGGCGTACCGAGGAATAGAATTTCAGGGCATTCCCGCCGGTGGTCGTTTCGGGGTTCCCGAAAACCACGCCGATTTTCATCCGGATCTGGTTGATGAAAATCACGGAGGTCATGGTTTTGTTGATCGTACCGGTCAATTTACGCAGGGCCTGGGACATGAGCCGCGCCTGCAGTCCCATGTGCGAATCACCCATATCACCTTCGATCTCGGCCCGCGGAACCAGGGCGGCCACCGAATCGATGACCACGACGTCAATCGCCCCGCTGCGCACCAGCATGTCGGCAATTTCCAGGGCCTGCTCACCTGTATCAGGTTGCGACACCAGCAATTCGTCGCAATCGACACCCAATTTACGGGCATAGACCGTATCCAGGGCGTGTTCCGCATCGATGAAAGCCGCGATGCCGCCCTGTTTCTGTGCGCTGGCCACCGCGTGGAGCGCAAGTGTGGTTTTTCCCGAGGATTCCGGTCCGTAAACCTCGATAACTCGCCCTTTGGGAAGACCGCCAATGCCCAGGGCCCGGTCCAGAGCCAGGGCGCCGGACGGAATCACCGGCACGTCTACGATGGACTGGCTGCCGAGCTTCATGATGGAGCCCTTGCCGAATTGCCGTTCTATCTTGTGAATCGCGGTTTCAACCGCTTTTTCCCTGCTGGGTGTCGTCGCCATTTGCTCGCCTCCTGAAAAATCGAAATATCCGTTATATGATGACGTACTTTATTCTTACCTTTAGCACATAAACCGGCCTTAGGGAGTTGAAAATGAGCCTGTGGCCAATTTCGTGTAAACGGCCCCGTCCGGTTTGAGATCACTGTGGTACAGAACCAGTTCCCGGGCCGCAAACATTATTGGCTCGAAACCACCAATATTCTCGAGGGCGCCCACGAGCCGTGCCGGATCGAGGCGTCCCTTGGCCCGGGCCAGAGTCAGGTGCGCGTTGAAACGCCTTTTTTCGGGCTTGAATCCCAGAGGCACCAGCTGGGTTTCAAGGTGCTGGTGGACAGTGTGCAGCGCCGGTGTGTCCCCGGCTACGCCCATCCAGAGCACCCGCGCTTTTTTCAGGGTCGGGAAGACCCCGAGGCCCTTGGCCGCCAGTTTCAGCACGGGACTGCTTCCGGCTGCAGATTCCAAAGCGGCTTCCAACGCTGCAGTCTGGGTTTGTTCTATGTCCCCCAGAAATTTCAGCGTCAGATGCATACCGCGTGGCTTGACCCAGCGCAGGCGCAGCCCCGTATCGCCAAATTGTGCCTGTATCTCCCGTGCCTGTGCTTTCACTACCCCCGGCAGGGGAATGGCAATGAACGCCCGGATGCTTTTCTTCACCCTCTCCTCCACAGGTTGATTTGCGCACCAGCCTGCGCGTTCCCTGGATGAGTTTGTGTTCGTTCACAGGTGGTAGATTTTGGTTCTGAACAGGTTTCCGTCATAGCCTTTAGGCATAGTCGGAAGGCTTGAGCACTTTTGAGACCGCAGGCATAGCAGACGCTATGTTGAGGATATCACAAGAGCAAAAAAAGCCGCTCAGGGCCAAAAGATGCCCCCGGTGGACGGACGCACTAACGTACCGGCAGTGTAAACTGCGGCTCTCCCAGTAAAAAAGAGCCTTTGGAAATCTTCTTTTTGAGAATATCCGCAATCTCGCGCGCCTTTACAACGCTGGAAAGGGGTACCGTCGGAACCGTTTGTCCATTGAATTCAATCGAACCGCTTTTTAACTGCGCGTATGTGACTTTGCCCAGACTCTTGCTTTGGCCGCTGGGATAATCCTTACCATAGTCGATAATCTGGGTGATGATCTGATCGTCCGCAATGGACGTGTACTTGGCCATCTCTTCATTCAATATGGGTATGGGTATCCCCAGCCCGACAGAGAGAGAACAGCCATACCCCTGCAGACTGGCACCGACCAGCCATTTGGCGCTCATCTTTTTCAAATCCCCCATGACCCACAGTGTACCGGCCGGGGCCGTAGGCACCCCGCGTTTGTTTCTTCTCACCTTGGGATTGTGCTGGGTGCCGGCCCAAGTCACATAGCCCTGGGCACCGCCCAGGAAAACACGGGTCCCCAAACCGATGGTTTTGTAGTAGGGGTCGTTGAATAGGGGGCTGAGCTGTCCGGCTGAACAATAGTTGGCGTTGCCGACCCGCGGCTTCAAAGCGCCCATGTAGGTGTAGGCCGTTTTAGCGGTCAGGTTGACCGCACAATTATAATTCTGGTAGCCGTTGCGCGGGTTGCACAACGTCGCCGCCGGCAGCGTTTTCAGGCTGATCTCCTTGGCCACCTTCCGATTCGGGTAGCAATGCGTACCATAGGCATCCGCTTCCAGGTAGCAAGTCTTGCCGGCCACCAGATCCTCGATAACATGGCCGCCGCCATACAGGAATTCTCCCGGATATACCTTGTTCAGGGGATCATCCAGGCAGGGTTCGGTGACGCCGACATAGCAGTCCACGGCCGCTAACCCGGCGTAGGCCGGCACATTGTTGATACGCACGTTTGATGCCTTGATGCCCGGCGAAGAGTGCCCGAAATTGATGAATGCGCCGGAAGAACACATGGGCGCAAATGTTCCGGTGGTGACCACATCCACCTCACGGGCCACCTCCTCCACCCCGTTATCCTTGACGATATCGATCATCTCTTCGGCTGTGACGACCACCACCTCACCGGACTTGATGCGGTCGTTGATGTCCTGGTACGTTTTGTTGACCTTGAATTTCTTTTTCATATCAATACTCCAATTCCAGTTTCCCGGAGATATTGTTTACGATCCACTTTTCATCCCACCATTCAATCGGGTTTACAAAGGTGTTGTGGATCAGCATACTGAAATGGAGATGGTCGCCGCCGGCCATGCCGCTGGCGCCGGTCCGGCCGATAATATCTCCCCGGGTAACCTCCTGTCCCTCATCGCTTGTGAGACTGCTCAGGTGCGCGTACAAGCTGAACAGCCCCAATCCATGATCGATAATGATAGTATTGCCATAGATCCCAAGGGACCCGGAAAATACAACTTTGCCGCTGTTGGCCGCCGGTACCGGTGACTGGCGTATGGATGCCAGGTCCGTGCCCAGATGCACCTGTTTGTCGATATCTTTACCTTTGTACCGGTACGTCCGGCGTTCGGCAAAACCGGCGCGAGGGGCTGATTTGGGCAGCCGCAAAAACCGTCCGTCCCACAGCTTTTTAGTGGCGGTTGTCCCGGTGGCCCGGAGAATTTCCTCGAAGTTCCGGCGGCGCACCTCGCTGTTTACCTTCAAAAAGGTTTCCAGAGGTGTCAATCCTTCACTATCAGACACCATCATGGAAAATTCCGGTGTTTTCGAGCTTAAAAATCCGTCTGAAATATTGATGATATCATGCCGGAAGCGTTTCTTTTTAATGTAGTGCCGGAACCCGCGCTTGGACAGATTGCCGGCCGAATCGGACGCTTGTACAAATATACCACTGCTGGAACGCTGATCATGTCCCAGGGCGAAAAACGCCAGCCGCACATCAGCGGGGTATCCCTCGGCGGCATGTCCCGGGAAAAAATTAGCGCCCACCTTGACCCCGTTGTGCGGACAATTTTCCGACAATCGGTAAATAACGAGGGCGCTGCCGCCCTGGCTGATGTTGTGCGCCCCGGTGAGAATCTCGATTTGCGGGGGCCGGGTATCGATGGTAACCGGTTTTTCGATGTAGGTCCGATTTCCGTTCATCCAGCCCCGCCAGGAATAATCCCGCACCACGATACGCAGCAAGGCTTCGCCATCGGTCAGTCCCAGTTTTTCAGGAGAGATGTTTACCTTGAAATCCGTTCTGTTTGTCTCACTGCGTCCCCAGAAAACGGATCCCCCGATTAATTTTTCGAATAACACCGACTCTTTTCCGTCTTTGTACAGACCGATCCATATCTTGCGGATACCGCTGTTGTCATCACTCACCGTTCCGGAAAGCTCGTGGGTCACGCCGATGGCCAGTGTTGAGGGGTCCAGCCGCACGTTTGGTTTGGTGCCTTCCATTCTTTGTACCAGCAATACCATCACGGGAATAGACATGACGGCTGCTAAACCCAAAACGATCCACAACTTAATATTCTTCTTACCTTTCAACAGGTTATACTCCCACTTAGTTAGTCGATATCAAACGGCCACAATAACAGCTTAACCCCTGGTAGTCAACAACCACCCGCATCTCCGGCGGTCTTGATCATCTGCCCTGCGCTGGTATTCAGCAGTGCATCTGTTAATCAGGCGGCGTGGGTGTCATCAGGAGCAGAGCCCCGGAAAAATGGGAGCCAATCCGGTCGGTTTCGCTCCTTGACTTTTGGCAGGGTGCGGGCTAAATGTTTTCGGCACAAGATATGCAAGCGAGATCGCCCCGATCCGGCCAGCTGCATCCGTCCGGAAGTCTTTACAGGGCATAACAACTGCTATATCAGAAAGTTAGATTACCAAAAACCCTTCCAACGGGATGAAAAATGGGTAAAGCCATACCTATCACGGATGACATCAGTATCGGAGCGGGTGCGCCCCTGGTTCTTATTGCCGGACCGTGTGTGATAGAATCTATTGAAATCGTAACCGAAACGGCCGCCTTTTTAAAAAAGCTGTCGGGAGATCTGAACATCCCGATCATTTTCAAAGCCTCATACGACAAGGCCAACCGGACCTCTATCCGCTCTTTTCGCGGCCCGGGGCTAACCAGCGGACTTGACATTCTCGCCGGCGTCAAGCGGGAATTTGATCTGCCCGTTGTTTCCGATATCCACACTGCCGATCAGGACCAGCCAGCTGCCGAAGTGCTTGACATTCTGCAGATTCCGGCCTTCTTGTGCCGCCAAACCGATCTACTGACGGCCGCAGCCGAAACCGGTAAACCGGTCAATGTCAAAAAGGGGCAGTTTCTGGCCCCCTGGGACATGGCCAATGTGGTGGAAAAACTGGCTGAGGCCGGTAACCGGAAGGTAGTGCTGACCGAGCGCGGGGCCATGTTTGGATACAACAACCTGGTGGTTGATTTTCGTTCGCTGAAAATCATGCAGGACCTGGGCTGTCCGGTGGTATTCGACGCAACCCACAGTATCCAGCTTCCGGGTGGCGCCGGGACGAGCTCGGGGGGCCAGCGCGAGTACGCACCGGTCCTGTCACGGGCCGCAGTGGCGGCCGGGGCGGATGCGCTTTTTATGGAAGTACATCCAGATCCAGAGAAGGCCCGCTGTGACGGCCCCAATTCGCTGCCCCTGGACAGTCTTTATGAACTCGTGTCCGAGCTTATCAGTATCCGAGGAGCATTGGTGGACAGGTGATATCAAACCAGTGTTATGTTTATAGGTGTCAGGTGAATAGATTAGGATCATACCCAGTGTTAAGATCCATAGAAAGTGTTACAAAGAGTGGCGAGCAACGAGGTTCCAACTATAGGTCTTTTCTTAACACTTAAAACTTTCGGGCTAATATTTAACCCTATCGAATCTTGACGAAGGTCAATAAAATGAACCAAACAACCAAAGTCCTGGCGGCGGTACAGTTACTCCTTTTGGATGTCGACGGTGTGCTGACGACAGGTCAGGTGGTTTACACCGACAGCGGCGAAGAGATTAAGGCTTTCAGTGTGAAAGACGGACTCGGTCTGCGTCTGGTTATGGATTGCGGAGTCCAGGTCGGCATCGTTACCGGCCGGGGCTCCGGGGCTCTTTTGCACCGTTGCCGCAACCTCGGCATCGACCTGGTGTTTGATCGGGTACGCGACAAGGCCGCCAAATTGGACGAGATCAGCACCCGAACCGGCATTGCGGCGCCCCAAATGGCTTTCGTGGGCGACGACCTGCCGGATATCCCTCTGATGCAGAAGGTCGGTCTGGGGATTGCCGTGGCCGATGCGGTGCCCGAAGTGATTGCCGCGGCCGACATGGTCACGGCCGCCAAGGGCGGCTGCGGCGCTGTGCGCGAAATCTGTGAAGCCCTTTTGAAAGCACGGGAATGCTGGGAACCTTTTTTGGAACAGTTCTCATGATGATCGCGTCCAAAGTCATAAAACGGGTATTGCTGGTAATCATGCTGCTGGGGTTTGCCGGCGTGGTGGCGACGTTCATTACCTACCGTCAGTCGTTCGACGAGCCTGAAAAACTGGCGGACCTGCTCCCTGATAACACACAGGTGTCGATGCAGGCTTTCGAGCACACCGCCACCCGGGAAGGCAAAACCCAATGGCACCTGGAAGCGGAATCCGCCAGCTTTTCGGGTCAGAAAAATTTGGTTCTGAAGACACCGGCAGTGGTATTTTACCGGGAGAACGGCCGCAAGATTTACCTGACGGCCCAAACCGGTGTGTTTAACCAAAAGACGAACAACATCACCATGTCCGGCAACGTGGTGGCCCGGACCGACGGATACCGTTTCGAAGCCGACTCGGCTGAGTATGATCACAACCGGCGTTTTTTGAATGCACCCAACCCGGTCAAGATCATCAGTAAACGCGGCGAACTCGTGGCCGACACCATGACCTATGACCTGGGAACCAGCCGGGCGACGTTTAGCGGCAGCGTCCAAGGAGTCTTCAGTGAGCAAATTTCCTGAAAAATTTAACCTGGCAGCGTTTTCCGGCTTGCTGTTCGTGCTTATGGTAAGCGTGGCCGGATCCACACTGCCTGCTGTGGCTGCCGACTTGGATCAAAAGATCCGGATTACCGCCGATCGCCTGGTGGCCAACACCAAAACCGGCCGGGCGGAGTTCAGCGGAAATGTCCGGGCAACGCAGGGGTCGACGGTCATTACGTCGGACCGCCTGGAAGTCCAATACGAACGGGGCGGCCAGACGGATGCGGCGGCCGAATCTGGAGCAGCCATCAATTCGATTATCTCCAGCGGCAATGTGGTGATTCATTTTGATGACAAGGTCGCTACAACCAACAAGGCGGTCTATCACTCCAAGAGCGGAATATTCACCCTCAGCGGTAAAGGCACCCGGGTTACCAGCGGCGACAATGCCATTACCGGTGAAAAAATTACGGTGGATCGCAAAAACGATCGCATGACGGTGGAAAGCGGCCAGGCCACCCGGGTGAACGCGGTAATCTTTGCAGGGCCCGAGGGTCTGGCCAAGCCGGGACCGGGTACTGAAACCAAGTCGGATTAATTGAATATGGCCTCCCTGGCACTGCAAAACCTTGAGAAGATATACGGCGGCAAGAGCGTCGTTAAATCCGTCAGCCTCGAGATCGAAAGCGGGGATGTGGTCGGTCTGCTGGGACCAAACGGGGCCGGTAAGACCACAACCTTCTATATGACCATCGGCATGGTCAAGCCGGACGGCGGACAAGTCTACCTTGACGGTGAAGACATCTCAGGGTATCCCATGTATATCCGGGCTAGGAAAGGGGTCGGTTATCTGCCCCAGGAAACATCCATCTTCAGAAAATTGACGGTCTGGCAGAATGTGATGGTGATCCTGGAAACCCTGCCGCTCACTCAGGATGAACGGAATGCCAAGGCCACCGGCCTTTTACAGGAACTTGGTATCGAACGATTAGCCGATCGCCAGGCAGGGGTGCTGTCCGGCGGTGAAAGGCGGCGGCTGGAAATTAGCCGCGCACTGGCAACCGATCCGGCCTTTATGCTGCTTGATGAGCCGTTTGCCGGTGTCGATCCGTTGGCTGTCATTGATATTAAAAGTATCATCGGCCATCTAAAAGACCGGGGCATCGGGATACTGATTTCCGATCACAACGTCCGTGAAACCCTCGGCGCCTGTGACCGCGCATACATTCTGAGCGACGGAACCGTGATCGAATCCGGATCGCCGGAAAAAATAGCCTCCAGTGAAACGGCCCGCCGGATTTACCTGGGGGATGAGTTTACGCTATAAATAAAGCTTTGGAGGTTAAAAGGTTCAGGGTTCACAGGTTTTCAATCCGAAACGCAGAACCTTTGAACGGAAAACCAAGAACAAATTGACCCCAGGCATGGAGAAGCATCGTTTAACCCTCAGGCAGGCTTAGATTGGTAAGGTCCAACACATGGCTCTTGAATTAAGACAACAGCTCAAACTCTCCCAACAGTTGATTATGACACCGCAGCTGCAGATGGCCATCAAGCTGCTGCAGTTGTCCCGCCTGGAGTTGATGGATACAATTACCCAGGAACTGGAAGAGAACCCCGCCCTGGAAGAGATTACCGAATCCGCCGATGCCTCCCAGCCGACTGAAGATGCCGCGAAAAGCAATGAAACCGGTGAAGTCGAGGAAGTCACCATTGATGGCAAGATCAGCGAAGATATAGACTGGAGCAACTATCTGGACGAATACAGTTCGCCGGGCAAAGTTGTCTACGAAACTGAGCGCAAGGAAGCGACCAATTTCGAGCCGTTTTTGTCTAAAAAAGGCAACCTGCAGGATCACATTCTATGGCAGCTGCTGATGATCCGACCGGACAAGGAAGAACAGCGGATCGGCAGTGTCATCACCGGCAACCTGACCAAAGACGGCTATCTAGACATTCAGATGGAAAATCTCTATCGGCTGTGTGACGCCGAGCCTGAAAAAGTGGACGATGTGCTGGCGCTGATGCAGACCTTCGATCCGATCGGTGTCTGCGCCCGGGACCTGGGTGAATGTCTGCTGCTGCAAGCCCGGCATTTAGAAATCGACACGCCGCTTTTGACCGCTATCGTCACGGATCACCTCAACCACCTTGAAAACAAGAACTACAAGGCGATCTGCCGGGCCCTGAAAGTCAAACTGAACGATGTCATTGCCGCCGTAAATATCATCAAGGGCCTCGAACCGCGGCCCGGCCGTCAGTACAGCGATGATCAGCCGCACTACATCACCCCCGATATTTACGTATACAAATTGGGCAGCGAATTCATCATAATGATCAATGATGACGGCATGCCCAAGCTGCGGGTAAACTCCTTCTACCGAAATGCCCTGCGCTCAGGAGCGAAAATGACGGGCCAAGCCAAGGACTACATGCAGGACAAGATGCGCAGTGCCGCCTGGCTGATCAGGAGCATCCATCAGCGCCAGAAAACCATTTACCGGGTCATGGAAAGCATCCTGAATTTCCAGCGGGATTTTTTCGAAAAAGGCATTACCCACCTCAAACCCATGGTATTGAGGGACGTGGCCGAAGATATCGGTATGCATGAATCCACAATCAGCCGCGTCACCACCAATAAATACGTTCACACGCCCCTGGGTATTTTCGAGTTGAAATACTTTTTCAACAGTTCCATCCAGAGGGTAAACGGCGAGGCCATTGCCTCGGCCAGCGTTCAGGAAAAAATCCGCAAAATCATTGAAGGCGAAAATCCCAAAAAACCTTACAGCGACGAAAAAATCTCCAAACTTTTAAAAGAACAGAACATCAACATCGCCCGCAGGACCGTGGCCAAGTACCGAGAAATAATGGGGGTCCTCCCATCGAATAAACGCAAGCAGTTTTAGCCCTGATGCTGAGTTCAAACCGGAAATTGAGAAAGGTCTGTTTTGGTGATTATTTATGAAAATTCTTGATGCGTTAAAAAAAGAAGCAATTATATCCGACCTGAAATCAGCTGATAAACAGGGCATCCTGGAAGAGCTATCCGACCCGGTCTCAAGCCTGTTCAATATCGAGAAAGAGGACCTGGTGAATATCCTTATGGAGCGGGAACATCTGGGCAGCACCGGCATTGGCGGCGGTATCGGGATTCCGCACGGAAAATTGAAAAACCTGGATTCCCTGGTTCTCGGTTTCGGTCTTAGCCGTCAGGGAGTCGATTTTGAATCCATGGACGGCCGCCCCACGCACATCTTTTTCCTCCTGGTCACACCTGAAAATTCAACCGGCCTGCATTTGAAGCTGCTGGCGCGTATATCCAGAATCCTGAAAAACGATCCGTTCAAGGCTAAACTGATGGCGGCCGGTAGCGCCGATGAAATCTTCGAGATCATCGCCGAGGAAGACGAAGAATTTTAGAGCAGGCATATAGGCCGTAGACTGAAGGCTGAAATAAAACCATAATTAGCTCGGCCAAACCCGCCTTAGCTCTATAAAGTATCTGGTGCCCGGGGTTGGCTTAGCCCAACGTTTGTTGTGCTGTCGCCTGCCCTTCCCTTCAGTCTTCAGCCTTCAGCCTAATATCCTAACAACATGCAAACCCTCAAGATATTCATTATCACCGGCTATTCGGGCTCTGGTAAAAGTACTGCGGTGAGTGCATTCGAGGACTCGGGATACCACTGCGTGGACAACATGCCGGTGGCCCTTTTACCCAAGTTCCTGGATCTACCGGACGCCAAGCCGTCCGCAATCAAGGGCCTGGCTTTTGTCATGGACCTGCGGGAAAAAGGTTTCGTAGACAGTTACCGCGGGATCCTCGATTCCTTGCGCCAAAAAGGCTATCGGTTTGAAATCTTGTTTTTGGAAGCCACTGAAGAAGTGCTCCTGCGCCGCTACAGCGAAACCAAGCGACATCACCCCCTGGCTGCCGATACCAACCTGCGCGACTCCATCCGCACCGAAAAACAGATGCTGGCCAGTCTGCGCAATGAGGCCACCTATATCATCGACACCAGCACTTACAATGTCCACAAATTGCGCAGTGAAATTCTGGACATCGCTGCTGAAGGTAAAAAAAATATCCCCCTGCGGATCAATATATTTTCCTTCGGCTTCAAGCACGGTCCCCCGCGCGATGCCGACCTGGTAATGGATGTCCGTTTTCTGCCCAATCCATATTTCGAGCCTGAACTGAAAGCCTTCAGCGGTGAAGACCCGGCAGTCAGGGAATTTATATTCAAAGATCCGTTGACATCCGGGTTTATGGACAAATATTTGAACCTGCTTGACTATTTGGTCCCGTTATATGAAAAAGAAGGCAAGGCCTACCTGACTATCGCTTTTGGCTGTACAGGCGGCCGGCATCGATCAGTGGCCATTGCCCGTGCCGTGTATGACCATATGAAACAATACGGCCACCCGATAGATATCAAGCACCGGGATATCGGCCGATAGAACAGTTACCATTCCCGAAAAAATACACCGCAATCAGAATCAGGTGCAATCAAGGTAAGCAAATGATCGGAATCGTTGTCGTCACGCATGGAGATCTGGGAGAAACGTTGATCGCCACGACCCGGTTTATCTTCGGTTCCCCGCCGGAGGGGGTTGCGGCCGTATCGGTAGATCTGGAAACCAATCCGGACAAGCTCCACAAAAGCATCGAGGACGGCATCAAATCCGTAGATCAAAAAGACGGCATTCTGCTGCTGACAGATATGTTCGGTGGAACCCCATCCAATTTAGCCTACTCTTTTCTTGAAGAGGGTCGCGTCGAGGTGCTTGCGGGGGTCAATCTTCCTATTCTTATCAAGGCGGTTGAGTCAAGAAAGGAACTGCAGTTGGCTGACCTGGCCGCCAGCCTTGAAAAATTCGGCCGCCAGAGCATTACCCTGGCCAGCGGCGTCTTAAAAGGCGGCGGCGTAAAAGTGGTTAACCCTGCAGATCAGCTGAACAGAGCTTGAACTTATCCGATTCGGCCTTAATCTTATAAAACTAAACCGGAACAATTGATTAATAAACAGGATCAATAGATGGTTGCGCAATATGAACACGCACCGCAAACTTCAGCTTTGATTAAACAATTCATATTGGAAGTGGTTTAAAGGTTCAATCTGGCTTAAGGTCCCGTCTACGCTTTAGGTACTAAGCCGGACAAGCCAGGTGGCCGCGAAGCTTAAACTGGATGAATACTTTAAGTATTTCGAGTGTTTGAGATTTGAGGCCTACACGGAGACTGATTCCGAGGGGAGCCTTTGAAACCACTTCAAAGGAAAGGAGCCACCATGACCATCAAACTAGGTATAAATGGGTTCGGAAGAATCGGCCGTATGGTTTTCAGGGCCGCTCTCGACCGCGAGGATCTGGAAGTCGTCGCCGTCAATGACCTGACCGACTCGGCCACTCTGGCCCATCTTCTGGCCTATGATTCAGTACACGGCACGCTAAAAAACGAAATCAGCTCCACGGCAGACTCCATCACCGTGGATGGTAAAAGCATTGCGATCAGCGCGGTGCGCGACCCGGCCGAACTGGAGTGGAAAAAGTACGACGTGGACATTGTGGCGGAGTGTACCGGCCTGTTCCGCGATAAAGAGAGCGCGGCCAAGCATCTGGCCGCCGGCGCGCGCAAGGTCATCATCTCGGCCCCGGCCTCCAGCCCCGACATTACCATCGTCATGGGCGTCAACTCCAGCATGTACGATCCACGGCAGCATCACATTATTTCCAATGCATCCTGTACGACGAATTGCCTGGCCCCGGTCGCCAAGGTACTCATGGAAAATTTCGGCATCAAGTGTGGTCTTATGACCACCGTCCATTCCTATACCGGGGACCAGCGCCTTTTGGACTTTCCCCACAAGGATCTCAGAAGGGCTCGGGCGGCCGCCTACTCCATGATTCCCACCACCACTGGTGCCGCCAAGGCAGTGGCCCTGGTTCTGCCGGAGTTGAGCGGCAAACTCAACGGCCTGGCCATCCGGGTTCCCACCCCGAATGTCTCCATTGTGGACCTCGTGGCCACTGTGGAAAAATCCGGAGTCGAGGTATCCGAGGTCAATGCCGCCTTGAAAGAGGCTTCGGAAGGTGAACTCAAAGGCATTCTCGGTTATAGTGAAGCCCCCCTGGTCTCCATCGATTACAATGGATGTGTGCTTTCATCGACAGTTGACGCCCCCACCACCTATGTAATTGAAAACATGGTAAAAGTGCTGTCCTGGTACGACAATGAGGTTGGGTATTCGACCCGTATGGTTGATTTGGCGGCTATGGTTGGTGAACAGTTGTAATCTTAAACCACAGGAAGTGACTAAAGTAACGGAGCTGCCTGGCGGCGCCGCTCATCAAAAAACGGTAGAATACCTTAACTTTAGATCACTCCAAACTTTAGTTCACTCAAATATGGAGTTATTTTATGACAGCACGCAAGCCGCTGATTGCCGGCAACTGGAAAATGTACAAGACAGTGAGTGAAGCTTATGAAACTGCTGAAAAACTGGTAGGCCTGGTCAGAAACGTAGAGCGGGCCGAGGTGATGATCGCCCCGCCCTTTACCGCCCTGGCCCCGGTATTTGCCGCAGTGCAGGGAACCAATGTGGCCTTGGGCGCACAGAACCTGCATTGGGAGGCCGAAGGCGCCTATACCGGCGAGGTTTCCACCAGCATGCTCCAATCAACAGGCTGCACTCATGTGATCATCGGTCACTCGGAAGGACGTCAGTATTTTGGAGAGACCGATGAATCGGTCAACAAAAAGGTCAAAGCCGCTGTGGCCGCCGGCCTGATTCCGGTAATGTGCGTCGGCGAATCAGAGCAGGAACGTGATGATAATAAAACGTTTTCTGTGCTTGACAAACAGGTGGAAATCGGGTTAGAAGGCTTGTCTTTGGAAGATGCGGCCACCCTTGTCATCGCCTATGAGCCTATTTGGGCCATCGGCACCGGCAAGACGGCCACCAAGGAACAGGCGCAGGAAGTTCACCGGCATCTACGCGATTGGATCGAAAGAAATTACTCTGCCGACTTGGCGGACACCATGCGGATCCTCTACGGAGGCAGCGTAAAACCGGATAACGTCACCGCTCTCATGGCCCAGCCGGATATCGATGGAGCCTTGGTAGGCGGCGCCAGCCTGGATGCTGATACCTTCAGCCAGATTGTGAAGTTTTAAAAAGAATTATGTCGACAATATTAGTAATCATACACGTTTTCGTCTGCATTGCCCTGATCATGATCGTGCTTTTCCAGTCCGGAAAAGGCGCGGACATGGGCGCCGCATTCGGTGGGGGCTCTAGCAATACGCTATTCGGGTCTTCGGGTGCCTCAACCTTTTTAGGCAAGGCAACCACCGTTGCCGCGGTGATCTTCATGCTGACCTCGCTGGGACTGGCCTACATGTCCACCCACCGCACCGGCAAAGCGTCGGTCATGGAAGATGTGAAGGCTCCGATCACGGCGCCTGCCGGGCAGACCGAGAGCGCTCCGGCCAAGTCCGAATAGGATACGGTCGGCGTAAGAAGCATAAACGTGCCGAAGTGGTGGAACTTGGTAGACACGCTATCTTGAGGGGGTAGTGGGCCACGCCCGTGCCGGTTCAAGTCCGGCCTTCGGCACCACAAATATACAATAAAAAAAGGGACTTGCGAATAATGCAAGCCCTTTTTTTTGTGTGTCGAGCAGGTTGCTGCTGAAATATTCACCCAGGTGAAATTCCAGCATGAATGTTGAATTTTGACAACCGGCCAATTTTCGGGCAAGAATTGCTTGATTAAGCTCTTTTTAGCAATGGCAATTCATAAATTTTGTTGCATTTATAGATAGTTAACGTGGCCCGACCCCATGTTCTCTATTCAAACGCTTCGGTTATTGACCTGAGACTTTGCTGGACATCCTTTTCACTGAAACAGTACCGCATTTCAAGGTAATCTTTTCGCAAAGATTTTACTTGGTCTTTCACATCTGCATTTTTAAGTATCAGGTCAGCCATCAAGCCTGCCAGGGTTTCAAATCCTTCGGGCTGCATGCCGAAACGGGTCATTTCGGAAACACCGATCCGCAGCGCCCCGGAGGCCGTAAAACCTTCTTCAACCGGGGTGGCCTGATAGTTGACGATGATATTGTTTTCTTCCAGTTTGCGTGCAACAGATGCACCGGTTCCGTAACCGACATTGACAATGACCTGATGTGTGTCCGTGTATGAAATCAATGGATCGCCTGCTACTGATAGACCATGGGTCTTTAATGCCATGGCAAAAGCCTTGGCATTTTCAATAACCGCGGACTGGTATTCATCTTTGAACTGGTTCATTTCGTAGGCCGCGAATAGCAAGCCTGTCATGGTGCCCAGGTGGTGGTTGCTGACACTGCCCGGAAATGTTCTTCTTTGAACTGCTTCCCAGAGACCCCACTCAAGATCTGATTCATCAACATCGGAGGCAATCACCCCGCGCTGGGTACCGAAATAGGTCTTGTGGGTGGAACCGGTTACGATATGGGCGCCTTCCTTTAAGGGTTCCTGGAAATGCGGGCCATAGAGCCCCAATACATGGGCCATGTCATACATGACGATACAATGGGGCGCAAATTCATCCACCAGGTTCCTGATCTGACTGACCGGCTCTTTTTCGATGATCATACTCTTGCCGAGAATAATCAGCTCGGGCTGGTGTTCTTTTATGATCTGCCGGCAGGCCTCAATGTCCATTTTATACGGATTATTTTTTAAAACCGGAAAATTGACCACGGCCGGGCGTTCGGTTTTGGGGTCGCGGGCCACAAAATCACGCAGAGCCCCCATGGGTTGAGCACTTAAATGACCGCCCTTGATAATGTGATTGTTCATGATTTTAGCGATCCGGCGCTGTTCCGATTTGCGGTCGGCGCGATTCAGGAAATCAACCAGAGCGCTGAAAACCGCTATATTGGCCATCTGACCTGAGATCACCCTGGATTCCACATTGCCGCAGCCCAGATATGCCCTAAACTGGTCGTTCAGTTTATCTTCGATTTCCTGGATCAGGTCCGTTCCCTGGTAATAAAAAATATCTTCACCGGAAAAAGCCTTGATCTCCTTATGTTCGGCATACCGGTTAACCGGATCGCTGATTGACAACAATCGCGTGATATAAGACTGACTCATTTCAGAAGGGATCAGATTGATGCATTCGTTCTGACGCCACTGATGGTTTTCCACTGCTTTGGATACCAATTGAGATGCCATGGCTGGAAAATCACCATCTGTTCCGGCGTCCCGGGCGGACTTTAAACTGTCATGGGGAATGGAACGCACATGCGGCGGTGCTTCGGAACTCATGTGGTAGGGACCACAACAGCTGCTGCTCTCTTTTTGCGGATTTCGATTTCGAGCGTATCACCTTCAATGAGATTACTGTCTACCAGCGCAAGGGCAATGGCCCGCTTTTGGGTGTCTGCTTTGAAAACAGCGTTAAGCCCGCTGCCGTCAGCTTCCTGAAAAGGGATCATGGTGCCGGAAGTGATGTGCCCCACGTGCTGCTCTTCTTTGAAAACCTTGTACCCTTCCCGGGCAATGCCCTTTCCGGTGACGGCAATTGGCATGACCATTCTTGGCAGGGCTTCAATGTCTTCAAATTGTTGATCCACGATATGCTTAAAGGCGCGGTATTGTTTTTCCAGGGCTATTTTTCCGATAAATTCGCTTTTAAGAGGGGAAAAACTAACGGCAAACTTGGATAGTTTGGAGGCAAAAAGCGGAATTTCCTGGTCCTCATGATCAAATCCCAATTCATGACCGTATAAAGGAAGTGAGGCTTCAAGCCGCAGGGTGTCTCGTGCTCCCAGGCCGATGGGCTTGGCCCCCTTTTCAAGCAGCAGGCTCCAGATGCCGGCCGCATCCCCGGTTTCAACGAAAAGTTCGAACCCTATTGGTTCTCCGGTGTAGCCGGTCCTGGCAATCCAAACTTCAACTCCGTTGATCTGTGCAATGCTTAAATTGTTCCGGGCAGGTTCAGGCAGAAAACCTTCATTGGCAAGGTTTTCCATAATCGATCTGGATTCAGGTCCTTGCAGGGAAATCATGGCCACTTCAAAAGTTCGGTCGATCATATCAACATCATCGAATTTGGGCAGATGCTGTTTAAAGTGGGCTATGTCTTTTTCACGGTTGGATGCGTTGACCACCAGCAGGAATTCATCTGCTTTAAACCGGTATAGATAGGCATCATCAATTGCACCGCCAGCCTCATTCTGGATCAAGGTATACTGGCTTTCACCCACCTCAAGTGCCGCGGCGTTATTGGTGAGGACATATTGGAGAAAAGGCAGTGCGTCATTGCCTTTGAAATAGAGGCGCCCCATGTGCGATACATCAAAGATACCCGCTGACCTGCGGGTGGCCATGTGCTCTTTGATAATACCTTCCGGGTATTGAATCGGCATTTCCCAGCCGCCGAATTCAACCATTTTGGCATCCAGTCCCACGTGTTGTTGATGCAGTACGGTTTTATGAAGTTCGCTCATAAGAATCTCTCTTTAATTAAAAGTTTGTCATTACAAAATATCGTTTTCCTCAATGGTACAATATACCGTAAAAAACGCAGCAGCTCTCTGCTGAATTGTTTTATCAAGCATTCGACCCCGCGGCGGCCTTAACTGATCCAGATAATGCAATTCGCAAGAGAGCCTCCTCATATACCTATAAGGCGTGGACTATTACGAAGAAGACAACGGGATTGGCAATTTGTTATACAATAAGCACTTTTTTTCAATTTTCGCATGATTATGTAAAATACATGTTTTTGCCGCAATCACAAATCCGCAAAACTGCATGCATGTGATAAAAGCAGTCCTTCCGGCTGAACTTTCCTGCTGAATTTTAAATTATCATAACCGCCCAACTTACAGATAGAATCGTTCGATTGAGTTGTTATGGCAACGGTAATGAACACTGCCAGTGTACTTCTAAAACGTTAATGCAGCCCGCCCCCCTGCCCGCCTTGCTTTCCCAGGTGTTCGGTTCAGATTTCCTGATCATACATGCAGTTTTTATAGAATTGTGATATTGGATAGTTATCCGCAGATCAACAGGCCGAGATGTTACTTCTTCCAACCATATACAATTACAGGGGCGACGGAAATGTTCTATTGTAGAACTCTCATTACGGTACTCTTGCTCTTTCTGGCAGGGACACACGCGGCCTTTGCCGATGGCTATTATTGCTCGCGAAAACTGTCCGGAGTGACGAGCCGGGTTGTTGAAATCAACAGGTACAGGATCCTCGATGGTATTGAACCCCGCACCGTAGGCCTTCCCACCCAGTTCCATGTCGATTTCGAATCCAAAATGCTGATACCTGCCAAAGGCAGCCGGGTCACCAGGCGTGTTTCCTTTAAAGGGGTTGACCCGATGGAGGATAAACTGGTGATCCAGGGCGTCGATGAAGGCATTGCGGGGGTCAGAGACGAGGTGGCCTGGAGCCTGGTAATATCTAAAAAAAATGGCGAATCGGTTTTATCGGTAGCCGGTGATGGGGTTGCCTATGCGGTATTCGGGGTTTGTAAACCCACCCAGGATCCGCAGTAGTGCTGCGAAACTCGCACTAGGGTGAAGCAGCCCAAATATTGTTCGAATTGTTCGTGGTACCGCCACATCTCGGGATGCAGAACATAACGAAAATATTGGACCTGCTCAGGAAGGACCTGGGCAGACACCATCCGAAAGCAGTCCTCCTGTTTGGTTCCGCCGCCCGCTACCTCCAAAAAAGCCAGAAAGAGATACCCCAGGATTTTGATGTGTTCTACGTGGCGGCCTTCACACCAGTGCTCTCCAAAACACTGCCGGTAAAGATCGACCTGCACGCATACACTGTATATGATATCGTCCGCATCGCGCGCTCCCTGCGCTACAGTCCCCGGTTTTTATCGCGGGCCAGGATGTACATGCATGATACCTGGCACGGTACCCTGCGCTCAGATATCGCCGCCTGCCTGCTGCTAGGCCCGGCCTATCCGGACTATGGGTTTTTACAGATGGAAAACGAAAAGAGCCGCCGGGACTACTCCGTTCACGAAGTGATCTTCGGCAAACGCTGGTGGCGGGCCCTCCAGTCCTGGGCCCAGGAGTACCGGGGGCCCAAAGGTCTCTTTCTGGACAAATCTATAGGAAAGGACCATTTCAGGCCGAATATCACGTAACCCGCAATAGATCAGTATCGCAGCTGCGCCCCAAAGCCCCGGCAACCCGCCAGCCTGACAGCCTGGCAGGGCTCTTTGTGTGCAGCTGCCCCTAGTTATGAAAGGAAAGAAGCTGACGCTTGCGAATTGCGGCTAAGCGGTGTCCTCTGGCGGTGTTAAGCCGGACATATCCAGCGACTCGCAAATGTGGGAGGCAAGGCCGATACCGGCTTCAGTATAGACATTGAAGGATGTCGCTACCCCGGCTTCACGCAGGATTTCGACCTCATCGTCGTACTGGGCAACCGTGACTATTTCAGCGTCAAAGCCGAATTCCCGGGCCTTTTTGATTACATAGAGTGGGCACTCAAGATTGGGCATTGTCAGGATCAGGAGTTTGAGGCTGCGTTCGTTTTCAGGGAATTTTCGCCAAAAATCCGGATCCGTGACATCGGCCAGGGTAATCCGACGATCCGCCGCAAGGTGCCCGTCAACGGTTTCGGCGCAAAAATCCAGCCCCATCACAACCGGACCGAATTGTTCAGTGAAGTAATCGTAGGTGCCGGTACCGACCCGACCCATTCCGACGATGCCTATTTTCCAGTCCCCCGTTTCATAAGGCATTTCTTCGTGGTGGCGCCGCTCAGTCTCAAAACGCTGGAGTGGTCTTCTTACCGAGTCGAACAGGACGTCGGCTGTCCGGTTGAAAGGTGAGGCCAGCACGAACGAAATTGAAAGCGCCACGGCAATGGTCACCAGCCAGTCGCTCGAGAGCCAGCCATTGGCAACGGCCATTCCGCCCACGATAAGTCCGAATTCGCTATAGTTGGCCAGGTTGAGCGCTGTGATGAAGGCTGTCCGTGCCTTGAGTGTAAAGCGGGTGAACAGCAGGAAAAAGAGGCCGACCTTTATAGGGAGGACCAGGATAAAGATAATAGCAGCGCCCAGGACTTGCGGACTCGGCAGTCCTGAAAGGCCGATATCGAGAAAAAAACCGACAAGCAGAAAGTCCTTGATATTGAGCAGGGACTTGGCCAGGTCGTTGGCCCGTGGGTGCGGCGCAAGCAGAATGCCCATGATCAGGGCACCGAGGTCCGCTTTCAGCCCGACAATGTCGAAAGCGGTGGCACCGGCCACAAAGGCCAGAAAGAACCCGAACAATACCTGGAGTTCACCATGGCCGATGCGATCAAGCATGCGCATGAACAGCCAGCGTGCCGCGGGCAGGAGGGCCAGTATGACGATGGCCCACAGGGACGGAATCTTGCCTGTGGAGAAGGTCAGGAACAGGACTGCAAGAATATCCTGCATGATGAGCACACCGATGGCGGTGCGACCGTTGAGCGATTCGGAACGTCCGCTCTCTTCGAGGATTTTGACGGCAAAGACGGTTGAGGAGAAGCTCAAGGCAAAAGCCACGAGCAGCGCGGTGGGCCAGTTCATGCCGACGAAAAAGGTGAGCCCGGTCGAGGACAATCCCATGAGTCCAATGCTGAATATTGCCACCGTAATCAGCATGTGGAAAGTGGCGCCGCCCCATACTTCGGGGCGCAGCAACCCCTTGATCTTCAGTTTGAGACCGATGGTGAACAGCAAGATGGTCACCCCGGCGTCGGCCACACCCTTGATACCCGGACTGGACACATAGCCCAGTTCGGAAAGGGCAAATCCGGCGACGAGATATCCGACCAGCGGCGGCAGGTTGACCCGGCTGGCGAGATAACCGCAGCCAAAGGCGAGCATGATAATCAGAGGATCCATGGTGTCTCCTTTACGAATCTTTCCTTTCCTTGGGCGGTACACGCTGCGAGCGCTGATGGCGATCAGCAGCACAAATATAACATAGCTGATGATGTATGGAAATATGATGCGTGGCAAGGAAAACACCGGTGAAATAGTCGCCCGCCCTGGCGGCTATAATCAGAATGTTATTCATTTACTTCCCACACTAACAGCAAAATCAATAAACACTGTGTTGGAAATTTATGGTCAGCCACCCAAATGAAGATCGGGGCTCTTAATCAAGCTAAAGGCTTTTCAAAGACTGCCCCATATGTTAGAATAAACCAGACCGTTCTTAACTGCCTGTAATTACCAATATTAATCTGAACCTAACATTCAGAAGGAAAAAAGAATAATGGAAAACACGTCAAAGAAAACCCTGCTGCACGGATGGCACGGGTCTCATGGCGCAACCATGGCCGATTTCGGCGGGTATGAGATGCCCCTTTGGTATTCATCCTCAAAGAACGAACATATGGCCGTCCTCACCCATGCGGGCCTGTTTGACACGAGCCACATGGCATCAATCCTGATCTCCGGCCCGGATGCCCTCGATCTGCTGCAGCTTTGCTTCACCAATGATTTGAGTGCCTGTGTCGGCAAAAACGGAAAAGCCCTTTTTCCCGGCAGATGTGTCTACGGTGCGTATCTGAATGAAAATGGCGAGGTCATTGACGACAGTATTATTAATATGATCGCGGACAACAGCTATATGGCGGTTGTAAATGCCGGTATGGGCGGGACGATCGCCGAACATCTGGAAGCGCACACAGGTGGCAGAGACATCCAGATTACCGACCTGACGGACAATCTCGGAAAACTCGACATCCAGGGGCCGCTGGCCGCCAAGATCATGCAAAAGGTGTTGGCGGCACCTGAAAGCGTGTTTGATAAAATGCCTTACTTTTCATTCAAGGGCTATTTTGACGAGGCATCCCCCCTGGCAAATACCGTGCGTCTGACCGACGGTACGCCTATCATGCTATCTAGAACCGGATACACCGGGGAATTCGGTTTTGAAATCTATGCAGCGCCTGAAAATTTTGTAAAAACCTGGGAGATGGTGCAGGCCGCCGGAGAGACAGCGGGCCTGGTCTCATGCGGCCTGGCTGCCAGGGATTCGCTCCGCGCCGGCGCTGTGCTGCCCCT
>Ga0126327_10000035_pt1 | contig 52946 bp, 41 predicted proteins | sample InaspJWI30metaG_FD_101392 | JGI IMG/M metagenome (GOLD analysis project Ga0126327, IMG submission 101392) | Marine gutless worms symbiont microbial communities from Oahu, Hawaii - Inanidrilus sp. 1 OAHU.JWI-30 metaG | ecosystem: Host-associated > Annelida > Digestive system > Unclassified... | reverse complement strand
GCCGGCCGATCAGGCTGGCTGCGATGGTGCGTCCCAAAAAGACCGGGTCTCCTGCGGCCGTAGCGGGAATGCGGTCTTCGGTTTTAAAAGCGACCTCCCGGCAGCTGGTGCCGGCCGCGGCCGCGCCCTGCCGAACAATGAGAGCCAGTTCCTCCCGTGCAAACTGGTCGGCGGTTTCAAAAGATTCGAATTGATGGCTGCCTGCGATCCCTTCCACCCGGAAACCGCCCAACTCGTCAGGTATGATGCGCACTTGCTTGCGGATAACCACCTGGCTGGTGATGGCCCCGATGGCGTTGGCTACGTCGGCATCTTCGGGAATGATGGCCTGTGTACCCAGCGGTTCTACAGCCGCGGGCAGAAAATGCCGGATGGGCGCCCCTACCCCGATCACCGGTCGTTTAAGGTTTAGGGAAACGCCGTAATGCGGTTTGTCTCCGGATAGCAGGGTGTCGATCAATGTTTGGCAAACCGGGCAGTCATCCAGCGCGGCCGGGTCAACCTCTGCGTCCAGCTGTCGTTTCAGCAATTCCAGAGATAGGCGCTGAACGCCCATCCCCACCAGCTTTCGAAACATGGCCTCCGGCTTTTGACCGGCCAGGGCTGCGAACAGGCGGCAATAGTCATCCGCTGCTTGGGTGTCCCATCTTGTGAACTCACCGTTGATGTGCAGCAGGTCTGTCAGCGTGAGGCCGCAGCGCTGCACGCTGAAGGTTTCCTCCAGCCTCCGCAGGGGCAGGGCGTCTTCAGAATAGCCGCCCATTGTCTGGAGCAACTCAGCAATGGAATACGGACGGTCTTGGAGCAGGCGGATGAGCTCTTTTTCCCCCGGCAGCATGGCCGTTGTCGGCACAGTGCCGGTCAAGGCCAGCAATTGCAGGCGGCTGTCGGCGCTGCCTGGTTTGGGCGGATTACTTCTCAGAAAGGAGAGGGCCGCCGGCGTTCCGTTGTACATGGCGCCCAGCCACGCTATCGGGGCCACCCGTTTAGGGCCGATGCGATACAGGCCTTTTTCGAAACTGATTAAGCTGTCCCCACCCAGTCCGGCGGTGCGGATGTCGAGCGCCTGCACATGGGTGCGATGCCCGCCGACATTTGCGCCTTCCTGGTTCACGCCTACCAGGCTATCGGCCAGGGTGGCCGTATCGGTCGTGGTGCCGCCCATGTCCACGACCAGGGCATCTTTGATCCCGGTCAAGTGCCGGGCACCGGCCACGCTGGCCGCGGGGCCTGAAAGAATCGTTTCAACGGGCCGCTGCCTGGCCAGGTCAGCGCTCATCAGGGTCCCATCACCTTTCACGACCACGATCGGTGCGTTTATACGCATGGCTGCCAGGACGTCTTCAAGATCTGCCAGCAACGCGGTCAACCGCGGCACAATCCGGGCGTTGAGCAGGGCGGTCACCGCCCGGGTGTGAAAGTTCAGATTGTCGGATAGTTTATGGCCGCAGGTGACAAACAGCCCGGTCTGCTGTTCCAGGATTTCTTTGACCTGCATTTCATGGTCCGGATTGACGGCGCCGGCATACCCTGACACGGCAAAGGCAGTTACGCCGGAGTCGGCCATCATTCGGTCAGCGGCCCTTTTAACCTGTTCCGGATCTATGGCTGTGATTTCCCGGCCGCTGATATCCAGCCGGCCCTGGAGAACGGCTTGCGGCTGGTGGGCTATCACTTCGGTGGGATCCAGGGCGTGCGGCGGCATGAGCAGCAGCCCGACTTTCTGGCCCGCATTTTCCACGATGGCGTTGGTGGCCAGGGTGGTAGACAAGGAAACCAGTTCCACCTGCAGCAACTTCGCCTGGTCCAGCTTCTCAAGTGCCCGGCGGATGCCCTGGGTGAAATCCCATTTGGTGGTCAGGGCTTTGCTTTTTCCCAGGGTTTGATTGTCAGCCAGATGGTAAATGACCGCATCGGTGTAGGTACCGCCGGCATCGATGCCCAGGCCGGTTTGTAAATATGCCCCCTTTGATGGTGCCCGGTCTTCGATTTCGGTCCCGGTACCTGGGGCCGGCAGCGACGGTATAGTAGTGCTTTGCCACAACGGATTGGCCACCAGCGTGGACCGGATTGGATCGAATCCGATGACATGTTCGGGCGGGACCCTTAAAATTTCGGTGGTCGACTGCTGGGCGGTGAGCATTTTCTTGAGCAGGTCTCGGCTACCCTGAATCTTTTCATAGCGCCATTTGAATTGGGCCGCCATTTCCCGGGCCAGGCGTTCGTACCGGGTCGGGGCGCCTGTACCGGTTTCGATAAATGCCGCTCGCTGGTAATTTTTCTGCCAGGAGTTGAGAAAGTCGAAGGTCTGCCGGGCCGCCTGTTTCCCATGCAGAGCCGCCAGTTCGTCGAATTCCAGTTTTTGTTCACCGAAGTATGTCCAGCGGCCTTTCTGGGATCCGGGGTCGGTTTTTCCCGGCACCACCCCGTAGAGAGATAATAGGTGCCCGGGTATTTGTTGAATTCACGTTGATAGGCCCGGTCGCCGCCCAGGAAGAGGGCGATGCAGTCATGCACGCGGGGAAGGATCAAGGATACGGAACGGGCCTGTACACCGATGGTGCCTTTGCCGCAGATGCCGTATCCAATGACAATACGGTCGCAGGCAGTGGTCGCGGAAAGCTCGTCGATGGCGGCCTGGAGTTTTTCACGGAGCAGTTGCGGGTTGTTGTGTAGACCGGCTTCCAGGTATTTAAATTCAACATCCAGCCCTAATTCGGCTGCGCTCTCTTTTAAATCAAAAGCCAGGACGGCACAGGCAATGATGTGGGTTTTCTTCTTCAAACCAAGTTCCTATTATTGCTGGGGTAAAGCGTATTCCTGTTTGCTGCTCTTTTGTATCGCCTTGTCACATTTCTTGTGCGTACAAGAAAAGTGACCAAAAGAAAACGCCCATAAGACGCGGCCCTGCGGGCTGCCCTGTGCTTCTCGCAGCGGGCGGGCGCTCTGAAACTCGCCACGCTCAATCAGTCAGAGCGCCCCCAAATCAAATTATGGGCGCCCCCTGCTGCGATGCTCGGCGCGTCTTAGAAGGGAAGTTCAAACCCATTTAGATTGTCAGCCCTCCTTAGTAGGCGTCCACTTGCTTCCCGCTTTGCCAGAGGGCGCTTGTCTTTCGATCCCTATTCAGGAGCAGGCGGGACCATAACAAGTTTGCCGGTAAGCGTTTTTGAAAGAAAGTCCTTCTGGGCCTGGACAATCTCCTCCAGGAGATAGCTTTTGGCAACCACCGGCTGGATTTCATTTTTTTCGATGTACGTGACCAGGTTCTGAAAAACCACCGGGTCCTGGTAGGTGCAGCCCAGGAATGTCAGGTCCTTCAGGTACAGGGTCCGGACATCCAGTTCCACCAGGGGGCCGGCGATGGCGCCGGCCACAGCGTAGCGGCCGCCCGTTTTGAGTACATCCAACAGCTGGGGCCATTGGGGGCCGGCCACAAGGTCGCAGACCACGTCCACGGCTTCCCGGTCCAGCGCCTGTACAAGGTCTGTTTCGCGTGCAATGACAAGGTCGGCCCCCAGGTCTTGGACCTGTTCGGTTTTGGCCTGGCCGGCCACGGCAATGACCATCGCTCCTCTTCTTTTCGCCAGTTGGACGGCAGACGAGCCCACCCCGCCCGAAGCGCCGGTAATCAGGACCCGGTCATCTCCTGAGACGCCTGCGCGGTGGAGCTTATTTTCCGCGGTGGACCAGGCACACGGGATCGAGGCCAGTTCAATGTCCGACCACTCGGACTGCACTGCATAAGCGGTCTCAGACCGCACCGCAACATATTGGGCGAACCCGCCGTTGATTTCAGACCCCATGGTGATACAGCGCCAGGGTGCCCCGGACGGGTGGGGCTGCATGGGCGCCACGATCACGCGTTCGCCCAGCCGGGACGGGTTTACCTGTTGGCCCACTGCGACGATGCGCCCGCAGACATCTGCCCCCTGGATGCGCGGAAACGCCAGGGCTTCGCCTGACCAGGCCCCGGTTCCGGCTGTCAGTTCTTCGAAGCCGTCCAGGGCACCATCGTCAGTGGCGGTGGTAACCGAGGGGGCATACCACCCGATGCGGGTATTGACGTCCGTGTTGTTGATCCCGCAGGCCAGAACCTGGATGAGAACCTCATCATTGGCAGGTGTCGGCACCGCAACATTCCGGCGATAGTCGAGTTTATCAAATCCGCCGTGCCCGGTGAGGAGCACCGCAGTCATGGTTTGGGGTATGGTTGCCGGCATCGGGGCCTCCTTGGAAAGTTGCGGTTTCAGAAAGTGGTTGCAGATTTTTCCGGAAAATGTAAAAAAATTTTACAGTAAAAAACGTAAAGAGATGACCGATTCTGGTCGTCGACAGCGTGCTTTCCAGATATATTTCCCACCTCTTAAACGAAATCAGGGGTGCGGCACAATGAAAATCACCTTTGTTGGGTGAAAAAAATGGGCCCACCCGCCGCTGCGGATGTTTTTTACAGAGGGGGCTGTCCACGTCGGGTAAATAAAGTCCAGTGACTTCTGATTTGGTACATTAAGTGCAGTGTATAGTCTCTTTAAGATTTTCCAACCGGAGGACCTAACCCAACCGTGACTGAAAGGAGGTTTGCAAATCATGAAAACCAACGCAAGGGTCGCCATTATCGGAGGAGGGGCCATCGGTGTCAGTCTGGCCTATCATCTGGCAAAATACGGGTGGGAAGATGTGGTGCTCATCGAAAAGCACGAACTGACCTCCGGCTCTACCTGGATGGCAGCCGGCAATTGCTCCTATTACCATCCCAGCTATTACTGCACCCAGGTCAACATGAAGAGTATCGAAACCTTCAAACAGCTCGAAGAGGAGACCGGGCAGTCACCCGGCTGGCATACCACCGGGTCGATCCGGACAGCCGACAACCCCGACCGGCTCGACGAACTGGGCTATTATTACTCCATGAATCGCTGCCTGGGCCTGGACGTGAATTTCGTCAGTCCCGAGGAGATCGGCAAACTGCACCCCTTGCTGGATACGAACGGGTTGCTGGGTGGTCTATACTGGCCGGATGACGGTGATGTGGACCCCGCGTCGATGACCCAGGCTATGGCCAAAGGCGCCCGTAACTACGGCGCAGAACTCAATCTGCATACCCAGGTGACTGCTATAGAGCAAGAAGCCTCCGGAGAGTGGCTGGTAAAGACCGACAAAGGCGATATTACCTGTGAATTTGTCGTCAATGCGGCCGGTCTCTGGGCTCCGGAGGTATCGAAAATGGTGGGGCTGGAAATCCCCTCCATTGCCATCGCCCACACTCATATTCTCTACGAGACCATCAATGCGGTCGTCGAACGGGATACCATGCTGCCCTTGGTGCGTGATCCGGACCGTTCCATTTATCTGCGCCAGGAGATGGACAGCCTGATCCTGGGCATGTATGAGGCCCACGGTCAGCAGTGGAAAAAGAATGGGGTCCCGTGGGATTACGCCCAGGAGGAACTCAATCCCGATATCGATAATATCGCCGACTGTATTGAAGCCGGTATAGAAAGATTCCCGGTTCTCGGTGAAACCGGTTTCAAACATGTCACCGCCGGCCCGATTACCTACACGCCCAATGGCGACCCCCTGGTGGGTCCGGCCTATCCGCTGCGCAATTTTTTCCAGGCCTGCGGCTACAGCTTCGGCATCACCCAGGCCGGCGGTATCGGGCATTATCTGGCCGGCTGGATTATGAACGGCGAGCCGGAAATCGATCTGTGGCATGTCGATTCCCGGCGGTTCGGCTCTTATGCCAACTGGGCCTATAACCATGAGAAAATCGCGGACACCTATCCGCGGCTGTACTCCATCTTTTTCCCCAATGAGTTCCGGGATGCCGCCCGGCCAAACCGGACCAGTCCGATCTATGAAAAACAAAAAGCGGCCAACGCGGTTTTTGGCGACTATTTTGGATGGGAGTGCCCCAATTATTTTGCCCCCGAGGGGGCCGACCTTTATGAGCAACCCTCCTGGCGACGGTCCAACGCCTTTGAACAGGTCGGCCGGGAATGCACGCATATGATGAACCAGGCCGGCATCATCGATTTGACCCGCTTTGCCAAAACCTGGATATCGGGGCCGGGCGCCCGGGACTGGCTCAACCGCATGACCTGCCAGAACGTCCCGGAAAAAGACGGGCAGATCGCCCTGTGCCCCATGCTGGACTACAATGGGAATTTTAAATCCGATATGACCATTACGCGGATTGATGCGGACAACTATTTTTGCGTCACGGCCAGTGTGGGTAAGCGCCATGACCAGCACTGGATGCTCCTCAATCTGTCGGAGGACGGGTCGGTGCAATTCGAGGACCTGACTTATCGAATGGGCTGCTTGGTGCTGGCCGGGCCCCAAAGCCGCGCAGTGCTCGAAAAAGCGGTATACGGGGATGTGTCTAATGCGGCATTTCCTTTTTCCAGCTGCCGGGAGCTTTACGTGGGCCGGACCAAATGCCGCGTCAACCGCATGAACTATGTCGGTGAACTGGGCTATGAAATATTTCACCCGATCGAGCAGCAGATCGCAGTTTACGAGGCCCTGATGGCGGCCGGCCAGGAATTCGACCTGCAGATGGTGGGCATGCATGCCATGGATTCGATGCGTCTCGAAAAAGGCTATCTGGCCTGGAAGAGCGAAATGAATGTGCATCACACGCCGCTGGAGACGCCTATTGCCTGGACCGTAAAGCTGGACAAAGACTTCATCGGCAAAGACGGCATCTTGAAACAGAAAGAAGCCGGTGTACCGCTGCAATTGGTCGGCATGGTGGTGGAGGCCAAGGATTCCGATCCGTGGGGCTACAATCCGATTCTTAAAGATGGTGAACGCATCGGCATGACATCCTCCGGCGGCTATGGCCACCGGGTCGGCAAAAGCATTGCCATGGGCTACATACCACCTGAACATGCCGCTCCCGGTACGGTTCTCGATGTAGAAATTCTCGGGCGTCTCCGCAGTGCCCAGGTGGTTTCCATGCCCCTGTATGATCCTGACAATGAGAAAATGAAGTCTTAGGAGGCCAGCGAAGATGAAAATTTGCGTATGTGTAAAACATGTGCCCGACACGGCCGCTACCATCAAGATTGCGGGGGACAAAGGGTTTTTCGATGAGGAAATCAAGTTTGTCGTCAACCCCTATGATGAGTTCGGGATCGAGGAGGCGGTCAGCCTGGTGGAAAAGAACGGCGGCGAGGTCGTCCTGGTGACCGTGGGTAAACCGGCTGCGGCCGCCACGCTCCGCAGCGGCATGGCCATGGGTGCCCATCGGGCGATTTTGGTGAAAACAACCGGACAGTTTCTGGACAGCGGCCTGACAGCCCGGGCTCTCCAGGCGGCCCTGGAAGACGACGGCCTGCCGGATGTGATCTTTGCCGGCAAGGGCTCCGTGGATACGGAGAGTTTTCAAACCCCTTACCGCCTGGCCCATGCCCTGGGGCTGCCCATTGTCAACGAAGTTTCGAATCTGGATATCGACAACGGTAAAGCCGTGGTTGAGCGGGAAGTTGGCGGGGGAGAGAAGCAGGTTATTGAAATGCGCCTGCCTGCGGTCATTGGGGCTACCAAAGGCTTGAACGAGCCTCGTTATCCCAAATTTCCCGATATCATGAAGGCCAAGAAAAAAGAGATCAAGGAGCTTGAGATCGCCGCCCTGGGTATCGATGAATTCCAGGGAGCGGTCGTGCTGGAAGCCCTGGAACCGGTGCCTGAAAGATCCGCTGCAAAAATGCTTGACGGTGACCTGGACAAACAGGTATCGGACCTTATCAAGATCCTTAAAGAAGAAGAGAAAGTTCTCTAAGACAAGGAGAAAAGCTGATGACGCGGACAGGAATCTTGATCGAAACCGAAAATGGGGCTGTTAAAGACACGACCCTGGGGGTCATCACCGCAGCGGCCGGCCAGGACATATATGCCCTGGTGCTGGGGGCGAACCCGGCTGATCTCCAGGCGCATCTGGCCGAATACGGTGTGGGAACCATTGTCTGTATCGAAGTCGCGGCCGGAGACCTCAGTACCAGCCCGGACCTGGCGGCCACTGCGGTGGCGGAGGTTTTGAAGGCTTATGAGCTTGGCGCCCTGCTGGGGACCGCCAGCGCGGCCGGCAAAGACATCTTTGCCCGGTTGGCCGCCCTCCTGGGTGAACCGCTGATTTCGGACTGCGTGGCCGTGGATATTGCACAGCGGCGAGCCCGCAAATCACACTTCTCGGGTAAAACCTTCGCCACCTTGAAAGTCAACGGCTCCGTGCTGCTGTGCACCCTGCGCCCCAATGCCGTAGAGCCGGTCAAGTCCATGGGAAAAGCGCAGATAGAAACGTTTACCGCGGATGGGGCGGATCCCGGGCTGGTCCGGGTGATCGAAACCAAAAAGGGCGCGGCCGGAAAACTCGACCTGACCGAGGCGCCGGTGGTCATTACCGGGGGGCGGGCCATCAAGGCAGCCGAAAACTATAAAATGCTGGAAGAATGTGCCGATCTTATCGAAGCGGCCGTGGGCGCATCCCGGGCGGCGGTGGATGCCGGGTATGCCCCCCATGCCATGCAGGTCGGCCAGACCGGCAAGACGGTGAGTCCCAAACTCTACATCGCCTGCGGTGTTTCCGGGGCAGTGCAGCATTTTGCGGGCATGAAGACATCCCGGGTCATCGTGGCAATCAACGAAGACAAGGATGCACCGATTTTTTCAAAATGCGATTACGGAATCGTGGGCAATATCTTTGAGGTGGTGCCCAGGTTGACGGCCCAATTGAAAGAAGGTGGTTTCTAACAACCCTGCTGCGGGGATTTGCGATCTGTATGAATACATATCTTGTCTTCAAATCAGTGCTGATGCTGGCGGCCCTGATAGTCGCTTTTGGGCTTTTCTTTAAAAGGGTTCTCCGGCTTTACAAAATAATGATGGCTGTGGACGGCGACTCCCCAAACCGGCTGGACCGCATCGGCGACCGGATAATAGTCCTCTTTGTGGATGTGCTCGGGCAGGCCAATGTCCGGCGGAAAACGATGCCCGGCCTGGCGCATACCCTGATCTTCTTCGGGTTCCTGGCCATTCAGCCGCACTCACTCGAGCTGATGATACAGGGTGTGGTGCCTGCCTTTCACATCGGCGCTGTGCTTCCGAACATTTATTCAGCCTACCTGTTCGTCGCTGACCTCCTGGCTGCTTTTGTGCTTGTCGGCCTGGCCTATGCCCTTTACCGGCGCACCATCTTGAAACCGGACTATCTGACCCTGGGCAGGGATGCCAACCTGATCATCCTGTTTACCAGCGTCATTGTGATCTCGTTTCATTTTATCAATGCCTTCCAGTACATGCAGCCCGCTGCTCCCGCTGATTTCAGCTATGCCGGTGTATTTCCCATTTCCGCCGTTTTGGCATCAGCGTTGGACCTCGGGGCCCTGAGCACAGGTCAGTGGCTATTCGGGTATGAATTGTTTTACTACATTCACATCGGTACTATCCTGGGATTTTTGATCTACATCCCCGGGTCTAAACACCTGCACCTGCTGGCCGCAGTCCCCAACGTCTTCTGCAAGCGGTTGGCGGTTGAAAAGGCCCTGGTCAAAACCGATATCGAAGATGAAGAGGCCGAGACCTTCGGCCTCGGCCGGGTGCATGAATTCAACTGGCTCAATGTGCTCAATCTATATGCCTGCACCGAATGCGGGCGCTGTGAGGAGTTGTGTCCGGCGTCTCATACCGGCAAACCCCTGTCGCCGAAAAAAATCATCCACGATTTCAAGGCGGACCTGCTGGACCAGGCGGACCTGCTGCTGAGCGAGAGAAAAAAAGAGATCCAGCCTCTCATGCGGGCAGGGTCTGAAATCTCGGATGATGTCCTGTGGTCCTGTACCACCTGCCGCTCCTGTGAAGATATTTGCCCGGTATCTATAGAGCACCTTGATTTAGTGTTCGAGATGCGCAAACACCAGGTGTTGATGGAGGCCAGCTTCCCCCCGGAAATGCAGGCGACCTTCAACAACCTGGAAAACCAGTTCAATCCCTGGGGGTTCTCCGCGGATACACGCGCCGACTGGTGCCGGGGACTGGATGTCCCCTTGATGACGGATAAACCGGATGCCAAGGTGCTGTTCTTTGTCGGGTGTGCCGGTTCTTTCGATGAACGGGCCAAGAAGATCAGCCAGGCGACCGCCCGGGTGCTGCAAAAAGCGGGGGTTGATTTCGCGATTTTGGGCCCGGAAGAAAGCTGCAACGGGGATATGGCCCGGCGGGCCGGAAACGAATACCTGGGCCAGATGATGATCCAGCAGAATGTGGAACTACTTTCGCAGTATTCACCGGATATGATCCTGGCCGGTTGCCCCCACTGTTACAATACTCTCAAAAATGAGTACCCTGAGTTTGGCGCCGCCTTCCCGGTGGTCCATACCGCCGACTATTTTGAGACCCTGATCCGGGAGGGGCGATTGCAGATGAAAGTCCAGGACCTGGGCAAATTAACGTATCATGACTCTTGCTACCTGGGGCGTTGGAACAACCTCTATGACGCCCCCCGCCATATCCTCAGCCGGGCCAATTCCGGCCCCCTGATCGAAATGGAACGCTCCCGGTCAAAGGGATTTTGCTGCGGGGCCGGAGGGGGACGGATGTTCATGGAAGAAACGCTCGGCAAACGTATAAACCGTGAACGCACCGAACAAGTGACATTCTGCGGAGCGGACACCGTGGTGACGGCCTGCCCGTTTTGCACGACCATGCTTAATGACGGCCTTGCGGAGGCCGAGGAGAAAATTCCCGTCCAAGATATTGCCGAGATATTGGATGCGGTTACGCGTTAGATTGAGAGCGATGGAATACAACGAAAGGATTTCACTTATGACGCTTGAGGATAACATTATCGAGATCTTGAAGAAGAATAAAATCGACTATGAAGTGTTTGAACATGAACCGGTTTTCACCAACCCAGCCATGGCTACGGCGCTGGGGGTCAGTGAAGCGGAAACCGTAAAATCACTGGTACTCATGACCAAGGAAAAAGAGATGGTGGTGCTGGTTCTCCCGGGTGATCAAAGAGTGGATTGGAAGGCAGCCGCCAAGGGGATCGGCACCAAGAAAGTCTCATTTGCCAAACCGGAACAGGTCAGCGAAAAGGTAGGCTGTGAAGTCGGCTGCGTACCGCCATTCGGACAATTCACCCCACTGCCCATCTACATGGATACGGCTTTAACCCGTAAAGATTACGTTTACTTCAACCCCGGTGTGCATGACAAGTCCTACAAGCTGAAAGCATGGGATCTGAAAAAGCTCTGCAGTCCCAAGTTGCTGTAGCCGGTTCAAACGGCTTATGCCGTCCGCGCAGGGTTAGTTGACAATAGGTTTTGCTGGGAGGGCCAAAGCTATGCGCAAACGCGCCAAAAAAATCATCAGGATGTTTGATGAAGCGGTCGCCGCCGAGCAGCGGTATGAGTTCCAGAATGCCAAACGGCACTATTCTCAAGTTGCCGCACTGCATCCCCAAAGCCCGGAAGCTGATATCGCCCGGGAGCGAATCGCCGATATGGATACGCTCTCCAATGAACTCCGGATCTATAAGCGCATCGACCGCAATGCCCGCAAAATCCTGACCGAAATCGGAATGGATATTTCCGGCAGTCCCGAGCTCATGCAGTTGTTGATTGACGCGGATGCCATTGATGACGACAGCGAACAGGCGCTCTTTGTGCCTCTGCGCGAAGACTATCTGGAACAGTGCATCGAAAGAGTTCCCACTGATATGGCGGAGGATCCGGGCGAAAACGCCTTTGGTACCGGTGCCACAGCGCCCTTTCTGCTCCGTCCGGGACGCGACGACCTGCAGCCTGCCAATCGCGAGGAATTCGAAGATATTGTCCGGATAGCTTCGGACCACGCAGACAGTCTGGGGATCTTCAGCGTTCCGGTTGTAACCGACAAATCGATCTCCGATTATGAATGCGCACTGTTGATGGAGCAGCATTTTTCGGACCTGAAGATGACCACCACCGTGAATATGGCGGATGATGAAGCCGCCTATTTTCAGAACAGGGATGACTGGCTGGACGGCACCAGCCTGATCACCGGTATGACCTTAATGCCCAATATGGTGGCCCCGTTTCTGCGCAGCGCCCGCGCGGGAAACAACCTGTTGGTCCTGGATCTCACCATAGCCGGCTCATCGGGCCCCGCCAGCCCGGAAGCCCTGCTCACCCAGATACACTCCCAGGTTCTCTTTATGATGGTGCTGGCCCAGACCATTAATCCAGGCATCGGCTGTGTCCACGGCGGCATTCCGGATGTACTGGGTATCGACGGCAACCTCGACTACAGTGACCCCGGACAACCGCTTATCAATTCCGCCATGGCCCGCTTGAATCTTTGGGTGACGGGTATGGCTTCGGCTCAGTCAGGCGGCAGCACCAGTATTCTTTCTGATATTCCGGCGGCAGTGCAGGAGTCGGAAATATCGCGCGACACCCTGCGAACCTATGGCGTCCACATTCTGCGCCATGCCATGGGAACGTTGGGCAACCTCAATTATTTCAGCACGGGAAAATTTATCCAGGACTGTGAGCGGGAGCGAGCCGCACGTAAACGCTGGCTCCAGACACGGCATGATTTTGTCGTTCCGCTCTACCTGCCGGAAGACAAGCAGGTTGTACGGGGCATCAGGGAAATCCTGGAAAAAGGCGGGCCCAAGAACGCGGATCACACCCTGACCCACGTCGGGGCATTTCAGGAGTGGCAAAAAAAGCTCACCGAGGTCGCCCGCCGCAAAGCGTATTATCCAGAGCTGGATGAAATGGCCGATAAGGTCCCGGACAGCGTAGCCCGAGGATCGGAAGCGGGCAGCCAGACCCAACTGCAGGACACTTTTCTCAAAACCTGAGTTTGAACAGGTACAACCGCCAACGATCCGGAATGGTGATTCGAGGTCCAAAGAATCTTCGCTCGATGGTTGTAATGCTTTTCAATTCGGTGCCATCTCTTTATAATCAGTTCCATCTCGAAAATTGGTTCTCAAACGATGGAGACGAACTATGAATCCGGTCATGCAGCTAATGCGTTCCCACCGATCCATCCGTAAGTTCACGGACCAGCCAGTGGCTGACGAACTGCTCGACGACATCGTCCGCTGCGGGCAGGCCGCCGCCACCTCCAGTAACCTGCAGGCAACTACCGTGATTCGGGTTCGGAATCCAGACACGCGCCGAGCCATCGCCCGGCTGGCAGGAGATCAGGAATATGTGGCCACCGCAGGGGCGTTTTTGATGTTCTGTGCGGATCTGAACCGCTCCCGACAGGCCTGTGAGATGCAGGGCGGCGAATTCGTCACCGGGATGACGGAGCATTTTATGATAGCGACCATCGATGTGGCTCTGTTTGCCCAGAATTGTGCCATTGCCGCGGAATCGGCCGGTCTGGGGATCTGCTATATCGGCGGCATCCGCAATGATCCAGCCCGGGTAGTGGACATGTTGGACCTGCCGGACCAGGTCTATCCGGTCTTTGGGTTCTGTTTGGGATTCCCGGCCCAGGACCCGGAAATAAAACCGCGGCTGCCGTTATCTGTGATATACAAGGAAGAACGCTATCCAGATGGCGGTGATGCAGACGGCATCCGGCAATATGATGAGCAGTTGCGTCAATACTACCACACCCGTACGGGCGGAACCAAGGATAGTAACTGGACTTTGGAAATGCGGGCCCTGGTAGGCAAGGAGTCACGTCCGCATATGCGGGGTTTTTTAAGGGAGCGCGGATTTGATCTGAAATGAAATTGAACTTGCATACCGAATGAGAACTGGGGAAGTTTCCACAGATGCCAACTAACCCGAAAACAGTACAACCCGTCGGTCGCATTGAACAGGAGCTGTTCGCCTATCCGTATATCCTGAAGCTGATCCTGTACCTCATCATTCCCTTGTTGTCGATCTTGACGGTTGTCCTGTTTTTGCAGCGTAGTTTTACAGGCGCCGCTATCGTCGCTATCATGCTGGCCCTGACCATCGCTGTCCTGATTATAGATCGTACCAGCCTGGCCCGGGAAACCAAGATCAAATTAAACAGCCTCCTCTTTAAAATCCTGGTATATACAGCCGCTTTATTGCTGCTTTTGGAGATGACCCTTGCCGCGCGGTGGGAACTGGTGCCATGGATATTTGTCATCTGCTACCTGGCGATGGTTATTAACGGCATTCGGGCCGGGGTGGTGATCTCGGTCGTGCTGTGGGGCGCGCTGCTGTGTGTGTATGGGTTTGGAACGGCACCCGCCTTCATTTCCCTTGAAAAACTGTCTATACGCTTTTTCCCATCCTTGCTGGTTATCATTATTCTCTTCGTGAGTATCGAATATATTCGTAATGATTACCGCCGCAAACTGGCCCAGGCCAACCTGACCCTGAGCGAATCAAAGGATAAGTACCAGCGCCTTTATGAAAAACTTTCCGGGGAAGTGAGTGACCGCAAGGAGGCCGAAAGAGCCCTTTGGGGCAGTGAAGAACGCTTCCAGCTGATCGCGGAGAACGTGGCCGACGTTATCTGGACCATGGATATTGACCTGAACTTTACCTATGTCAGCCCATCCGTTTTCCAGCAGCGCGGCTACACGGTTGAAGAGGCCATGCAGCATACGCTCGAACAAGTGATCATGCCTGATTCCCTCGCCATGATCCTTACCCAGTTTGCCGAAAAGCTGGCCCAGATCGAGGCCGGTGACGAGGCCGGTTTTGAACCGGCTAAGTTTGAAGTGGAGCAGCCTTGCAAGGACGGCAGCACAATCTGGACCAGCAACCATGCCCGCATTCTGCCGGGACCCAACAACGAGGCTGTCGGGGTGCTCGGCATCACCCGGGACATCTCCGAGCGCCGGCAGACCGAAGAGGAGCTTTTGCGGCTGAACCAATTCCGGGAGTTGATCATCGACAATGCCAACATCTGGCTGAATGTGCTCGACGAGCAGGGCAATGTCGTTGTATGGAACAAGGCGGCGGAGAGCATCAGCGGCTACACCAGGGATGAGGTGGTCGGCAACGACCGGATTTGGGATTGGTGTTACCCGGTTGCGAAATATCGGGGGCGGTTCATGGCCCAGGCCGCGGCCGTTATCGAGCGGGACGAGGTGCTGGAAGACTTTGAATCCACCATTCATACTAAAGATGGGAAGCTGCGCGATATTTCCTGGCACACCCGCCGCCTGACAGATGAAAAGGGCAAGATAATAGGCGCCATTACCCTGGGACGGGACATCACCGCTCAAAAGATGGCCATGCAGGCCCTGCAAAAGAGCGAAGAAAGGTTGCTCCGGTCGAAGAAGATGGAATCCTTGGGGCTTCTGGCCGGCGGGGTGGCCCACGATCTGAATAACATCCTGTCCGGAATCGTCAGCTACCCGGAACTACTTTTGATGGAATTGCCGCCGGACAGCAAGCTGCGCAAACCCATCGAGACTATCCAGGAGTCGGGACACCGGGCGGCGGCTATTGTCCAGGACCTGCTGACCGTGGCCCGGGGGGTTGCGGTTGCCAAGGAACCCATGAGCCTGAATGAGATGGTTTCGGATTATCTCCGGTCGCCCGAGTTCGACGAGCATAAACAGACCCATCCGAATGTAAAGGTCAAAAGCGACCTCAAAGCAGAACTGCTGTTTATCAATGGCTCCCCGGTGCATTTGCGGAAAGTCGTCATGAACCTGGTGGACAATGCAGCCGAAGCCGTGCAGGGCGCCGGCCGGGTTGCCGTCCGCACTGAAAACCGCTACCTGGACGCCCCCTTGAAGGGCTATGATGCAGTCGATATCGGGGAATACGCAGTTCTGTCCGTATCCGATAACGGACCGGGCATATCAGCGGAAGACCGCCAGCGGATCTTCGAACCCTTCTACACCAAAAAGGCCATGGGGCGCAGCGGAACCGGTCTTGGGCTGGCGGTGGTCTGGAACACCGTCCAGGATCATAAAGGCTACATCGATCTGACCACAAATGCTGATGAAACCACTTTCGAACTCTACTTTCCCATTACCCGAGAAAACATACCCGCGCCGCGTCAGGCAGTGCCCATAGAAGAATTTAAAGGCAATGGCGAGCGCATCCTGGTGATAGACGATGAGGCCAGTCAGCGGGAGATATCCTGCAAAATGCTGGAAACACTGGGCTACACAGCCCGGGCGGCAGCCAGTGGGGAGGAGGCTGTGGCCTACCTGCGCGAGCGCACCGCCGACCTGCTGTTACTTGACATGATCATGGCACCGGGCATCAACGGCCGTGAGACGTATACGCGGGTCCTGGAAATGCATCCACAGCAGAAGGCTATCATCGTCAGCGGATATGCCAAAACCGAGGATGTACAGAAAACCCAGGCGCTGGGTGCCGGCAAATACATCAAAAAGCCTCTGACACTCAAACGCCTGGGATTGGCCATTCAAGAGGAATTGCGCAGGTAGGGCTGTACCCTCGTCCTCGGCACACCCGGGTCTATCCGATCGCGGCTTTGATACGCGTCATGGCAGCCTCGACATTTTCCATGCTGTTGAAAGCGCTGATGCGGATGAACCCTTCACCGCAAGCACCGAATCCAGCTCCGGGTGTGCAGACCACCCCGGCTTCATCAAGCAGCTGGTCGAAAAAGGTCCAGGAATCTTTGTGTCCGTCTATCCAGATATAGGGCGAGTTTTCACCCCCCACACACTCAAAACCGAGCGCCTTGATCTCTTTTCTGATCAGGGCGGCATTTTTCAGGTAGTAATCCACCAGCGCTTTCACCTGGGCCTGACCTTCCTCAGAATAGACCGCGGCGGCCGCCTTCTGGACCGGGTAGGAAACCCCGTTGAACTTGGTCGAATGGCGGCGGTTCCACAGCGGATGCAAGGCCTGGGCGCCGCCGTTTTCGTCAAAGGCTCGGCATGCTTTGGGCACGACCGTGAAGGCGCAGCGGGTTCCGGTGAAGCCGGCGGTCTTGGAAAAGCTGCGAAACTCGATGGCGACTTCCCGGGCACCCTCGATTTCATAGATCGAGCGGGGCAGAGACTCATCCTGAATAAAGGCCTCATAGGCGGCATCATATAATATGAGGGCCTTGTTCTCGCGGGCATAGGCCACCCACTGGGCCAATTGGTCGTGGCTGATCGTTGCCCCGGTGGGGTTGTTGGGAAAGCAAAGGTAGATCAGGTCGACCGGTTCATCTGGCAGCGCCGGGATGAACGCGTTATCGGCTGTGCTGTCGAGATAAACGATGCCGTCATAGCGGCCCGCACTGTAACCACCGGTACGACCCGCCATGACATTGGTGTCGAGGTAAACAGGGTATACTGGATCCGGTATGGCAATCCTGGCATCCAGGGAAAAAATTTCCTGGATATTGCCGGTGTCGCATTTAGAACCGTCACTGATGAAGATCTCATCCGGCTGAACGTCGGCCCCGCGTGCCTGAAAATCGTGTTTGGCAATCGCTTCCCTCAAGAATGGATAGCCCTGCTCGGGGCCATAGCCTTTGAAGGTTTTGTCGGCAGCCATTTCATCTACCGCCGCATGAAAAGCCGCGATGCAGGCCGGCGGCAGACTGCGGGTTACGTCGCCAATGCCCAGTTTGATCACGTCCCGGTCCGGATTGGCTTCCTGGAAAGCAGCCACTTTCCGGGCGATGTCCGCGAAAAGGTATGAAGCTTGAAGTTTAAGATAGTGTTCATTGATTTTGATCATGATCGGTCCTTGTGTTATAGAAAGTTCAATTAGAGGCTATCCCAAAAATACCTTTTGGCCCAATCTCGGCGTTGGGCGATCGGAATAACTCCTCGAAATACCTGATGTATTCCTCTGTTTTATGCATCACGGCCGCCTTGACCTTGTACCAAAATCTCATTTTTGAGATAGCCTCTATAAACAGGAGCGTTATAGACCAATAATTACCCGGTTGTCAATGGGTGTAACCGAATATAATTCTGACAATGGGACATTATTCCAAAAATAATTCTTGCATTTTGGCTTATTGCGAAACCGAACATCCGAACTGGGGGCCTCGCGGTGCTGAACGTCTTTGCGGGGCAGGGCCATGAGCGCCAGGGGTGAATTGATCCGCATGGAACGACGGCTTTCCGCCGGCATTCTCGATTTCAGCGAGTTGTTCGTACATGTGGGGCAACTGAAAAGTCTGCTCGATGGCGGCAGTGTGCCGGCCACCGACCGCACGGTAGCGGTGCTCGCGGGCCTGTTGGTCTCCGACCGGCACAGCGAACAGACCCAGGCTTACCATCTTTTTGGCGCGATCGCCGGGACCCTGGCCACAATCGGATGCAGCCGGGGTGACCCGGACGTGAGCTGCCAGGCTCTGCAGGTCCTGGTGCCGGCCGCCACCGGCAGCCGGGGGGAGAGACAGCGCGCGTTAGCCGAAACTGTAGGTACCCTGCCCGTCAATGTTAAAGGGCCGTGCATAGGGGACGCGGAAAGCGCCCTGCCGCCGCCGCGCCGGTCATTGAAAAGCATTCTGGCCCCGCTTAAAGCTGACACCACGACTGGCAGCTACCAGGGGCGCAGTCTGGTGGTTCCGCTGGCCGCAAGTAACGAGGTTGCAGTTATCAAAATCGCCCGTTGCGGAGAAGACCCGGCCGGCCTGAACCGGGAAGCCTGCTGGCTGGATTACCTGCGGGCCTCCGCACAGTTGTTCTCGGAGCCATTTATCATCCCGCGTCCGGTACCGATGAAACATGGATATCTATTCCGCCCTGCCAGGTTGCCGGAATTAAACGACCGCCCCCAGGACATCGATCCGACCACAGCGGTGGCTATCGCCTATACGGTCCACCGCGATTACTTCGTATACCCGAATGATCATCGCCCCTATGCCGGCTTGAGTTATGATCGCTTTTGCCAGGTTCTGCAGCGCGCAGCCGTGCTGTTCGGAGAACTGGCGGCCGGGGGCATCGTACATACTGCCCCGATTCCCCTTTTTCACAATCGGATACAGCGCCAGCGGCGGGAAGATGGCGGCATCTATGAATGGGATCGGGCCGGAAGGTTGGACCGCTGGCTGCATTCCAGCCGTTTTCCCAACTTCGGGCCCACCGGGATTCGTGATTTCGAGCACCTGACATCACTGGGTTCCAGGGCGGGTCGTCAGTTGTACCGGCATATCGGCAACCAGCTGTTGAGCCTGATCCTGGTGGCCGGCAGCTATTTCCGGCACAAGGCGCCTGACCATATCGGGCTCGCCACAGACGGCACGCCATGCGATGTCCGCCATCTATTCGATCGGGCCCAATTCTCCGAACTTTTGCAGACGATTTTCAATGCGTATCACGCCGGCTTTTCCAAGGTTTCACCGGTGGCGGATTTGCAGGCGGACATCGAGGCCCTGGTTTCAGCCTTGATCGACCAGATGGGGGTGGACCGATACATGCGGGAAATCTTGCGCCGGGAAGACCCGGGGCGCATGACAACTGCCCAGTTTACAGCGTACTTGTCTCAATATACGGGCCCTGCCGGATCGGCAAAGGACTTTGAAAAAGGTCAGGCGGATATCGAAATACATTCGGGGCCGCATCTGGGTGAGTTTAACGGCCCCATTTCCGTGCCCGAATTGACCGCATTCCTCCGATCGGCCTCGGCCGCCATTGTGGCGGGGCGGTACCTGGGACAGCGCTTTGGCAAAGCTGCCGGAGGTCCCTATGGGTGAAGATATTCGCGACAAAGCCTACCTCAACCATAGCGATGTGGTTGCCCTGAACTTCATCCAGGATTCCGGGCAGTATGTCTATCGGCGGCATTTTAGAAACGGTCTGCGCTCACACATCATGGAAGTCCTGGATGCAGAGCAGGTGGGCCAGGAGACCCGTGGTAAAATGGTGGCCGGCGTCCGGCTGTTTCCCAAGGCTAACCCATTGAAAATGCTACGTATTTTTCGTACCCGGCTGTTATCCATCAGCCAGGCCCTCAATGAAATAGTAAAGCTGCGTGTCATCGAAACCTTTTTGACGCCAGACCAATTCGCCGGTTCCAGCGAGTTTATCGTGGACTATAACGCCCCCGCGGGACCCGATATGCTGCTTTGCGGGTTGCAGGAATTCGTACAGGGACGCAAACTGGATCCCTGGCGACTGAAAAGCGGCGGGATATTTCAGATCTACCCCGATAAAGATACCCGGGCCCAGAAAACATTTGCCGCCCAGCTCCGGGAAAGTGCCCAGCGATTTGTGGACGGCATTAAGGCCATGGTCTTGAATGCCGGCTATATCCCCGATATTGCCGGACAGCGCAACCTGCTGGTGACCCGCCGCGGTCGCATCCGGCTCGTGGATATCAACAATGTCTCCCGCATACAGTATAGCGATGACATCTTTATCGATGATAAGGGCTACCCGGTCTGCGACAAATCCATTGAAGCCCTGGCCCTCATCGATCGCCACCTCTGTGATGGCCGCAACTGCGCCGGCCAGGTTCTGTTCGAGATGTTCCTGGACCCGGATCGTATGCGTGCTGTAGCTGCGCTGGATGAAGCTTTCCACCGATCCTTGAAAAAGAATCGCGCCCGTGCGTTTTGATCTTAGGGAGATTTTTGAACGGCCAGACACGCCCTTGCCTATTTTCTGCATTTGGTCCAATTTGCTAACCATTAGATCTCACTGCCTTTTCATTTTAATCGCGTATGGATGCGTCTGGTGGAAATCTTGGCTGGGAGCCTAAAGGTTTAGGATTTTCTGTCGATAGTAATGGTAAGCAACGGCCATGAGCCAGCTTGCCGGCCGGAAGGAATCCGGCCCCTCAATTAAGCGGAGGCGCGTCATGTATAAGGAAGACATTGTATTTTTTGATCAACTCGGATTCGGGTGGGCCATTGATAAGCGCATCATCCTCAAGGTTTTTACCCGGGCCCAGAAGCAGCAAAAGGTAAACGAAAAAGTCCTTTTCAGCCGGGCTTCGCAAGCCAAATAAACGGGGTTGTCGCGCCTGCCGGAAACCACCAGTCGGCAGGTTCAGCCAGTAACCGCCCCCCGTTCAATTCGCTCCCCAGCCCTGCTTTTCTAACGATTTCCATTCCAGTTTACCCCGGCCGCTTCAATATGAATCCAGATCGTAATCCACGGTTGTAATATTTACTGTAGATGGTATACAATTGTTATCATTTCAGAATCTTAGTATTTAAGTTGTAGTTCGAACTCAGTCCTTAGGGGCAAATTAGAGATATTTGGCTATGTCGGGGTAACGGATCCCAGGTGATTAGTCTGAAGGCTGAAGACTGAAGGTGACAACGCTAAAAAAGCCATATCAATGCAGACTGGCCTGTTCTGCAACAGAACTTGTTACCAGTTAATCAATTCGGATAGATTGGTTTTAGGGTTTTTCTTCAGCCTTCAGTCTTCGACCTGAACCTCTGAATCCGGCCGCGCCAGGGTTCTTTACATCCCGGGGGTATATGGAAAAAACGGTCTACCGCAAAGTCACCATCGCGGCCCTGATCATGATGGCGTCGGTTTTTCTGAGCCGCGTGATCGGGTTGGTGCGCGAGATGGTGATTGCCGGCGTAGGTGGGACCCAGGCCACCGTCGACGCCTATCAGGTGGCGTTCGTCATACCGGAAATTCTGAACCACGTGGTGGCCTCCGGTTTTCTGAGCATTACGTTCATCCCCATTTTCACCGGATACCTGGCCAAAGGTCGCGAAGCAGAAGGCTGGCGGGTATTCTCACTGATTTTAACCCTTTTCGGTGGTCTCCTGGTGCTCTTGATCGCAGCGGCCTGGGTGTTCGCGGTTCCGCTGCTGTCATTGGCCGCCCCGGGTTTTGCCAAATCCCCCTATTTTGACCAGGCGGTTACCATGATGCGCATCATTCTGCCGGGTCAGTTTTTCTTTTTTTGCGGCGGACTCTTCATGGCCGTGCAGTTTGCCAAGGAATCTTTTACCATCCCGGCGCTGGCTTCTTTGATCTACAATCTCGGCATTATCGCAGGCGGCATAATCGGTGGATCGCAGCACAGTATGGCCGGTTTTGCCTGGGGGGTCCTGGGCGGGGCTTTCGCGGGAAGCTTCTGCCTGCAAATGGCCGGTGCGATACGGGCCGGTATGCGCTTTGTGCCCAGCCTGGACCTGCGGCACCCGGATTTGAAAAATTATATTGTTCTCACAGTGCCGCTGATGCTCGGCCTGACCATGACTTTTTCAACAGAAGTTCTCTTCCGGTTCTTTGGCTCCTACCTGCCCGGTGGCAGCATTGCCGGTCTCAATTATGCCCTGCGGGTTATGTTCATCGTCGTCGGCCTGGTCGGGCAGGCCGTGGGGGTGGCGTCCTACCCGTTTATGGCCCGTCTGGCTGCTGAACAGCGCCTGGTGGAGCTCAACGACCTTTTAAACCGGCTGTTGCGATATCTGGCGATTACCATCCCCATTTCGGTTCTGGTGATCATTCTACGCCAGGAGGTCGTTCTGGTTCTCTTTCAGCGCAGGGCCTTCACCCCGGCCTCGACTGCGCTGACCGCCGAGGCACTGGCGTTTCTCATGGTGGGTGCCTTTGCATTTTCGGCCCAGACGGTTGTGGCCCGCGGATTTTATGCCCTGCAGAACACGCTGCTCCCCGCGGTATACGGTACCATTGCCGTGCTACTGAGCCTGCCGCTTTATATCCTCGGGCTGAAATTGATGGGGATAAATGGTGTGGCCCTGGCCTGCGCTCTCTCCGCCACCATTCAGGTGGGTGTGCTGTATGCCGTCTGGAACCGGAAAAGCGGTGACCAGTCCGGCCAGACCGTTTACCGGGCGATTTTTAAATTTCTGGCATTGAGCGTCGTGCTGGGTTTCTTTGCATATGCGATTCGCGCAGCCATGTGCCTGACGGTTGACCCGGGGACCTTTACGGGCAGCTGCATCATTTTGGCAGTGACCGGCAGTCTCTCCCTTGTATTTCTGGCCGGGGCTGGTTATGTTTTGCGCATCGAAGAGATAACGACCGTGCTCGACAGGCTTGCCCGTAAGATTAAAAAATCCGGATAGCACCAGCCGCCATTCTATCCCCAGGAGGTGCCATGCCTGAGACCTACGATCTGGCCGTTGCCAAAGCTTCCCATCGGGACGTGGACACGCGATTTTCCGTGTATCATGAACTGATGTCCATCAAGGTCCAGGAAGTACTCCTGGTGGCCACTCCATATGACGCCTACATCATGGAGGAAGACGGCAGCCTCGCCTCTCGCATCATCAACGAATACCACGGTTTGAACCTGAGCCGGCCGCCCCGGCTGATCAAAGTATCCTCGGGCCGATCCGCCATGGAGATCCTCGAGCATAGGGACTTCGACCTGGTCCTGACCATGCCCAACCTGAAGGACACCGACCCGTTCTCCCTGGGACGCAAAATAAAAGAAATGAAACCAGACCTCCCGGTAATCCTGCTGGTTTACGGCCGGAGCAGTTTTACCGATCGGCAGATGGAGGCCGCAGGTATCGACCAGACGTTCGTGTGGTCGGGGGACAGCGACCTGTTACTGGCCATCGTGAAAAATGTGGAAGACCGGCTGAATGTAGACCGCGACACCCGCCAGGCCGGGGTTCGTGTTCTCATTCTGGTTGAAGACTCGCCGCTATACCGCTCCTTCTTCTTGCCGCTCATCTACCGGGAGGTGGTCCACCAGACCCAGTCTGTGCTGGCAGAAAGCCTCAATGAAGAACACCGCCTGATGAAAATGCGGGCGCGGCCCAAGATCATGGTGGCCCAGAACTACGAGCAGGCCATGGATATCTACGAACGTTTCAAACCCTATGTTTTCGGTGTTATGTCGGATACCCGCTTTCCCAAGGACGGCCAGGTTGTGGCCGATGCCGGCGCTCAGCTGCTGTCCAAATTTAAAGAAGAGATTCCCCACCTCCCCCTGCTCCTTTTGAGCTCGGAGTCGGAGAACCGGCAGCTGGCCGAGTCCCTGCAGCTTCAATTCGTGGATAAAAACTCACCCCGTCTGGCCTCGGAGCTGCATGACTTTTTTTTAGAGGTTCTGGGGTTTGGCGATTTCGTGTTTCGCCGGCCCGACCGGACCGAGATTGGGCGGGCAGCCAGCTTCAGGGAGCTGCAGCAAATTCTGCCGGAGATACCCGACGAACCGATTTACTACCAGGCGGCCCGCAACCGCTTTTCCAACTGGTTCATGGCCCGTTCGGAAATCGCACTGGCTTCCGTGATTGCCAAGATACCGGCCTCCGAGTTTTCCGATGTCGATGCCCTGCGGGCCTTTTTGATTAAAAGCATCCAGGTCCTGCGCAAGAATCGCCAGAAAGGCGTGGTGGCGCAGTTTTCCAAGGCTGAGTTCGATCCGGCGGTATCCGAATTCGTAAAGTCCGGCAAAGGCTCGCTGGGCGGCAAAGCCCGGGGTTTGGCGTACTTTGCTTCAATTTTATTCAAGGAATCCGCCCTGCCCGAAAAGTATGCCGATATCAGGATATCCGTGCCGGGAACGCTGGTAGCCGCCACCGACTGCTTCGATCAATTTATTGCTGAAAACAACCTGAAGGACATAGCCGCCACAGTTACTGATGACGAAGACATCGCGGCGCGCTTTCTGGAAGCGCGACTGCCGGAACCGCTTGCGGCTGATCTCACCGCCTATCTGGAGAAGGTGTCGGGGCCGCTGTCGGTGCGCTCTTCCGGCCTGTTTGAAGATGCCTATTTCCAGCCGTACTCCGGTTTATACAAGACCTACATGATCCCCAACAACCACCCGGATTTCAAGATCCGCCGCCGGCACCTGTTTACCGCTGTCAAACTGGTCTATGCATCGACTTTCTTCAAGGGCCCGCTGACCTTCAAAAGGAGTACCCGTTATCACATCCGGCGCGACTCCATGGCCCTGATGGTCCAGCAGGTGGCCGGCACGGTCTACGGCGAGTATTTCTACCCGGCCATCTCCGGCGTGGCCCAATCGAAGAACTACTACCCGGTCGCCGGCATGCAGGCCGAGGAGGGCATTGTGCGGATGGCCCTGGGGATGGGGAAGACCGTGGATGAAGGAAAGGGGGGGCTGCGTTTTTCGCCGGCCCGTCCGGAAATCCTGCCGCAGTTTTCCAAGATCGAAGATATTCTCGAAAATGCCCAGTACAAGTTCTATGCGCTGAAAATAGAGGGCTACGATGACAAGCTGGGCTTTCACAGGGGCACCAACTTGGAGTCGCGTGACATTACCGAAGCGGTGCACGAATACCCATTGACGAGCCTGTGTAGTACCTATATCCCCACCGAACACCGTATCCGCGACAGCCGGGTAAAAGGCGGCGCACCAGTGCTGACTTTTGCTTCCGTGTTGAAATATGACCGCTTCCCGCTGGCGCCGTTGATGGCCGATTTATTGAAGATGGGCCAGGAGGGATTGGGCTGCGACGTCGAGGTCGAATTCTGCTTGAACCTGCACCCGGACGGTGAGCCTGATGAATTTTCGATTCTGCAGGTACGCCCCATGACGGCCGGCCAGGAGCACAGCGACATCCACATCGACAGCGACGATAGAGACAGGTCGTTTTACTACTCCCACCAGTGCCTGGGCAACGGCCTGGACAAGAGCATGCGGGATATCATTTACGTAAAACCGGATGTGTTCGATGCGGGGCTAACCCGGATTATCGCTTCGGAAATCAGCCAATTGAACGCCGGTTTCAAAAAAGAAGGTCGCAAGTACCTGCTGATAGGGCCCGGGCGGTGGGGGTCGGCTGATCGCTGGCTGGGCATCCCGGTACGCTGGGCAGACATCTCACAGGCCGGGGCCATCATCGAAATCCGCAATCGGGATCTCATCCAGGCCGACGCCTCCCAGGGCAGTCACTTCTTTCAGCACATCACCGCGCGTGGTCTCCAGTATGTTACCATCACGGAAGGCTCGGAAGATTTTATCGATTGGGCCTGGCTTGAGGCAGCCCCTCTTGACACCGAGACCCAATACCTGCGCCATGTTCGCCTGGAAAGCCCCATGCTGCTCAAGGCCGATGGCCGGCACGGCCACTGCGCCGGCTTGCCAGGAACTCAGGCAAGGCCTGCGAGCTAATTTTCCTGTAACATTACCGCCTCAAACACACGCTAACTGAACATATGCGGGGACTACTTCAGGCAATCTGTTAATAGCTGAATAGCTGCGTAATTTTGGACCAATGGTCGTTATTCGCACAATGAAATTTCTTTTCAATATCACTAAGTTTTCAGCTTCCCGAACTGCTCAGAATCATAACAGATACAGTGCCCACGATATTGTTAATCCTTGTTTACAGTTAACTTGGTGACGCATTTGCGATAGGGCTCCGCCAATGCTTCCTTTTCTTCTTCAAAATCAGCAGAATGTATCGCTATCTGTCGAAACTGCTCTTGTATACTGATAAACGCATCCACCATATCAGCATCAAAGTGACTTCCTCTGCCCTCCAGAATGGTGTTAACTGCCTCAGTATGCGTGAAAGGTTTCTTATATACCCGTTGGCTGATCAACGCATCGTATACATCTGCAATCGCCATAAGACGACCAGATATAGGAATTTCCGTTCCTTTCAAGCCGCGTGGATAACCAGAGCCATCCCACTTTTCCTGATGTGTATAGGCAATCTCTTCAGCATAACGAAGAAAAGAGTCATGGCCTAATTTTGCGGCAGCAGACCGAATCGTATCTCGCCCGTATGTTGTATGTTTCTTCATCGCATCAAATTCTTCATCTGTCAGCTTGCCCGGCTTTAGAAAAATGCTATCGCGAATTGCGATTTTGCCGATGTCATGGAGTGGTGCGGATTTATAAAGTAAATTCATCATGTTATCGTCAAGGCAGGCCTTATACTTCGGATTGTCGCGCAATTTTTGAGCAAGTGCTTGGATATAGTTCTGTGTGCGCTTGATATGCCCACCTGTTTCGGGGTCTCGGCATTCAGCCAGGGATGCCATGCATTCTATGGTTACTTCTTGAGTGATTTCAAGCTCTTCAGTTCGTTTCCTGACAAGCTCTTCGAGGTGATCACGGTGGTGCTTGAGTTCAAGTTGATTTTTCACCCGGGCTCTCACCAGATATTGGTTAAGCGGCTTAGAGATATAATCCACGGCCCCCAGGGCCAGGCCTTTGGCCTCGTCATCTACATCTGCCAAGGCGGTTACAAAAATCACGGGGATATTTTTTGTGGCCACGTCTCCTTTTAGCCGCCTACATACTTCATAGCCGTCAATCTCGGGCATCATGATATCCAGAAGTATTAAATCTGGGGTTACTGGGCCAGATACAACTTTCAAAGCTTCGGCACCACTGTAGGCAAGGCTGATATCATAATCTTTAGCCAGAATATTTTCCAAGATGAGAACGTTGGCTTTAATGTCATCAACTATTAGAATGTGAGGGCTCTTGGTAAGATTCATTTGTATCCTTTGCCGTGTTATTGGGTCAGCTTCCAAATACCACAAATCGGTCAAAACCGCATGTATGTTTAGAATATAAGGAACGAGTACTCTTCCAGCAGCCCTTAGTTGAAACCGAAATTGCTAACCGTGGGATGATTTTGGAATTTTAGGGTATTTTGATAGGTGAACCATATATTTGAGATCCAAATTTTATGCAAAAAGAGGAAATCAAGCAAGGCGGCTAATCTACCAAATGAACGAATAGAGCACGGTCTTCAACAGTAATCGGGGCGGGGCGATTATCTGCTTTATTGATGTGTACCAGGACTGACGTGCTCTCGGCGCAGAGGGATTCGTTTTGCCAGACTTCTTGTGAAATTGTCAGGGAGCTGGTGCCTATTTTTGTTGCAAAGGTTTTGATCAACACCTCAGAACCGAGGAAAATCTCTTTTCTAAAATCCTGTTCGATACGCGCCAGAAAATATTCAAACCGCCTGCCTTGGAGTGCAGAATGCAGAAACGCGACCCGACTTTCTTCCAGCCACACCGGAAAAACGGTATTGCTGATGTGGCCGGCGCCGTTTACTTCTGAAACCCTTGGCTTGATTGTGTATGCATGCATTTTTAACTAGCTGGAAGGGCCACTCCACCAAACCATTTTACAATTATTAACAAGAATTTCCGGCTTTGTTTTCGAAAAGGGAAGGCTTGATGCAGATTTATACCGGCAACTCGGCCGCTTCCCGTTTGCCCTTTTCTTCGTCAACAAAGTACAGCAATATCATTCCGATTGCGAAAAGCACGACGACCGACGCCATGCTCCAGCGAGTGGCCAACTGGCCCACGGCCTGCATCTGGGCCTCGCTCGGTGACGCCGGCATCAGCATTCGGCGGGCAGCCAGCCCCACAACGCCCATCAAGGCCGGTCCGATAATGGCGGCAAATTTTCCCAGCATATTGTAAAAGCCGTAGAATTCGGCCGCCCGCTTTTCCGGGATCATGCGGGCATACCAGCTGCGGCTGAGCGCCTGGACGCCGCCCTGGACTGTGGCGATGGCTACCGCCAGAAGGTAAAACTCGATCTTGCGGGTTAAAAAGGTGGCGTAGAGGGTCACCCCGATATATATGAAGAGGGTGAGGTAGATGGACTTTTTTACGCCCCAGGTTTGCCCCAGCCAACCAAAAAGCAGTGCAAACGGAAAACCAACGAATTGAACGATCAAAAGAGCGACGATCAGATCATTGGATGCAAACCCCAGGCTCATACCGTAATCCACCGCCATGCGAATGATGGTGTCGACGCCGTCGATATAAAACCAGTAAGCAATCAGGAAGAGCAGCAAAGTTTTCATCTGGCGCAGTTGGCCCAGGGTCCGGACAAACCGCCGCAGGCCCTCGGCAATTACGTTGGGCCCTTTTTCCTTGCCGGTCCCGACTGGCTCCGGCACCCAGAACAGGGTAAATAGCGCGAACAGGCCCCACCACAGGGCAACCGATAGAAACGAGAACCGAACCGCTGCCGCTGCATCGGGCAACCCGAATTTGGCCGGCATCAGGGTCATGAGTACGTTGATCAGAAACAGGAGGCCGCCGCCCAGGTACCCCAGAGCGAACCCGAAGCTGGAAACGGAGTCGAGTTTCTTCTCACCGGCTACGCCGGGCAGCAGCGAGTCATAGAAGATATTGCCGCCGGAAAAGCCGATAACACCCATGACATACAGGAAGATGGCCCATTGCCACTGTCCCTTGCCGACAAAGAACAGGCCGCCGGTCATGAGAACGCCCAGGTAGGCGAAAAAGGTCAAAAATTTCTTTTTAGTTGAACCGCGGTCGGCCATTGCGCCCAGTACGGGGGCCATCAGAGCGACCAGCAGGCTGGCAGCGGAATTAGCGAATCCCAGCATGGCCGTGCTTTCATTAACATCCGCACCCACACTCCAATACTGCTTGAAGAAAACCGGGAAAAATCCGGCCATGACCGTGGTTGCAAATGCCGAATTTCCCCAATCATAAAGGGCCCAGCCCCAGACAGCCTTCTTTTGTTTATCCATTGGTGCAACGCCCCCTTTCCGTGAAAGGTGAAAACTGCCGATTCAGATTGGTCTGTTGCTTATTCTTGCTGGGGCGTGAGGCATTGCCGCACGCTATCGAAATTGTCAGGCGCCACCACCAGCAAATGATCATCGATGCGGCGTCCATCTAGGTATTCATTTAGAAAAAAGGTGCAACCGTCCAGCATGCAGATCTTCCCACCGGCCGCTTCGATAATGATACGGGCCGCAGCCAGATCCTGATAGGATTCGTTGGCAATCAGGGCCGCGTCGGCGCGGCCGGTTGCCACATAACAGATGTGGGCTGAGGTGCAGCCCAGATCACGGATCTTGCCCGGGAATTCCGAAACATAGTTCTGGTGAAACCGAGAATAGGTCAGCAGGATACTTTCGTCGTCCACCGAATTTCGAGAAGGAATGGAGATTGGGTTGTTGCCGCGATAGGCTTTGCCGTCGGCCTGGGTATGAAAAAGATCTCCGGTAGCCGGCATGTGAAAGGCGCCGAATACCGGCCAGAAGTTCTCCAGCAGGGCAACTGATATCCCCCAGACTGGAATGCCGGACTGGAAATTGTCTACCCCGTCGATAGGGTCGAAGATCCAAAGGTAGCGTTTGCCATCATGCGAATAGTCATCGGCCAGGTCGCTTTTTTCAAACAGCCCATGGTCCGGAAAGCGGTTTTTCAACAATTTCTCGAAAGCGTCTACCAGGTGCAGTTCCGCCTCGGTAACCAGGTTTTCATCGAATTTAATAGCATCCCGTCCTTTTCCATAGTAGTTCAGGGACTCCTTGCCCAGGGTTATCAGGGCGTCTGTGGCGAACCCGGTTAATTCATCTATGGCCTGATGACTGGTTTTTCCCATGTGGCCTCCTTAAGGCAGATAAATGTAAAAAATAATTCTTTAAGGCATAATTTGCGGACGGATTGACCTGTACGAACTTTAAAAGCAACAAATTACAGTCTACCAAAAAAGGCTGGGTTGGCAAGATTAAAAAGGTGGGAAGGCATACCTGGTACGCCTGTTGCCAGGAATCCGTTGGCTGCAGGTTGTACTATGCAAAAAAGGCTGCCCAAATCAAAAAAAGTGTCCGTTCACAGGTGGTAGATTTTGGTTCAGGGCAAGGCTTGAACGTTTTTGAACCCGCAGGCATAGCAGACGCTATTTCGAGGAGTTCAAAAAAGTGAAAACGCCGCCCTGAAGCAAAAGATGCCGCCTGTGGACGGACACTAGTTGGGGGCCATGGCAATACACACACTGCCCGGCCCGGCGTGGACCGAGATGGTTGCCCCGACTTCGGCCAGCTGTATTTCGCCTGGTTTTTTGCCCAAGCGTTCGGCCAGTTTTTCTCTGGTTAGCAGCGCTTCATCCAGATTGCCGGCGTAAGCCAGCCAGATGCTGCAATTTCCTTTAAGCTCACGATATTTTTCAGCTGCCATTGTTACGAGTCGCTTCAGGGCCGGTTTTTTGCCCCGGTGTTTTTCAATGGGGACCAGTTTGGCGTTATTGAGGTTAATGATGGGTTTGATATCCAGCATACCGCCCACAAAAGCAGAAAAGGCACTGACCCGGCCACCTTTTTTGAGCCATTTCAGATTGTCGACCGTAAATCCCATGAACGTATGTTTTTTATAGGGTGCGAGGCGCTGCTCGATGGTTGCCAGATTGCCGTCCTGCTGCAGCAGCTCAACAGCCTTTTTTACCACCAGCCCCAGGCTGACCGAAACGCTGCCCAGATCGAGGATTTTTATACGCTCAGCATCATCGCTAAATAAGAGTTCACGGGCGTTGATGGCACTCTTATAGCAGTCGGATAGCTCGGTCGACAGGTGGAAGGATATGATTTTATCGTATTTCCCCAAAAGGCGCTCATAGTAATCGGCGCATTCGAACGGGTAAAAAGGCTTGGTTGATACGTCCTTGTTCTTCAGCATTTTCTCGATTACATCGGTATTGCTGATCGAAACACCGTGCAGATGATCCTTTTCCCCAACCTGGATATGCACCGGCAGGGTGTGAACGCGCAGCTTCTTGGCCAGCCCTGCCGGGAAATCGGCGGTACTGTCACATACCAATCCTATTTTTTCGGACATCATATGCTCCCCTTTTGGCCGGGCTGATGCCCGGCGACCCCTTTTTGTCAATACTATCAGTTGCCTCTGTGATTCTTTACGCACGACTGAATCACATTTATTCGGTGAATATAATCCATAATATCAGCCCCTTAACTCCTTAGGCCGCGTCTGTATAGCCGAAGGCCGGACTCTTGTCAAGCAGATTAACGTTTACGTAAACAATAGGCCGTTTCGAAGGTATTGCGCGGAAAGTGCTATTGGTGCTGCAGGCGGGTTGGATAGTTTGCCCGGGAAAAAAGATCCCCCTGGCATGTGCCAGGGGGATTGATTGGACAAACCTTATTTGTCGGTGGTTTGCGCTTTGGAAAGGGTGGTGGTGGCTGTATCGGTTTCGAGAATGGTATCCAATTCATCATCCTCGAGAACATCTTCTAATGCTTCTTCCGCCAGTTTTTCAGCGGCTAACCGCCTTTCGGTAATTTCGGCCTTATCGTCTATTTTTACCTCGACGATTCTCTGGGATTCATCTGCCAGAAGCTGGGCCATGGAATCTGCAATGCGCAGGGCGTAGTCGCGCGGCGGAAACATGTTCCGGGTGCGAAAGGTTTCTATGACGGTTTCAGGGTTGTCCTGCAGGGTGTCTGGCAAATCGATAATCGCAAAGGTTTCTGCGCATAGCTGGGCATAAATGTCCTTGTCGACTTCACTGTATTCCGTAATGGTGATGCTGCTGTTATCGTCGCTTCTGCTGATGGTGTACTTCTGTTTCATTTTCTGTCCTTCCGTCGGTTTATGGCAAAGGGAATACTAAACAAACAGGCGGGCGGCCGGGGGCCAGGCGGCTTTGAAGCGTGGTTGCTACTAGCTCATGCCATATCTTTGTATTTATGTAACTATATGTATTGAAAAGGGAAATGTCAAGTTTTCGGCGCAAAGGCCTGTTGCATTGAAGATACCGTTACCCAGAAAGTGACCTCGGGTCATCGGTGTGGCGGGAAGGATAAAAAAGGGCTTCCCGGTGTGGCGTTGTTTAGTTTCGATGCCGATCTCATCTTTTATTTTCATTGTATAATTTTTTGGAGATCGCTCGATAAAAAGATGCACGCTCACTCGCGAAGCCTTTATATATAATATCGGTCTGATCGGCGAAAACTCAACCCTTTTTCCTTGGAAAAATCAGTAATATCAGGTAAGTTAGTGTTTATGCGTAAAAAAACGACAATTTTGACAGTCTTGGCGATGGCGGTCGGCCTCAGTTTTTCAATGGTTCTGGCGGACACGGACAAACCGGCAGCCCCATCTGCAAAACCAGCTGTATTGACGCTGACCGAAGCCGTCATGTGCGAGGGTATCGAATCTTATGCCCCCAAAACACCTGCGGTGGTTTTTTCTATAAACATAGGTAAGGTAAGTTGTTATTCCAATTTTGATCCGGTTCCGAAAAAAACCTATATTTACCATCGCTGGTACTTCAAGGACCGGTTGACCACCCGTAAAAGGCTTTTTTTAAAGCCGCCCCGCTGGGCCACCTATACCAGTATTCAACTCCGGGAGGCCGACCGGGGGCCCTGGCGTGTTGAGATAACTGACAAGGACGGTAACATTTTAAAAGTCTTAAGATTCAGCATTACGGATTGACCTTATGGATTCCTATGCCTTTCTGACCGGATTGCGATGGCAGGATATAATCGATATAGCGTTGCTCAGCTATATTCTGTTCCGGTTATATATCCTGTTTAGGGGAACGTATGTATCCAGGGTTATTGCCGGTCTGGCCGTTATCTGGTGTGCAGGAGGTTGCCCAATATCTCGGGTTAATCGTGACCAGTTGGATCATGCAGGATATTATTGCGGTTGCGGCTCTGATCATTATCATCATTTTCCGCAATGAAATTCGCAATGTCCTGCAGGCCAAAACCTGCGTGCTATTTTCTGGAGTGTGCCCGATAAAGCGGCGGAAACCCCCCTTGAAGTCACCATTGAAACTGTCTTTCGCCTGGCTCGTCACAAGACCGGCGCCCTGATCGTATTTCCGGGAAGGGAAGATCTGGATGATGTCGTGCGAGGCGGCATCGTTCTGGACGGAGAAGTATCCAAGGAAATTATCACCAGTATCTTCAAGACCGAGAGCTCGGTGCATGACGGCGCGGTGATCATCAGCCAGGGGCGGGTGTATAAAATGGGGACTATCCTGCCCCTTTCGCGGCAGGAAGATCTCCCATCTCGTTATGGCACCCGGCATCGGGCTGCCCTTGGCCTGGTCGAGGTGTCCGATGCTCTGGTAATCGTTGTTTCCGAAGAGCGCGGGGATATCAGTGTGGCTCAGGACGGCAAGATGACGGATGTCGGCGACAGGTTTCTCCTCAGTGGACTTCTTGAACGACATCTGGGTGTCCTGCCCAAGGCCGGCAGCGAAAAATCCGAAGTCCGCATGCAAACCATGGTGGCTGCCCTTGTGTCGGTACTGTTCGTTTCGGTGGTCTGGTTCAGCTTTTCACGCGGTTTCGAGAGCATCATGACCATGGAAATCCCCGTAGAATTTACCAAACGCGCACCCCATATGGAAATTCTGGAGACCTCGGTCAACACGGTCAACCTGAAGTTAAGCGGCAGCGGGTCCTTGATTCGGTCAACCCGGCCGGATCAGGTCCACGTTAAACTCGATCTCGAGAATGCTGTTGCCGGTCGCAATGCATACACGATTACCCAGGCAAATGTTTCCCTGCCGCCCGGTGTATTTCTCAAGGAGGCGGAACCGCAGGTCATTGAGGTATCCCTGGATGCCATTGGACAGAAGGTCTTGCCGATTCAGGTCGATTGGGCCGGACACCTGGCCGATGATCTGGTGCTGACCCATGTATCCGTCAAGCCGGCCACCATCAGGGTATCCGGAGGAGAGCGGATCTTGAAGGAGCTCGCGACGCTTTACACCGAGAAAGTGCCCTTGGACGCGATTACCGGCTCCGGCAGCCAGAAAGTCAATTTGGTTTTGAGTCAGGCCTCCTTGAAACTGCTTCCCAGCGCCAAACAAAGGGTGGAACTGCATTATCGAATTGAAAAGCGCGCTGCGGAGAAAAAATCCGCCGGTTAACCCGAAGCGCATCGGGTAGCACGGTACGAGTCGCAAGGCCGCGATTGACCCGTCGGTTGGAGGAGGAAACACTGCAAACGGACCCAAAATACATTCAGGAATATACGCCGGCCGAGCTGGCCGTGTGCTACGGTTGTGGCTGGAATAACCCGCACGGACTGCATGTGAAAACATTCTGGGACGGGCATAAGGGTGTGACCCGCTTTCGACCGGCCCCCCACCACGCCGCCTACCCGGGCACAACCTATGGCGGACTGCTGGCCAGCCTGGTGGATTGCCATACTGTCGGGACGGTGGTGGCTGCCGCTTACCAGGCTGAGAAAAGGGCGCCCGGTACCGATCCGGTGATCATCTATGTGACCGGCAATTTGAATGTTACCTTCAAGAAACCCACTCCGTTGGGAACGGAATTGGAATTGATCGCCCGGGTGACCTCACTGGGCGGGCGCAAGGCCATAGCGGATTGCATCGTGACGGCGGAAGGGGAGGTTTGTGTTACCGCCGAAGTGATCGCTGTACGGGTTGCCCCGCATTCATGATGCCCGTAGAGCCAAGCGGGAGCGCCAGAGAGCCCTCTCAATGGAGCTGACCTTTTTTACCGGGATTGAATTACCCCTTTAAGACGTGCCGAGCATCAGCAGGCAAGGGCGAAGGAGCGAAGTGCTTGTCTGAGCGCAGCGAGTTGTGCTGAGCGCGCCCTTTCCGAGAAGCGCGGGGCCGCGTCTTATGGGCGTTTTCTTTTGGTTACTTTTCTTTTCGCGCGAAAGAAAAGTAACAAATTGATTCATAAAAAGTGGTAGTCATAGTCTTTCGACCAGAAATGGCATAATCTCCCTGGATCGTTAAAAGCGCCATTGGTTCTTGCGCGAATGTAGAGGGATTAGATCAAAACTGAAGATAAATCAGAGTGCTACCATATGTGGTAGGTGTTCATGTTTTCACGTCCACATGTGGTATCTATATGTATTGATCCACCATATCACTCAAAAACTTTTCCATCCCCTCAGGCCCGGATTTGGCCATGATGTCATCCACCAGGGCCTTGATTTTGCGATAGGTGGCGCGCTCCGTTTCAAGATCCGTAGTTGAGCGGAAGGCACCTCCCCGGCGACCGGTCCGGTAAATCAACCGCTCAATTTCATCGAGAGCCTGATAGGCGTCGATTACCTGCACCATCTTTTCTTTGTCGTCGGGCAGTTTCCCGGAAACTTCCTCCAGAAGATTCATGATGTGATCGCTGGCAACCGTGCTGGTGATACCATCCAGGGTTTCGATAAAGAGTTTGATTTCTGCGGCAACCTGGTCATCTGTCTGCATAGTGAAATCGCCGGCCTGGAGGTTTTCATAGAGGGGCACGCGCGACGGTACCCGCAGGGAGCGCAGGCGTATGAAATGGGGATCGATCTGGTTAATCACGCGAGCGGTTTCAACGGCGTGTTCCTTCCACATCTCCCTTCCACCGAGTCCCGGCATGACATACTCAGAGACTTCCATGCCGGCCGCTTTCAACTTTTGACCGGCTTCCACGTGCTGGGCACCGGTAACACCTTTTTTCATCAATTTCAGCAGCGGGTCATAGCCGGTTTCCAGGCCGATGTGCACCCGGTCCAGGCCCACGGCCCGGATTTTCTGTAATGCCTCGACTGACTTTTTGGTGACGGTCTTGGAGCGTGAATAGGTGGTAATGCGTTTGATTTCCGGGAAGTTGTCCGTCAGGAATTCAAGGACTTCCACCAGGTCATCCGTCTTCATTATCAAGTTGTCGGCATCCTGGAGAAAACAGGCTCCCGTACCGTTGAACAGCCAGGCCGTAATCTGGCGGTGCTGGTCGGAAAAGCGGCTGTCACCAAAGACGGCACTGACCACCTGGTGATTCAAGCTGCCGCCGAAACCCAGGCTGTCCGCTAATGTGATAATGTCGTCCGCCATGTTGCGGGCGATCTGAATGTCCTTTTTTATTTCCTCAACAGAGCGCAGAGAAAATTTGCGCCCCTTGTAGACCGGGCAGAAAAGGCAGTGGTTCCAAGGACAGTTGCGGGTTACCCGCAAGAGCAGGCTGCGGGCTTCATTGGGCGGCCGGATCGGCCCCTGTTCGAATGTGTTTTGTTCTGTTTGCATAAAACTCCTACTGTAGATTCCATGAGTTTGTCACTCTGAGTGCAGCGAAGAGTCCCTGCCACACAAGGTTGAGCTTCTTGGTAAAGGATTCTTCGTCACAGTGCTCCTCAGAATGACAAGTAGTTAAGATTTTGACTGTTTCATAACTAATGACTTAACAAATAAAAACCTCCTCCGGCACCCGGCTTAACAGGCGGCATCCGGTCTCAGTAATGGTAAGCATACTCTCGATCCCGGCACAGTAACGGTTTTCGAATACCATTTTAGGTTCGATAGCCAGTACCATGCCCGGCTCCAATATTTCCTGGCGGCCGCGAGCAACAATCGGGGGTTCGACCAGTTCCAGACCCACCCCATGGCCGATGAAGGTTGTCTTATATCCCGGCGGACCTAGAAATTGTTCTTTATAACCCAGTGTTTCCGCAGATTGGACAGCCAGTTGAAAAACAGCGTCCATGGTAACCCCGGGCCGCATGGCTTTTTGCAGGATATGCAATATTTCGATCGTTGCCCGGCAGGCAGCCCCGACATCTTCCGGCAGGGGCCCCAGGGAGAACATCCGCGTTTCATCCATATGGTAGCCGTTCAGTACGGTGCCGAAATCGATCATCACCGGTTCACTGGCAGACAATTCTTTGTAGCCGGCGCCGCAGGGAAACGCTACCGAGGTGCCCGTTCCGCTGGCCGGTGAATCCAGGTGCCCGAGCCGGCCGCCGCTGCTGCCGCTTAAAATATGCCAGGAATAGAGATCCGTCAAGAAATCGCGACAGCGCAACCCGCCCCCATGGCCGATCTTGCGGGCATAGGCCTCGATAATCCCGGACAATTCCATCTCGGTCTGGCCCGGCTGCATAGCGGAGCTTATAAAATCGAATACCCTGCAGGAAAGATCGGCCGTCAACCCCAACTGCGCCACTTCCCAGGGTGATTTGATCATGCGAAGACGGTGCACGAGCGAGGATGCATCCTGGAGTTTGGAATCCGGGAATAGTTTTTGGAGATAGTTGTATGTGTGCACGGGCAGGACGTCGAACTCGAGGCCCAGCGTGTCGGGCAGCAGGTCGTGGTAATCTTTCAAAATGACCGGCAGGTCGGCCAGCCTGTTCAAGGGGTGAATGTTTACCAACGGTGATTCATCGACTGCCCGCGGCAAATGGCGCCTGACGAACAGCCGGGGCTCACCCTCAGCCGGAATGAACAGATACCCGGACTGGGCAGTTCCGGAGAAGTAGAGAATGTCGATACGCTGGACCAGCAGGGCTGCGTCGAGCTTATGCGTTTGCAAAGACGATTGCAGCTGGGTGATACGCCGGGATATTTCAGCTTCAGGTATCCGGAAATCGCTGGTAGACATTGTCTTGGATGGTGTGGTCGGCATACACAGACATTACCCGCAGCCAATCCGTTTTTCAACCGCGATGGCGATTGCGGAAGAAGTCGATAACGAATCGAATATGGGTTTGCATGGCCGCGAACGCTTCTTCCGGATTGCGGGATTGAATGGCCTCAAAAATTAGCTTGTGCTGGCTAATGATCGATTCGATATTGGCGGGGTCTTCGTACAGGTACTGGAGGTTCTCCTTGATCCCCAAAAACAGGAAATCATAAAAGCGCTTCATTACGAATACCTGGACGGGGTTTTGGGATGCATAGGTAATGGACATGTGAAAGGCCACATCCGCCTGAGATCCCAATCGGCCGGCTTTGACAGCCGCATCCATCTCACCGATATGCTCCTGCATGAATTGCAGATCCTGCTCGGTCGCCCTCCTGGCTGCCAGCGCGGCCGTATTGCATTCCAGGCCCATCCTGACTTCCAGCAGGTCTACCAGGGTAGCATTTTCGGATTTCATGGCCTCGGCCAGGAAGCTGGTGCTCTGGTTGTCCGGTGTACTGACAAAGGTGCCCTGGCCCTGTTTCTGCTCGATCAGCCCCATGGCCACCAGTTTGTTGATCGCATCCCGTACCGTCGTCCGGCTGACATCCAGGGCCGCCGCCAGTTCTCTTTCCGGCATCATTTTTTCGCCTGGCTGCAGCTCGCCTCTGAAAATCAGCTCCCGCAGCTGTTCAAAAACCTGGTCGGAAATTCGCTGGGGTTTGACGGGTTTAAGATATACGGCCATTATGTTTTATCGTCTCCGCATATAACTCAATGGGGTGTTTAACGGTGATATCCAGGTTCGCTTGTGACAGCATGTCGGATATCTGGAGCATGCATGCCGGGCACCCGGTGGTTACCACTTCGGCCCCGGTGGCCTGGACACTTTCTGTTTTTAGGGCCCCAATACTACACGATATTTCATAATACTGCAAATTAAAGCTCCCGCCCATGCCGCAGCATTTGTCAGCCCCCGACATCTCCACCAATTGGTATCCTCGGCTGGCCGCGATCAACTCGCGCGGCTGCCGGTGAACGTCCAGTGATTTCTTGAGATGGCACGGGTCGTGGTAGGTTGCTTTTACCGCAGCATCTTCGGCCATCGAGGACGCCGCCAGGCCCACGTGATCGACCAGCAGCTCATGGATGTCTATGGTTTTGGCGGCCAGCGCCCTGGCCTGGGACGGGTATCCGGCCGGCCGGTTGCTCAGCATGGCCGGCCAAATCTCTTTGAATGTGGCGGTGCAGGTGGCACAGGCAGTTACCAGAAAGTCCGTTTCCCTGCCTGCCAGCAGATCTATGTTGTGCATGACCAGTTTTTCGAACGTTGCCATGTCGCCGGCTGATACAGCGGGAATACCGCAGCAGCCCTGTCCGGGGGGCATCCAGATGCCCACGCCATGGTGGGTCAGGACCTCTACTACGATCCGGGCGACATGGGGAAAAAACTTGTCCAGCAGGCAGCCGGGAAAGAAAGCGACTTTCAGGCCGCTGGTCCCTTTCTCTGTGTCCAGGGAGGCCAGCTGTTTGTGAAACGGCAGCGGTGCCAGGGGCACAAAGTGGCGGTTGCCGATCAGGGGGGAGGCTGCCCGGGCGCATGATGTGCCTAAGGTCTCACTGGCCGGCCGGCTGAGCAGTTTCTGGAAACGGGCGCCCCATTCCAGGATCCGGTTGAATGCCCGGGGATGGGCCAGCATTTTTTCCAGAACCAGCCTTTTGGCTGCCGGCAGCCCCTGGTAGGCCGCGAGGATGGCGCGGGCCTTCATAAAAATTTCCAGTATATTGACGCCGCTGGGGCAATTGGTGGCACACGAACCGCACAGGAGGCATTTGTTCAATCGCTGGCCGGCCTCCTCCGGTTTCCGGAGCATTTCACGGGCCAGGCCATCCAGCAGGGCCAATTTGCCCCGGGCCACATCGGATTCCCGCCCGGTTTCGGCAAACACCGGGCAAACCGACTGGCACAGGCCGCAGCGCATGCAGACGATGGTCTGATCCTCGAGTTCTTTAATGAGGGCGGCGAGTTGCTTCAGATCAGGCATAAGGATCACTTCTCGGCGGTTCTAAATTGAATCAAGGACGGTTAATTGAATACTTTACCCGGATTGAGAATATTCTGCGGATCGAGGGCTGCCTTCACCTTTTTTGAGTAAGCAATGGTGGCAGGGCTGGTTTCCTTTTCCAGGTAGCGCGACTTTGCGATACCGGTACCATGTTCGCCCGACAACGTGCCGCCCAGGGCCAGCGCGCGGTCAAAGATTTCATCGATAGCGGTTTCAACCCGTTCCCACTCATGCTGATTGCGTTTGTCGGTCAGAATAGTCGGATGCAGATTTCCATCACCGGCATGGCCGAAGGTGCCGATGGTCAAATTGTGTTTGGCGGCGATGTCTTCGAGGGCGGCGACCATCTCCGGGATTTTGCTCCGGGGGACCGTGGCGTCTTCCAGCACCAGGGTTGGTTTCAGCTTGGCCAGCGCAGAGAGGGCTGTGCGTCGGGCTTCCCAGACCTTGTCTCGTTCAGCAGCATTGCGGGCAACCTGGATCGAGCCGGCCCCTTTGCGGCGGCAGATGGATTCAATTTTCTCCGCATCTTCTTCGACCTGGGCCCGATGGCCGTCCACTTCAATCAGCAGTAAGGCCCGGGCATCAACCGGCAATCCCGCCCGGCTGTAATCCTCGACGGCCCGGATGGTAAAATTGTCCATAAATTCCAGCGTGGCCGGCACGATGCGGGCTGCAATGATTTCAGCAACCGTTTCCGAAGCATTTTGCATTTTATCGAAAACGGCCACCATGGATTTCTGGTGGGCAGGCGGCGGAATCAGTTTCAGGATGATTTCATCGAATACGCCCAGGGTTCCTTCCGAGCCGACCATCAGACCGGTGAGGTTGTAGCCGGTGGCGCATTTCACCGTGCGGGAACCACTGACGACCGGCTCGCCGTGTACATCGAAGAATTTGATTCCCATTACGTAATCGTGCGTCACGCCGTATTTCAAGCCGCGCAGGCCGCCGGCGTTTTCGGCCACATTACCCCCCAGGGTGGAGACCGCCTGGCTCCCTGGATCGGGAGGATAGAACAGACCTTTTTGCGCCACGGCCGCGGCCAGGGTTGCGGTGACGACACCTGGCTGTACAACCGCATAAAGATCCCGCGTATTGATTTCCAGGATGGCGTTCAACCCATTGGTAATGACAACTACCCCGTTTTCAACCGGGATTGTGCCGCCACTGAGGTTGGTGCCAGCACCGCGAACTGTGACGGGCAGTCCATTCGCGTGGCAGAGCGCCACCGTACGGCCCAGTGCCTGGGAGGAGGTTGGCCGCACAGCAACGGCGGGCAGCACCTGTTCCAGGACAGCCGCATCATAAGAGTAAGTAACCAGGTCCGCCTGGTAGCTGAACACATTTTCTTGGCCGAGAATGTTCCGAAACTCGGCGAGCAGTGTTTTGGTGAGCATTATTTACACCTGCGATTACGAAGATTGGCCAAAAAATAAATATTGGTATTACCAATTTTTTTCACTAACTTAATCACTCCCCGGCACCTTATGTTCAGTGCCGTTATTTAGCATTTATTTTTATCTATCAAATAGTTAAGCGATTTACAAGGTGTTTTTGCCGATTTTGCCTTGACACCGGTCACAGCCCTACTGTAATAATGGTATAACCAATTTATGCGTAATTCCAGCAATCTCTGAACCCCCTGGATTCGTTACTATTAAGACTGCCGGCCGGTGTGCCCGGCAGGGAGGCGACATGGATCAGGAGATGTTAAACCAACTGATGGCGGACAAAGCCGGTGCAGTTCAGGCTATTGTATCCGAGATCGAGTCCTTCGATGAAGCCGTGGCTTATACTTTAGAGCTGGCCCGCAAACAGGCTTACCAGACGGTTGCGGCCCCGGGACTGGATGAGGCCCAACTGTCCGTATTAGCCCCGGCCTGCCAGGACGGCGGTCTCACTCTTCTCGAACGGCCCTTGATCGAGCAGGCCAACCGGATTCACGCGGCACTCACGGCCGCAGATTGGGGGATAGCCGAGACCGGCACCTTGGTATTGAAATCCGACTCGGAAGATATCCGCCTGGCCACCATGCTGGCCGAAGTTCACATCGCTGTACTGGCCGAGTCACGCATCGTACCGGATTCAGCCGCCATTGCAGACTCTCTGAACGAAATCCTGATGGACGCTTCACCTTCCTACACTGCTTTCATCACCGGGGCCAGCCGGACCGCTGATATCGAACGGGTACTGGCCATTGGCGTCCACGGGCCTCAGGAACTGCACATCCTCATTCACAAGGGGGACTGATATGACCAAGACCGCACAGGACATCAAAACCTATAAAAAGCAACTAAAAGAGGCGTTGGCGGATGGTTTTCTCCGCTCGGCCCTGGATAAATTCAATACGGTATACCGGGAGAACCGGCCCAATGTATACGCCGGTATCGATTTCGAGGGGATCCGGGATGAGATTGCCGCCGGTAAAGATGCCGCACTGCCCCAACTGGAAGACCTGTTTGCCGAATTCAAAGTAAATGCCGAGCAGGCCGGTGCCCGGGTGCACCGTGCTGCCGATGCCCGACAGGCCAATGCACTGATTGCCCAGATTGCCCGGGAGAACGGGTGTCGCAAAATCGTTAAATCCAAATCCATGACTGCCGAGGAGACCTTTCTCAATCAGCATCTTGAAAATGAAGGCCTCGTCGTCACCGAAACGGACCTGGGAGAATGGATCATCCAGCTGCGCAAGGAAGGCCCGTCCCATATGGTCATGCCGGCCATCCATCTATCGCGTCATCAAGTGGGTGAGCTTTTTGAAGAGGTTGTCCAGCGCGACCTGGATTCAGAAAACATCGACAAGCTGGTCAAGGTGGCTCGGGAGCAGCTGCGGCCCGCTTTTCTCGAGGCGGATATGGGCATCAGCGGAGCCAATTTCGCCATTGCCGAATCCGGGGCTCTTGGGCTGGTTACCAATGAAGGCAACATGCGCCTGACGACCACGCTGCCCAAGGTCCACGTGGCCCTGGTGGGCTACGACAAGCTGGTACCGGATCTGGCGTCGGCGCTGCGGATACTCAAGGTGCTGCCGCGCAATGCCACAGGGCAGGCCATTACTTCTTACGTTACCTGGATTAAAGGCGCCAGCGCCTGCAGTGCCGCCGATGACGGCACCAAGGAACTACACATCATTTTTCTGGACAACGGCCGTCTGTCATTGGCTGCCGACCCGGTGTTCGCTTCCAGCCTGCGCTGTATTCGCTGTGGCGCCTGCGCCAACGTGTGCCCGATTTACAGCAAAGTGGGCGGCCACAAATACGGGCATGTCTATATCGGTGCGATCGGCTTGATTCTGACCCTGTTCTACCACGGCGCCGAGAACGACCGGGCCATCGTCCAGAACTGCATCAATTGCCAGGCCTGCAAGGAAGTGTGCCCGGTAGCCATCGATCTGCCGCACCTGGTCAAAAAGACCTATCAGGCAGTTTTGAAAGCCGAAGGCAAGAAACCGGTCAAGAACCATTTCCTCGCCCGTGTCATGCAGAACCGCAAATTATTCCACTTCCTGCTTAGAAAAGCATCCCTGGCCCAGCGGACTTTGAGCAAGGGCGCGCCTATGATTCGCCACTTGCCGCATTTTTTCGAGAAGGCCCATGGTTTTCGCAGTCTGCCGGTCATTGCCCGGACACCTCTGCGTGACCGTTGGCAGGTGATCAAAAAACCGGTCGTAAATCCGGTCTTGAATGTTGGGTTTTTCGGGGGCTGCGCGGTAGATTTTATCTACCCCGAACAGGCCGAGGCCCTTGTGGACCTGCTCGATGACCACGGGGTGAACCTGGAATTTCCCATGGAACAGACCTGCTGCGGCCTGCCGGCGCTCATGGCAGCCGAAGAAGAGACCGCTGCGGACCTGGCGCTTCAGAATGCGGCGGCCTTCGATACGGACAGCTATGACTACATCATCACCCTTTGCGCTTCCTGCGCCTCCCATATCAAACACAACTATGGCAAGATTCTGGAGGCCGATACGGAGGTCGGCCGACGGGCAGCTGCGTTCGTCGAAAAATTGATCGCTTTTTCGTCTTTCATGCAAAATGTTCTCAAGCTGCAGCCGCAGGCGTTCGCAAAGTCCGATCAGAAGGTGGCCTACCATGCGCCCTGTCACCTGTGCCGGGGTCTGAGCGTGGTGGACGAACCACGCCAACTGATCCAAACATCCGGTGCGGACTACGTGGTTTCCAAGGATGAAGATGTGTGCTGCGGCTTTGGCGGATCCTATTCTGTGGATTTCCCGGAGATCTCCGCCGAGATACTCGGCAAAAAACTTGACCTGGTCGAGCAGAGCGGGGCCGACCTACTGGTGACAGATTGTCCGGGTTGTGTTATGCAGCTCAAAGGCGGCCTGGACTAGCGGAGCAGCAAGATCCAAGTTAAACACATGGCCGAGCTGCTGGCTGATCAGAAAAAGAAAGCAAAGTAGTAGTGTCCGCCCGCAAACAGTAGGTTTTGGTTCAGGGTGACGCGAAGCTAATGCCTAACGTGGTGCAAGGCCTGAGCGATTTTGAAACCGCAGGTATAGTGCGCTATTCCGAGGAATTCAGAAGAGCGAAAACGCTGCCCTGGGCCGAAAGATGCCGTTTGTGGGCGGACACGGAATAAATTCTGCCAGGTTGCGTCCCACTCACACACGCCAGGGGGTAACGCGATGCTCAAGCCTGATTCATCCTACCGGAACGTGTATTCCCGGTTTCAGTGGCACATCCCGAAGTACTATAACATCGGGGTGGACATATGCGATAAACATGCCGGTGATCGGCATCGGCTCGCCCTGATCTGTGAGCACGAGGACGGCCGGGTCGACAAGTACACCTTCCATGAGCTCCGGCAGCTGTCCAACCGTTTTGCCAACACCCTCAAGGCGCATGGCATGCAGGCTGGTGACCGCCTGGGCATCCTGCTGCCCCAGAGTCTCGAGACGGCCATTGCCCATATCGCGACCTATAAAACCGGAGGGGTCGCCATTCCTTTGTTTACCCTTTTTGGGACCGATGCCCTGCAATACCGACTGGCCAATAGTCAGGCCCGGTTCGTCGTCACGGACCAGGCGAACCTAAAAAAGATTCTGGAGATCAAATCCGAGTTGCCTGATTTGCAGACGGTCTTCGTTACGGCCGGCGATGCCGGAGATCAGGTCGATTTCTGGGAGGCTTTGAACAAGGGCGCGGCCACGTTCGAACCGGTGCAGACCCGCGCTGAAGACCCGGCCCTCATTATTTACACCTCAGGCACCACCGGCCCACCCAAGGGTGCGCTGCATGCCCATCGCGTTCTGCTTGGCCATCTGCCGGGAGTAGAATTTCCGCACAATTTTTTTCCCCAGCCGGGCGATCTTTTCTGGACCCCGGCGGATTGGGCCTGGATCGGCGGTCTTATTGATGTGCTGTTTCCAAGCTGGCACCACGGGATACCGGTTCTGGCTTACCGGGCCCGCAAATTTGATCCTGATTTTGCCTTTGATCTAATGGCGCGGCACCGGGTGCGCAATGCCTTTATACCGCCGACTGCGCTGAAATTGATGCGCCAGGTCTCCCGGCCCCAGGAGCGTTATGCGGTTTCCCTGCGGAGTGTGGGCAGCGGCGGCGAGACCCTGGGAGAAGAACTACTGGCGTGGGGAGAAGCCTCCCTCGGGGTGTCCATCAATGAATTCTATGGACAGACTGAAGCCAACCTGGTCGTCGGCAATTGTGCCGACATCATGGCCATCCGGCCCGGTTCCATGGGCAGGCAGATCCCCGGTCATACGGTAGAGATCATCGACAGCAGCGGCCGGCCCCAGCCGGTCGGCACCATCGGCAGTATTGCCGTGCGGCGCCCTGATCCGGTGATGTTTCTGGAGTACTGGCAAAATCCCACCGCCACCGCGGACAAGTATATCGGCGACTGGGCCCTGACCGGAGACCTGGGTAAAAAGGATGAAGACGGCTATATCTGGTTCGTGGGCCGCGATGATGACCTGATCACCAGCGCCGGCTACCGCATCGGACCCGGAGAGATCGAGGACTGCCTATTAAAACATCCGGCGGTGGCCATGGCAGCAGTTATCGGTGTTCCGGACGAAGTCCGCACCCAGGTCGTCAAGGCCTACATTGTTTTGAAGCCGGGCCGGGAAGGCGGCAAAGAACTGGAAGGTGAGATCAAGGAGTTTGTGCGTATCCGTTTGGCGGCCCACGAGTATCCGCGCCTCGTAGAATTTACGCCGGGATTGCCGATGACGGCCACCGGCAAGATTATCCGCAAGGATTTGCGCGCCCGCGAGGAAGAAAAGATTTCAAAGATATAGTTGATACGGAAAACCTTGCACTTCCTGAAATATACCGAGGAGGAAATAATGATACCTGAGATAAAAACGATTCTATACGCCACCGACCTTTCCAAGAATGCGGTCCATGCGTTCAGTTATGCCGCAGCCATGGCCAACCGTTTTGAGGCGAGCATCAACATTTTACATGTCATCGAAGAATTGTCCCACAGCGCCAATATCCACGTTGCCCAGATAATGGGAGAGGATAGATGGAAGGCCTTGCAGGATGAGAATGTGGAGAAAGTCCGTAATGAGATCAACTGGCGCCTGGACGCTTTTTGTGAAATGATGACCGCTAAACTTACGGATTGCCCCTTTATAGTGACCGATATCTTCGTAGAACACGGTGAGCCGGTGGAGCGCATATTAGGCTTGGCCGGAAGAACCGCGAGCGACCTGATTGTGATGGGTACGCACGGCCAGGGATTGGTAGCTGATGCGATGCTGGGCAGTACGGCCAGGCGGGTGGTGCGCCGAAGTACGCGGCCGGTGTTGACCATTCGTCTGCCCGAATAAAAACCAGCAGCACCAGGCATCCAGCCGGCAGTCGCTTATGAATTAGAGTTAGATAGTAATTCTGGAAATTAAAAAGGAGAAGACCCATGCAGGTAGCTTTTATCGGAATGGGAACAATGGGACTGCCCATGACGTTGAATCTTTTGAAGGCCGGCCATCAGGTGACAGTGCACAACCGGACCCGGGAGCGGGAACTGCCCGCTGAAGAGGCCGGGGCACAGCGGGCGGCCACACCGGCCGAAGCCGCCCGGGAGACGGAAATAACCATCATCTGCGTTAGTGATACACCGGACGTCGAGCATCTTGTTCTCGGCTCGGAGGGTGTAATCCACGGCGCCCGGCCGGGCAGCCTGGTCATCGACATGTCGACTATCAGTCCGTCGGCTACCAAGGAAATCGCTGCCGCCCTGGCTGCAAAAGACATCCACATGCTCGATGCCCCGGTTTCCGGTGGATCCGAAGGCGCCCAGCAGGGCACCCTCTCCATCATGATCGGTGGAGATGCGGGAGACGTGGCCACTGCCACACCGGTGCTGGAAGCCATGGGCAAGACCTTGTCTCACGTTGGGCCCATCGGTGCCGGACAGCTTACCAAAGCCATCAACCAGATCGTGGTGGCCGGCACCTACTGGAGCGTGGCCGAAGGCGTCGCGTTGGGCCTGAAGGCCGGGCTGGACATGGAAAACGTGGTTAAGGCGGTCGGTGGCGGCGCTGCCGGTTCTTGGGCCATGGTCAACCGCAGCGGTAATATGATCAAAAACGACTACCCGCTGGGTTTCAAAGTCGAACTGCACCGCAAGGATCTCAACATCGCCCTGGCCGTAGCCCGGGAACTGGGCGTGACCCTGCCGGTGGCGGCTTACGTAGAGCAGGTGGAGATCGGGCTGATAGCCAGAGGGCATGCGGAGGAAGATATTTCGGCCATCGCCCGTTCCGTACGCGAGCAGTCTGGAATAGACTAAGTATGCACTTTCCCGAGATGTTTCATATCCGGCAGGTGCTTGCTGCCCCACAGGAAGAGGATGTTGAAGCGGCCGTCGATCGGGAACTGGCCGCTGTCGGGGCCAATGCGCTCATCGAGCCGGGAGCCCGGATTGCCATCACCGCCGGCAGCCGGGGGATTGCCGAGATCGACCGTATCCTGCGGCACACAGCCGCAGGCATCAAGCAGTTGGGCGGACAGCCGTTTCTCTTCCCGGCCATGGGCAGCCATGGCGGCGGCACAGCCGAAGGCCAGTTGGAAATATTAAAGGACATCGGGATTACCGAGGCGGCCATAGGGGTTCCGATCCTTTCTTCCATGGAAGTGGTCAACATCGGTACCTCATCGTATGGATTCCCTGTATACGTAGACCGTCACGCTGCCGAGGCCGACGGCATTGTGGTGGTGAACCGTATAAAGCCGCACACCGAATTTGAAGGGCCCGTGGAAAGCGGCCTGGCTAAAATGATGGCAATTGGCATGGGTAAGCACAAGGGCTGCTTCCAAGTTCACAAACAGACCGTCAATTTCGGCTATCGGGACGTCATTCCGGAAATCGGACGGATGATCAGGGAGCGGCTGCCGATACTTTTCGGGCTTGGCATTGTGGAGAATATTTACGATCGAACAGCCTGTATCAAGGCCCTGCCGGCCGAACAATTCGAATCGGGCGAAAAACGTCTATTGGAAGAAGGCAAGACCCTCATGGCCCGGCTGCCCTTTGATGCCATCGATGTGCTGATCGTCGATGAGATGGGCAAGAACATCAGCGGGACCGGTATGGACACGAATGTGATTGGACGGATCATGTTCGTGGGTGAATCCGAACCGGAAACCCCCCGGATCACCCGGATTGTGGTGCTGGACCTGACATCCGCCTCCCATGGAAACGCCATTGGGGTGGGTTTGGCGGATTATACCACCCAAAGACTTGCCGCCGGGATTGATCATCGGGCCACGGCCACCAACGCGATTGCCGCCATGACCCCGGAAAAAGGTCGCCTGCCGCTTGTCCTGGCAACGGATGCGGAGGCCATTGCCGCCGCGCTGGATACTATCGGCGCGATTGCTTCCGACCAGGCCCGGGTGGTGCACATAAAGAATACGCTTGAACTGGCGGATCTCGATGTGTCCCATGCGCTGCTTGACGAAGTCCGCGCGCAAAATGGTCTGGAAATAGCGGGCCCGGTCGGTCCGCTGGCTTTTGATGCGCATGGAAATCTGAAACGCAGGATAGCAATAGGAAAACCAGATGATGTCTAAACCAAACACGGTGACGCTGTTTATCCAGTGCATCATAGATACGGTATATCCTGAGGTTGCCGAGGCTATGGTGAAGGTCTTGGAACGGCTGGACATTGAAGTGATTTGTCCGGCAGACCAGACCTGCTGCGGCCAGCCGGCCTATAATTCCGGCTACCATGGTGAAGCACGTACTGCGGCCCGGCATTTTATGGACGTTTTCGGGGATGCCGAGGTCATTGTCTGTCCGTCGGGTTCCTGCGTGAACATGGTGCGGCACCACTATGCCGAACTTTTTGCAGACAATCCAAGCTGGCAGGCCCGGGTAAACGCCATCGGTAAGAAAACATTCGAGTTTACTGAATTCCTGGTGGATGTGCTTGCCGTCGAACAGGTGGGGGGGGAATATGCAGGGCGGGTAACCTACCATGATTCCTGCCACCTGCTGCGGGGATTGCGCATCGCTGCCCAGCCCCGGCAGCTTTTGGAGGGGATCAAAGGCCTGGAGTTTATCGAGATGCCCCGGTCAGACCGCTGCTGCGGGTTTGGGGGATCTTTTTCGGTCAAGTATCCGGAGATATCCACCGCCATGGTGGATGAGAAGGTAGCCAATATCGTGGCTTCCGGGGCGGATACGGTGACCGGGTGTGACATGGGGTGTTTGATGAATATTCAAGGACGCCTGAATAGGATGGGGTCGGATATCAAGGTGCGGCATATTGCGCAGTTGTTGGCTGGAGAGTCCTGATTATGATGGCGCTAAATCGTTTGTAGTAAATGGAACGAAAGTAGTTATTGGCTCCCATAATTGTTTATTGAAGCGTTGTGTTACTTTCTTGTGCGTACAAGAAAAGTAACCAAAAGAAAACGCGCATAAGACGAGGCCCTGAGGGCTGCCCTGCGCTTCTCGGAAATGGCGGGCGCTCTGAAACTCGCTGCGCTCAGACAGTCAGAGCGCCTTTGTCGTCCTTTCCTGTGATGCTCGGCGCGTCTTAAAGGGAGCAGGTCAAAACCAAATAGATTGTTAGTTCTGCTTAATGATGAAACTTAAGCTGCTCAAGTATTTTGGGTGCAAGAATATAGGTACCAAATCATGGCGGAAATAAGAACGGAACATTACCGGCAGGAGGCGGCCGGGGCTATCGAGGATGAGGTGCTGCAAAATGCCCTGGCTGATGTGCAGGGACGTTTGGGCAAGGGGACGGCGGCGGCTTACCAGAACTTGCCTGAAGGACCGGAGCTGCGTTTCAAGGCCCATGATATCCGCATGCAGGCGGTTGAAAATCTGGATCTGCTCCTGGAAACCCTGGCCGATAATGTCCAGAAGAACGGCGGCCGGGTATACTTTGCCCGGGACGGGGCCGATGCCGTACGCTATTGCCTGGAGGTGGCCCGGGAGCACAACGTCCGGCGAGTGGTGAAGGGCAAGTCCATGGTAACCGAAGAGGTCGGGCTCAATGAGGCCTTTGAGGATGCCGGCATCGATGTGGCCGAAACGGATTTAGGCGAGTATATCATTCAACTGGCCGGTGAAGGCCCGTCGCACATCATCGCGCCGGCGATCCACAAGACCCGCCAGCAGGTGGGGCGGTTGTTTGCTGAAAAACTGGGCATCCCCTATACCGAAGATCCTCCGACCCTGACCCAGGCGGCCCGCAAAGCCCTGCGAGACAAATTTTTGAAAGCAGATATGGGCATTTCCGGATGCAACCTGGCCTGTGCTGAGACCGGGCATATCACCACCGTATCAAACGAGGGCAATATTCGCATGTCTACCACTTTGCCCAGGGTGCACGTGGCTTTTATGGGCATGGAACGGGTGGTTGCCCGGTTGGAAGAACACGATGTGCTGTTCCGCCTGCTGGCCCGGGGGGCGGCCGCCCAGAACATGGCCGGGTATGTCAGCTACATCGGGGGGCCCCGGCAGCCCGGCCAGGCCGATGGCCCGGAAGCGTTTCATCTGATCATTATCGACAACGGTCGCAGCCGGATTCTGGCCGATGAGGAATTTCGGGAAATTCTCTGTTGTATACGCTGTGCGGCCTGCCTGAACGTGTGTCCGGTTTATGGTAAAATCGGCGGACATGCTTACGGGTATCCTTATTCAGGGCCGATCGGCGCCGTTATCACGCCCCTGATGGTTGGGATCAACCGGGCCAAGGATCTTTGCCAGGGCGAGACCCTGTGCGGAGCCTGCCAGGATGCCTGCCCGGTCAATATCAATATTCCCCGCATGCTGCTGGCTCTGCGGGCCAAGCTTGCGGATGGTGATCACCGCTGGAACGTGCACCGGTCTGATCCGGTCGAAAAAGCTGTGGTCCGGTTCTGGTCGTGGTTGATCAAGAGCCGCACGGTCTACGAGCTTTTTTTGAAGTCCGGCGGGATCGGACAACAACTGCTGCCCCATAGGCGGGGCCAAATCGTGAAACTGCCGGGCCGGCTGAATGGCTGGACCGCCAGCCGGGATGCACCGCCTCTGGCTGCCAGGAGCTTTGTAAACAACTGGCAGGGACGCCGAAAATAGAGAGAGAGAACTATGACTGCACGCCAAGACTTTATAGCTACCGTCCAGGCCGCCCTCGGGCGTTCGTCCACTGGAAAAATCAGCTTCGAAGATATTTTTCCACAGCCGGGAAAAGATCTGGTGGCTGACCGCTTGAAAACCCTTGCGGATCTTTCAAAGCAGCAGCGGCAGAAACTATTAAAGCTGCTTATCGAACGCAGCCAACCTTTGAATCTGAAGGTCGCCGCCGTGCCGGACCCCGGATCAGCCGCTGATTTTATAGCCGAACTCGTGCGTACCAAGGAGCCGGAATGGGGCGGCCAAAAACAGGTTGCTGCCTGGCGCCACCCGCTTATTGATCAATTGGACCTTAAAAATGTTTTGGAACCGGATGGGATTCCGGTCAGGCAAGCCGCGGATGATGGGACCCTGGTCGAGCTGGAACTGGTATCCCGGCACCGTGAGCAGGTGGTTGGATCTTTTATCGGGGTTACGTCGTCTGATTACTGCCTGGCGGATACGGCCACCCTGGTCATGCGGGCCCGACCAGGCCAGCCCCGGAGTACTTCCCTGGTGCCGTCCATCCACCTGGCAGTGATCAGGCTGGACCAGATCCTGCCCGATCTTGGCGCTTTCTACACAGTGTTGCGGCGCGACCTGCAGTCCGGCGGTGAAGGGCTCACCAACAATCTGACCTTTATTTCCGGACCGAGCAAAACCGCCGATATCGAACTGGTGATGGTGCACGGGGCGCATGGGCCGCGGGAGTTGCATATTGTTGTTGTGATGGAGTAGCCATATCCAAGCAGGAGCCATTCGGACTCGATTAATTTGGGCCTCGTTTTTTCTGTCAAAACAGCTTCCTGGTCATTTGAATCCGATATATTTCGATCTGTAGCAGATTCACTACACCTTTGATCCTGGGTATTGACCGGTAATCCTGTAGTGCTCACTGATTCTTGATTTTTCCCGTAACTAAGGGAGCTTGGATGATTGCTGGGAATCCTGCGGGGGCATGCTAAAGTGGTATGCCTATTGCTTATCTTTTTCACTGAAATGAAGAGATGCTTTCTAAGGAGGTGGGCATGAACCGATTCGACAATCCTGACGTGATTATTACCGCTGCGATGGCCGGGCATGCCCGCTGGCGCGGTGGTAAAACCGCTGTGGTTTGCGGTGACCGGCGCCTGACCTGGGAGGCTTTCAACCGGCACCTCAATCGGGTTGCCAACGGTCTGATTCAGCGAGGTCTCAAGAAAGGCGACAAGGTCAGCATGTTGATGACCAACAGTGTCGAAATGGTGGAAATCCTGTTCGGAACGGTCAAAG
>Ga0126327_10000034_pt1 | contig 53055 bp, 51 predicted proteins | sample InaspJWI30metaG_FD_101392 | JGI IMG/M metagenome (GOLD analysis project Ga0126327, IMG submission 101392) | Marine gutless worms symbiont microbial communities from Oahu, Hawaii - Inanidrilus sp. 1 OAHU.JWI-30 metaG | ecosystem: Host-associated > Annelida > Digestive system > Unclassified... | reverse complement strand
GCCGCCCACGCCCTCGTACGGCGACGTTCTTCACGCAACTACGTGCCGCGTGAACTCCCCCGGGAGGCCTTCCAACAGATAGTGTCGCTGATAGCCGGCTGCTACCGGCGCCGTCTGCCCTTGGGGCCGTCGGAGCCGCCCGCCGTGACCACCGGTTTTATCGCCGGGAACGTCACGGGCCTGGAAGCGGGCTTTTACCTGCTGGATCCGGAAACCAATCAGTTCGGGCAGGTGTCCACGGGGCAACTGACCGCCCCCATGGCAGCCGCCTGCCTGGACCAGGCCTGGCTAAAACATGCCGGGGCGCATTTTCTTTTCATGTTGAATCCCCGCCGGTTGGAGGAAACCTGCGGCTTGCGGGGATACCGCCACGCCATGCTGCAGGCCGGTTTTCTGGGCCAGATGGTTTACCTGGGTGCAACTGCCCTGGGCCTGGGGGCCTGCGGCATCGGCGCCATCTATGATCATGAGGCCGGTGAGATCCTGGGATTGGCCGATGGATATGTTTTAGGATACCTGGTGGCTGCCGGGATGGTGAAAAGAACGAAGTAGGCAGCACCGTCCGATATATAGAATATGTGAAATGGAAAGGGGGTGAATCCTATCAAAGGATTCCCCCCTTTCAGTTTGGCTGGTAAAGATATGCCGGCTTGCGTGTAAGCGTCGCCGGGATAAGCTGGTCCTAAATCTCGTATGCTGCAGCTCTATCCAGCGCAATTGCATATCTGCTTTTTTCAGCAGAATGTTTGCTGTTAGTACACCATGTCTTCTTCGGTCACCTTCGTTTTGAACAGATTGTACGCCCAGATCTGATAAGCCAGCACAATGGGTACGAAGATGATGACCACCGTCAGCATGATTTTAAGTGTCAGCGGGCTGGACGAGGCATTGAATGCGGTCAAACTGTACCGCGGGTTGATGCTCGATGGAAACAGGCTCGGGAACAGCCCGACCACGCCGAAAAATGTGCAGCCGATGATGGTCAGGGCCGAAGCGAACCAGGCTTTGAACCAGGCCTGCTTGGCGATAAACAGTCTGGCTGCGAGGAGCCCGACTACGGCCAGAACGATGACCAGGAAATATACCGGGTAGGCCAGATAGTTTGCATACAAGTCGGTGGCAAACCAGCTGGCTATCAGGAAAATCACGGCAACCGCCAGCAGCACCGGCCACAGTTTTTTGGCGGTGCCTATGGCGCGTTCTTGAAGATCGCCGGTGGTTCTGATTGCCAGCCACAATGCGCCGTGCTGCATAAAAAGCAGCAGGAACAGTACACCGCCCAGCAGGCCGTAAGGATTCAGAAGTGTAAACAGCGTGCCCTGGTAAATGCCCTGTTGGTCAAAAGGAATGCCTTGAAAAATATTGGCAAAGGCCACCCCGAAAAGAATGGCCGGTGCGATGCTGCCGATGAAAATACACGTGTCCCAGACCTTGATCCAGCGGGGATCATCGAGTTGGTGACGGAATTCAAAAGAAACCCCGCGAATGATCAGCGCGAACAGGATCAACATCAAAGCCGCATACAGGGCTGAAAACATGGTGGCGTATACCTGGGGAAACGCGGCAAATGTTACCCCGCCCGCCGTGAGCAGCCACACCTGATTCCCATCCCACAAAGGGCCTTTGGCATTGATCATCACCCGTTTGTCCTGCTCGGTTTTTCCCAGGAACGGATAAAGACTGCCGATACCGAGGTCATACCCGCCGGTAACGAAAAAGAGCGCCCAAATGAGTCCCCAAAGGAAAAACCATGTTGTTTGTAATGCCATTTTTTATCTCCTAATATTTCATGAATATCAATTTTGGTGTCTACTTTCGGTTTGACTGATCGCCTTATCGGTTCAGGGCACCGCTGGTTGTGCGTCGCCGTCACCGGCAGCGGGGTCATCCGCGTCATCTGAGCTGTCCAGGGCGGTCCCAGTTTGGCGTATTTGGCAATAAGGGAGAACCCTGCCAGACCGAGGATGCTGTAAACCAGGACAAAACCTCCCAGGGAAATAAACACCTGATGGGGAGGCACCGGTGAAACCGCATCCGCAGTCTTCATCAGGCCGTAGACGATCCAGGGCTGGCGGCCGAATTCCGTCACGATCCAGCCCAGCTGGATCGCAAGATAGGGCAGTGGGATAGCCCACATCATCATTTTCAGATACAATGGGTTTTCAAGCAGTTTGTTCCGCTTGATCCAGCCGAGGATGGGCAGCAGAATCAATAAAACCCCGATGCCCACCATGCCCTTGAAGGCAAAGGATGTCAGCAGGACGGGTGGGCGTTCATCTTTGGGGAAGTCTTTGAGACCGCGGACCTCGGCATTGATGTCGTGAAAGATCAGAAAACTGAGCAGACCGGGGATGGCCCCGATCTCAACAGCATTGCGTTCGTTTTCCGGGTCCGGCCAGGCAAACATATAAACCGGCGCTTTTCGCTGGGTTTCCCAGAGAGATTCCATGGCCGCCAGTTTGGTCGGTTGTTTCTCACCAACCACCACGCCGTTCATGTCCCCCAGGATGAAAACGGTCAGAGAAAATATGAGGGCGAAATCCATCCCGATGCGAAATGAACGGGTAAAAAATTCGACATTTTTCCTCTTGAGCAGATGGTAGGCACTGATGCCCATGACGAAGAAGGCCGCCAGGGTATAGGCCGCGCTGGCTGTGTGGATGAATTTCACAATGGCAAATTTCTGGGTGATGACGGCCCAAAAATCGACCAGCTCCGCTCGGCCGTCGCGCATGGTAAAGCCGACCGGGCTCTGCATCCAGGCGTTGGCGATCAATATCCACACGGCCGAGAGGTTGGAGCCCAGAAACACCAGCCACATCACCGCGGCGTGCGCCTTCTTCGACAGCTTTTTCCACCCGAAAATCCAGACACCAATGAACGTGGATTCCAGGAAAAATGTGGCGGTGGCCTCAATTGCCAGCAGGGAACCGAAGATATCCCCTACATAGGCAGAATATTGCGACCAGTTGGTTCCAAACTGGAACTCAAGGGTGATGCCGGTGACCACACCGACGGCAAAGTTGATGAGAAACAGTTTGCCCCAAAATTTAGTCATCTTCAGGTACATCTCGTCGCCTGTTTTGACATATTTGGTTTCCATGTAGGCCATTATAAACGAGAGTCCCAGGGTCAGCGGGACAAACAGGAAATGGAACATGGTGGTGGCTGCAAACTGGATTCTCGATAGAAGTAACGCATCCATAAATCTCCCTCCTAAACTAAAAATTGTTCGCTTTGTTTTACAGAACGAAACACATATAACTTTTTCTTGTTTCAGAATGTTTACCGCGTCAGTTCCTAGCGCGGCGATTTCAGTTGATCCGTGCTGCAGGTCTCAACTTCGAGCATTTGCTTGAAACTAGTCTGCCTGAGGGTGTCGCGGAGCTGATTCCGGGCTTTTACCCAGACCTGGTGCGCCGAGCAGGCCGGGGCGCGCTCACACGATTCGGGGCGAATGACGCAGTCGTTCAAATAAATCTCACCGATTACAGCTTCCACCACATCGAGCATGGTCAACTTTTCCGGGGACATGATCAGCCGGTAGCCGCCCTTGGCCCCCTGAATGATTTCGATAATTTGTGCCTTGGCCAGCTGCGGGGCAATTTTGCTGAGGAATTGATCCGGGATGTCCATGACCCTGGCGATTTCTTTGCGGCTCGTGGTCACCCCCTCGCCCTGATAGGCAAGGTAGAGCGCGCAGCGGACCGCATATTCACCGGCTCTTGTTAGACGCATGCTTCTCCCACATCATATAGGCACCCAGCCCAAGAGCCCCTCTTGAGATGGGTGCACGACCAATTCACAATTATGAAGACGCTGTAATCAAAACCATTTAAACACGATAATTAGGATGTTTTTAGTCCAATATATTTTGAAGACACATAAGTCAAGAATTTTTTTAACGTTGCTCGTGTTTACCTGCCGCGGGAAGGGGTCTGATCATCATGGCCGGCAGACGGGTCTACCGCCGGGGTATATCCCCAAAAACGCCGGTATCGCGGGTTGTCCGGTAGGAGAGCGGCGTGCCTGCCCTGGGCGGCGATACGGCCATTGTCGATCAGGATAGCTTCGTCCATACGATGGATGTCAACCATGCGATGGGTGATCAGCACCACGGTTTTCCCCGTTGTCCGTTCTATTATGGCCTGCATCAGCTGCCGTTCCGTCACACGGTCCAACCCTTCCGTGGGTTCATCCAATACCCAAATCGGTGCATTTTGAACAAAGGCCCGGGCAACGGCCAACCGCCGGGCCTGTCCGCCGGAAAGCTTTTTACCCGCCTCTCCAACCCAGGTGTCCAGACCGTCCGGCAGGCTGTCGACGAACGTCAGCAGTTGGGCCGCCGCCAGGGCTTCCCTCAAGTCGCTCTTTGTTGCATCAGGGCGGGCCATGCGCAGATTGTCCCGCAGGCTGGTGCTGAAAATGTGGGCCTGCTGGGACACGACGGCCACATGCCGGCGCAGGTCCGCTGCGCTCAGTGTGCTTATGTCCACACCGTCGATGCATATGCGGCCGGAAGTCGGCTGCCAAAATCGCGCCAACAGATTCACGAGTGTGGTTTTACCCGAACCCGTCGCCCCTAACACGGCTGCCCGGCTGCCGGCCGCCACCTGAAAACTCAGGCTGTCCAGGACCAAGGGGGCGTTTTCATCATAACGAAAGCGGACATTTTCAAATGACAAACCGTGTCGTTCAGGCTGGGCTTCGGACTGTTCCGGGAACTGGACAGCGGCCTCCGACATCACGATTTCCATGAGGCGCTGACCGGACTCACGGGTCCTGCCCAGGAATTGAAAAGCGGTGGGCAGCGGCCAAACAGCCTCATACGAAGCCATGACTGCCAGGGTCACTAGGGCGAGTTTGGCACCGCCATATCCGGCGGCCAAATCGATGCGGTCCAGACCCAGATACAACACGCACGTGACGGCCAGTCCGGATATGAGGGTAATCGAAGCGCTGGTTAGTCCCGTGATATGGCTCATGCGGCGCTGGGATGCCATGTGGGCTTCGCTGTCCTGCCTGATCGATTCCAGCTGACGCGCCTGCGCCCCGTATACCAACAATTCAGGCATCCCCTGGAGAGCCTCTACAATGCGCACCCTGAGCCTGGCGCTTTGCCGACCGAGTCGACGCCCGGTCTGGGCACCGAACGATACCGCGGTAAAAGGCACGATAACACCGGCGATCGCTAGGAATGCCAGCGCCGCAGCAGCGATAACAGGATCGAACAGCCCTAAAAAAACGAAAAGCAGAACAGACACAGCCAGGGCGGCGGCAGATGGAGACAGGACGCGCACGAAGAGGTTATCCAGTGTATCGATGTCTTCAACAAGCCGGTTGAGGATGTCACCGCTGCGGTATCTGGCCAGGCAGGCCGGTGCGAGCGGTTCAATCTGGCGGTAGAACCAGACCCGCAGGCTCTCAAGTATTCTGAAGGTGGTATCGTGGTTGACGACCCGTTCGCCATAACGTGCCAGGGTGCGGCTAAAGGCGAACAGCCGAACCCCGATGCTCGGCAAGAAGAAATTGAAGTGCCAGGGGCCGGCTGCTGACAGTCCGGCAATGGCCGCGGCGGTTAGAAACCATCCGGCCAAAGACAACAACCCCGCTGCAGAACTAACGGCCACCAGCCCGAGCAGGATGCCCAGCAGCATCCTTTTTGCGTGAGATTTGAATAGACGGAAAAGCGGGCCGAGCTCTTGTGTGCGGTTATCCACGCCTATCCTCCCCGTGAAGCCGGTGCACCAGCCGGTGGAACGCACCTCCGGCCGCGTTCAACGCGGCAAAGGTGCCCTCTTCCACGATTTTGCCATCGGACATGACCATTATCCGATCGGCCTTTTCCACATCCGCCATGCGATGGGTCACGGTCAGCACGGTTCGGCCGGCCGCCAGCTCTTCCAAAGCTCCCAGAACCAGGTGTTCATTTTCCACATCCAGGCCGGCGGTGGGTTCGTCCAGCAGCAGGACCGGCGCTTTTTCTAAAAATGCCCGGGCCAGTGCTATCCGCTGGGCCTGCCCCCTGGACAGGCCGTAACCACGCTCGCCGATGACCGTATCCAAACCCTGGGAAAGGGATTGCGCGAAATCCAGAACCCGCGCTGAACGGGCCGCCGCAACTACAGCTTCTTCAGAGGCGCCGGGCTGTCCCAGGCGAATGTTGTCACGGATGGTTCCGTAAAAGAGGGCCGGATCCTGCCCGATCCAGGCCATGAATTGCCGCCGCCTGGCCGGCTCAATGTCGTCTGCGGGTATTCCGTTGGCTGTTATCTGCCCCCGGTCCGGCTGGAGAAACCCGAGCAGCAGGGCGAGCACTGTTGTTTTTCCGGCTCCGCTCTCGCCAACCAGGGCCAGTTTTTCCCCGGCGTGCATTGTGAAACTGATGCCGTTGAGAGCCGGTCGCTGCCCTCCGTCATATGCCAGGTGCACATCCTTGAAACTAAGGTCGACACCGCCGGATGGTTCCAGAAGTACCGGGCTGTCAGGGTCGACCGGCACCGGCACAGCCAGCACCTTGAGGATTTCCTGGGCGGCTCCAACGGCCTCGGCTCTTGCGTGATAATGGGTGCCCAGTTCCCTGAGGGGTAGATAGAATTCCGGGGCCAATAGCAGGATGAAAAACCCGCCTGAGAGCGTCAGCGTCAGTCCCCAGGTGCCGAAGTCATAGTAGCCCAGGTACGTCATACCAAGATATACAGCGACCATAGCAATGGCGATCGAACTGAAAAACTCCAGGACGGCGGAAGATAGAAACGCGATACGCAGTACGCTCATTGTCCGTTTCCGATAGTTGCGTGAAACCCGGGCAACGGTCTTTTCGGCACCGCGGCTTTTGTGGAACAATTTGAGGGTGGGCAGCCCTTGCAAAATGTCCAGAAAATGAGCGCTCATGCGTGATAGTGACTGAAAGTGGCGTTGACTGACACTTTCCGCCCCCATGCCGACCAGTACCATGAACAGCGGAATCAACGGGGCGGTGATCAGCAATAGACCGCCGGCTGCCCAGCTCACAGGAAAGATAAAGGTCAAGATGGCGGCGGGGATTGTTATTGCCAGGGCCATTTGCGGGAGATAGTGGGCAAAAAAGCCGTGCAGCCCTTCCACCTGTTCTATGGCCGTGCTGGCCAGCGCACCGGTGTTCCGGCCGGTCACATAGGCCGGGCCGAGCCGAGTGATGTGAGCCATCAGGGCTGCCCGGACTTTCCGCCGTATGTTTGCACTGGCTTCGAAGCCTGAAATTTCGCGGCCCCAGCCGAGGAACGCTCTGACCAGGTAAATGCCGACCAGGGCAACAAAAAATGGCCAGAGTGCTTCCCGGCTTTTACCGTCGATCACGGCACCGTGGATAATCCGGGCTAGAAATCCGGCCTGCACGATGAGCAGCAGGCCGCTGCCCAGACCCAGGCCGACAGACAGCCCGATCCAGCCCTTTGCCGGCATTACCTGCTTAAAAAGCCAGCGCCGCCCTGTCTTTGCATCGGTGTTGTGATCCTCTGATTCTTTCAAATGCCAATACCTCGTGCCGGCCGCTACGCCTGGTGCACGATGGTCAGTGCGCTCGTGACCGCGGCAACCGCAGCTTGATCCAGTTCTGCTTTATAATGACCCTGGTGTCGGTAACCTTTGAAGGCAAAGATTATGCCGCTGCCATTACTCTTGAAATTCGCGCATGAATTTCCGGTCGATGTAATCTTTGATTCTGAAGGCCAGATTCCCGGTCAGCCGCCAGATGCCTTTGCTGAGGATCCCGCTTCCATGCCCAAGGTTAAAAATAAGCAGGTAATTATTCCCGCCCGGATTGAAAGGCTGGAGCGGCTTTCCTTCCAGGGCCGCCAGGAGATTGTTGTAGAGCAGGGGATTCTGGCGTACGGCATATACGCCGACCTTATCCAGGGGCTGGTCTTGAAAATAAATGCAGTCACCGCCCCCGAAAATCTCGGGATGATCCGGGCACTGGAGGTAGCGATTGACCCGCAGGCCGCCATCCGGCCCGGTGGGCAGTTTTGAATCGGCGAAGATGCGGGACGGCTTTACGCCTCTGGCGAGGAATATCAGATCGGCCGGATAGGCCCCCCCGGATTCGAGGGTAATCTCTCCGTCGGTCATTCCTGTGACATAGCTGCCGTTCCGGATGGATACACCACGTGTGGTCAGAAATTTTTCTGCATAGCGACCGATCCAGGCTGGAAAGCGGGACATCAAGCCGTGACCGGCGAAGATCTGCACTGAAATTCCCTTAAACCCGTGCTTGTTAAGCAAGGTGGTGATGTTTCCGGCGACTTCAATTGCCGAAGCACCGCCGCCTACGATGGCAATTTGCCCGGCCCCTTTCTCTCCCATTTGAATGATCCGTTTCTGGGCCTGCTGCAATCTTTCTATGGGTTTCACGGCGAAAATACTGGCCGATTCGGAAAGACCCTCCAGGCCGGGGACGTAACTGCCCGCATTACAGGAGGCTACATCATACGGAACTTCCTGCCCATCTTCCAGGTGCACAAATTTGCGGTTCAGGTCGAAACGGCGCGCCTTGCCTTTTACAAATATCCCTCCCCTGGATTCGGTAATTTTCTTGACGGCAAAACGAATTTCTTCGGGACGGTAGGTCTTGCCGAGCATGCCGGGTCCCATCCCGGAATAATAGTGGTGCTCCGAGGGGCCGATGACGGTCACCTGGTGACCTCTTTCCACGAAATGATGCAGGTTCTGCAGGGTGACCATGTGGGCATGGCCGGCCCCGATCAATACCAGTTTCTTCGACATGGCTTCCTCAACTATTGATTGCGTCTACCAGATCACCCAGCAGGGCCAGGTGGGCTTTTTCTTCATCGGCCATTTGCATCAGCATGCGGCGGCCCTCTTCATCACGGCTGGCCGCCGCCGCGCGCATATAAAGATCCAGGGCCTGGCCCTCAATGGACATGGCAATGGCGGCAATATCGACGACCGACTCCAGATCGGGGTTGAACAGCTGCATGTATTCCTCAGTGGTCAGTCCACCTTCCATATCGCTGCCGGATGTCCGGGTTTCCAGGTCTTCCCGGCTGGCGGATTCACCGGTCAGCCGGTTGTACTCGGCCACGATCCTTTCCTGGTGCTTTATCTCGATACCGCCCAATTTGCCGAATAGGGACCTTACCTCTGGATTTGCGGCAGCCGCCTCCCGGGTGGCATAAAAATCCTTCAAACCGGTTTCCAGGCCGAATGCCGCCAAAAGCGCCTCTGATCCGGTCTCCCGCCCTTCGAATAGCGCCAGTCCCAGGTCCTGCGAACCAACCGCTGTCGCGCCATCGAACGCCTTGATACCACCGGCAAGGTTGTAGAGATTCTTAAATCCCTGGCCGGCAAGCAACTGTGCAGCCACCCGGCTGCGGCCGCCCACGGCTCAGTAGACCATCAGCGGCTGCTCGCGATCCAGCTCATCGAGCCGATCAGTCAGCTGGGGCAGGGGAATCAAGGTGGCGCCGGGAATGTGACCGGCATTGTACTCGCTCGGCTGACGCACGTCCAGAATCAGCATGTCGCCGGTACCGGCTTTGGTCATCATATCCCTGGCCTGAGCAGAGTCGATGGATTCCACGGGGGTGAAAAATTGTTTCCAACGCATGGCGGCCTCTCTTAAGAGGCTACCTCAAAATTGTCTTTTGGCCCAGTCTCTGCGTTGGGCGTTCGGTTCCGGCACGGAGTGAAGCGATAGCGCTATCCTCGAAATACTTGGGTATTCCTCCGGTTGGAACCTCACGGCCGTCTTGACACTGAACCAAAATCCTAATTTTGAGATGGCCTCTGACTTATGGGTTTAAATTTGATTTGGGGGGTAAATTACATTCAGCCGTAAGCATAGCAGATTCAGCTGATGGTGACAATTGATGTCCGCGCGCTACTATCCTGATCGTGGCATGGAGATTGCAGTCATTCAAGAAAATCCTTTTCCAATCAACGGGCGATCATTCGATGCCAACAAGTGCTAACCCGGATACCATTTTAAAAGGGGGCCCCATGGACCTGCAGGAGTATAAAAAAATCGTTGAAATGGCCATCGGCGAAGAAGTAGCCGCCAGCATCTTTTACCAGGAGGCCTCGGACAAGCTTGAAGATCCCTACCTGAAGAAAATGTTTGCGGAGCTGGCCGAGGACGAGCGCGGTCACAAGCGGATTCTGGATAAGATACTCAACAGTGAGAGCATCCAGCATTACTTCAAGGAATCGGTGGATTTCAAGGTGTCGGAAACGGTGGATAAGCCGGAGTTGTCCACCCAGATGAAACCCGCCGATGCCATTGCCCTGGCCATGAAAAATGAAGAGGAGGCCATGCAGATGTACCAGGAGATGGCCGATGCCTGCGACGACCCTGAAAAAAAGCGCGTTTTTGAAGATCTGGCTACCATGGAGCGCGGTCACAAACGTAAGATGGAAGCCGCATTCGTGGATATCGGGTATCCGGAGGTCTGGTAACCATGGCCCTTTCCGTCGTGGATCTCTATCGCGATGTTTTGCCCAAAACCAATTGCGGTGACTGCGGATTCACTACCTGCCTGGCCTTTGCGAGTCAGGTGGTTTCTGAAAAACTCGATCTGGGCCTGTGTCCCCATATCCCGGCTGACCTGCTGGAGAAAAGCAAGGCAGAACTTGCCGAGCAGTACCGGGAGGGGCGGTGGACCAGACGGGATATGGCCGCCGACGCCCTAAAATGGGCTCGCCAGAAAGCGGCGTCCATGGAATTGCCGGACTTGCCCGACCGCATCGGCGGGTGCCTGATACAGCAAGACAACCTGACCTTCCTGGAACTTCCCTATTTTACAACCTCCGTGCTGATTGGAGACGGCAAGATCGTCAGAACCGATAACGCCGAACTCACCCGCTGGGAACAGGTATTTCTCTATAACCACCTGGCCCAGGGCGGCTGGCGGCAGCCGGTCGGCAAGTGGAAAGGCCTGGTGGAATTTCCCAATACTGTCTCAAAAATCAAATCGATGATTGAACAGGTTGAGACACCTTTGATACAGAGATTCCGGAGAAAGACAGACGATTTGAGAACCGCCGCAGCCGGCATCGGTGCAGATGAACGCACCGATGACCGGGAATCGTCCGGCCTGAATTTTCATTTTCAACCCCTGCCCCGGGTCCCGGTGACCCTGATGTTCTGGGATGAAGACCCCGAAGATGGTTTCGAACCCATGGCAAAACTGCTGTTTGACGAAACAGTGACCGAACACCATGATATTGAGTCGATCATGTTTCTCAGTGAGCGGTTGCGGCAGATGCTGTGTGAGTTTTGACTCGAACTTGGGGTACGTGAAACTGTATGTCCATTATCGATATCTGCGAGACATTTCCTGAACCGATTTCGATACCGATACCGATTTCGATATTGGCTGATACCAGAAGCTAATAATTAAACTTGCAACTTTCAGGAGCAGACATGGAAGAATATAATGTCACAATTTTCAGTCCTTACGCTTTTTCCGTCGGTCAGAAAATTAACATCGCAGACGGGCCTCGCAAGGGTGATTGGGAAGTGATCGGCATGTCAGAGCGCAAGGTCACCCTCAAATGCCCCATCAGTCACCGCGAGTTCGAGTGGGACCGGTTCTGCTATCACGTAGAAGACCGTACTCAGCCCTGGCCGGATGAAGATTAAAACAGCGCGGCGACCGGGCACTTTGCACTGATCTTAAATATATTTAAGGCTTTACAACCTGACATGATATCGCTATGGTTTAAACACGCATATCGAAATCGTAGCCTTAACGGGTTTCACGACCAAACTCCTTTTCAGAATATATACCATTGGGAATATCGGATAATCCGGACCGTGTTGCCCAATGCCCGGCACTCGGCATGAAAGCTGCCCTGGTTAAAAGGACAACAGGATGAAACAAGACGAAACCTTGAATATCGACTACTACGAAGCCCAATACGAAAAATGGAAGGGGGACCCAACATCCGTTTCACAGGATTGGCAGCATTTTTTCAAGGGATTTGAAATCGCTTATGCCGGCACCCTGGGCGGCCCGGGGGAACCGGTTCGGAGTCAGGCGGCCAACCAGGCCGAAGTGGCTGCGTTGATTTACCGCTATCGTGATATCGGCCACCTCCTGGCCTGCATGGATCCTTTGAGCGCCTGTCCTACCGAACACCCCCTGCTCGACCTGGAAGCATTCGGCCTATCCCTGGATGAACTGAGCAACCGCTTTATCGCCCCCGAAACCCTGTTTAAAAGCGATACGACCCTCAAGGACCTTATCCAGGCTTTGAAAGAGACTTATTGCCGCTCGATCGGAGTGGAATACATGCACCTGCAGGATCCGGCCGAGCGTCTATGGCTGCAGGAGCGCATGGAACCGTCCCGGAACCGGACGGCTTTCAGCCCGGAACAAAAACGCAGCATTCTGGAAAAGCTGGTGCAGTCAGCGAGGTTCGAAGGCTACCTCAACAAAAAATATGCCGGCGTCACCCGGTTTTCTCTGGAAGGCGGCGATGCACTGATACCTTTTTTACACTTTCTGACGGAGACGGCAGCTGAAAATGGCGTATCCCAGATAATCCTGGGCATGGCCCACCGCGGGCGGCTCAATGTGCAGACCAATGTCCTGGGCAGACCATTTGCGGAAATATTCGCCGAATTCGAGAGCTGCTATGATCCCGATCAACTGGTGGGGGCCGGCGACGTCAAGTATCACAATGGGTACCTGGCGGATGTTACCACGACGGCCGGCCACCCCCTGCGCATGTACCTGGTAAACAACCCGAGCCATCTGGAAGCCGTCGATCCGGTAGTCCAGGGGATTGTCCGTGCCCGGCAGGAACTGGAAGCGGAAGATCCCCTGGTGGGTTTTAGCCGGATCCTGCCGGTTTGTCTCCACGGCGATGCAGCGTTCGCCGGTCAAGGCGTAGTGGCCGAGACACTGAACATGTCCGCCCTGGCCGGATATCGTACCGGCGGTACGATCCATGTGATCATCAACAACCAGATCGGTTATACCACCCTGCCCGAAGATGCCCGTTCCACCCGTTACTCCACCGATGTAGCCAAGATGCTGATGGTGCCCATCTTCCATGTCCATGGTGAAGACCCGGAAGCGGTTGTCCATGTGGCCCGGTTGGCGGAGGCCTACCGGCGGACCTTCGGCAAGGACGTGGTCGTTGATCTGGTCTGTTATCGTCGTTTTGGTCACAATGAAGGCGACGATCCCTACTTTACCCAGCCGCTGATGTATGAACGGATCAAAAACCGGCCGTCCCTGGACAAGGTCTATCTGGAGACTTTGCAGGCGGAAAAGACGGCTTCTGCCAAGGACCTGGCCGCGATCGAAGATCCGCTGACCCTTAGACTGGACCAGGATTACGCGGAGATAAAAGACAGCACCTGTGCCTTTCCGGAGGACCGCTTCTTTGAAAATCTGGACGGTTTCAACGGCCGTTTTTCCTTTCGGCATCCGGCCACCGGAGTGCCCAAAAAAGACCTGGTATCCCTGGTGGAAGACCTGTTGCGGGTCCCGGAAGGTTTTACCATCAATCGTAAAATCAAGCGCGGCCTGGAAAAACGGGTGGCGGCGGTTAAAGCCGGCAAGGGAATTGACTGGGCCAATGCCGAGAGCCTGGCATTTGCGTCTATTCTCAAAGACGGTCTGCCGATCAGATTGAGCGGTCAGGATGTGCGTCGGGGGACATTCAGCCAGCGGCACTGCGTCCTGTTTGATTCTCAAACCGGGAATGACCACATTCCGCTCAATCACCTGGCCGCTGGCCAGGGGCGGTTTGACGTCTATAACAGTCACCTGTCGGAATATGGCGTGCTCGGCTTTGAATATGGATATGCCATGATGCGCCCCGAAAGCCTGATCATGTGGGAAGCCCAGTTCGGTGATTTTGCAAATACGGCCCAGGCCGTAATCGATCTGTTTATATCCAGCAGCCAATCCAAATGGCAGCGGCTTTCCGGGCTGGTCCTGCTCCTCCCGCACGGTATGGAGGGAATGGGCCCGGAACATTCCAGTGCCCGCCCGGAGCGGTTCTTACAGCTGTGCGCCGATGACAATATGCAGGTCTGCAACCCGAGCACGCCGGCCCAGTACTTTCATCTGCTGCGGCGGCAGGTAATGGCCCGGTACCGGCTGCCTCTGGTGGTCCTGACGCCGAAGAGCCTTCTGCGGCACCCGCTGGCGGTTTCGGGCACGCGGGAATTTACCACGGGGACGTTTAAACCGCTGCTGGTGGATGATGCCGGTCAGACAGCGGTGAAAAAAGTGCTGCTCTGCAGCGGCAAGCTCTACTACCAGCTGCTGGAACGCCGTTCGCAGCTGGCCCTGAAAGACACGGTGCTGATTCGCCTGGAGCAGATCTATCCTTTTCCCACTGCGCAGCTGAAAAAAGTCCTGGCCGGTTTCGGTAAAAAGACGAGCCTGGCCTGGGTCCAGGAGGAACCTGAGAATATGGGCGCCTGGCGCTTTGTGGAACCGCTGATCGAAAGCGTGGCCGGTAGACGGTCGGCTTATATCGGACGTAAAGCGGCCGCCAGTCCGGCCACCGGATTCCCGGCCATTCACAAACGGGAGCAGACGGCGATTCTGGATGAAGCCGTGGGGGCAATCGAAGAATAGGCAGACATAAACCCTCTGCATCCTATAAGAGAATAGAGATCAACCGGCACTGTATGCTTAATAAATAATGACTATTTCAAAATGTTTAAACGTTTCAATTTGTTACTTTTCTTTCACGTGAAAGAAAAGTAACCAAAAGAAAACGCCCATAAGACGCGGCCCTGCGGGCTGCCTTGCGCTTCTCGGAAAGGGCGCGCTCAGCACAACTCGCTGCGCTCAAACAAGCACTTCGCTCCTTCGCCCTTTCCTGCGATGCTCGGCGCGTCTTAAAGGGTAATACAAAGATCAAATGATATTCAGACCCTCTGTAGGGAATTCAAGATGTTTCCAACTTTGCTGTCGGAAGTTTACTATTAAACCTGTGTCCAGCCAGGGGTGGTAGATTGTAGTTCGGAACAAGGGTTGAATACTTTGAGACCGGAGGCATAGTGAACACTATGTCGAGGATCTCGAAAGTATGAATACGCAGTTCAGGGCTGTAAGATGCCGCCCCTGGCTGGACACAAATCAGGAGTGTTCTTATGGACATCATCATACCCAGCGTGGGTGAATCGGTGCAGGAGGCAGTTCTGGCCGAGTGGTTCAAGCAGGACGGCGATTTGGTCGAGGTCGACGAGCCCTTGCTGGTCATCGAAACGGACAAGGTGACCCTTGAAGTAGTCGCGGAAGCGCGGGGCATCGTTGCTATCGCGGTGCCGGCCGGAGAGACTGTGGCAATTGGCGCCGTGGTGGGTACGATAACGCCGGTTGAAGGTGAGGCGGCCCGGCCGGCTGAAAAACCGAAGCCGGCGGCTGAACCCGAGGAGCCGGTGGAACCGGAACCCCAGCCGCCTGCCGCGATCAGTCCGCCGCCGGCCATGCCGTCCGACACCGGGAGCCTGGCGCCTTCGGTCAGGCGGCTCATCCGGGAGAAGAACCTGGACGCAGCCCAAATAACCGGCACCGGGCCCGGCGGCCGTATCAGCAAGGGCGATGTGCTGCTTTATCTGGAAAAAGCCCCGGCCGGAATCCCGGAGGCATTGCCCGTGCCCGGCATGCAGGAATGCCTGTCGGAAGAAGGGCAGCCGCTGGATGTTCGCAAACCGATGACCCCCATTCGCAAACGCATCGCTGAGCGCCTGTTGGAGTCACGGCAGAAGACCGCTATGCTGACAACCTTCAATGAAATCGACATGAGCCGCGCCATGGACATTAGGGCGCGATACAAGCAGGACTTTGCCGACCGGCACGGCGTTTCCCTGGGGTTTATGTCCTTTTTCATAAAGGCCTGTGTGGAAGCATTGAAGGAAATCCCGGAAATCAACGCCTTTTTGGAACGGGATGAAATTATCTACCACCACTACCAGCACATCGGCGTAGCCATCGGCGCTAAGAAAGGTTTGGTAGTGCCGGTGATCCGTCATGCCGAACGGATGAATTTTGCCCAGGTGGAGCAGGCCATCGTCGATTACGTCGGCAAGATCAAGGATAACCGCCTGGAGCTGGCGGACCTGGAAGGGGGCACCTTTACCGTGAGCAACGGGGGTGTGTACGGATCCCTGCTGAGCACCCCGATACTGAATACACCCCAAAGCGGTATTCTGGGAATGCACAAGATTGAAAAGCGGCCGGTGGTGGTGGATGACGAGATCGTGATCCGCCCGATGATGTACGTCGCCCTGAGCTACGACCACCGCATTGTCGACGGCAAAGGCGCGGTGACGTTTCTTAAACGTGTCAAGGAATACGTCGAAAACCCTGAGCGTATTCTCCTGGAGGTGTAAGTATGTCCGCAAAACAGCACTATGACCTTGTCATCATCGGTTCCGGTCCGGGCGGGTATGTGGCCGCCGTCAGGGCGGCTCAGCTTGGCTTGAAAACCGCGGTTGTTGAAAAAGACCAGCGTCTGGGGGGCGTCTGCCTCAACGTAGGCTGTATTCCCAGCAAAGCGCTGCTGGATGCAAGTGAGTATTATCACCTGGCCGCCGACCGCCTGGGTGAATACGGCATCCGGACCGGAAAGGTCTCCCTGGATTTGAAAGCCATGCTGGCCCGTAAGGATAAAGTGGTCGTGGAGTTGACCGACAATGTCCGGCAGCTGCTGGAAGGCAACGGTATCGACATCATTCCGGGCATGGCCAGCCTCGCCGGGGCCGGCGAAGTCGCGGTCAAAAAAGGCAAAGGCCGCGCCAAAAAAATCGGCGCCGGGCATATTTTACTGGCTACCGGCAGCCATCCCATTGAAGTCCCGGGTCTGGCGTTCGACGGCAACCGCATTGTGGATTCCAGCGGTGCCTTGAGTTTTAATCGCGTTCCCAAGCATCTGGGGATCGTCGGCGGCGGCTATATTGGCCTCGAACTGGGGTCTGTCTGGCGCCGTCTGGGAGCCGAGGTCACCGTGATCGAAATGCTGCCACGGATTGCCGGCTTGCTGGATGGGCAGGTGGGGCGTACCCTGGACCGCCTGCTGCGCAAGCAGGGATTCACCTTCCGCACCAACACCAAGGTTGCCGGCGCCAAGGTCAAAGGCAGTTCGGTAGCCGTGAATGTCGTTGGCAAGGATAACAATGCAGAAACGCTGACATTTGACCGTCTGCTTGTCAGCGTGGGGCGCCGGCCGCTTACCGATGGCCTGCAGCTGGATGCCGTCGGTGTGGAGACAGACAGCCGCACCGGTCTGGTGTCCGTCGATGAAACTTACCAGACCAGCGTCAAGGGGATCTACGCCATCGGGGACCTGATCGCCGGGCCGGCCCTGGCCCACAAGGCCTCGGCCGAAGGAATCGCCGCCGTGGAATGCATGGCCGGCCGGGCCGGTGAAGTGAATTACGACACCATTCCATCCGTGATCTATACCTGGCCGGAAGTGGCTTCGGTGGGGTTGACTGAAGAGCAGGTCAAGGAGCGCGATATCCCATACTGTGTGGGCAGTTACCCCTTTTCAGGGGCCGGCCGGGCCCGCTGCATGGGTGAGATGGACGGGTTCGTAAAGCTTATCGCCCATGGAAAGACCGACCGGATATTGGGCATCCATATTATCGGCCCCCGGGCGGCGGACATGATTGCCGAAGGGGTTCTGGCCATGGAGTTTGGGGCCAGCTCGGAAGATATTGCCCGGACTGTCCATGGTCACCCGACCTTTGCCGAGGCCCTGCAGGAAGCCGCCCTGGCGGTGCGCAAGTGCTCCATATATGCCTCCTAGTGCGGCCTCCGGTCCATTTCGAGACTAATAACCTGACGCCGGATATCCGCTGCCTTTGCTGCAGCGGTATCCGGCGTTTTATTATCCAAGCAACCCTCCATACGGCTGCGCCCATCCCTTACGCCGCGCTTGAAGACTGCACGTATTTCCGGTCGAGACGCTTTTCCAGCATGGCCACTGCCAGGGAGCAGGTCAGGCAAACTACCAGATACAAGAGCATGACCGTGATCCACACCTCGAAGGTGATCAGCGCTGCGGCCATAAGCTCCATCCCCTGAAACGTGAGTTCCTGGATGGAGATGACCGAGATGATGGAGGAGTCTTTGATCGTCGATATGAATTGGCCGGCCAAAGGGGGCAGGATACGGGGCAGGGCCTGTGGGAAAATGACCAGGCGCATTCGCTTGAAAGGGGCCAGGCCCACGGCGAGTGCGGCTTCCCACTGGCCCTTGTCCACGGATTGGATGCCGGCCCGCACGATTTCGGTGATATAGGCACCTTCATACAAGGCCAGGGCCACCACGCTGGCCAAAAAGGACGGCAGCCTGTCCGGGGCGCCGAATAACAGACTGGTGGTGGCCAGGGTAGCCTGGGACCCTTGCATGACCCGGGCTTCCAGGTCCAGAAACTGGAACAGCTGGTCACTGAGAAAGTAGTAAACGATAGAGACCCACACCAGGATGGGCATATTGCGGATCAGTTCGACATAAATCCAGCCTAAAAAGCGCCGGAAACGGCTGCTGCTGACCCGGAAAAGGCCCATGATGATGCCTATGACCAGGGCCAGTACGGAGGCCCATATGCTGACCCGGATTGTAACCAGCAGACCCTGTATGATCAATCCCGGGACCAGGCTGCCCGATTGCGGGTCGCGCAGCAAGAGGTACTGGGGGATGATGCCCCAGTTCCAATTATACTGCAGGCCAACCTTTACCTGAACAACAGCCAGCATGCACCGCCCAGAACGGCAAGCAGCAGCAAAATGTCCAACCAGCTGGTCCGCCGGTTTGTCTGTGCAAGACTAAACACCGTCGCTTACTTCTTTTCGAGTTGATTTGATATAGCTTTCCAGCGCGCGAGCCCTTTCATTTCCGATCCAGCGTCTTACTTAATCAGTTTTTCCCAGTCCTTGGTTCGAAACCAGTAGTGCTTGCGTTCGGCCAGCCAGCCTTCGGCCGCAACCACCCGGATCCAGTTGTTGAAAAAGTTCAGGGTGTCATGGTCCCCCTTGCGGACGGCAAAACCGATGGGTTCAACGGTGAAAGGTTTGTCCAGCGGCAGGTAAAGGCGATCGGGGTACTTGAGGGCCTGAAAAGCCGGTGTCGGTGCGGATCCCACCACTGCATGCACACGGCCGTTGGCAAGTTCCTGGTAAGCCTGGGATTCATCATCGAACAGCCGCAGCTTGGCATTGGGAAAGTACTTTTTAGTGGCCGTCACAGCCGTGGAGCCCAGCCGGGCAGCGATGAAAATATCCGGCTTATCAAAGTCGGATAATTTGTTCAGCCCCGGCGCTTTCTGGCTGTGTGCGACCATGGACATGCCGGTGAAGTCGTAGGGGATGGTGAAGTTCACTTTGAGATTTCGTTTCGGCAAAATGCCCATGCCGCCGATGATGACATCGAATTTTCCGGTGATCAGGGCGGGTATGATCCCCGACCACTTGGTGGGAACGAATTTCACCTTTACCCCCATGTCTTCGGCCAGCCGGCGGGCCACGTCTATTTCGAAGCCGATCAGCTTTCCGGTTTTGTCCTTCATGGCCCAGGGAACGAAGGTGGACATCCCGACTTTCAGAACACCCTTTTGCAGGACCCTTTCTACTGTGCTGGGAGGCATGTCACCCGCAGCCCAGGCCGGTCCGGCAGCGAGGGCAGGGACCATTAGAAACGTAAGCGCCAGAATCATTACCAGGCTTGCAAATTTACGCAGTGTCATGTGCTTCTCCTTTCAGCAAAGAGCGTTTAAGATTTGATGGTAAAATATCTCTCCAAGGCAGCCGCAAAGGTCGACAGGCTGATGGTTAGGAGAAGATATAGAAGTGCAATGCTAAACCAGATTTCGAACACCAGATATGTCTCTGCAATGATTTCCTGACCGCGCATGGTCAAATCGTAGATGGCTATGGTGCTCACCAGGGCCGAGTCCTTTACCAGGGAGACCGCCTGGCCGGTCAGGGGCGGCAGCATCTTGCGAACGGCCTGGGGCAGGATGACCAGCCGGTACACCTGCCAGCGGCTGAGTCCCAGGCTGTACGCGCCCTCCCACTGCTCACGGGCGATGGCGATGATGCCGGCCCTGAAAATTTCCGAGGCATACGCCCCCTCGAACAGGCTCAGAGCCAGGACTGCGGCCGTAAAGCGCTCAAAACCCAAAATCGGGGCCAAGACGAAATAGATGAAAAAAAGCTGAACCAGCAAGGGCGTGTTGCGAATAATTTCTAAATAGAAGCGGGAAATACCCCGGGCTACGGGCGAAGCAGACATGCGCATCAGAGCGGCCAGCAGGCCGAAGACTGTGGACAGCAGCAGTCCGGCGATCGATATTTTCAGGGTTATCACAAGGCCGGCTAGAAGTGGGCCGGCTTGAAGGCGGTCCAGATCAAACGTAACCAGATACTCGCCCACCCGGTACCATTGCCAGTTGTAATTAAGGCTGTGGGAACCATAGGCAAAAAGCCACACCAGGAGACCCGAAAAAAGAACAATCTTCAAACCGTCGAAGATGAACGCTGTAATTTTACTGGTCGGATTCATGGAACCTGTTGTGTGTTCAAGGGCTGGGGGCAGTCCCGGTCTTCAGGTGCGCCTACTGTAATAGTTGTTAGCACCGTAGCAACTTTCGAATAATTTTTAAATAGTGTCCAAGATTCATGCCAGCCTGCGGCTTGTGCGCGGGATGACTGCCCATTGTTCCCGAATCTATGAAAATGGGCCATAGCGGCTGCTTTTCGGGACGTCATGCGGCTCATCCGGGCATAACCGCGCGATACAGTTGTGTCTCGTGAGACAAACAGGCTGAGTCATTCGGACGGTTTTGGACCGCCTGACGGCCTATTTGCATTATTTTCGCCCTATAATCCCGGAATGAAGTCATGGCAGAGCTGCGTATCGCTGGCATGTTTGTTGCTTTTTGACAAATAGAGAAGCGGGATTAGATTAAGCGAAACAGCCAAATCCGATGAATGCGAGGTGAATGCATGACACTTGACGATATCAAAAACAATATGGATCTGGTCAACTCGATCAGCTGGGATATGACACCGGAAGATGCGGTAACCATGTATCTGGAATGGGGCAATAATCCGGCTCTGGGCAGCAACCTGATTAAATCCAAGGATGATGAATCCTACTATTTTGTGGTCAACACCTGGAAAGAGCCGGTGATTTACCTGATGCGGCGCAACTCGGAAGAGGCGGAAGAACTGGCCGCCATCCGGATGCCGGCCAGGATCGAGAAGGTCTTCCGGGCGGAGTACGGCAGCCTCAAGGGCGTATTTGCGCCTGAAGGAGAGGTTAAAGCCTGGCTAAAGAAAGAACTCAACTGGAATTAAGCCTTAAACCGGCAAGGTAAAATATGAAACCGGGCGCGATCGGCTGAACGTGCCCGGTTTCTTGGTTTTCTGGCAGCGGAACGCAGGTTCGGTTCCAGGCGGGTTAGGTAAACGCTTTTCCCGGCTTTACCCCGATTTTTTTCAATATGATGGCCAGGGGGCAAAATCCGGTAAACGATGCTTGCAGCAAGTTGGCACCTACAAAGGCGGTGAACCAGAGCCAGTAAGGGCTGTGGACGACCGAAAGCAGGAGTGATACCAGAACCATTGTGCCGGCAAATCGCATCACTAGACGATCTATACTCATGGTGTGCTCCTTCAAGGCCTGTGGGTTATTTGTCCGGACGACACAGGCAGTCTTATGAATTACATACGTCGCAGACATAAACGGGTTGCCGGCGGGCTGCTCGACCGGCGACCGAACGCCAAATCAGCAGTACCACGAGCAGTGCAGTTATGGAAACGGTCAGTATACTGGTCAGCATGGTGCCCTCCCGGTTGCCCTCTTGATGTTGCGAAACATCCGGGCATGATGTTATAGGTTGAATTTCAATCTCAGTTAATATACAAGATCTGTGCCTAACTGTAGTTTGAGTGCCAATTGCCGTTTGGATTTTCTGCATGTGCAATTGGGGAGCCGGAATCATTGGCTGGCATTGTTTTTGAATATAATCTGCTTCAGTACGCATTGCTTACCAACTAGAGGCTATCTCAAAAATAGGATTTTGGTTCAAGGTCAAGGCGGCCGTGAGGTTCCAACCGGAGGAATACTGGAGTATTTCGAGGACTGGAACCGAGCGCCCAACGCCGAGATTGGACCAAAAGACATTTTTGAGCTGGCCTCTACTGAAAAGATGGGAGACCAAGATGGATTTCGAAACGATTGAAGACATTATTGCCTATGCGGTTGCCAAAGAGAGAGAAGCGGCAGAGTTTTATGAGAACCTGAGCAAAAATGAAGAGTTTTCAGTGGCCAAAAAGACGTTTGCGGAATTTGCCATCGAGGAACGCAAGCATGAAGCCCTGTTCGCGGATCTCGGCAGCAATCTCACGCAACTGGAGAACTACGAATACAAGTGGATTCCGGACATCAAAAGAAGCAACTATATGACCGAGCTGACCTATGAACCGGGAATGGCCTATGTCGATATTCTGCGTATGGCCATGAAAAGAGAGGAACAGGCGCTGCGGTTTTACAATGACATTGGTGCCAAGGTGCAGGACGAACAGTTCATCAAGGCGTGTAAGTTTCTCGCCCAGGAGGAGGCCAAGCACAAAAATATCCTCGAGACGATCTATGACGATCATATGGCCCAAATGGGCGACTAGAAGTCATCTTAGAAAAGTCTATTGACTCAATCTCGGCGTTGGACGCGCGTATCAATTCCTCGAAATACCATCAGTATTCCTCCGGATTGAAACCCGCGTCCGCCTTGCACCACGTTAGGCATTAGCTTCGCGTCACTTTGAGCCAATATCCCGTCTTTGAGATGACTTCTATGCATTTTCAATCACTCCAAGCCCGGGTCGCCATTTTAATTCCAGCAACTGACAATCATTTCAATTCCTTCAGCTTTGCCAGTACCTCGTCGGCATGGTCTTTTACTTTTACTTTGGGCCAGACGTGCTGAATGATCCCCCGCGGGTCGATGAGGAGGGTGGCGCGGACGACGCCCATGTATTCACGGCCGGCCATCTTTTTGAGCTGCCAGGCACCGTAAGCTTCCAGGACAGTATGTTCCGGATCGCTGAGCAGGAGGACATCCAGGTCGTGTTTTTCGATGAACCGGGCATGGCTTTTATCGAATCCGGACTGATGCCCACGATGACCGCATTTTCTTTCTCAAATGCTGATTTCAATCCCGTGAAATCTTTGGCTTCACTGGTTCAGCCGGAGGTATTGTCCTTGGGGTAGAAATAGAGCACCACCCATTTACCCTTGAAATCCGCCAGGCCAAAAGTCTCCCCAGCCTGATTTTCCAACCCAAAATCCGGGGCTTTTTCCCCGACTGCAGGCATGCTTTTCATATACTCCCTCCTTGTTATTAAGTAGAGACTGCTACGGTGAAGAGTTTTGGATCAAGTTCAAGGCGGCCGCGAGGTTTAACCCGGAGGAATACTGATAAGTATTTTGAGGATAGCGCTTACGCTTCACTCCGTGCCGAAACCAAGCGCCCAACGCCGAGATTGAGCCAAAAGGCTCTGCTGGGGCAGCCCCTTTGTCTGAGACTCAGACGTCTAGGCCCCCCCCTCACGTAAACCCCGCGCCGGCGGTACACGTATAGCAGTAATCAGCAACCGATATGGCGCTGTCCTCTGCCGGCGGTGCTTCCAGTTCGGACACATGGATCTTGCGACCGCCCAGGGGCAGGTTGGCAGCCAGGTTGAAATCGCAATCGTAGAGGTAACCGTCCCAGGAGACAGACACCTGACTGCGGCACATGAGGCCTTCCACGGCACAGGGATTGAAACTGCCTGCCAGTTTGCCGATATAGTTTTCCAGGTTGCCGGAGCGTTCCAGCCAGTCGCGAAATCGCCCCAGGGGCACGTTGGCAAAGGCGAAAAGATTGTTGAAGACAATGCCGTATTTGTCCTGCAAGACCTGGCGAAACCGCTTCTGGGCATGTTCCTGACCCTGGGGCAGGTAGGCTCCGGAAGGATTGGATACCAGGTTGAGCTCGAGGCCGGTGCCTTCCTTGCCATAACCGCGCTGGTTGAGCTCCTGCAGTACGGCAATGCTCTTTTCGAATATGCCCTGACCGCGCTGGTTGTCTGTCTGAGCGGCATTGATGGAAGGAAAAGAGGCGGTAATGACCACCTTGTTCGCAGCCAGGGTCTCCGGCAAATCAGCCGGGGCCTGGTCATGCAGGGCGGAAAGATTGGAACGGAAAATAAGCCGGGGGGTCAATACGGCAAGTTGTTGTACAAAAGCCGTAATGCCTGGTACCAGTTCCGGGGCGCCGCCGGTTATATCGATAATTTTGAAGCGGGAACGCCCGGCAAATGCCGCCACGGCCTCCATGGTATCCGCATCCATGGCTTCCATGCGTGCCGGTCCCGCATCCAGGTGGCAGTGCTTACAGGCCTGGTTGCATACCAACCCCACATTCACTTGCAGGGCGTTGGTTTCCACGCGCCGGAGTTTTATACCGTGCTTTACGAGCACGGCACTGAAGGGTATGTTCTTTGGGTCAGCGCTCATTTTCATTACGGAAAGTGTTATCCCGGTTCTATATCGGTTATGCGTTTACATTGAAAGCTTTTCAGCAATATTTCTCATCTGCACGCCATGTACCAGGGAGGCCCCCCCCCGGATGGCATTGACGACATGGACCGCCTCGGTCATTTCAGGCAGATTTGAGCCCTTTTCAAGGCAGCTCTGCGTATAGGCGTCAATGCAGTAGGGGCACTGGATTGCGTGAGCTACGGCCAGGCCGATCAGGGCTTTTTCCCGTTCGGTCAGGTCGCCTTCGGCAAATACTGCGCCATAATAGTCAAAGAATTTTTTGGCCAGCTCCGGGGCATCTTTACCGATCTCCTCGAACTTTGCCAGGTCAGCCGGGTTGTAGTAGGTCTCCATAGTCCCCTCCCTTGCGTGTCGCGATAATTTGAGTCGTATATCCAATGCAGCTTATCTTCTGATTCGAAATCGGGATTGTGCGCAAGTCTTGCATCGTTCGATTTTTCGATTTCGATGTAATTGTCTAGCGGCGCATCCAACGGTGGTACTTCTCCACCCACCCGAGCAACCTTTCAGGGGCGTGGGCCTTCTTCCACTCGCCTGCGGCAAATTTGTTGGCTTCCGCCAAAGTGGGATAAATGTGAATCGTTCCCAAAATCTTGTTCAGTCCCAGGCCATGCTTCATCGCCAGGACATATTCGGCGATGATGTCGCTGGCGTGGGCGCCCACGATGGTGACACCCAGGATTTTGTCGCTGCCGGGCGGGGTCAGGACTTTGACAACCCCATGGTCTTCAGAATCGGCAATCGCGCGATCGAGGTCGTCGATACCGTACCGCGTCACCTCGTAGGCGATGCTTCTTTCAAGAGCTTCCTTCTCGTTGAGGCCGACCCGGGCTACTTCGGGATCGGTAAAGGTGGACCACGGGATGACCCGGTAATCCACCCGGAACTTTTTAAAACGCCCAAAGAGGGCATTGACCGCTGCGTACCAGGACTGGTGGGCCGCCGTATGGGTAAACTGGTAAGGGCCGGTCACATCTCCACTGCAGAAGATGTTGGGATAATTGGTGCGCAAAAAGCCATCCGTCTCGAGGGTTCCCTGGTCGGAGACCTGCACCCCCAGCTCTTCCAGCCCAAACCCTTTTACATTGGCGCTCCGCCCGACGGCAACCAGCATGGCGTCAAAAGGGATCGACACCTCCTTGTCTCCGTTCTGGCAGACAAGCGCCCGGCCGACGCCATTCTGGGTGATGCGGGTGGCCTTGTGCTCCGTCAATACCGTGATGCCCTCGCTGCGGAATTTATCCATTACCAGCTGGGATATTTCCGTATCTTCACGGGGCATGAGGTAGTCATTCAACTGGACCTGTGTTATCGCGACCCCTAACCGGTTGAAGGCCTGGGACAATTCACAACCAATCGGTCCACCGCCCAGAACCACCATATTCTGCGGACGCCGACGGATATTCCAGATTGTATCCGACGTGTAGTAATCTATTTCAGCGAGGCCCTCGATAGGCGGAATGATAGGGCGTCCACCGGTGGCGATAATGATGCTGCGCGTGGTTATCGTGCGGCCATTGACTTTTATTTCCCAGGGACTGGCCAGGTGGGCCTCACCTTGAATACAGTCCACCCCCAGCCCGGTATAGCGGTCGACGGAATCATGCGGTTCCACTTTTTTGATGATATTCTGGACCCGCTGCATGACCTGGTCAAACGCGTAGTCTACCCGGCTCTCCCGAAAACCGAAGTCCCGGGCCCGGTCGGCATAAGAAAGCACCTTGGCACTGCGAATGAGCGCTTTGCTGGGGACACAACCGGTATTGAGGCAGTCCCCACCCATTTTTTCCTTTTCAACCAAAACGACGCGGGCTTTGGCCGCGGCGGCAATATAGGCTGCCACCAGGCCGGCGGAACCGGCGCCGATAACAGCCAGGTTGTAGTCAAACTGCCGCGGTCGTTTATACCTGGTGTAAATTTTGCGGGCCTTTAAATAATCCACCGTCTTACGGGCGATGAGGGGAAAGATGCCCAGCAAGGCAAAGGAGAGGATAATGGCCGGAGATAAAATCCCGGCGGCCGACTCCAGCTTGCCCAGCTGTGTGCCGGCATTGAGATAGACAATCGTACCCGGGAGCATGCCGATCTGGCTGACGAAAAAGAACGCCGCCGTTTTAATCGGCGTCAAACCCATCACCACGTTGATCATGAAAAAGGGGAACGCCGGGACCAGCCGCAGGGTAAACAGGTAGAAGTTGCCGTCTCTTTCGATACCGCGGTTGATAGCGGCCAGCTTGTCGCCGAATTTCTGCTGTATCGCGTCCCGGAATAGAAAACGGGACAGTAAAAAGGCCAGGGTTGCACCAATCGTACTGGCAAAGGAGACCATAACGGTGCCGACCCAGAGGCCGAATAGGGCGCCGCCGGCCAGGGTCATGACCGCCGCGCCCGGCAGGGACATGGCTGTGACCAGGATATAGGCGGCCATGTAGGCCGCTATGGTTGCGGACTTATGCTTTCCGTAAAACGCCTCGAAATCATGCTGGCGGGCCTTGATGGACTCCAGGGTCAGGAAACGCTGCAGGTCGAATATGAAAAATAGTGCCACGACCAGGGCAATCACCGCCAGCAGAAGTATTTTGGTATGCGTTTTTTTCATTTGCACCTGTATCTGTTCGACGGTAGCACTACGTTCACACCTTAGTCGTGCCGCGGTCGATTTACTAACAGGATTTATTGCGGGTCCGTTTCGCGAGGCGGTCTTTTCGGCGGGCAATGGCCTCGCAATTTCGTCTTTTCTCTTCGGCGGTCGCCGGGATAATGCCGGGGATCTTACGCGGACGATTGTTTTCGTCCAGGGCCACAAACGTAAGATAGGCTGAAGCGGTGTGCTTCACGCTGCCGGTGACCGGATCCTCGGTCTCCACCCGGGCGCCGATTTCCATGGAGGTTTCCCCCGTCAGGTTTATCGACGCCTTGACGGTCAACAAGTTGCCTATAAAGGCCGGGTGATGGAAATCGAGTCGATCGATGGAAGCGGTCACGGCCGGGCCGCCGGAATGCCTCACGGCTACCACGCCGGCGGCATCATCGATGTGTTTCATCACCACCCCGCCATGCACGATCCCCGCCGGGTTGGCATCCGGCGGGAGCATCATATGCGACATGATCACAGCGGTAGAAGCTACAGTCTTTGGCTCCATCAGTTCTTCCAGTAGGGGTTTATGATGTCTTCGAACACGGTCAGGGCCGCTTCCGAGCCCTGGCCGGCCGCGGTTACAATCTGCTTGTAACCGCCGGCCACGTCGCCCGCGGCGTATACCCCGGGGATCTTCGTGCGATAATTGTCGTGCTTGATGTAACCCTCGCCGGTTAGCTCGAGCCCAAGTTTACCGGCCAGTCCGGTGGCCGGGTCGTACCCGATCGCCATGAAAACGCCGTTGACCGCGATATCGGTCGTCTGGCCGGAATTTACATCCTCGAGGACTGCCTTTTCAACAATGCCGTTGCCTTCGATACTGACAACTCGGTGGTTGAAGATGATGTCGATTCCGTTTTCAGGCAGCTGGTCAGCCAGGATCTTCTGGGCCTTCAACTGGTCTCGTCGGTGGACGATGGTGACTTCCACCCCCATATTTTTCAAATGCAGGGCCTCGGTGACAGCACTGTTGCCGCCGCCGACCATCAGCACTTTGCGTCCTTTGAACAGCGGTCCGTCGCAGGTGGCGCAGTAGCTGACCCCGCGGCCGGAGTAGCGATTTTCACCGGGAACGCCCAGGTGCCGATGGCTGGCCCCGGTAGTAAGCAGAACGGATTTTGTATAAAATTTACGGCGACTGGTCTGAACCAGGGTCGGTTCGCCCGGCTGGATGTCGACTACCTCTTCCCCGGGAAAGATATTCACGTATTCCAGGGCATGGGTCACCATGATGTCCACCAGGGTTTTACCACCGACCTGTTTCATGCCCGGATAGTTTTCGACCACCGGGGTCAGGGCGACCTGGCCGCCCAGAACACCCTTTTCAAGAATCACGGTGTCCAGGCCGCTGCGGGAAGCATAAATCCCGGCGCTGAGACCGGCCGGACCGCCCCCCACGACGACCAGGTCGGTGGTAACTTCTTCGGCGTCGGTTTCCGGAATAAAAACCGTCTGCTGCTCCAGCTTGTCGAGCGACGCCATGAAGAGTTCTTCCGTTTGGGCTCCCATTGCGATCAGGATATCATCGGCAAACGCCTGGGGGACCGAGTGGGCGGAATACTGGTCGGCTATGTCCGGATTGGCCTGGATGTCGATGATCTCAAGGGAAATAAGGTCCGGTTTGCCTACTGCGGCCTTAAGGGCATTGAGGGCCTGCTGCGGGCAGTAGGGGCAGGAGGGGCTCACGAATACCTTGACATTACGGGGGGCGTCTATCCTTTCCAGGACGCCCGCGGCCTGCTCGGTCAGGCCGTGTTTCTGGGTGCCGATCCGCATGAGAGCTTCGAGAAAGATCTTGGCCTCCTCTCCCATGGGCGCACCCAGCCAACGGATATTGTAATTGTCGGGGTCGAACACAATGGCGGGCGAGTGGGTCACGCCCAGTTTGCCGGCCGTCTCATGAGTGAGATCAAACTCACGGAGTTTGACCCGGTCCGTCAATTGCCGAAAAAACCGGATACCCTGGCGAGCCGCTTCGCTGAATACATCATTGACGCCCGGTTTGGTAAAAAGGTAGATCGGTATATCCCGCTCGATCTGGGAGAGCATATGTTCCAGCTCGAGCTGGATTCTTCTGATTTCTTCTTCCTGGGCTAATTCCATTTTCACATCTCCTGTTAGAGGCTATCTCAAAAATGTCTTTTGGCCCAATCTCGGTGTTGGGCGCTCGGTTCCGATCCTCGAAATACTTGAGTATTCCTCCGGTTGCAACCTCGCGGCCGCCTTGACCTTGAACCTAAATCCTATTTTTGAGATAGCCTCTGGTCTTTATCTTCAAATCGCGGTCTGCCGTCTCAAGCAGCCCTTGAATCTCTGGCGTAGTATAGGACCTGCGGCGTGAATGTCAAAAGAGATCCGGTGCAGCTTCAGGCTGGAAGATGCCGTCCAGGTGCAAACGCTCTTTACCGGTCGTCGACCGGGACAAAGGCACATTCATCCGGTCCGCAGTAATCGCCGACATAGTCAGACTCCGGCCGGTAGAGGGCCGGTTTGGCCGCCGCACCCCCGAATTGTTCCTCAATCACATGGGCGGCCCATCCCGATACACGCGAAATAGCGAAAATCGGTGTAAATAGATCAGACGCGATTCCCATGTAGTGGTATAGGGAAGCGCTGTAAAAATCGACATTCACGTAAATCTCCCGGCCTTTCTTTTCTTTGAAAGCCGCTTTTCCCTCCAGTTCGAGCTTCTTGGAGAGGTCGTACCAGGTCGTGTCCCCGGCACGTTCACCCAGCGTTTGGGACATGGGCGCCAGGATATGGGCCCGCGGATCATCAGTCTGATAAACGGCATGCCCAAGGCCCATGATGACCCCGCCGGTGTCCAGGATATTCTGTACGTAGGCTTCCACCTTGTCTGCCGAACCGATGTCCTTGAGCATGTTCATGACACGGGTATTGGCACCGCCGTGCAGTGCGCCGGACAGGGACCCCACGGCTGCCGTAACAGATGCGTACATGTGTGCCTTGGTGGATGCCACCTCGCGGGCGGCGAAGGTCGACGCATTGAAAGAGTGTTCTGCATGCAGGACCAGGGCAGTATCGAAAAAGCCGGCCAGGTCGTCATCCGGCACCTCGCCGTTGAGCATATAGAAAAAATTGGCCGCGTGGCCCAGGGATGGATCCGGATCGATGGGCGCTTTGCCGTTGCGGATGCGGTCCCAGGCCGCAACAATGGTGGCAAATTTGGCAATCAACTTGATGGCAATCTGCAGCGCCGTTTCCTGGTTGTGTGCATGTACACCCGGGTCATGATGGGCCAGCATGGGCACTACGGCCTGGAGCACATCCATGGGCAGGGCATCCGTAGGAAAGGCCGCCATCGCCGCGAAAATGTTCTGAGGCAGTTCGCGGTTTTTGGCCAGCTCTTCGGAAAATGCCCTCAGTTCAGTCTGATCCGGTAGTTTTTCATAAAGCAGCAAAAACGCCACCTCTTCAAAGGATACCTTGCCGGCCAGGTCTTTAGCGAGGTAGCCCCGGTAGACCAGCTTTCCAATTTTGCCGTCCACGTCACTAATTTTGGTGCTGGCTATGGTCACGCCCCTTAAACCCGTATTTTGGATTACTTCACATGCATCTTCCATGGTTCACCTCGATTTCATATTGGGTTTACCCGCTGACGGCAAAGACCTGGGTTGCTCAACGGCAGAGTACGGCAGCGGTATCGTTAATTGCTGAACGCTGGATTAGCTCTCCGTAATCACATTTCAATTTCCGTGCCACTCTATGCGTTGGTCGGTGGCTGTTCCTGTTCCTTACATATCACTATAAGTATCTTAAAATATATAGAATTTTATGGACAAAAAAGTCATTGGCAGATTGTCTGATCAAGGGGACGGTTTTGTCTCAGCGACTATTGATACAAAAGTGTATCGCAATACAGGCAGGTAAGGTGAAACAGGGTTCGAAAAGGTATAGATTAGCCGGGCGGGAAGCGGTAATGACGTTTAAGATGCTTTTTCCTGTTCGCGCGAACAGGCCGGGCACAACCCCGTGAATTCGAGATTATGCCCGATTAATTCAAATACGGTTGTCTGATACAGTTCGTCCTCCAACTGTCTCAAGGGGGCAATCGGTGCATCGGCGACACAATCGCAGCTAACACAGCGGATATGGTAATGCCGGTCAGGATGCCCGTCATATCTTTTCAGTGAGCCGCTTAACTCCAATTTTTGGATTTCACCCAGTTCGGAGAGGATTTCAAGGTTGCGGTAGACCGTCCCCAGGCTGATGCGAGGCAACCTTTTGCGAACTATCTGGTAAAGTTCGTCGGCACTCGGATGAATCCCGGAATTCCTTAATTCCTCAAGAATTACAGATCTTTGTCGGGTCATCCGCATGTTTTTCTGTACTTCCAAACTCAATCCCCTTTTATAGCCGACTCAGAAAATCAACCTATCTAAAATCCCTAAAATAAAGCCGGGGCAGTGTCAAGGATGAAATACCGGCGCTATTTTCAGGCAGTTTATTGGCACCGCGCCGGATCCACCGGGCAAATCTTTAGAGGTCAACCCACATATCGGCTTCATTGCCGCAGTTCGTACAGGTAGCCGAGCCCTTGACTTTCAGCGGTTCATGCGTGTGGCCGGGGGCGGAACTGCCGGTGGATTGATCCGGTTCATCCGGCAAAGTACAGGTGACCACCATTTCCGCCTCATTGCCGCAATTTTCGCATTCACAGACCTGTTTTACCTTTTTCGTTACACCGCTCATCGTTCATCTCCTTATACCTTAATGTATAGTATATGCAGGTCTATTAGCATATCGCCGCAAAAAAAATAACTATAAAAAGTACGTGAACTGCGCTACCTTATGAGCAGTCTATCCAGCCGGTAAAAACGGCATGATAGTTGCTATCATGTGTCTGGAGGTACTGGCTGCCGTATCTGATGTCCGGGCCTTACCTGCGTCTGAACAACGCGAGCCCCACCGCATGCAACCAGCATCTTGGCCGCCCTCGGGGCTGGCAGATCCATGGGCTGCCAGGAACTTGCCCCGCACCGGGAACCGCTAGCGGAGAGCCTATGAATATTGTATCAGTAAAAAAAGGCTATGATCTCAACCTGGCCGGCAAGCCGTCGATGGAATGTGAGCAGGCTGCCGCCCCTACAAGGGTGGGCTTTCATCCTGACCGGATTCCCTATATCAAACCGCGCTTAAGGGTCAAGGAGGGTGAAACGGTATTGGCCGGGGCACCCCTGCTGGAAGACAAACGCAACCCCCGGGTGACCTTTCCGTCACCGGGATCGGGTCGCGTTGCCAGGATCGGCTTTGGTCTGCGACGGGTGATTACCGAGATTGTCATCGAATTGGACCCGGAAGTATCAGCCGCGGTATTTCCGGCCTTATCACCCGAGAAACTGGCCGCCGTCGACCGAACCGAACTGGTGACCGCGATACTGGATGGCAGTGTTTGGCCCCTTTTCAGGGAATTGCCTTTCAAGGATATCCCCCATCCGGAAACCATACCGCCGCTGATCATCGTCCATCTGGGCTCCACGGCGCCTTTTCACCCTTTGCCGCAGCTGTATCTGAAAGGCCGCACGGAAGACTTCGAGTTCGGTCTGGAAATATTGAAGAGACTGACCGAGCGCGTCCTGGTTACCGCTCCGGCCGGGGGCACCGGTTTAGAGGCTATCGATCAGCTGGTGACCCATCACATCCAGGGGGAATACCCGGCCGATGATCCGGCAACCGTCCTGTATCACGTGAAGACCACACCGCAGGAGAACCGGGGCTGGTATATCAATGGCCAGGACCTGCTCACCCTGGCCGCATTCCTGCGCCGGGGTCAATACCCAGTTGATCGTATCGTGGCCGTGGGCGGGCCGCGCAGCACGCATAACCGGCACTTGGCCACCCGGGCCGGGGCCCCGCTGGCCGACCTCTTCGGTAAAACGGACACAGACGGATTGCGTCTGGTATCCGGCGGGATTTTTAGCGGCTACGGTGCCGGATGCGATGATTTTCTCGGCTTCTACGAGACCGCCTTGACGCTCATGCCCGCCGGTGACCTGAAAGAAATCCTCGGATTCATCAGGCCGGGGTATAAAAAACCCAGCCACTCGCGCGCATTCCTGTCGGTTTTCAACCGGGCACCCATGGTCGTGGAGTGCGACATGAACGGCGAAGACCGCGCCTGCATCAACTGCGGATACTGTCCCCGGGTCTGCCCGGTGGATATCCTGCCCCAGTTCACCTTCAAAGCCGTGGAAGCGGACGAAATCGAAGAGGCCCTGGCCCTGGGACTCCTGGATTGTGTTGAGTGCGGGTTATGCAGTTTTGTCTGCCCGGCCAAAATTGAGATTGCCGACATATTGAAAAAAGCCAAAGAAGCCTACGCCAAGGAAATTGCCTGACTATGAAAAATCTGCGCACCTTTCTGGAACAGATGAGACCACACTTCAGTAAAGGCGGACGGCTGCACATGCTGGAGCCGTTTTTCGATGCTTGTGAATCCGTGTTTTATGTACCGGTCAGGCCAACCAGCAAGAGCCCCCTCGTCAGGGACTCGCTGGACGTGAAGCGCTACATGGCATTTGTGATCGTTTCATTGCTGCCGATCACTTTTTTCGGAATCTTCAATATCGGCTATCAGGCCGCCGCGGCGGCCGGTGTATCCATGAGCTGGGTCGCGATGTTTATCGAAGGCCTGTGGATATTCGTACCGATGCTTATCGTTGTGTACGCGGTCGGTTTTTTCTGGGAGACCCTGTTTGCCTCTGTCCGGGGCCACCAGATCAGCGAGGGTCTTTTGGTGTCCGGACTGTTGTTTCCACTCACCCTGCCGCCGACCATCCCGCTCTGGCAGGTAGCTGTGGGCTTTTCTTTTGGGATTGTTATCGGCAAAGAGATTTTCGGAGGGGTCGGCCGTAATTTTCTAAACCCGGCCCTGACCGGCCGGGCCTTTATATTCTTTGCCTACCCGACGAACAAGTCCGGCGACAGTGTTTGGACCGCCGGGCACCTGGCTGCCGACGCAGTCAGCGGGGCCACGCCCCTGTCGGCCATCGTCCTGGCCGACCCCGGCCAACAGGCGGAGTCTATCCTGACCGCGGCTGGATATACGTTGACAGACCTGTTCGTCGGCACCTACCCGGGATCGATCGGCGGTACAGGAGCGCTTTTCATCCTCATGGGTGCCGTGTTCCTGATTGCCACCGGGATCGCCAGTTACAAAATTATGGCCGGCGGCGTACTGGGGGTGGTTGTAACCGCGTTTGCCCTCAATCTTTTGACCGGGGTTTCCAGCAATATCTGGTTTACCGTTAGCCCGTTGTATCATCTCCTGATGGGGGGATTTCTTTTCGGGATCGTCTTCATGGCAACCGATCCGGTTTCATCACCCGGCATGGGGGGTTCCCGCTGGATCTTCGGCTTTTTGGTCGGAATGCTGACGGTCCTGATCCGGGTGTTCAATCCGGCCTATCCGGAAGGCGTGATGCTGGCTATCTTGTTCATGAATGTCTTTGCACCCCTGCTGGACTATTTTGAGATTAAACTCAAGGTCAAGAAGAGGATCCCCAATGTCTGATACGCTCAAATCAATTTGGTTTGCCGCGGTTACCGCGTTGATCAGCAGCCTTCTGCTTACGGGAGCCTCATCGGGTCTCAAGGAGTACCGTCTGGCCAATATCAAAATCGACAACCAGAAGAACCTGCTTAAATCCGTGGGACTCATCCATCCGGGGGTTTCCTATTCCGGGGAGGAGATTGAAAAACTGTACCAGGCCAATATCAAAAGTTTCCGGGCGGATCCTTCCGGGGCTATTATCCCGGAGAGCACTGCGTCTCAAAAGGGACAGCCGCTTTACCTGTACCTGCAGCAAAATGAAATCCGGGCCTATATTCTACCGGTCCATTCAAGAGGGCTCTGGGGCAAGATCGACGGCTACCTGGCCCTCGAAAATGACGGCCGCACCGTGGCCGGGTTCACCGTTTACAATCACGGTGAAACACCGGGTCTGGGCGGGGAGATCGAGAAATCCTGGTTTCAAAATAATTTTCGCGGAAAGAAAATTGTTGACCAGGACGGCCGGTTTGTATCCGTGGGCATCACCAAGGGCCGCGTTGCAGACCGGATATCACCGGCAAGTCAGGCCAACTTCGTGGACGGGATCAGCGGGGCGACGTTGACCGGCCGCTTCCTGAGTGATGGCCTGCGCGAAACCCTGCTGGCCTACGAAAAAGTCTCGACCAACTTTCGGGATGGCAAGATTAAACTGAATCCGGCTGCTGCCGATGAAACGAGTTCACCATGAAACTAACTGCGACCAAAGAGTTCAAAGCACTGGCGGATCCGCTGGTTAAAAACAACCCGGTGTTTATCCAGTCACTGGGAATCTGTTCGGCCCTGGCAGTCACGGTGCAGCTGAAAACCGCTGTGGTCATGGGTCTGGCGATGACGATGGTGGTCGCTTTTTCCAACCTGATCATTTCATCTTTACGCAACGTGGTACCCCGCAATATCCGCATGATAGTGGAGCTGATCGTGATTGCCTCACTGGTGATTCTGGCGGATGAACTGCTGAAAGCGTTCTTGTACGATATCAGCAAGCAGCTTTCCGTATTCGTCGGCCTTATCATCACCAACTGTATCGTAATGGGCCGCGCGGAAACCTTTGCGCTGGGCAATCCACCGTGGGTGTCCTTTCTTGACGGGCTGGGCAGCGGGGCCGGTTACAGCATCGTGCTGGTAACGGTTGCCTTTATTCGTGAACTACTGGGGTCCGGCAGCCTATTTGGCTTCCAGGTGGTGCCGGAGGCCCTCTACCGGGCCGGCTACCAGGATATGGGATTCATGCTGCTGGCACCGGCGGCTTTTATCATTATCGGCTTGCTGGTGTGGCTGCAGAAGGCGCTGATTAAAGAATGAGGTAATTAGGCCGAAGACTGAAGGCTGAAGGAAAACCTCAGCCGCACTTACTTCAGTCTTCGGTCTGAATACCTGCGAAGCAACACGGAGCACTAAATGGAAAACCTGGTCGGCATATTTCTCAATTCGGTGTTCATCGGCAATATTCTCCTGGCTTATTTCCTGGGGATGTGTTCGTTCGTAGCGGTCTCCCGCAATATGGAAACTTCGATCGGGCTGGGATTTGCCGTGGTGTTCGTGCTTTCCATAACCGCACCGGTGAACTGGCTGGTATACCATTTTCTGCTGGCGCCGGGAGCCCTGGCCTGGGCGGGTCTGCCCGCTGTCGACCTCAGCTTTCTTAAATTTATCACCTTCATTGCCGTGATCGCGGCCATGGTTCAGGGTGTGGAGATGGTGATGGATCGTTATTCTCCGGGTCTCTATAATGCCCTGGGTGTGTTTTTGCCGCTCATTACCGTTAATTGCGCTATCCTGGGGACATCACTTTTCATGGTTGAAAGGAATTATACCTTCATAGAGTCCGTGGTGTTCGGGGTTGGCTCAGGGGCCGGCTGGCTGATGGCCATAGCGTCGATGGCTGCTATCCGCACCAAGCTGCGCTATGCCGACCTGCCCCGGGGGCTGGAAGGCTTCGGTATTGCCATGATCGTAACCGGCCTGATGGCCATGGGGTTTATGCTGTTTTCAGGAATAACCCTATAGGGACTGTCCTAAACGGAACCTAGAACCAAAATCCTATTCTATCAACAGTCCCTGTTAGCAGGAGTAAACATACATTGACCTATCTAATCAGCATGACCATCTTCACCGGGTTGATATTGATCCTGGTGGGAATCTGCCTTTTTGTCGAGGCAAAAGTCGTTAAGAAGGGCGACAGCCAGATCGTCATTAACGAGGATGAGGAAAAGAGCATCCAGACCCCGATCGGGACCACCTTGCTGGCGTCCCTTTCCAGCAACGGTATCTTTATTCCTTCGGCGTGCGGCGGGGGTGGCTCGTGCGGCATGTGCAAATGCAAGGTTACCGCAGGGGTTGAGGGTTTTATCCCCACTGAACTGGCGCATCTATCCCGTAAAGAGAAGATGGACAATATTCACCTGGCCTGCCAGCTGAAGGTCAAGGACGACCTTCGGATCCGTATTCCGGAGGAGATTTTCAACGTAAAGAAATACGGGGCCACCGTGATTTCCAATGTGAACGTAGCCACTTTTATCAAGGAACTGGTGCTGGAGCTGGACGAGGGCGAAAGTCTCAATTTCAAGGCGGGGGCCTACATACAGATTGACATCCCCGAGTATGAACTCTCCTTTTCCCAGTTCCGGGTCCGGATCAGCGAACGTTTTCGACCAACCTGGGACCGGTTCAGCCTCTGGGGCCTGAAAAGCAAGGTCGAAGAGCCGATCTTCCGGGCGTATTCACTGGCCAACCCGCCCTCCGAGGATCGCCGTCTGAGTTTTACGATCCGTATTGCAACCCCGCCGCCGGGGAAGAAAACCGCCCCACCGGGGGCCGGCTCCTCCTTTATTTTCAATCTGCAGCAAGGCGACAGGGTTACTCTCAGCGGGCCCTATGGCGACTTCTTTGCAAAGGAATCCGATCGCGAGATGTGCTACATCGGCGGCGGGGCCGGCATGGCACCGCTCAGGTCACACATTTTTCACCAACTGGAGACGGTTCAGACCAGCCGGAAGATAACATTCTGGTATGGGGCCCGGTCGATTCCAGAGCTGTTTTTTGAGGATGAATTCAAACAGCTTGAAGACAAGTACGCCAACTTCAACTACTTCGTGGCATTGTCCCAACCTGAACCGGATGACGACTGGGACGGCATGCTCGGATACATACATGAGTGTCTGCACGACAACTATCTGCAGCGGCACGAAGACCCGACGGAAGTAGAATACTACCTGTGCGGGCCGCCCATGATGGTGGATGCGGTGGAAGCAATGCTCGATGATCTCGGCGTCGAGCCGGAGATGATAGCCTACGATAAATTTTCCTGAATGCGTGCAAGCGCATTCAGTGTGTAAAGTTAGAACCAACCTCAAGTTCTGCCAATTTATTTCCCGGAATATTACCACCACTCGTCTCTTCAGCGATGGCTGAAGCCTGTAGAAAAAATTGAGGTGGTTTAGACCCGCAATGCTGGCTTATGGCACCATCTAAGCGCCTATGGATTCGTTCGGCAGTCAAGGTGGACGGTAGGAATTTGCATGAGTTTTATGAAAGTATATCGAGAATTAATGAGGGCGGTGAACAAAGTCTCAAAACAAAAACTCCGGCCAGAAGCCGGAGTTATAGACTGTTGGAAATGGTTTCAAATGTTTCTTTCAGGCTCAAGCTCAAGGCGGAGCGGGGTGTTCACCCGCAGGAATATATATAATATTTCGAGGATTGAACATCGCGATCCAACGCAGAGGATGTACCCGCAAGGGATTTTTGAAACCCTTTCAGAACATTTTTTCGGGTGGCCTTCTCTCCGGCACATACTCCTTTTTTATCTTGCCCGCGTTCCAATCGGCCGACACATAAAGGGCACAGTAACAACTGCCGAACTCTTCCACGTCGGGCTCCCGGTAAACACAGGGGCAGATAATATCCCGGTCCTTGTCGCGGTCGCCGGATGCCAGGCGGCAGGGGCAGGCCATGTACCCGTAGCGGTCCTTGTTTGTGATCAAAGCCTCCAAGAGGTCCATGACTTTTTCGCGCTCATTATTGAAAAAGTAACCTTTTGGTTCCTGGATTTTACGCAGTTTTTCAAAAAGCGTCTGAGCGTCCATTACAATCCCAGTGCCTCCTTGATTTTGTCTTCCTTGTAGCCGACGATGACGGTTTCGCCGATAATGACCGTGGGAAACGAACATTTGGGGTTGAATTTGCGGACGTCTTCCAGGATGGCTTTGCGTTCGTCGCCTTCCAGCAGGTCGACATCGACAAAATCATATTTGACCGTGCAATCGGAAAGGAGTTTTTTTGTTGATTTGCAATGGCTGCAGGTACTCAAGGAAAAAACCTTTACATCTTTGTCCGACATGGCTGAATCCTTTCCAGGTTTAACTCGAAACTCAGGCCGGCACCGCTGGTAAAACGCCGCTTCACCGGTTTCGTTATAACCCTGACTGTGTTGGCAAGGGTGATATGCAAAGTTTGTCAATACTATCAGACGACCGATCATTGGGGATTGGAATATATCAGTCGTTAATCAAACATTCCTTTATCATTTGAAATGAAAAATTGAAGACATTTTAAATTGGCAACTAAATCGAGCAATCGGATGCCTGTCCGAATTGTTTGCAAGGCGCTCAGGCGACTGAACCTGGAAACCATCAAATTTTAAGGTAACCAATTGATAAAATAAAGTTTATATCGATTCAAAACCTTAAGAGAGAATCGCCGCCCTGCGGGGGCGTCTAAAAAAAGCACCTGTATTTGATATTTTTGTTGACAAGACACTCCACTTTCCTCTTAATAGTAACTATTACTATTAAAGCTTCAAGTGACTGGACGGTTTTACCGGGCACAGTGTGCAATCTGATTCCAGGGCGCACTGGCAATCTCGCTTTCAATGCTGCCAACCAAAAAGGTAAACACCGCACCAGCAAGGTCGCTGCAAACTTTTCCGGTATGCTCATTCAGCCGCCTACCCTAAAACCTCATAACCTCATGGAGGCTTAACATGGCTAAGGATAAAATAACTTCTAAGAAAGAAGTCCCGACAACCATTCTAACGGGTTGCGACGCAACCGAACAGATGCTGCTCAAAGCCCGTCAGGACGGCGTAGAAACCGCTTTTGATCGTGCTGCCAATATGAAAGCGTGTCCCATCGGGGCGGATTCGGCCTGCTGCAAACACTGTGCGATGGGGCCGTGCCGTCTCAATTCGAAAGATCCCTATGCAAAGGTCGGGGTCTGCGGGGCGACGATTGACACCATAATGGCCCGTAACTTCGGTCGAAACGTGGCAGCCGGAACGGCATCCCACACCGACCACGGCATGGCGATGCTGGCCCTATTTAGGGAAGTGGTCGAAGGCCACAACAAACATTACAGCATCCGCGATCAACTTAAATTGGAGCGGGTAGCCAAATCGCTGGATATAGAAATGGAGGGCAAGACCACCCAGGAAGTAGCGGTGGCCCTATGCGATGAGTTGGAAAAAACCTACACCCAGGTTGAGGGGGAAATCCCGCTGGTCAAGCTGGCCCCGGAAGAGACCCTTGAAACCTGGCGCAAACATGGGGTTGTGCCGCGCGGTGCCATGCGCGAGGTCATGGAACTGATGAATCGGACCCACGAAGGCGTGGATCAGCATTACGATAACCTGGTTACCCAGTGCAGCCGCTGTGCCCTGGCCGATGGCTGGGGGGGATCCATGGTGGCCACCATAATCTCGGACATTCTGTTCGGTACGCCGGTGCCCATGGCGGTCGAAATGAACATGGGTGTTTTGAAAAAAGACCAGGTCAACATCATCGTCCACGGCCATGAGCCCAATCTGTTCGAGTCCATGATTGCTTCCGTGAACGAGCCCGGGCTTATTCAGGCGGCCAAGGATGCCGGCGCCGATGGTTTGAACCTCGTCGGCATGTGCTGCAGTGGGGCCGAAATGATGGTCCGGCACGGTGTTCCGCACGCCGGGAACTTTATGTCCGTCGATACAGTTCTGGTCACGGGCGCAGTGGATGCGTTCACCGTCGACATCCAGTGCATCAGCCAGGGGCTGGCCAAAGTGGCCAATTGCTATGACACCCCCATGTTCACCACCAATCCTCGCTGCCATATTGAAGACGCGACCCATATCGAGTTCGAAGAGAGCGACCCCCAGGCCTGTACTGACGACATCGTGATCCGGGCGATTTCCAGGTTTAAAAACCGGACCAAACCGATTGAAATTCCACCGATTGTCAATACCGGTGTCCACGGCTTCTCCCAGGAATACATCGGCTACATGCTGGGCGGCTCTTTCCGGGGCTCCTATGTGCCGTTGAACGAGAATATCATCAATGGCCGCATCCGCGGTGTGGCCGGCGTCGTCGGTTGCAACAATGCCCGCGTGAAGCAGGACTGGGTCCACGTGGAACTCGTCAAGGAACTGATTAAAAATGATGTGCTTGTCCTGCAGACAGGCTGTTCGCAGATTGCCCTTGCCAAGGCCGGGCTGACGACCCCGGAGGCCGCGGTTCTGGCCGGACCGGGTCTGGCCGAAGTGTGTGAAACCGTCGGTATGCCGCCGGTTCTGGGTATCGGGGCCTGCGTGGACAACAGCCGGATTTTATTGGCTGCCACCGAGATGGTGAAAACCGGCGGCCTCGGCAACAGCATTGCCGATCTGCCGGCGGCCGGAGCTGCTCCCGAGTGGATGAGTGAAAAGGCCATTGCGATCGGGCAGTATTTTGTGGCCTCCGGCGTGTACACGATTTTCGGAGTGACATTCCCGATTATCGAGGAGACCAAGTTCCATAAATTGCTGTTCGGCGGGCTGGAGGAGCGCGGGTTCGGGAAATGGGGCTTTACACCGGATCCTTATGAAATGGCTCAAATGATGATTGCCCACATCGACAAGAAGCGCCAGCAACTCGGCATCGACAAAGCCCGTGAGCGGGTCCTCACCGATATGGCGGACCGGCGGGCCATCGACGCCGCTTAACAGAAACTGAAATGATAGGTTAAGGCACTGGGTAAAATCCTCCTTGATAAATCCCCGGGCCTTAACCCCAAAAAGCCATCCCGGATCAACTCCGGGATGGCTTTCTTTTTTTTTACTTGGCCCCTCGAACCCTTGGCCCCTTGAACCCTACTCGGCTTCATTTTGAAGATATAAGATTTGCGCCCAACGCAGATATTGGGCCAGAAGCTTTCCCTGAAATAGCTATTCGAAGGCATCCGCGTTCGCGCCCAAAAACCGATACAACGTTGCCCGCCCGACGCCGAGCAGTTTGGCGGCCTTGGCCTTGTTGCCGCCCGTGGTTTTCAAAGCGGTTTGCACCGATTCGACATCCAGTTTGCCGACCCGGCTTTTCGGTGTGATTTCTCCGGTCTTGAGCCGCGATATTTCCGGCGGCAGGTCACCCTTTTTGATAACATCCCGACTGCTCTTGACGATGGAGAATTGAACTGCGTTTTGCAGCTCGCGGACATTGCCCGGCCAGTCATAATCCATCAGGGCGCTCAGGGCTTCGTCGGTGACGGTTGGGGCCGGGCTGTTGTGGCGTCGACCGGCCTCGCGCAGGAAATGGGAAACCAGCAGGGGGATATCGGTACGGCGGTCCCTCAGCGGCGGGAGATTCACCGGGATGACATTTAGCCGGTAATAGAGGTCTTCGCGAAACCGTTCTTCCTGGATCTCATTCATGAGATCCTTGTTGGTGGCACTGATAACACGGACGTCTACCTGCGTGGTTTTTTCAGCACCCACTCTTTCAAATTTCCCGTCCTGCAGAAAACGGAGCAGCTTGACTTGCATCAGCTTGGAAAGCTCCGCCACCTCGTCAAGGAAGATAGTGCCCTTGTCGGCCAGTTCGAAGCGCCCTTTTTTATCGCGAATAGCCCCGGAAAAGGAACCCTTTACATGGCCGAACAATTCACTTTCAATCAGGGTCTCCGGCAGGGCCCCGCAATTGATCGGCACGAACGGCCCGCCGGAACGCGGGCTCTCGTTGTGAACGGCTGAAGCCACCAGCTCCTTGCCGGTACCGGTTTCGCCGAAAATATGCACGGGGTAGTCATAGGCCGAAACATCCTTGATCTGCTGGAAAACCTGCAGCATCTTGATGTCCTGGCCGATGATATTGGCAAAGCTGCGGATGTCGCCGGCCTTTATCCGCAGATTGATCAGGTCGGTGAGGTCCTTGAAGGACACCAAGACGCCGAACGGCTGATCATTCTCATCGAGCATGTTGGTGACGGTCATTTCGACCCGGCGCTGTTCGCCTGACTTGGTGGTTATCGTCAACGCCTTTTTGGTCATATCGGTCGGCGGAACGGCATCCCCGCAGAAACTGCAGTCTGCACTGCAAAAGGGCGTGCCAAAGGCTTCATGGCAGTCCTGATTCAGGATTTCAGCCCGGCTGTAGCCGGTGATTTGTTCCGCGGATTTGTTGAAAAAGAAGATGTTACGGTTGAGATCGTGGGCGATGATGCCTTCCTGCAGGTTGTCAAGAATCCGGCTTAGATTGCTGGGGCTTTCGATCATCCGGTTCAGTTTGTCGGAGATATTGGTTTTCATACACTTTCAGGCAACTTGCGCGAAGGCTGTGGCTACAAGATGCCAATTAATATATCAATCTGATTTCAAAGTCAAATTTTCAATTTTACAGGCTGATTAAGGGCAATTGAGGCCAGATCGATGGTCACATCGTAGGCCACAATCTCTACACCCTGGGCGTAAACCTCACGCAGGGCCTTACCGTAAGCGGGATCGATGTCATCGGCCGGCTGAAACAGCTGGGCATCCATGCGCTGAATCAGAAAGAACATTACAGCCCGGTGCCCGGATGCTGTCAAGCGGCTTAGCTCCTCCAGATGCTTACGGCCCCGTGCGGTTACCGCATCCGGGAAACGGGCGACACCGTCTTCAACCAGCGTGCAGTTTTTTACCTCGATGTAACAGGAGCCCTGCCCAGGCGAATGCAGCCGCAGGTCCAGACGGGAATGATCCCCGACTTTCACCTCGCGCTGGATGTCGCTGTATCCCGTCAGTTCACTTACCTGGCCCTTTGCGATGGCGTGGGCAACCAGGCGGTTGGGCAGCTGAGTGTTTACCCCTACCAGGGAGGCGGGCATATCGATCAGTTCCCAGGTGTACTTCAATTTGCGTTTGGGATTGTCATGCTGTGAAAGATAGACCTTACGTCCGGGCTGGCTGCAGGCTATCATGCGCCCTGAATTCGGGCAGTGGGCGGTCACCTCCCGTCCATCCTCCAGGATCACATCTGCCAGGAAACGTTTGTAGCGTTTTACGAGTTTGCCGGGAATGAGCGGGGGCAGGGCCACGCCCCGGGTGCTGTCTGGTTTGAAATGGTCTGGCATTGATCGCTCAGTAGCGTTTCCTGTATGCGTTATTCGACGGTCACAGATTCCGACCGTATAAGCATATACGCCGGGCGTCAACCGAATTCAGGGGGGCTTGACGCTGATCATAACTCTTCATCAGCATGGCCGGCTCAAAGCTCAGGCATGGAGCGCACAGGCATGTTTATCAAGAGTCGCCGGGACCGGCGGAAAAGGTTTGGAAGAGAGAGGGTAGATGAACTTAGAACCTATTTCTAAAAACGGATTTTGGTTCAAAATCAAGGCGGCCGCGAATATCAACCCGGAGTAATACTACAGTATTTCGAGGACTTGATATGAGCGCCCAACGCCGAGTTTGGGCCAAAAGACTTTTTTGAGATGGGTTCTAGTCACTGTGACTGGGCGTTAATTCATGCCACTTGATGATCTCGTGATACAGGCCGTTGGTCTTGATAGTCTCCAGCCCAACCCGGACACGGGCTACCAGACTGTCCGGGGTTTGCTTACTGAAAGCCATTTCAAAGTCCACCGACATTTCCGGGATGTAGATGGCTGTTTTGATTTTGGCCGGATCCAGCTTGAATTGACGTAATTCATAGGCCAGGGTCAGTTCATCATCAAGAATCAGGTCACCCCGGCCGGCATAGAGCATCCCTCAATGCCTGCTCCTGCTGGTTTACCAGGTGAAACGACAGCTTTTCCTGGAAGCCCTTGCTGACGAGAAATTGGTGGCGGAAATCATCGCGCGGAATAATGGTAAGGTATTTTTGGGCATCCTGTACGTTAGACAGGCGGATGTCATCACGGTTGGCCAGGTGAAAAAAGTGCTCCTTCACCGAGCCGATCACGCCGGCCCATTTGAAGAGGTTTTCCCGCTCTTGTGTCCGGATGATGCTGTAGATGAGAATGTTTGGTTTTTCCATGGCCAGCCGGTAGGCCCGGGACCAGGGATAGACTTCGATATGAAACTCAACGTCAGCTTCACGCAGGGCAGCTTCGACGATTTCCGTGGCAATGCCGCTCACGGTGCGTCCATCGGTGGTCTGCCAGGGCGGCAGGATCTCAGTGACGACTGTTATCTCCTCGGCACCCGCCAGGCTTGTCCACAAAAGAACGCAAATTATCAAACTTATCTTCTTCATCGCCAGTCACCAGCTTTCAATTACCTGGCCGTTATACAGCAGGGTTATAAATAGGTTAAGACACGCCCGTGGACATGGCAACTCTGGTCGACACTGTGCGGTTTGTGGGCCATCCTTCCACTGCGGTCGAATATATTATCGACCATATAATTAAAATCTTGACACCTCCCGACCTCTTTGTCATCGTTTGCGGCACCATCATGGGGACTGGCAGAAGCTATCTCAAAAACGGATTTTGACCCGGGGTCCCGTCTACGCTTTGCAGGCTGCACCTAATATTGGGCAAGAAGACTTTTTTGAGATAGGTTCTATCCACCGGGGGGAGGATAGTTGCCGATTTCAAACCACAACATATTTGCATCCCGACAACGATCCATCGCGGATTGGTCTGGCCTGGCGCGGTAGTACCATAATAGCAGACGGACGGGGAATGCATGCAACGGTTCAGGGAGTCATGGCATGTCAAAGCTCAAGAAGATCGGCCTGGGGATACTCGTATTGATTGTCATCGTTTTGGTCGGCGGTTTCGCCTATGTGCAGCATCTTGCTACCCGGGGGATTCCTGATTACGACGGTCAACTACAACTCAGCGGCCTGTCTGCGGAGGTAACTGTCTACCGGGATCAATATGCCGTGCCTCATATCTATGCCCAGAACGAAAGGGATCTGTACATGGCGGTGGGGTATTGCATGGCCCAGGACCGGTTGTTTCAAATGGATCTCATCCGGCGGGTAACCCAGGGCCGACTCTCAGAAGTGGTTGGAGAGAAGGCCGTTGAAATAGACCACCTCATGCGGGCTCTACGAATATCAGAGAAATCAAGCCGGATAAAATCAAAGACAGACGAGGCGGTGCTGCGTGTGGCGGATGCATATTGTAGCGGAATCAACCAATACGTCGATAGCCACCGAGACAGGCTGCCCGTGGAATTCGCTCTCCTCGGCTATGAGCCGGAAAAGTGGAAACCCGAGCATCTCTTTAACGTAATCGGCTATATGACCTTCGACTTGTCGGCTGGCTGGAAAACAGAGGTCATGTTCGACAAGGTGTTGGCCAAGGTCGGCCGTGAGCAACTGGAGGCTATCCTGCCTGATATGCCGGCATATAAAGAAATCATCTATCCCGAGTTTAAGCAGCAATCGGCATCCAAGGGAACTGACAGCGTTTTGCTGTCTGGGGCTGAACACTGGAGCAGTTCGGGTTGACAGCGTTCAGCGGCAGTAACAACTGGGTTGTTTCTGGGAAAAAGAGCGTTACCGGCAAACCGATCCTGGCCAATGATATGCACCTGGGGCTAAATGCCCCGGGGATCTGGTACCAGATGCACCAGGTGGCGACCGATACCGGGCTGAATGTCACCGGGGTGGCATTACCCGGCCAACCATTTATTACGGCCGGGCACACCCCCCATATCGCCTGGGGCTTCACCAATGTCACGCTTGACGATATGGATTTTTACCGGGAGAAGATCAACCCGGATAACCCAGACGAGTATGAATTCAATGGCCACTGGCGCAAGATGACAGTCAAGACCGAAAAGATAAAGATTAAGGCGGTGATGTTGTTGAGAAAACAATCCGCTTTACCCATCGTGGTCCTATTATTTCCGAGTTCAAGAAGGTAAAGGATGCAGCCATCTCTATGCGCTGGACCGGAAACGAGGATAGCAATGAAGTACGCTCATTGTATCTCATGGGAAAGGCTAAAAACTGGGATGACTTCAAAGATGCGATCAAATCTTTTAATTCGGGCAACCAAAATACGATTTATGCAGATGTAAACGGCAATATTGGCTTGTATTGTACGGCTGGCATTCCGATCCGGAAAAAAGGAGCCGGCATGGCGGTCATGCCAGGCTGGACTGATGAGTACGACTGGCAGGGCTTCGTGCCCTTTGAGGATCTGCCGCACAGCTATAACCCGGAAAGCGGCTTTCTTAGCTCCGCCAACAACAACACAGTGTCCGATGAATACCCCCATTACATCAGTACCTGGTTTGCTCCGAGTTATCGTTATCGGCGCATCCAAGAGATGCTTGGTGCCAAGGAGAAATTTTCAATCGAGGATTTCATTCAAATGCACGCTGACTGGAAATCGAAGCTGGTGGAAGACATGCTCCCGGATATCGTAAAGGCCCTAAAGGGTGCAACCGACTTGAGCACGGTCGAGAAACAGGCGGCCGGCCTGCTTGAAAATTGGGATGGCACCATGAGCGCCGAGAGCGCCGCCGCAGCTATTTTCGAACACTTCTATGTCGCTTTCCTGCACAATGTTTTCCAGGATGAACTGGGAGCGGAACTTTTCAAGGAGTTCCTCAATGCCGGGTATGTGACCAATTTTGCCGTCGAGCGCATGTGGGCCAACCAGGCCTCAAGCTGGTACGACGATGTGAACAGTACCGACCGGCAGGAAGGTTTTGATGACATCGTATTGAAAACCTTCAAGAACGCGGTTGCGAACCTGCAAGGAGAACTGGGCGGACAGCCGGAGAGCTGGCAGTGGGGCAAGATTCACCAGTTGACCCTGAAACACCCGCTGGGGGGTGTTAAAATCCTCGACAAGGTTTTCGGGCTCAACCGCGGGCCGTATGAGGTCGGCGGCAGTTCACACACGGTCAGCCCCTACAAGTACAAGTATAAAAAGCCGTTTCATCCGCATCATGGCGCATCCCAGCGATATATCTACTCCCTGGCGGATTGGAACGAGTCGCTTTCCGTCATTCCCACGGGCAACTGCGGGGTGCCGGCCAGCAAATATTATTGCGATCAGACCGAGATGTACCTGGCCAATGAATACCACCCTGATTATGTGCGGCGGGATCTGGTGGAAAAGAGCACGAAACATGAGTTGACGCTGACGCCCTAGCAAGGGCTGACTATAAATGGTTGTAGGTTGACAACAAGCTGTAAATTCCTTATTTTCCGGGTACTGAGGCAGCACCAATGGGGCTGCTTATCTGCTCTTTCACATAGGAGGAATTCAATATCCTGCCTGTGAATCTCAGACCATTCTAATGTTTTTAAATGGCCTACATGCCATTCATGGGGGCGAAACGGCTTCGACGGGGATACTGAAGCTCCGGCTGCATACCGAGCGTTTTCCTGTTCGCTCGTAAATCCAATGGGAATTTTAAATATAATCGCAGACGATTATAACTACGCTGTAGCTGCATAGCTACCGTCCTCCCGGAATTTCTCTCGCGGTTCCGGGAAGGGCGTCGACTAGCGGGATAGCTGGCGTGGATTGCCTGATGCTGCGCCGGCGAAACTCTCATCAGGATAAGCTCTCAGAGACCCTGTCCGGAGGGGACCTGAAGGACGAAAACCAAAATTCGGAATAAGTATGTAGACGCCTGTGCGGATGATTTTCGGACGCGGGTTCGACTCCCGCCGCCTCCACCACAACACTTCTAATAATAACAATAGCTTAAAATATTTTGGCGCTTTGCGCCGGGATACCATTAGTAATTCAATCCTAGTATTGGGCTTGCCCCATAGTTAGGCCCATTTGAGCTTTGAAAATTTGATATTAAATCCATATCTTGTTATGAGATATATATAGAATTTCTGGCAAGATAGATGTATCTATCCATTCCAGGCTACCAGCATGTTAGCTTCCACCAAATCGGAATATATTCTACATGGTCAGACTATTCAAAAAGTCAAACAAACCAGTCGGCACAGCACCTGGTGCCCTGATCCACGTTGGCGATCAAAAGGCTAAGCAGGTCAGCACATCACTGCTGCATTACGATCAAGACCATCTGACAGAAAAAGAATCAGTTTCTATTCAGGAATTTAATCAATTTAGCAATGAGAACGGGATTTCATGGTTCAATATCAACGGTCTCCATGATAAGGAATCAACATGGAAAATCGCAAAGTACTCTTCGTAGAAGATGATAGGATCACCTTGGCCGTAATCGAGCATATGGTTGAAGACGAACCATACCAGTCTATATTCGCCGAAAACGGCAAACGGGCGATTGAGATATTAGAAAATGAAGAAATCGATGTTGTTGTAACAGACTTAGAAATGCCGGAAATGGATGGGATCGAATTACTGGATTGGGTGAATACTAATAAATCAGATGCCATACGTGTAGTTGTTTCGGGAAAAAAAGATTCCGACACACTTCTATCTGCGATCAACCGGGGTTCAATTTATCGTTATTTTACAAAACCCATTGATAAAGATGAGTTTAAAATCACAGTTCGTCAGTCGTTGGAGATGGTTATTCTGCAAAAAGATCGACAACGCCTGCTTGTTGAATTAGAGGAATCCAATTTAAAGCTCCATGAGACGATCCAATATCGTACTAACCAAGTATTGGATCTTTACGACCAAGCGGAGATTGGAAAATACTCAGCGCAGCTTGTGCACAATTTAAATAATCCCTTGCAAGCGATATTTGGTGCTCTGCACATTTCACAAATTGCTTTGGAACCAAGCCCCCCAGATGAAGACTTGCTGAACCGAATGCATAAGGTGCTACTTAATGGTGCCGATAAACTTGAGAAGATAGTTGAATCAGTACTTTTACATTCAAAGAATCCCTCTCTCTACCTACCTGAACCAGTTGATATAAACGAAATAGTTAATGATGAAATGGAGTTTTTTAATCTCAATGCACTATTTAAGAATGAAATAGAAAAGAAACTGGATCTAGAAAAAGACTTATTACCAGTTCATGGTAATTACATTCAACTCAAACAGATTTTCGACAATCTCATAAAAAATGCAATTGACGCTATGGAATCGGTTAGGGAAAAAACACTCAGGATTGAAACTCGAAATAAGGAGGGTTGGGTATTTATCAGTGTTTCGGATACTGGTGAAGGAATTGAAGAAGAAAATATTGAAAAAATTTTTCGGTCAGATTTCACTACAAAGCCAAGAGATAAAGGAACAGGATTAGGGTTAGCAAGTGTTCGGTCAATGGTTGCAGCTTACAATGGGGAGGTCGGAGTACAATCAATAATTGGGAAAGGAACTACTTTTACTGTTAAGCTTCCCGCCTACCTTACGGCTAATGACTAATCAATTGTCAGCTAACCTGTTACCAATTAATACTACCATTAGTTCTCGTTTTCTTATGAAGCAATAAGACGCGGATTGTCTGATATTGTACGCGCCTTTTCTTTTATTTATCTAAAGTCTGAAAAGCTATAAACTCACTCTCGTTTTATTTCTGATGTATCCCGGATGTATCCCATCCGAAATATGAACCCGTTGTAATTATTGAGAATAATAGGGTGGAACGCAGCTTCGACTCCCGCCGCCTCCACCATGATTTCAACAACTTACGTTCTGTTTTAGTGCTGCGGATGTACTGCGATAGTGTTAGTGTGCGCAGTTACATTGTAAATTTGGTCCACACCATTTATAAGCTGTACGCCGTCTATCTTCCCAACCTAACCCTTCATTCCATGGGTGCGAAGGGGGTAATAGTGCCGGTGCCACTAACCATAATATATTGGTTCTGACTTTCCATCGATCCTTCCGGGTTCCTGTAAATAATTGTGCCCCAGGGAAGGCCGCCAAGAAACTTGTCGAATTTGTTAATAAAGACATCCCCTTCGACCCAGCTCTTACCACTATCCATAATAGCTCCAGTGTATTTAAATTCCCCATTTTTAGTCCACTCCCACTCGTATGGCTTGTGCAAATTAAGGGATATCCCAGAGATCCTATGACCGAGAAGAAGCGACCGGACTTCCTTCCCAGTAAGACGGTTTTCCTTCGCTATTTTATAGTAGTCAGAGAGTTTTCCCGGTACTCCAGCCTTAATCAAGGCTTCGGCAATGCGATCCATCATTTTAGGGTCTGAAAAGGGGAAGTAGTGCAGGATATTATTAAGATTGCGAACAGGTGAGCTCCTACTTTTTAAGAAAATTCCATAAGCAGAATGGGCTTCTTCGTTCCGATCTTGAATGCCATATATTATCGATTTATGAATCGATACCGGCCCAGATAGTTCCGGGCTTATCCTTGCCACTCTTTCCAGTAGTTGCAAGCTTTCTTCATGATTTCCATCCATCAAGTATGCTCTTGCCAGGCGATATAAATACATTGCTGGATTGTTTGGATCGAGCTGCAAACCCTTTTTTGCCGATTCGATCGCTTCTTTATTTTTGCCCATAAGCCATAGGATATTTGACATCCAGTCATAAAGTTGCGGATCGTTGGGGTCCATCGCCATAGCTTGTTCGATTTCAGCGAGGGCTTCATCGTGCTGGTATCTGAAAAGATAAAATTGTGACATCAGCCCAAGGGCCAGGGCTGTTGGCTTTTTCATAGCCTTGTTCAATAAGAGCTCCGGTTTATTCCAAGCAGCATATAATGCTTTGCGGCTGGTCAATCCCAATCCTGCCCGAAGCTCTGGTGATGCGGTACGAACGCCTTTCTCATACAGGACGGCCAGCGCTGCGTAAGCTCTGGTAAACTCGGGATCAAGTTCAACGGCTTTTTCCAGGTGAAGTTTTGCGTCGGCGAAACCTGCTTTCGTCATCAAACGATAGCCCTGCCAGCCTTTTAGGAACGAATCATATGCCTGGATATTTTCTGTCCCCTTATTAGCTAAAGCTTTCTGTTGGCTGGTAGTAAGTTTTAGCGCCAAGGCAGAGATGATTTTTCTGGTGATTTTATCTTGCAAGGCGAAGATATCGTCCATTTTGCCGTCATACCGTTCTGCCCAAAGATGTCCCCCCGTTTTCGCATCGATAAGCTGTGCATTGATCCGTACTTGGTTGCCAGCTTTTTGCACACTCCCTTCCATAACATAACGGACATTTAGATCACGACCGACCTGTACGATTTTTACGGGCTTGCCTTTATACGTGAACACTGAGTTGCTGGCGATGATAAATAGTCCTGAAATCTTGGACAGATCAGTTATCAAGGTGTCGGTTATGCCGTCGCTGAAATATTCCTGCTTTGGATCTTCGCTTAGATTTTTAAACGGCAGGACCGCGATTGAAGGCTTATCAGGCAATTCACGCTTAGTCATTGGTGGGGCAGGACGTATATAGAAATTCCATATTCCAAAGGTTGTTGCCCCAACAATCAAGGCAGTGGCTAATGCAAAAGCCGTCTTTTTCCACCATCTCGGTACAGCTTTTTTCTCTGTATTCACAGCTTTTGGCTGTGTACTCAAACTCTTTAAAAATTCTTTCCATGCCGAATTGTCCCGCAGATCCCCTAATGTAACAGAAATGTCGTTTAGGCTGAGGAAAGCCGAATCGATTGCAAACTTAAATCGCCATGGGTTACTTTCATCATAGCCGAAAAGATTGGCCCAGATGTCGCACTCGTGATCTGAACACTCATATCTATATTTTCCGCCCTTTTCATAAGGTGAAATAAGATCCCGATCTGTAATCTTAAAATGGGTTCCCGTTTCCAAGTCCGGCAGGGTATAACGCCAGGCTTTTCTGACCTTGTCCCACATCCCTGATGCGGTTTTGGATGTGTACTTACCTGCCAATGCATTGTCCAAAAGTTTAAGAGTGTTCTCGTGTTTACGAATGTATATGAAATCTTGCTTATCCAGACTCTTCATTTCAGTAACGATCAAAGCAATGAGGGAAAAATAGAACCTTCTGGCAGGCTTATCAAAATGGATTACAAAGGGTTCTGAGTGGTTATGGAAATGCAGTAGGATTTTGTAAGTACCCAAGTCCAACTTGATGTTCTCAAGTTTGGACTGGAGCCTACCTTTTTTGTTATTTCGGATCATTTTTTCGGCCAGTTCGAAAAAACTGGATAATCCGGAAGATCCAACAAGTGTATCCAGTGGTATG
>Ga0126327_10000033_pt1 | contig 53799 bp, 53 predicted proteins | sample InaspJWI30metaG_FD_101392 | JGI IMG/M metagenome (GOLD analysis project Ga0126327, IMG submission 101392) | Marine gutless worms symbiont microbial communities from Oahu, Hawaii - Inanidrilus sp. 1 OAHU.JWI-30 metaG | ecosystem: Host-associated > Annelida > Digestive system > Unclassified... | reverse complement strand
TGCTGCGCGAAATCGGGAAGCGGGATCCGGCTGTTGAGGAAGCATTTCTCCAAAAACACTATCAGGCCATGCCCCGGACTATGTTGCGTTACGCCATTGAAAAATTTCCCCCTGCCCGCAGACAGGCCTACCTGAAGGGGACCATCTGACTTCCTACCGGAGTAACGTTATTTTGGGTATGGCAACGGTTTCCGGTGCTTCCCGGTAAAAATCGACCATGATCTGCCGGGCATCATCAGATGTTCGGGCTTTGCAGATGCGGGCATGGAGGGTGTGTCCGAATTTGAAATTGGAAGCATAGTAGGCAAAAAAGCGGTTCAGTCGCCGCACGGCCAGGGCCGGCTTGAAATGCTTTTCCAGAAGGCCGATCATATCAAGGGCGCAGAATTTATAAATATCGTGATCCGGCTCAAGGCCTTTGGTCCATTCGGCAAAGATCCATGGCCGCGCAATGGCCAGCCGGCCGAGGGCGACCCCGTCGCAGCCGGTTGTGGTGAGCATGCTCCGGCAGTCTTCCGCCGAAAACACATTCCCGTTGCCGAAAACGGGGATTGAGACGGCTTGTTTGACCTGAGCGATGTATGCCCATTTTGGAGGACGAGTACGCCGGTCGGGTGCCACCCGGGGGTGGAAGGTCAGGGCATCGGCTCCGGCATCTTCAAACCGGCGGGCCAAATCCACGGCCGGTTGCGGATCATCCTGCCAGCCGGTTCGGAATTTCACGAATACCGGCACAGAAACCTGGCGGCGGATGGCGGCCACGATCTTGACGGCCAAGTCCGGTGTTTTGAGCAGTTCAGCCCCGCAGCCGTGGCGGCAGATGGAGGCCACCGAACAGCCGAAGTTGATATCCACCCCGAAAAAGCCCGCTTTTTCGACCTGCCGGGCAGCCCGGCCCATGGTATCGGGATCGTCGCCGAAAAGCTGGCAGACCAGTTGCCTCAACTCCTCGGGTCGCCACATAAAGCCCGCGATCGTGTTGGGGGTTCCCTGCTGCACGGCCCGGGAACTGCTCATTTCTGAAAACATCAGGCCGTATCCGCCATAGGTGGCCAGCAGTTCGCGAAAGGCCACATTGCCCAGCTTTGAAAGCGGCGCCAGGACAAGTCGGCCGGGAAGGGTCTGGTTGCCGACTTTTAAAGGACGGTTTAAATGGTTTGCAAGGTTGAATGGCATCTGAATTCGATTTTTTTAGATTTTGCGGCCGATATAGTGACTATAATCCTTCAGTTTAGGCGCGTATTCCCGGTTAAAAAGCGGGCTGGAAATCATGAAATCAGCCGTTGAGCGGTTACAGGCGGAAGGGATATTGTAAAGTACGGACATACGCAGCAAGGCCTTGACATCCACATCATGCGGTTGGGCTGCCATGGGATCCCAGAAGAAGATCAGCAGGTCCAGTTTGCCATCAGCGATCATGGCCCCCAGCTGCTGATCCCCACCCAGCGGACCGCTTTTTAGACGGTGGATATCCAGGCCGCATTTCTGCGCGGCCAGACCCCCCGGTCGTGCCGGTTGCAGAGAGATTGTGTTTGCTCAACACATCTGCGTTGCGAGCGATCCAGTCCAGCAGGTCGGCTTTGCGTTCATCATGGGCCACCAGGGCAATTCTCTTTTTTGCTTTCACTTTTTTTCTCGATTCCCGCTGTCAGCGGAAGGTGGATTGAAAACGTGGTGCCTTTGTTCACCACGCTATCTACCGAAACATGGCCACCGTGGGTTTGGGTGATATGTTTGACGATCGCCAGCCCCAGGCCGGTGCCGCCCATCTGGCGACTACGGGCTTTATCTACCCGGTAGAACCTTTCAAATACCCGCGGCAGATGTTTTTGCATGATACCGATGCCATGATCCTGGAAGTCGATGACCACTTCATTGCCGGAAACCGTGGCCGTCAGGGTAATATTGCCGCCGGGTTCGCTGTATTTAATGGCATTGTCAAGCAGGTTGGCGGCGGCTTGTTCAAGCAGGGAGGGATCAGCCTGGATGCTAATATCCGGACTGCAAGCCAGTACGATGGTAATGTCCCGTTTCTCGGCTGCCTTGTTATAGGCGGCCACGGCCGCCTGCAGGACATTGATGAGCTTTACCTTGCGAAAAGCGATTTCCTGCTGTACGGCCTCTTGCTCCATTACCGACAGCTTCATCAAGTCTTCAATAAGATTGGTCAGCCGGATGACATGGCGGTCGATGATGTCGAGAAACCGTTCCTGCTCAGCCGCATCTTTGATGCTGTGGTGTTTGAGCGTCTCAACAAAACCTTTGATGGCCGTGAGGGGCGTCTTGATTTCATGGGAGACATTGGCCGCGAAATCGCGCCGGACGTTTTCAAGCTGACGTAGCTTGGTGACGTCATTGATGACCAGCAGGGTGCCGATACGGGTTTCATTGGCAGCTTTCAACGGTGCGCAGCGGACATGCAGGGTTTTTTCGCCGGATTTATTATAGATTATGTCGCCGTCGGTGGGTTCATTTGTGGCCCGGGAGTCACGGATCAGTTTCTCCAGGGAGGTGTTCCGGATGATTTCCTGCAGGCTGCGGCGGTCCTCTCCGGGCAGCGGCGTTTCCAGGATGTCGGCTGCCGCCTGGTTCATATTGATAATGTGGTCGCTGGGGTTCAGGGCAATGACGCCTTCGACCATGCTGGCCAGGATCGTCCGGATTTCATTGCGTTGGGCAAAAGCCGTTTTAATTTTCCAATCCAGTTCCCCGGCCATTTCGTTCATGGCCTCGGCCAGTCCGGCCAATTCGACCGATTCCGGAATGGCCAGGGAGTGGGCCAGATTCCCCTGGGCGAACTGCTGGGCGCCTTTTTCCATCTCTTCGATGGGGCGGCTGATTCGTCTGGAAATATAGAGACTGATACCGGCGATTGAAAGCGAGATAAGGATAAAGGCCAAGATAATACGCAAGCGCATGTCGCCGAGTTTACGATCGATGTCGGAAACCGGGACGGAGGTTCGGATGACGCCCATCACGCGTTCGTCAACCGTGACCGGGACCGCCACGTACATCATGTTCTTTTGCAGCGTGCGGCTGTAGCGGGTGGAGGTCCCGTTGGCGCCTTTTAGCGCGCTGGCGATTTCGGGGCGGTTGGCATGATTGTCCATCTGCACCGGGCTTTCGTCCGAATCCCCGATGACCACACCCGACGGCAGGATTACGGTGATGCGGGTGGCGGCGTTCTTGGCCTGGGTAACAACGGTTCGATTGATGGCAGTGAGATCCCTGGCGACTAGCTGGCTTTTGAGTTGCGGCAATATCAGGTGGGCGCGCGCAGTCAATTCGGCGGCCGTGTGATCCAGGTAAAACTTTTTCATCTCCCGGGAGTAGGAGACCGTTATTGTCACTAGGGCAAACAGGGTCACCAGCAGATACGTCGGAAACAACTGCCAGATGAGCTTCTTCTTTTTCATGCCTCTTCCTTGAAGCGGTAGCCGACCCCACGCACGGTTTCGATATAGGCGCCGTATTCGCCCAGCTTTTTGCGCAAACCGACAATCTGAACATCCACCGAGCGGTCGGTTACCGGGTAATCATCGCCGCGGACGGCGTCTACGATCTGCGAGCGGGTAAACACCCAGCCCGGGCGCTTGGCCAGGTAGTGCAATACCTGAAATTCAGTATAGGTAAGCTCGATTTGCCGATTGTCCAGGGTGACCTGCCGGCGGCCGGGATGGATTTCGATGCCATTGATACGGATCACTTCCTGATCGTCTACGGGTGTACCGGTGACGGAGCGCAAGGCTGCCTTGATGCGGGCAACGAGGATGCGCGGGCTGAACGGTTTGGTAACATAATCACTGGCGCCCAGTTCAAGTCCGGTGACGACATCCGCCTCCTCCCCTTTAGCCGTAAGCATGATAATCGGAATATGCTTGAGTTTGGGGTCACCTTTAATTTTCCGGGTAACATCGAGGCCGTCCAGGCCCGGAAGCATGAGATCGAGCACCATAAGGTCGATGGATTGGGTCCGCGCAATCCGCAGTGCTTCTTCCCCGGATTCTGCACAACTCACCTGATACCCTTCCCGACTGAGGTTGAAGCGCAACAGTTCCAGAATGTCCTCTTCATCATCGACAGCCAGTATCTTTTCCCTGCTCATTTTTTCCCTTTTGCTAAAATGGGTTTATATTGAGGTGAGATCTAATGCGGCCGTATTGCCCGTTTATTAGCGCCGTGTTAGTCTTTTGTTAGCAGCGCAGGCTGAAAATTTATATATTATAAATGGTTACAAATAAAAAGAGGTTTCGTGACGTTTCCAACCCCACCCCGGCAAAATGCCCCTGGTTGTTTTCTATGCGGGTGCCTGATCCCGGGATACGACGCCAGGTGTTCGCTTGCGACCTGTTTTCGACTGCCCGGCCAGGGGCGGAAAACCAGGGCCCCCGCTCTGGGGCCGGACGTTGACTTCACCACGATATTCTTCTAAACAAGCAGCTATGGGAACCGTCTTCGACTTCAAAGATGCCCAGGCATACCACCGGTGGATGGATGATCCCCGGAATAAATCAGCCCTTGAAAATGAGAGCCGGCTGATGATGGAGATGCTCGCTCCTTTAAAAACAGACTCCGCGCTGAGTATCGGCGGCTGTGCCGGTTTCCGGCTGGAGCCCTTCGTAGATCAGAAAATCAATCTGACGGCAATCGACCCCTCACCCTACATGCTGGATCTGTTGGGGGAGTACTACGGCAACCGGATCGAGCTTTACCGGGGCAGTTTGGACGAACTGCCGTTTGAGGACAACTCTTTCAACCATGCCTGTCTCATTACAACCCTGGAATTTGTCGACCACCCCGAAAAAGTTCTGGCTGAAGCATGCCGCGTGGCGAAGGATCGGCTCTTTATCGGATTCTTAAATCGCTACGCGATAAAGGGCGTTCAGCGCCGAGTCAGCGGTATGTTCCGGAAAACCCTCTTCAACCGGGCCACGTTCTTCAGTGTCTGGGAACTGAAGAAATATGTAAAAGAGGTGGCCGGGGATGTACCGGTTGCCTGGCGCACGATTGGCCAACTGCCGGATGCCGGCGGTTTCTTCAAGGACAAAATCGAGCAGTCCCGGGTTATCCAGAGATTTCCGTTTGGCGCTTTTGCCGGGATGGTCGTGACCCTGGTGCCCCATTTCAAAACGCGCCCCCTCGCATTGCGCTACAATGCAAAAGGCCCAACGGAACTTGTTCCGGGATAAAATTAAGGGGTGCGGGGCCGAGGGTCCCGGGGGCCAAGAGAACTGCTCGCGTCCCATGCAATTAGATGGGGTAGTGCTAAGGTAATCAGCGGAGTCTTGGAATAAATCCGCTTGGACCCTTTAACCCTCAACCCCTTGAACCCTTTGTTAAGGAGCCCCCGCCATGAAAGCCCTGCTGTGGGAATCACTCGACGAATCCAAGGTCAGGTGCCATCTGTGCAGCCACCGCTGCATCATCAGGTCAGGTAAGCGGGGCCTGTGCGGGGTGCGGGCCAATCAGGCCGGTGAGCTGCACACGCTGGTTTATGGCCGGCTAGTGGCCCAAAATATCGATCCCATTGAAAAGAAACCGCTCTTTCACATGTACCCTGGCAGCCGATCCTATTCGATTGCCACGGTCGGCTGCAATTTCAAGTGCACCTTCTGCCAGAATGCCGATATCGCCCAGATGCCTTCCGACCGGGCTGGTTTAATCATGGGCAAACCGGCCGCCCCGGCCGAGGTCGTGGCCGCTGCTCAGGCTGCCGACTGCCGCACCATTGCTTATACCTACACCGAACCAACGGTCTATTTTGAGTTTGCCTATGACACCGCCCGCCTGGCCAAGGAGAGCGGGATCAGCAATGTTTTCGTTACCAACGGATACATGACCGCTGAGGCTTTCGACACGGTGGCCCCCTATCTGGATGGCGCCAATGTCGACCTCAAGGCTTTTACGGATGATTTTTACAAGCAATATTGCGGGGCCCGCTTAGAGCCGGTGAAGGAGACGCTTGTCCGGATGAAACGGGGCGGGGTGATGGTAGAAGTGACGACCTTGATAATCCCGGGCCTGAATGACGATCGGGCTTTGCTGGAAGCGCTGGCGGATTTTCTAGCAGTTGAACTGGGACCGGATACGCCCTGGCACATCAGTCGCTTTCATCCCACTTACCGGCTGACCGATCGGGGTGCGACCCCGGAGAAAACGTTGGTCGAGGCCCGCCGTATAGGGCTTGAAGCCGGTCTGCACCATGTATACATCGGGAATGTGCCCGGATCGAACGGTGAGAGTACGAGCTGCCCGGGGTGCGAACGGATGGTGATTGAACGGGTAGGTTATCAGATTCGGGGATACCATCTTGAAGATGGCCGGTGCACTTTTTGTGGAGAGTCAGTTGCCGGAGTGGGGATGTAGGCACCCTGTCCATAGCCGGACCGGCCCTACCCATGAGACTGAGAAAGCTACTACATGAGGCCGGCTTCTTTGTAGTACCGCAGCGCCCCCGGATGCAATTTGGCGCTCAACCCTTTCAGCATGGCTGGTTTGGTCAGATGCGCATTGGCAGGATTCATGCTTTTAAAGTCCGCGAAGTCTTCAAACACTGCCTTCGTGACAGCGTATACAATCGTATCGGATACCCGGGCGGAGGTGACCAGGGTGGCCTTTACACCGAACGTGCCGATTTCGCCTTCGTTCACTGCCCCCGGGTACAGACCGGAATGGATGATACTCTTGGTATAATAGGGATACTTGACGAGCAGTTTATCAATGCCGGCAACGACCGCAAACCGAACTTTCCGGTTACCGACCGTAGCATCCCGGCTTGCACGGTTGGGGTGGCCCACCGTATAGAAGAAAGCATCGATGCGGCCGTCCTGAAGCAGACCGGCTGACTTCGCAGCCTGCAGGCTCTCCGCATTCATATCGGTTTTATAATCGATGTTGACTGCCTCCAGGGCATCAATGGCGTTTCGACGGTGATCCGAGCCGGGATTGCCGATGTTGACCCTTTTGCCCTTCAGGTCCATGATACTCTTAATGCCGGCGTCAACGGCTGCGACGAGGGTGACCGATTCCGGGTAGAGGCTGAAGACGGCCCGCAGATCATCCTGGGGGCCTTTGGCCTGCCATTCATTTTTCCCTTTAACGGCCTGCCACTGACGGTCGGACTGAACGAGACCGAATTGCAGGTCGCCTTGCATTACGGCGTTGACGTTGAAAACCGGTCCCTGGGTGGTTTCAACACTACAGCGCAGATTGAGGGCCCCGATTTTGCCGTTGACCAAGTCAGCAATGGTTTTACCGGCCAGGTAGAAATTTCCGTCACTGCTGCCGGTACCGATGGAGATGAAGGTGGGCTGGGGTACGGCATGTTTTTTCGGTGCTGGTGCCGTGGTCTCTTCCTCTTGGCCGCATCCGGCGGCGAGCAATAAAACAAAGATACACAGCATGCCCAGTACACATATTCTTTTCATGGATTACTCCCTGCGATTGAGTCTGACGCAGTCATGGAACTTCTACCGACAGCACCCTGATAAATATCAAGTGGCAATGAAAAAATCAACAAATTTAAGTGCTAACGTGCCGAAGCCCCTTATCGCCGGATAACGGTAGATCTTATCCGGATGCAAAATCAGTCCAATTGGTGTATGAGAAGAACACGCCCGCGGCAGCGCACCCAAAAAGACGCGCGCCGGCTATTTTTAGAGGGCGGCCAGGCGATGTCCAGGCAAGCTTTGAAACGGTTTGCCGGGGTGTCCGGTCGCCGGCGGATGCAAACAGTGGATCGGGATCAATTATGGCGCCCCAAAATGCAACTCCCGGAGTAAGTGTCATCATACCGACCTACAATCGCGGCTGGGCTATAAAACGCGCCGTAGATTCCGTACTCACCCAAACGTTTCAGGATTTTGAACTGCTTGTCGTGGATGACGGCTCCGCGGATGACACGACCGACATACTGGCGGGGTATGGAACCGATATTCGGGTCATCCGGCAGCCGAATGCCGGGGTGAGCGCTGCCCGTAATGCCGGCATCTATGCAGCCCGCGGGGAATTCATAGCATTTTTGGATTCGGATGACTACTGGTTGCCGGAAAAGCTGCAGGTGCAGAGCGCTTATTTCAACACCCACCCCGAGGCCGTGATCTGCCAGACGGAGGAAATCTGGATCCGAAACGGGAAGCGGGTCAATCCCAAAAAGGTGCATAAAAAGCCATCCGGTCGGATCTTCAGGGCTTCTCTGGCCCTCTGCCTGGTGAGTCCCTCCGCGGTGATGCTGCGCCGGGATCTGTTCACCGAGATCGGCGGGTTTGATGAAACCCTGCCGGCCTGTGAGGACTATGACCTCTGGCTTCGCATCAGTGTGCGCTACCCGGTCCACCTGATCGATACGCCGCTGATCATCAAAACGGGCGGACACCCGGATCAGCTCTCGCAGATGGTCGGTCTGGATCGTTACCGGATTCAATCCATTGAAAAACTGATAGGCAGTGAAAAGTTGACACCGCTGCGCCGGACGGCCGCCATAGACATGCTCGTGAAAAAGGCCGCAATTTACGCTTCCGGCTGCCGTAAACGGGGAAAGATTGAAGAAGCCCGAGTCTACGAGAAACTCATCGAAAGGCACCGGTGAACGCAAAATATCTATTTGAAATCGCAAGATAACTGTGGTATCGTACAGTTTTCTTGTTGATTTCCAACATCCATTAAAAGAGGTTGTGTATCCCAGAGCTGGCAAGGCGTTGCCGATCAGTTGCGTTTTAATACGGAACACCACCGGGAATCCCGATAGACAACCTCACCGGGACAATCTTTTATAAGCAGATCGAACTGTTGCAGTAAGTTTCTGGAATCAGAGACTATACAGCCATCTTTGTCTATTGAAAGGAGGGGGATAAACCGTACAATAAGCACTACCGTTTCAAATCCCAGAACCCGCATGCAACCGTGCCGGTTCCAGGCATTTAATAACCACTAATAAGGAGGAACAGATGAAAAAGGGAATCGTATTTACATTTGCACTGCTGTTTGGTTTTGCGCTCATGGTGGGTGCCTCGGCCGAACCGGTTCAGGCCGGGCAGACCTTTGTGACCATCGGGACCGGCGGCGTGACCGGCGTCTACTATCCCACCGGCGGCGCCATCTGCCGTCTGGTCAACAAAGGCCGCAAAATGCACGGAATTCGCTGCTCGGTTGAAAGCACCGGCGGTTCCGTCTACAACCTCAATACAATCGCCGCCGGTGAGTTGGACATGGGCGTAGCCCAGTCAGACTGGCAGTACCATGCCTACAATGGCACCAGCAAATTTAAAGACAAGGGTGCCAACAAGAACCTGCGGGCGGTATTTTCTGTTCATCCCGAACCCTTTACCGTGGTGGCACGGGCGGACTCCGGCATCAAAAAGTTCGCCGACCTGAAAGGTAAAAGAGTCAATATCGGCAACCCCGGTTCCGGTCAGCGCGGTACCATGGAAGTCGTTATGGCCGCCTACGGCTGGTCAAAAAGCTCTTTCAAACTGGCTTCCGAGCTGAAATCTGCCGAGCAGTCCAAGGCCCTGTGCGACAACAAGATTGACGCCATGGTTTTCACCGTCGGTCATCCCAGCGGCTCCATCAAGGAAGCCACCACCTCCTGCGATTCGGTGATGGTGGAAGTGGCCGGCATGAAAATCGACAAACTGGTTAATGACAACGATTACTACCGAACAGCCACCATTCCCGGCGGCATGTACCGTGGAACCGCCAGTGACACCAAGACCTTTGGTGTGGGCGCCACTTTCGTTACCTCATCCAAAGTTCCGGATAAGGTCATCTACAACGTGGTCAAGGCGGTCTTCGATAATTTTGACCAGTTCAAAAAACTGCATCCGGCTTTCAAAAACCTGAAAGAATCCGAGATGATCAAAGACGGTCTCTCCGCGCCGTTGCACAATGGTGCCAAGAAATACTACAAAGAGAGAGGCTGGATGTAAGCTGGGTTTTAAGAGAGGGGCCCCGGCCCCTCTCTTTGTTCAGGAGCTGCTTCAAAGCCTTCTACCCTTTCCTGGCAGTAACGGTAGGGCCACGTTCGCGCCATTTTTTCCTGCAACGGGTTTTCCTGAGCGGCTCGACAGTTGCTCGGGGGGCTTTCAAACAGCTTCTTAACAAGCCGGCCACCGGTTTAACACATCCGGCCGGATACCTGCTGGTTCGAGGTGAACACCCATGAAAAAGTCAGTTATTTTTTTGGGCGCTTGGCTGCTTTGCCTGACGTTTGGAATGCCGACTGCATCGTTTGCCGATGAACAGATTATGATCGGCACCGGCAGCAAGGACGGCGTCTACTATTACGCCGGCAAAGCGCTATGCCGCATCATCAACACAAAGGTCAAAGGCGTGGCCTGCGCGGTCGTGGATACCCCCGGGTCGCTGTATAACCTGAGCAATGTGCGGGACGGCGGTCTGGATATCGGTGTAGCCCAATCCGATTGGCAATACCACGCCGTCAAGGGCACCGGGCCGGTCAAGTTCATGGATGGCGCCTTTACAAACCTGCGGGCCCTGTTTTCACTGCATGCCGAGCCTTTTACCCTGGTGGTCCGCCGGGACGCCAATCTTTCCCGGTTGGATCAAATTGTGGGCCACAAGGTCAATATCGGGAACCCCGGGTCGGGACAACGGGCCACCATGGAAGTCGTCATGCGGGCGATGAACTGGTCGCGCGAAGATTTTTTGCATGTTGAGGAGCTCAATGCCTCCGAACAATCTTTGGCCCTGTGTAACAATCGTGTCCAGGCCATGGTATATACCGTCGGTCATCCCAATACATCTGTCTCCAAGGCAGCCAGATTGTGCAACGCCACCATTGCGACAGTGGACGGACCGGTGATCGATAGACTGGTGGCTGCCAATCCCTACTACAGCTATACGGACATCCCCGGAAACATGTACCCCGGCATACCGGACCCGGTGCGGACATTCGGGGTAACGGCCACGGTCGTGACGTCTTCCGATATGTCCACAGATACGATTTACCGGATCGTGCGGGCCCTGTTTGAGAACCTGGATGATTTCCGCAAACTGCATCCCGCTTTCAATGTACTGTAGCCCGAAAAAATGGTGCGCGATGGAATCTCCGCCGAGCTGCATGAAGGTGCCAAACAATACTACCGGGAGAAGGGGCTGCTGTAACCAGTCCGGCTGCTACTATTTGTAACCCTCCGGGAGGGAGAGCTTCGATGAGTGAACAAGAGGAAAAACCCACGAGGTAAATGAAGACGCTGTGCACGAGATGCTGGCTGAAACCGAGACCGGCGCACGGAATCCCACAGGTACGATACCCAAGAAGGTTCTGTTTTATGTGCCCCTGATCTGGACACTGTTTCAACTCTGGTATGCATCGCCCCTGCCGTTTCTTTTCAATATTTTCGTTTTGAACGACACCGAAGCGCGGGCTATCCACCTGGCTTTTGCAGTCTTTTTATCCTATACCGCCTACCCGACTTTCAAGTCTTCGCCGCGCAGCTATATACCGATCCAAGACTGGATTGTGGGGCTGGTGGCGGCCTTTTGTGCCGCATACCTGTGGATCTTCTACGTGGAATTGTCCGACCGACCCGGAGCACCGACCCAGCTGGACCTGGTTGTCGCCATCATCGGGCTGGTCACCTTGCTGGAAGCCACCCGCCGGGCCCTCGGCCCACCGCTGATGGTATTGGCCACCGTGTTCATTATCTATACCTTCGGGGGGCCTTACATGCCGGATGTAATTGCCCACAAAGGGGCCAGCCTCAACAAGGGAATGTCACACTACTGGCTTTCCACCGAAGGTGTCTTCGGGGTGGCCCTGGGGGTATCCACCAGCATGGTGTTCATGTTCGTATTGTTTGGGGCCCTGCTGGAAGCGGCCGGTGCCGGGAACTATTTTATCCGCACCGCCTTTGCAGGACTCGGCCACCTGCGGGGCGGGCCGGCCAAGGCTGCGGTGGTCTCTTCCGGTCTGACCGGTCTGGTATCCGGATCATCCATCGCCAACGTGGTCACCACCGGGACCTTTACCATCCCGCTCATGAAAAAAGTCGGCTTCAAGCCTGAAAAGGCCGGCGCGGTCGAAGTGGCCTGCTCGACCAACGGCCAGTTGATGCCGCCGGTCATGGGGGCGGCTGCCTTCCTCATGGTTGAATACGTGGGTATATCCTATGTAGATGTAATCAAGCATGCCTTTCTACCGGCCATCATTTCCTACATAGCCCTGGTCTACATCGTGCACCTGGAAGCATGTAAAATGGGGCTCAAGGGAATGAAGAAGCCCGGTGTGGCGAAGCCGTTTACTTCGAAGGTGCTATCCTTTGTTCTGACCATATTATTCATTATCATCCTGGGCGGGGTTACGTACTACGGTTTGGGCTGGATCAAAACCGTCGCCGGTGGGGCGGCTATATATATCGTGGCGGTCCTGATCTTTGCGGCCTATGTGGCCCTGATCGCATTTGCATGCAAGGTGCCGGAACTGGACTCTAGCACGCAAATTGACGAACTGCCGGAACTGGGACCGACGGCTCAGGCCGGGTACTACTTCCTGCTGCCGATTGTCGTCCTTATGTGGTGCCTGGTGGTGGAGCGCTTCTCGCCCTCCCTGTCCGCGTACTGGGCGACAGTCCTGCTGATCTTTATCGTTCTGACCTAGCGGCCCCTCAAAGGGTTTTTCCGTAAAGCCAAGGGTGAGGACTTCGCCTTTAAAACCGGCTTTGGAGACATGATCGAAGGCTTTGTCAACGGGGCCCGCAACATGATCGGGATCGGGGTGGCCACATCGGCAGCCGGCATCGTCGTCGGGACCGTAACACTGACCGGTATCGGGCTGGTGATGACCGAGTTTGTAGAGTTCATCTCCGGCGGGAACCTGATGCTGATCCTGCTGTTCACCGCGGTGATCAGCCTGATCCTGGGGATGGGGCTGCCTACCACGGCCAACTACATCGTCGTGTCGACCCTGATGGCGCCCGTCATCGTGGATCTGGGCGCCCAGAACGGGTTGATCGTGCCGCTGATTGCCGTGCATCTGTTTGTCTTTTATTTCGGTATCCTGGCGGATGATACACCGCCGGTGGGCCTGGCGGCCTTTGCCGCGGCCGGTATTTCCGGTGGCGATCCCATTCGTACGGGCATCCAGGGTTTTACCTACGACATCCGTACAGCGATTTTGCCATTTATGTTCATTTTCAACACCGAACTGTTGATTATCGGTGTGGCCAACTGGTTCCACCTGTTAGCCGTTATCGTGATTGCCGTCGTGGGAATGCTGGTGTTTGCCGCCGGGACTCAGGGTTTCTGGTTGACAAAATGCAGGCTCTGGGAAACCCTTGCCCTGCTGCTGATAGCGTTCACCCTTTTCAGGCCCGGGTTCTGGTGGGATCGGGTTTTTCCACCCCTGCAGGAGGAACCACCCGCCAAACTCCAGCAAATCGTGGGGGACATGGAGCCCGGCGCCCTGATTCGCATCATGATTGAAGGTGAAAATATGCGTACCGAGGAAAAATTCACCAAAACGGTTATGTTACCGGTGGGTGAAGAGAAGACCGCTGCTGAAAGACTGGCCGGGATTGGCATTGAAACCCGGGAAGAAGACGGCAAGACATTGATTGACAACATCGTCTTTTCCAGTCCGGCCGAGAAGGCCGGCCTTGATTTTGATCAGATAATCCTCAATGTCCAGGTTCCGACAAAACGGCCACCCAAGCAGTTGATGGTGATTCCGGCGATGCTGCTGCTGGGCTTGATCTGGTTTCTCCAGCGCGGCCGGGTCCGCAAGCAAGAGGCTGCCGCGGCCACGTGACGTCGTTGGCCGGATGGGGCAGGCCGCCACGGGTACTTTGGCGTGACGGCTGATAATTTACTATGTGCTGCTACTTCATTATGGGGGTAGACTATGTTTAACAAGATACTGGTGCCGGTAGATATTGATTACCCGAAAACCGCCGCTATAGTTTATCATAAGGCCCTTGAAATCGCCGAGTCGACCGGTGCCGAAATACGCCTTATCAGCGTCATGCCCGGGTACAGTATGCCGATCGTGGCCTCGTTTATTTCAGAAGAGATGGTGAAGAAAGCCAAAGATCAGCTGCGGGCCACCCTGGAAACATTCATTAAAGACAACTGCCAGGAACCGATTACCTACACCATCAAAACCGGTAAGAACTGGGAAGAGATCGTCAAGGCCTCCGACAAATGGGGTGCCGATCTGATCGTGGTTTACCATAACCGCAAACGCCATGAGAACGAGGTGTTTTCCAATTCCTGCTCACAGCGCGTCATGGAAAATGCCAATTGCTCGGTACTACGGCTTAGAAATATCCGCGAGTAGGCGCTTTTCGATCCAATCCAGAAACCTAAGACAGTCGGCTTCAATGCCTGCCGGCAGTGACCGGCATTGAAGACCGGCTTTTTTGGTAGGATTATTCACGCTGTCCGTGTGCGGGCCGCTTCCCATCCCAGCAGGGCTTTTTTACGGGCCGAACCCCAGCGGTAGCGGTGGATGTTCCCGGATTTGGCAATCACCCGGTGGCAAGGGATCAGGTAGCCGACGGGATTGATTGCAATCGAGTTGGCCACAGCCCGGAACGCTTTGGGACGTCCCAGATAGGCGGCAATGTCCCGATAACTCGCCACCCACCCTTCCGGTATCCGCAGCAGTGCCTTCCATACGTGTATCTGAAAATTGGTGCCCCTAAGATGCAGATTGAAAGGGGTGGCGTCACGGGGATGGTCAGGGTTGAAAATATCTTCGACAAGGGGATCGATCTGGTGGCTTTTTTCGATCAGCGTCGCCCTGGGCCATTTTTGGATAAGCGGATCCAGGGCAGTCGGGCGCCGGCCGTCTTGCGTGAATCCCAGATGGCAGATGCCGCGCACCGTTGTCGCCAAAAGGCATTCTCCGAACGGCGTCGTACTGAAACCATACGTGATTTCCAGCCCGGCCCCCTGGCTTTTAAATTCACCGGGTGTCATGGCTTCGAAGGTAACAAACAGGTCGTGCAGGCGTCCCGGACCGGAAAGTCCGGCATCCAGGGAGGCATCCAGAATACTTCTGGATCGGGCCAGTTTATCCTTGGTATAATCAAGGGTCAGGTACTGCATAAACTGGATAGGACTGACCCCGGCCCACCGTTTGAACAAGCGGTCAAAGTGATACCGGCTCAAATGCACGCTGGCGGCAATTTGGTCCAGGTTCGGACGGGATTTGAAATTCTGTTCAATGTATTGAATGGCCTTTTCGATACGCCGGTAATTGTCGGATTGTTGCGAAAAATCATGTAGCTCCATGACAGCTCCTTTTGTGATGATGCTACCGCAACCATAGATCAGCGCAGTGAATTAGGCCACCCGAATCTTGCTCAAAACATCAGCAAGATTCGGGTGGCTGATTTCCGGTAAAAGGATTAGCAGTATGTGAAACCAATCGATATGGACGCGCAGCATCCTCACAGTCATTAAGGAGTCGAAAAATGAAGGCCAATCGCACCACATTGAAACTATCGGCAGAACCGGCGGAGAATGACCATAAAACGGCCGAGAACAGTGCCATGGGGTTCCAGGAATGGGGGCTCATACTGATTTTATCCATTCTCTGGGGCGGGTCCTTTTTCTTTGTGGGGGTGGCTGTCAGGGAACTCACGCCTTTGACTATCGTTGCAGGGCGGGTAAGCCTCGCTGCAATCCTGCTTTTGGGGTACGTCCGGATACGCGGTTTAAAAATGCCCGGATCCCTGCGGGTATGGGGTGCGTTTTTTCTAATGGGGGCCTTGAACAACCTGATTCCTTTCAGCCTGATCGTCTGGGGGCAGACCCACATCGAAAGCAGTCTGGCCAGCATTTTAAATGCTACCACCCCTATTTTCAGTGTGGTTCTGGCCCACTATTTAACCCGTGAGGAACGCTTGACCATCAACCGCCTGACCGGTGTCCTGATCGGCTGGCTCGGGGTGGCGGCAATGATCGGTATTGATGCCCTGAGAGGGTTTGGCGTTGAAGTGCTGGGTCAGATTGCAGTGCTGGGCGCAGCCCTGTCATACGCATTTGCGGCCATATACGGGCGGCGTTTCAAAGAAATCGATCCGGCTGTGGTCGCAACCGGCCTGCTGTGCGGTTCGGCGGTCATGATCCTGCCCCTGGCGCTGTATGTCGAGCAGCCCTGGCAGTTGGCCCCCGGAATGGATTCTATCACCGCCTTGCTCGGCCTGGCAGCCATCAGCACTTCCCTGGCCTACATCATCTATTTCCGGGTGCTGGCAACTTCCGGGGCCACCAACCTGCTGCTGGTCACCTTTCTCATCCCCGTCAGCGCCATTGTCCTTGGGGTCCTGGTTCTGGGAGAACGACCTGGTTGGAATGCCTTTACCGGGATGGGGTTGATATTCATCGGGTTGGTGGCCATCGACGGCCGCCTGGTGAAACGCCTGCGCCCCCTGCAAGCCCGTGGCGCCCGGTATTAGATTTCACGCCGCCGATGGTCTAAGCTTTGCCGCCGCGCAAGGTTTTGCTGGCGTGTAAAGCGGATATCGGGTATAGCGGGAATATTATGGGCATACCTGACCATCAGGCTGTTTATCGCATTCGTAAATCCTACCGCAAAGAGAACCGGCCGAAAAAATACAAAAATACCTATACGGTGACCGATGATCGTACCGAGAAGATTCTGGCAACCTGCGACCTGACCGGCCGGGCCGTTTTCAAAACCCAATCCATCCGTGACCATGAGCAGCAGACCTGGCAGATGAATCCCAATCGCCGCATCATGCCTTCACGCTGGATTGTCACCGATCCCCGGCAGCGGGTTGCCATGCAGTTCGATCAGAAAATCCTGGGCAAGGTAATGAATCCTTTATACCGCACGATGCTGGCCCTGCTGGACGATCAAGATCGTGAGGTCTACCGCCTGGTCGATCCGCGTAAGAGTATTCCCGATCGCATCATGATTGCAGACCCGGGTGAGTGGGCCCTCATGCACGGCAAGCGGCCCATGGCCAAGATGGTGCGGTTGCCGCGCAACGAAAAACCGGCGAAAGGCTTTCTCGGTAAGTTGAAGAAAGTCCTGGCCGGGTCCGACCAGGGCCTCGTGAGTGCCGAGCAGACCCATACGCTGGCAGCGCCGGTTGCCCTGGCTATGCTGCTGCTGTTTAATGAACTGGACGAGCCTGGTCCCGAGTAAAAACTAGAGGCGATTTCAATAATAGGGTTTTGGTTCAAGGTGCCGTCTACGCCTTTCAGGCTGCGCCGGACAGGCAAGGCGGCCGTGAGGTTCCCCCGCGTAGCCGGACTTCCCGCTTGATGTATTCCCCAAATGAGGGTCGCAACCGGAGGAATACTCAAGTATTTCGAGGATAGCGCTTACGCTTCACTCCGTGCCGGAACCGAGCGCCCAACGCCGAGATTGGGCCAAAAGACACGTTTGAGACAGCCTTTCATATTCCCTGCGACCGCGACAGACATAGGGGGCGCCATGCAGAAACTATTTTTAGGTCCGGCCATTGCCATGATCTTGGGTCTGCTGATCTGCCAGGCACCGGCATTTGCCGGTGAAGCGGATGTTATTAAAGTCGACGTGCGTAAAGCCGGAAACAACACCTATCACTTCAGGGTCACTGTCCGGCACAAAGATACCGGGTGGGACCACTATGCGGACAAATGGGATGTCGTTGGCGCAGACGGCACTGTATACGGGACTCGGACTTTGTATCATCCCCACGTAGACGAACAACCTTTTACCCGGAGCCTCTCCGGCGTCACTATGCCTGCCGGTGTCCGCAAGGTGAACGTCCGAGCCCATGACTCCGTGCATAAATACGGCGGTAAAGTCGTTGAGGCTGCATTGCCTTGAAGTGATCCGCAGTCGGGGTATCAGGCGATCCGCAGGATATCCGCGTATACCTTGTCCAGACGCTTGGGGGAGACTTTTTCGACGGTTTTCAATTCCTGGGCATACTGGGACACTTTATATTCCTCGATCAGCCAGAAATATCTTTCCACCGCACTTCTTCTCTCCAACGAAGTTTCATCCGTGATGGCCGCCAGCAGGTCATTCAAACGATCGGTGTGCACGGCGACCAGATCTGCTTTCTGCCGGTCCTTATCCAGGGCATCCAGGGTCCGCTGTGCGCGGACCGCGATGGTTTTTACATAGCGCACCAGATGGGGCATGCGCTGGGTGTCATACAGCGACACAAAGTTTTTAGGGACCAGGTTCCGCAGTTCGGCGAAGAGAGTTTCTAGAAGACCGGCCGCGGGGCCGTCGGAAAATGATTTTCGGCGCAGGGCGTCCAGGGCAGCAAAGGTTTCGCCGTATTGCTCAATAACCGTTTGAACATTGCTGCGCAGCGCGTCTCCGCTGGACATAAAACCGGAGGCCAGTGCGTCAGCATGCGCTTCAAATTCCCGGCGACTGCGTATATCCTTTGCGAACAGGTCTCCCAAAAGTGTGTCCTCGATCTGTTTTTCCACGGCGTGGTTGCCGCCAAAATGCCGGGCCGCCGGGGTCAGGTAGTCCGGCAGCAGCAGTTTCCGCCGCAGGAACTTCAGGTCCCGGGCAAAATGGTCCGTGTACAGCCGGCAAACGGCTTCGCGATGAGCGGTCCGCGCTGATTGACTGTCAGAGATCAGCCGCAGGGCGACACCACTTTCTTCTTTTATCAGGGCTGGATAGACCACCCATGGGTCGGCCCCCGGGATAGGAACCTCCAGAGTGTCCGGAAGGTCGGGGAAGGCTGCGGGGCCGATCCCGTCCTGCTCCCATTCGATCCGCAAATGCGCCAGGCGGTCACCGGGTTCACCGCCGGTCTTTTGCTTTTGCAAAATGGCCGGATCGCGGCTGGTTACGATACTTTTCCCTTTGGAATCGGTGATGTCCAGCCGGGCCTGCAGGTGCGGCGCGAGATCAGCCACCGGCCAGGCGGCTGCCGGGATATCCACGCCCAGGCGACCATGCAAAAACCGGCTCAGGCTGGTAGCGAGCGACCCCTTATCACGCTGCATTTCGCGGACGACAGTATCGACCGTTCGGGACACGGGCACCAGTTGCTTCCGATACTTCTTGGGCAGCCCCCTTACCAGGGCATCGACTTTCTGGCTGAAAAGACCCGGTACAAGCCAGTCGATTTCCTCGGCCGGCAAGGCTGCGGCCCGGGAAGCCGGGATAGCGATGGTAATGCCGTCGTCCTCACCGTCGGGCCGGAAACGGTAGGTGCAGCCAAACTCACTGCGGCCGATTTTAATACTGTCCGGATAGAGGTCCAGTTCGCTGCGTTCCGGGCTGTAGTTCAGCAATTGCGCTTCGGTCAATTTCAGAAAGTCATCTCCGCCTTTTTTCTTCAGCAGAGTGCGCAGGGTGCGGATATCATATATATTCTCAAGATGCGCCTGGTAAAAGGCGGCCATTTCATCCGGGTGCACCAGGATGTCCCTGCGGCGGATACGGTCCTCCATGCCGCGTATACGCTTTACCAGTTCCTGGTTGTGCTTTATGAATCCCGGTGGTCTTCGGATATCACCGGCTACCAGAGCCTGGTGTATAAACAATTCGGCAGCGTGCGCTGGATTCACCTTTCCATACGACACCCGGCGGTCGGCGATGATTACAAGTCCGAATAGCGAGACCTGTTCAGTGGCGACGACCTCCCCGCGTTTTCTTTCCCAGTGCGGATCGAGATGGGTATAGCGACAAAGGTGGCCACCGATTTTTTCCAGCCAGGCACTCTCAATGCGTGCACAGACGCGGGCAAACAGCCGGGATGTCTCCACCATTTCGATGGCCATGATCCAGCGCCCGGTACGATCAAACAGTCCTGATCCTGGAAACACCATGACCTCGCGCCCCTTGGCCGCCTGGAAGATGTTTTTATCCTTTTGAACAGCGATATTGGACAGAAATCCGCTAAGTGCAGATTTGTGAACGGCCTCGTAGCGATCCCCGAAAAGGGTCCTTTGGTTCGTCCGCCGTTTCCCTGTCTGTGCCCGCTTCGGTGCCTGGGCCCTTTTGCGCTCAAAACGGCTTTCGCGCAAAATCTCCTTGATTTGGCGGTGTACGTCCCGCCATTCACGCATGCGTCGAAAGGAGAGAAAATGAATGCGGCACCACTTTTTCATCTGGCTGGTCGTTTTGTTCCGTTTCCAGGCAGCGTGGTACTCCTGCCAGATAGTGAGCAGGGTCACCAGATCCGACAATGGATCGACGAAGACTTTCTGGGCCTGGTCGGCTGCCTGGGCATTTTCGGCCGGTCGTTCCCGCGGGTCCTGAATGCTCAAAGCGGCCGCTATGATGGTCATGTCCGCCACGCAGCCATACTCCCGGGCGGCCACCAGCATGCGGGCGAGACGCGGATCGATGGGCAGACGGGCCATCATCCGGCCGATGTTTGTCAGCCGGAAACGACCGGAAGGTTTCCCTTTGGCAGGTGCACCGCCCGGCACGATGGCACCCAGCTCCAGCAGGAGATCGATGCCGTCTTTGATATTTCTTTCCGCGGGCGGATCGATAAAAGGAAAGGTCTCCACGTTGCCCAGTTTCAGTGAAATCATCCGCAGAATGACTTCCGCCAGGTTGGCGCGCAAGATCTCAGGGCTGGTGTACAGTGGTCGGGAATCGTAATCTTCCACGGTGTAAAGGCGGTAGCAGATTCCGTTTTCAACCCGGCCGCAGCGACCCATGCGCTGGTCTGCACTGCTTTTCGAAATCGGGGCGACCGGCAGGGCAGTGGTACGGGAGCGCGGCATATAGCGGCTGATTCGGGCCAGACCGGTATCGACGACGTAACGGATGCCGGGAATGGTTATCGATGTCTCCGCAATGTTGGTGGCAATGATGATTTTGCGGCCCGCTGCCGGGGCAAATACCCGCGCCTGCTGGGCAGCGGTCAGTCGTGCAAACAGCGGCAGGCAGACAACTTCCTTATACCGGCGGCCCTCGATAAGATCGGCTGTTTCACGGATGCCCTGTTCGGTGGGCATAAAAACCAGGATGTCCCCATAAGGGTTTTTCCGCACAATCCGGTCTACAGCCTTGGCGGCCAGTTCAATATGGCTTTGCTCATCCGGATCTGCGGTTTGGTCGGGCGTCAGGTAGTGGGTGTCCACCGGGTACATGCGGCCGGAAACCTCGATCACCGGGGCGTTGTCAAATGCCTTGGAAAATTTTTCCGTGTCTATCGTGGCCGAGGTAATGATCAGCTTGAGGTCCGGGCGCTTGCGCCGCAGGTTCTTGAGGATGCCCAGCAGGAAATCTATATTGAGGCTGCGTTCGTGGGCTTCGTCCACGATCAGCGTGTCGTAGCTGTTCAGCCACGGATCCCCCTGGGCTTCGGCCAGCAGTACACCGTCGGTCATGATCTTGATGTAACCATCGGGTGCCGCCTTTTCCTGAAACCGAATTTTGTAACCCACCGATTGTCCGATCGGTTCATCCAGTTCGGCCGCAATTCGCCGGGCCACTGTCGTAGCGGCTATCCGGCGCGGTTGGGTACAGCCGATCATTCCATCAAGGCCTCGTCCGGCAGCCAGGCAGAACTTCGGCAACTGGGTGGTTTTGCCTGATCCGGTTTCTCCCGCGACGATATTTACCGGGTGACGGCGGATAGCCCGGATGATGTCATCTTTTTTAGCCGTGATCGGAAGCTCGGACGGGAACCCAGGGGCTGGACGGTTTTTTATGCGGGCATGGCGGGTCGCAATCGAGGCGCGCAGGCGGGCTTCTAGTGCGGTCAGTTTGCGAATCTGGTCCGGTGACAGCTTCGGCCGCTCCTGCTTGCCCACCAGCCGGTCCAGGCTGCGGCGGGCCGCCCGTCTTTCCGGACCCTGCGCGTGGGGAATAAGGTTCCGTATCTTTTTGATATCCGGTTTCTGCATACGCGTGCCTCGTTGGGGGCGCATAGTATGTGCTGGCCGAATGGTTGTCAAACCATCGTCGGCGGATTTGCATCAATCAGGCAACTTTTCTGTAGTTTTGCTATTTTTGGCCTAAAGTTTGCCAAACGATTGCCGATGACTCTGATAGCTCCAAAAAATTTGACCTGAAACAGCCTGAAGACAATCATTTGTGCTTCCTCGAAGGAGGGAACTGGTATGAAAATACGGTTTATTTACCTGGTGGTACTGATCTCGGTCCTGATATTACCGGCCTGTTCCCAGGGCCGCCCGGACAACTCGCCGGTCATTGCCGATATAAATGGATACAAGCTGACCCGGGCGGATTTTCTGGGTCAATTGAAGGCCGAAGTAGAATTCGACCGGGCCTTCAAAGTCACCCGGGAAGCCAAGCAAGAGCTCCTGGAGCAGATCATTCGTAGAGAATTGCTCATCCAGGAGGCCCAGCGGCAGCGGTTGGACCGGCAGCCCAAATTTGTGAGGGCCATCGAACGATACTGGGAGTCCACCCTGATCCGGGACTTGCTTGAACTCAAAGGTCAACAGATCGATGAGACGCTGATCGTTTCGCAAAAAGATACCCAGACACACTATGAGCAGTTAAAGATGGCGGGCGGGTACTTGCCGCCACTGGCTGAAGTACACGATGGTATCATGGTCGAGCTGAAAGAAAAGAAACGGGCCCAGGCACTGGACCAATGGGTGGCTGAGTTGAGAAAGAACGCTGCAGTAGCCATTGATGAAGACAACTTGTTCAAAGACTGAGAAGGAGTCCGGCATGGCCGCAAAAGAACATAAATATAAAAGACGTCAGGTTTACGTAAAAAAGGATTTCCAGTTCAGATTCATGCTGCGCTTCGGCCTCGTTATCCTGATAGGGGCCGGCATTTCCACCACCTTGCTGCTCGCTTTTTCCCAGGGCACGCTGACCTCATCCTTTCAGGATTCAAGGCTGGTGGTTCGGGAGACCTCCATGGCAATCTTACCCGCCGTCCTGTACACGAACCTGATCAACCTGGGCTTGATTTCGCTGGCTTCAATTTTTGTCACCCTGTTTGTGTCGCATAAACTAGCCGGCCCCCTGTACCGATTTGAACTGGAATTGAACCGGATTGCCGATGGCGACCTGACCCGGGATATCCATCTGCGCCAGCATGATCAGATTACGGATATCGCCAAGAGCCTGAACAACATGACCGGCAGCCTGAATGGCAAGGTTGGCGAAATTCGAACGACGGTGGCCGATTTGGCTCAGACCGCAGCCGATTCACAGGACGTGAACGCCCTGGCTCGCCAGTTGACCGGTCTTGGGCAGAAAATAGATGCAACTTTCAAATTGGAACGCAATTAGGCAGTCTAAATGGCAACCACTACACTATATTCCCTGATTCTTTCCTTGGCCCTCTCTAATTCATTGGCCAACGGCCGGTTAGTGCCAGACAGGGTACGGGTAAAAAAGGCAGCAACAATGATAATCACCGGTATACGTTACCCGCATGCAGTATTGGGAACCTTTTTTCTGGCCGTGACCCTCTTTCTGGCCGTGCCTGTGCTTCTGGCGGCCACCGGCGGACAGCCGGTACCGGCGACCGCTGACCGTTTCGAAGACCGTGGCGACGGCACCATTTTGGACCGCCGGACAGGCTTGCTATGGTTAAAAAACGGTAAGTCTACCCTGGGGGCCATCACCTGGCAGGAAGCCGGTGCCTTCTGTGACGGATTGCAGTATGCCGGCTTTACCGACTGGCGGCTGCCCACGAAAGAAGAATTTGCCACGATCGTCGACACTGCCAACCAGAGTCCGGCACTGCCCATGAAAAGTCCTTTTGAAAATGTGGTGACCTTCCTGGATTACTGGACGCAATCCGATCACATCCACGGCCCGGGGTATGCCTGGGCCGTCAACCTCTATTACGGCAATAAAAAATTCCTGAATAAGAAAAAGTATGCCTTTGCCTGGCCGGTGCGCCGCATTGCCGAACCTGCCGGGGGCGGTGAAACGCCTGCCTGGCCGTCTCCGGATAGTTCTACCTGGGCCAGCTTGAAGACAAAGTATACGGTCATCCACTACCCGCAGCAGCCCGGATTGTCTGCCTTTAGCCGCGCGTTATACCCGCTGGCCTTGAATCCGAATTCCGCGGCCGCGCTGGCATCGAAGGTGGATTCCCTGTTCCGCGAGGTCCAGGCCCTCCTCGACATGCGCAAAGCGGTCGATCGCGTGACAATTACAGTATATACCGATCACCAACAAATGGAAAAAGCCCTGGCCCAAACTGTCGGCGAAGGCCGGCAGCGCCGGGCCTGGTACAGCCGCAAGCAAAATACGATCTTTGTGAGTGTCGACCAGCTCTCTGAGGATATCCTGGCCCATGAAATGGCGATGGCCGTTATTTACCAGTACATGGAAGTCCCGCCGCCGCGGACGACTGCCAAAATTCTGGCTGCTTACGTGGACAGCCAGCGCAAAAGCGGCCGCACCGGTATGCCGGTGAAGTAGCCCTGACAATTCCCCAAAGCCTGGTGTCTTGGTTGCGCTTTAAAACGCGGCGGGCCGACCTGCTCTCCTGCCGGCAGCAGCCAATGCCTTCAGCGGCCTGCTACCATTGATCCCCTATCTAACCAGTGTTGCACAACCTGCTTTCCAGGTAGACAACCGGTATACATCTGGCATAGAATTTGTCCATTATTATCAACCGCAACAGGGGGACGGCTATGAAATCCTATCGCAAAGAGCTGTTTTTCGAGGTGCCCACGCGCCGGGCATTTATCAACATCACCCCGCAAGTGGAAGATTGCCTGGCGGAAAGCGGTATCCGGGAAGGGCTGGTCCTGGTGAACGCCATGCACATTACCGCCTCGGTGTTTATCAATGATGACGAATCGGGACTGCACCATGACTATGACGTCTGGCTCGAAGAAATTGCGCCGCACGAACCGGTATCCGGCTATCGTCACAATGTGGGGGAAGACAACGCCGATGCTCACATGAAGCGGCAGGTCATGGGACGTGAATCGGTGGTCGCCGTTACGGATGGACGTCTGGATTTCGGGACCTGGGAACAGATCTTCTATGGGGAGTTCGACGGGCGGCGCCGCAAGCGGGTCCTGGTAAAAATTATCGGGGAATAGCACCGATAGATAAAAGCGCCTGTCACGGGACTCCCCGATTGCTTCAAGCCAGCTCGAAGGGCATCCGGAAGTCAGCTGGGGAGAAGTTTCAAGACACCGTCATGGCGAATTCCGGATCACTGGACAAAATGGCCTTCATGCCGCCCTCAACGTTTCGGGTATTTTCAATACCGGCATGACGCAGCATCAATTGGGCCTCGTAGGCCCGGGAGCCCGCCCCGCACACCAGGTAGTAAGGCCCCTCCTTTTCAAGCTCTTTCAGGCAGCCGGCCAGGTCCTCCTGGGGAATATTGAGCCAGCGATCGCCATATTTGGCCTGCAAGGGCCGGGCCTGTTCGCGGCTGCGGACATCCAGGACGCGGGACTCACCATTTTTAAATAAGTCCACAAACTGATCGACTTCAACCGGGTGCAAGTGTCCAAGCATGACGTTATCCAGGACATTGGCCGTTGTGTTGACGATGTCCATGGCTGATGCAAACGGGGGTGAGTAGGCCACTTCGAGATTCGAGATTTCTTCCACGTCCGGTCCATAGGGCAGCAGGGCAGCAACCGCATCGACCCGAGCTTTTACGGCGTCGCCGTTGGCACCAATTGCCTCGACCCCGATGACTTGGCGGGAATCCACATCGGCGATCAGTTTCATGATCATCATCTCGCTGCCGGGGTAAAAGTGGGCCCGATCCGATTGGGCGGCCAGCGCTTTAGCCGTTTTGAAACCGGCTATCTGGGCTTGAGATTCAGACAGACCTGCCCGGGCAACCCCTAAATCGAATACCTTAACACAAAAGGATCCAACGGCCCCTTTGAAGGTGCTCCGCTGGCCGCAGATATGGGAGGCGATGACCCGGCCCTGACGGTTGGCCAATGATCCCATAGGCATATGGGCCGGTTCCCCGGAGATCAAGTGGGTTATCTCTACACAGTCGCCGCCTGCATAGATATCCGGGTCCGACGTCCGCATGTGTTTGTCCACAATAATGCCGCCCGTTCGGCCCAGGGCCAGACCGCACTCTTTGGCCAGACGATTGTTGGGCCTTACCCCCGCCGCAAAAATAACCAGTTCACAAGGCAGGTCGCTCTGTCTTGTGCGGACGGCGGCCACCTTGCCATCGTCGGTGCCGGTGATCTCGGTGACCCTTTCAGAGGTCAGTACGGTGACGTTTTTTTCCTCCATGTGCTGTTGGACCAGTCGAGCGGTATCACGGCCCAGGGCTCCGGGAAGAAGTTGGGCCTGCATTTCCACAAGGGTTGTCTCGATCCCCCACAGGTCGGTCAAGGCCTCGGCCATCTCCAGGCCGATGGCCCCACCACCGATGACTACGGCCCGGGAGACTTGCCCTTTGGCTATCCGGGTTTTGATGTCCTGGGCATGGGCGAGGTTGGCCACCACCGAAACACCGTCCAGGTTGCAGCCTTTTAAAGGCGGTACTACCGGCTTTGCGCCGGTGGCCAGGACCAGGGTGTCGTAGGAAACTGAGTCAACTTGCCGGCTGAGGCAGTCCTTTACCCTGACAACCTTGTCAAGCCGGTCAATGGCAACGACCTCGGTGAGGGTTTGCACGTCGACCCCCTTGGCGTTTTTGAAAAATCCGGGATCACGTTTAATGTGGGCGCTGGTTGAGAAAAGTTCCTCGAGTTCGGGGACATCGCCGCTGACATAGTAGGGGATGCCGCACCCCCCGTATGAAATCAACGCACTTTTATCGATGACGGTCACCTGTGCTTCGGGATCCAAACGCTTGATCCGGCAGGCGACCTTCGGCCCCAGGGCCACGGCCCCGATAATGACGACATGTTTTGGCATTGCAACCATCCTTATTGCAGAAATAGAAAAAATCCCGGCTTTTCACGAAGAGCGAGAAGCCGTACAGGCAGATGCTACAACATTCGTGCCAAAAAAAGTCAGCGAGCCGATAATTCAGGAATTGAAGTGTGCCGGATGCGGTTCGTGAATATTCAGAAAGGCCGCGGCCGCTTATTGGCAGGTGCTGATCCGCGTTTTTGCACTCATGCCATAGCGTTTCATACGGTTCCAGACGGTTACCCGGGTAATGCCAAGCAGCCTGGCGGCCTGTGACTGGTTCCCCCCGGTCTTTTCAAGGGCCTCGATCAACTCGATCTTTTTGATCTCTTCGCGGTTGATGCTGACTCTCGCAGCAGGCCGGTTGTCATTACGTGCGGCCGTAATATTCGCGGGAAGGTGCTCGGGTTGGATGGTATCTCCCTGGCAAGTGACGCAGGCAAATTCAAAAGCACTTTTCAACTCGCGTACGTTGCCGGGCCAGTTGTAGTTTACCAGTACCTCCATGGTGTTTCCTGATATGGCGGTAATGTCCTTGTTGATCTTCAGCCGAATTTTGCGAAAGAATGCATCTGCCAGCAAGGGGATGTCCTCGGTTCTCTCGCGCAGCGGGGGGAGGTGGACCGGGATCACATTAATCCGGAAATAAAAGTCTTCACGAAAAGCACCGTCGGCAATCGAGTCCTGCAGGTTGCGATTCGTAGCCGAGATAATCCGGACATCGACCGGGACTGAGCGGTTGTCGCCGACCCGCTCGATGATTTTCTCCTCAAGCACCCTTAAGAGCTTTACCTGCGTTGCCAAAGGCAGATCGCCGATCTCATCCAGAAAAATATTACCGCTGTTCGCGGTTTCAAATCGACCGGTCCTGTTTTTAAAGGCCCCCGTATAGGCACCTTTGACATGGCCGAATAGTTCGCTTTCCAGTAAAGACTCCGTCAATGCAGCGCAATTCACTTTAACAAAGGGTCCCTCTGATCTCGCACTGAGCCTGTGAACGGCACTGGCCACCAGTTCCTTGCCGGTCCCACTTTCCCCGTAGATAATGACCGGGGCATCCGACCGGGCGGCATTGGTGATAAGGTCGAAGACTTTCTGCATGGGCGCGGAAGCACCGATGATGCCTTGAAAATCATCAGCCGAGCGCAGCTCGCGCTGGTACTCGGCGATACGGTTATCCTTTTCAATCAGATCGGTGATATCGGTCACGGTCTCAACAGCCCCGATTACATTCCCGTGGTCATCGTGGAAAACGGAGGCATTTTTTAGCGCGTGGATGGAGCGGCCGTCCTTGTGGCGAAAAATGCACCGGCGCTGGCGGATATCCCCGTATTCGAAAAGCGCACACCACTGACAGCCCTGGTTGTCACGCACTTGCTGGCAGATATTGCAATCCAGGACCGAGCAGTCTTTTCCGATCATCTCGTCTTTTGAGAATCCGGTGATGGCTTCGAGGGCCTCGTTGACATAAATGATGATGCCCTGTTCATCCACCACCATGATGCCGTCGCGTATCGTGTTGGCGACCGTGCGCCAGTACCTGTCAAGTTCATGTTTGAACATTAAAATCACCTGCCAAAATTTAACAGTTGTTAATTTTTTCGCTTTAACACTTTAACAGTGGGGCTGCAAAGCAATTCGGAAATTATTAAATGAGGCAAATTCAATGTCTTGAATTGGTTGAAAAACCCGACCTGGAAAGCCACTGCTAAGGAATTTGGCACTCTTGTTGCTCTTCGTACAAGCGGCATACTTAAGAGGATATTTCATTTTGAAAGAAGAAGCCGACTACATCGTAGATTTCAGGGGGGCTATAAAATCCCTGACCCTGCTCAAGTTCACCCACGTGTTCCGCACCATGAAAAGCGACGAAGTCGTGAAGATCATCGGGCTGGATCCGGAAACGCGCAACGATCTGTTTAAAGTCCTGCCGGCGATATCTTATGAACTCATTATTGAAGAGGAGCGTGAGGGTGAATGCTGCAACATCCACCTAAAGAAGGGAAACCGCAAACAAAGCACGGTATTTGAGAAAAGGAGCTGAAGATGCACACCGAGGTTATCAAATTTAAAGGGGAGAGGAACAACCTGTTTATCGACAAGGTTAAGGAGCTTTTGCCAGAGGGCGGTAACCTCAACCTGTGCTTGACCTGCGGGGCCTGTGCCTCGGGCTGCCCTGCCACGGGTCTGGAAGGGATAGACCCCAGGAAATTTTTACGCATGGCTGCGCTGGGATTGGATGAAGAGATTTTCAGCAGCCCGTGGATCTGGATGTGTTCCATGTGCCAGCGCTGCATATACGTCTGTCCCATGCAGATCGATATCCCCCAATTGGTGTTCAACGCCCGCAGTATGGTTCCCCGTGAAGAGCGCCCCAAAGGTATCCTGGGCTCCTGCGATATGGCGCTGCGCAACGAAAGAGGCAGCGCAATGGGCACCTCTCCCGACGATTTTTCCTTTGTTGTGGAAGATGTCCTGGAGGAGTACCAGGAAGCCCAGCCGGAATTCGCAGATATGGAGGCGCCGATCGACAAGGAGGGCGCCGAATTCTTCCTCAACCAGAATTCTCGCGAGCCGGTCACCGAACCGGACGAGATGGTGCCCCTGTGGAAGATTCTACACTTGGCCGGGGTCAACTGGACTTACGGCAGCAAGGGCTGGGCCGGAGAAAATTACTGCATGTTCATGGCCGACAACGAGGCCTGGGAGCATCTGACTCGACAGACATCTGCGCAGGCTGACGCCCTGGGGTGCAAGACGTACTTAAACACCGAGTGAGGGCACGTGACCTTCTCAGTCCGGGCCGGACTGAAAAAGTTCAACATTGAGCATAATTTCGAAGTCAAAAACATATATGAATACTACGCCAAGTGGATTCGGGAGGGCAGACTCAAGGTCAACTCCGACTGGAACAAAGACTTGAAGATCAAATTTACGGTCCAGGATCCTTGCCAGATCGTGCGCAAGAGTTACGGGGATCCCATCGCCGATGACTTGCGTTTTGTAGTAAAATCGGTCGTGGGCGAGGAGAACTTCATCGACATGGAGCCTAACCGCTCCAACAACTACTGCTGCGGCGGCGGTGGTGGATTTCTGCAGTCCGGGTACAAGGAGCAGCGCCTGGAATACGGGCGCCTGAAAGACCAGCAGATCAAGGCCACCGGGGCCGACTATTGCATTGCGGGCTGCCACAACTGCCATGCCCAGATCCGCGAACTGAGTGAACATTACGGAGGCCACTATCCGGTGGTGCACTTGTGGACCCTGATCTGTCTGTCACTGGGGATCCTGGGCCCGAACGAACGGGAGTATCTGGGTGACGACCTCAAAGAGGTCAATGTGTTCCATCCCGAGACGGCCATGTAGCCTGGTAGGACCCTAATTAACTTTGCAAGGAAGAGTGACCTTATGAGCTTTCAAAGACGAATCGCATCAGGTGAATTTGTAGTCCTGGCGGAGATGAACACACCCAAGGGGGTGAACGTATCGGAATTGGTCGCAAATGTCCGCAAGATTAAGGGCCGGGTGGACGCTGTCATCATTCCGGACATGGATAACGGCGTTATGCGGATGAGCGCCCTGGCCGGCGGGGCCCTGGTGCACCGGGAGGGCCTGGAGGCCGTTATCCATATGTATGGCCGGGACCGCAACCGGATGGCCCTGCAAGGGGATATCCTGGCCGCCCACATGCTGGGTATCCACAATCTCATGGTGGTTCCCAGTGAAAAGATGACCAACGGTGATCATCGCGATGCAGCTGTAGTGGCGGATCTCGATGAACCAGCGCTTATCGGCGCCATCCGTTCTTTGCAGGAGGGGGTTGATCTGGCGGGCTTTTCCCTGAATGGCAGCCCGGCTTTCACCACTGGCTGCACCCTGGGGCCTTTTGCCGACGATCGGGCCCTGGACGCTGAACTCGCCGAACTCGAGAAGAAAGTGGCTGCCGGGGCTAGCTTTGTGGTGACGCCGCCTGTGTTCGATGTGACGCAATTCAGGACAGCAATGAACAAGATTGCCGCGTTGAAGGTCCCTGTGATCGCCACTGTATTCTTACTCAAATCGGTAGGCATCGCCCGCTACATGGCCCTCAACGAGCCGGGGGCCCATATTTCGGAAGAGGTCATCAAGCGCATCCGCAAGGCCCCGGACCGGGAGATGGAATGCCTGCGCATTGCCGGTGAGACCGCGGCTGCACTAAAGGAAATCGTGCAGGGCGTCAAGCTTGAGACACTGGGCTGGGAGCATAAACTGCCGGCGATTCTGAGCTTTGCTGGCTTTTAAGTAAATTCGCATTACGCCAAACAGCTGGGATACCCATATGACCATACGAAGCAATTCAGTTCTGGTAATCGGAGGCGGGGTCGGCGGCATGAAGGCTGCCATGGACCTGTCGGAAGCGGGCCGGGATGTGGTGCTGATCGATCAGGCAGCAGCTATCGGGGGCCTGATGACCCGCCTGGATCGGACCTTTCCTACCAACAATTGTGATTTATGCACCATTTCACCCAATCTGTCTGAAAACGCCCGGGATAAGCATATCGAAGTGCTGCCCCTGGCACAGTTGCGCCAACTGACGGGGCAGGCCGGTGACTTCACAGCAACGCTGGAACGGTCTCCGCGGTATATCAATTTGGAAAAATGTACGGCCTGTGGGGATTGCCACAAGGCTTTTCCGGAGTGTGTGCGGCTCGACCCGGGCCTGGACCACCGTGCGCCGACCTGCATGCGGTATCCCCAGGCCACGCCCCAGGCCTTTTCAGTCGATATGGAGGCGTGCGCCGACCCCCAATCCCTGGCAGACGTCTGCCCCGCCGGGGCCATTGATCCGGACGATAGTGTCTGGACCGAAACTCGCCGCGTAGGGGCCGTGGTGCTTGCCGTCGGAGCGGAACTGTTCGATCCCGGTCGCCTGGATCATTTTGGATACGGCTGCACCCCGGACGTGGTCACCGGACTCGAATACGAGCGCATTATGTCCGCATCAGGACCGACCGGCGGGAAACTGGTGCGCCCCAGCGACGGCAAGCAGCCGCAACGCGTGGCGTGGATCCAGTGCGTGGGCTCCCGGGGAATGAACCGGGAGGATGTTTCCTATTGCTCTGGGGTGTGCTGCATGTATGCCCTCAAGGAGGCCATCGTCACCAAGGAGCGCTTTCGGGATGATATCGAAACCGCGATTTTCTACATGGACATGCGCACCTTCGGTAAGGACTATGAGCACTATTACAATCGCGCCCGGAAGACGTACGGGGTGCGGGTGGAACGCTGCCGGCCGCACTCGGTGACCCCGGATGCGGCTTCCGGTCAATTAACCATCTCCTATGCCGCGGATGAGGTTTCACAGCTTAAGACCGAGGCGTTCGACATGGTGGTTCTTTCCACCGGGTTTCGGCCGACCCTGGCGGCCCGGGACCTGGCCGGTGTCCTGGACGTCGAACTCAATGCACACCATTTTGCCCGGACCGAAAGTTTCAGCCCCGTAGCCACTTCCCGGCCCGGAATATATGTTTGCGGTGTCTTCGAAAGCCCCAAAGATATTCCGGAAACCATGGTGCAGGCCAGTGCGGCCGCCTGTCTGGCTGCCCGGAATCTGGCGCCCCTGGCTGCTGCCCCGAAAAAATCGCAGGAACTGCCGCCGGAGCGCGATGTGAGCGGAGAAGCACCGCGGATCGGCGTGTTTGTGTGCGACTGCGGCCAGAACATCGGGGGAGCGGTGGATGTGGATGCCGTTGCCGCCTACGCCGGGAATCTGCCGGACGTGGCTTTGGCCCGAAACGTGGGTCATGGCTGCAGCCGGGAAGCCCTGGCCGAGATCCGGACCGCCATCGTAGAACAGCAGCTCAATCGGGTGGTGATCGGCGGCTGTTCGCCCCGTACCCACGAGAATCTTTTCCAGAATACCCTGCGTGCGGCCGGCCTCAACAAATACCTGGTGGAGATGGCCAACATCCGCGACCAGGACACCTGGGTGCACATGAACAACCCGGAACTGGCCACCGCCAAGGCCCGGGACCTGATTCGCATGGCGGCGGCCGGCGTGGCCCGGGCGAGGGCGCTGCCGGACAATTCCCTGCCCATGAATAAAGACGTTCTGGTGCTCGGCGGCGGCGTATCCGGGATGAACACGGCCCTGGAACTGGCCGCCCAGGGGCACCGGGTCATCCTGGCGGAACAGGCCGGGCACCTGGGCGGTATGGCCCGGGCAGTACGCCGGACCCTGGAAGGGGACGATGTCCAGGCCTATCTGGCGGATTTGATTGAAAGGACCGAACAGCATGACATGATCGAAGTCATTACCCAGGCCATCGTGGTGGATCACGCCGGTATGCCGGGTATGTTTAAAACCGGTTTCCAGATCGGGCCGCGCATGTATTACCGGCAGATCGAACATGGGGCCACGGTGCTGGCCACAGGTGCTGCCCACAATGTGCCGCAGGTTTTCAGCCTGGGCGAACATCCGGCAGTAACGACCCAGATCGAGCTGGACAATGTGCTCGCGGATCAGCCGGAGCACATGCAGGCATGGAAAACCCTGGTGATGATCCAGTGCGTCGGCTCTCGCACGCCGGAAAACCCCAACTGCTCGCGCATCTGCTGCCAGAGCGCGATCAAAAACGCCCTGCGGGCCCTTGACTTGAATCCAGACCTGCGGATTTTTGTACTTTACCGCGATATGCGAACATACGGATTTACCGAAGACTATTATACCGAGGCCCGCCGCCGGGGGGTGATTTTCATTCGTTACGAAGCGGACGTGCCGCCGGCGGTCATACCGGGTAAAATGCAAGTTGCGGTGACCTTTACCGACCCGGTCCTCGGCCGCAAAATAACGGTCGCTGCCGACTGCCTGGCACTGAGCACCGGCATGGCGGTCAACGAAGAGGCGACCGAAGACCTGGCCATGATTTTTCACCTGAACCGGACGATGGACGGCTGTTTCCTGGAAGAACATGTCAAGCTGCGTCCCACCGATCTTTCCGTGCCCGGATTCTTCGTGGCCGGCAGTGTCCATGCCCCCAAAAATATCAAAGAGTGCATTGCCCAGGCCCAGGCTGCAGCCGGACGTGTGCTGGCCATGCTCTCCAAGGACACAATTAATTTGGGCGCCACCGTAGCCCGGGTCGATCCTGAAAAGTGTGCTACCTGCCTGGCCTGCGTGCGGGCCTGCCCATACGGTGTCCCCTATATCAACGAAGATCGCTATTCAGAGATCGACCCGGCCAAATGCCATGGGTGCGGGGTTTGTGCGGCCGAGTGTCCGGCCAAGGCAATAGAACTGACACGTTTCGAGGATGCACCGATCATGGCGCGCCTCGAAGGACTGCTTGAAAGGAGGGCCTGATGAAACAGTTTGAGCCGACAATAGTGGCTTTCTGCTGCCATTACTGTGCCTACACGGCGGCTGACATGGCCGGCAGTATGCGATTGGAATATCCTCCCAATGTGAAGATCGTGCGGGTGCCCTGCAGCGGCAAGGTGGATGCGATCCATATCATGAAAGCCCTCGAAAAAGGGGCGGACGGCGTGCTGGTGGCCGGATGCCTGGAGGGAGACTGCCATTTTAAAAACGGCAATGTCAAGGCGCTGCAGCGTGTTACCTATCTGCAGCCCTTCCTGGAAGAGATCGGCATCGATTCCGAACGGGTGCAGATGGTGACTATGTCGGCAGGCATGGGAACCCGGTTTGCACGCATAGCCAGTAATTACACGGAAAAAATTCGGGCATTAGGACCCAACCCCGTCCATGCGGGCGGAGCGGTAAACGAATGCGGGGCGGCATCCTAACCCGTACCTGCAAGGAGATCAGACGACTATGATTACAGCTGAACGAAAACCGATGGATGAGATCATGGGCTGCCTCGACGGCTGCGGCCGGATCCTGCTGGTGGGTTGCAACGAGTGCGTGACGGTCTGCGCTGCCGGCGGCCGCAAGGAGGTGGCAATGCTCGCCTCGGCTATACAGATGGCCGGCATGAAAAAAGGACACATGATGGACGTGCGCGAGATGACTTTGGAGCGGCAGTGTGACCCGGAGTATGTCGAGGAGCTCGCCCCCCACATCGCCCAGGTGGATGCCGTGGTGTCCATGGCCTGCGGGTGCGGGGTGCAGGAGGTTGCCCGGCGTTTCAAGAAGACTACGGTCTACCCGGCGCTGAATACCAAATTCATGGGGGCGTCTGAAGGACCCGGGATCTGGGGCGAACGCTGCCAGGGCTGCGGCGACTGTCTGCTGGGTCTGACCGGGGGCATTTGTCCCATCGCCCGTTGTGCCAAACGGCTGATGAACGGGCCCTGCGGCGGCAGCGGAAACGGCAAATGTGAAATCAGTGAGGACGTAGACTGTGCCTGGCACCTGATCTGGGACCGCATGAAGGAGCTGGGCATTCAAGATCGTTACGAAGACGTCATTGCAGCCAAGGACTGGCGGACCGGCCGGGGCGGCGGCCCCCGCAGGATTCTCAGAGAGGATTTAAAATGATGAAACGGAAAGTGTATTGGAAAAAGTGTTGGCATCGGGCGAGCTGGCGGTAACCGGCGAATGCGGTCCGCCAAGGGGCGCTTTGCCCGATGTTGTGACCGAAAAGGCGGCTTTGCTCAAAGGCTACGTGGATGCGGTCAATGTAACGGACAACCAGACCGCCATGGTGCGCATGTCCAGCTTTGCCGCCAGCGTGTTTCTCCGGCAGATGGACCTGCACCCGGTGTTCCAGATGGTGTGCCGCGACCGCAACCGCCTGGCCATGCAGAGCGATATTCTCGGCGCCTATTCGCATGGCATCAACACCATGCTTTGCCTTTCCGGCGACCATCCCAAATTTGGCGACCATCCCATGGCTGCCAATGTCCACGATCTGGACTCGATGCAGTTGATACAGACCGTCCGGGGGATGCGGGATGAAGGACGTTTTCAGGGGGGCGCGGAGATCAAGAATGCGCCCAAGATGTTTATTGGCGCAGCTGCAAACCCTTTTGCCGATCCTTTTGAGTTGCGGGTGGCCCGGCTGGCGAAAAAGGTAAAAGCCGGAGTAGATTTCGTTCAGACCCAGTGCATCTACAATGTCGACAAGTTTGAAAAGTGGATGGAAGGCGTGCGCGAGCGCGGTCTGCACAAGAAAGTCTACATCATGGCCGGCGTTACCCCAATGAAATCAGCCGGGATGGCCCGGTACATGAAAAACAAGGTGCCGGGCATGGATGTGCCGGACCACCTGGTAGAGAGAATGGCGGAGGTGCCCAAAGAAAAGCAGCCCCAGGAGGGCGTGGACATCTGTGTGGAAACCATCCAGCGTCTCATGGAGGTCGAGGGCGTGGCCGGGTTCCACATTATGGCCATCGAGTGGGAAGAGAAGGTCCCGGAAATAGTGGAGCGTGCCGGATTGTACCCGCGTCCGCGGGTGGTCTAGGGGCCGAAGACTGATAAAACTGTAAAAAAGGAGAAAACGATGAGCAACGACCATTTGGTACTGGTAGTAGACGACGATCCCGATCTAGTGGAGTCCGTTTCCATGAAACTCGAAAGTGACGGATTCCGCGTGGCCAAAGCCTATGATGGCGTGGAAGCCTGGGACCGGATCAAGGAAGAAAAGGCAAACATGCTGATCCTGGATGTCATGATGCCGCGCAAGAACGGCTATGACCTCTGCGATGAGATTAAAAAGGACGATCAGTACAAGGACATCACCGTTCTCTTGCTGACGGCCGTTGCCGATGCAGTGCCGACTACCAACTATACCCATATGGATGGCAAGACCACCCTGGCCGATGATTTTATTCCCAAACCCATAGACATGGGCAAGCTGATGGAAGTTGTCCAGGATAACCTGGTCTAGTCTGGGGGCGCTATTCGTATCACGGGCATGAAAATCAGTGGGGAGCTATGTTTGGTCCGGTTGCCGGCCACCGACCCGGGAGGCGGCATGGTGCCTAGCTTTTGCCGCTTCTTGGCCGGCAGCCGGATCAATCTCCAGTTCTTAACCACCGAGAACCGACCCACCGGGGCTGTGCTGGCTGGGTGTGTGACCACAGGTGATTGTACCCGGCTGAAACCGCTGATTAACAAGGATGCAACCTTGGCCGGCCGGGTCGAATACACCCAGTCGGTAGGTTTGCTGACGTTGTTTCCACACCGATCGAGCCTGGCGATGTTCGGCCGTTCATTAGATATTCTGCTGCGGGCGGGTATCAAGGTGTTTGCCATGGCATCTTCGATCGGTGCCCTGACCTATGTCGTGGACTATAATCGGATCGACAAGGCAGCCGCGATCCTTAAAAAAAAGTTTAATCTGGACGACAATCACGCCCCCTTTCGGGCGGAATTCACCGTCGCCCAGGGGACCGAACCGCGACCTGGATCCGGAGGGCGTTGAATGGAAACTGTTGCTATGTACTGGGAACCGCGGATCAAGACGTATGGATTTCAGGTCACCCGGTACCTGGCCTTGTACCGATACGCTTTTTCAGCGGACCTTTCTGCCCAGTGGAACCGGGCAGCGGCCGGGATAGCCGACAATGTGGACCGGTTCCACTTGGTGACAGCCCAGCCGGGCAGCAGGGGCGAACTCGATCTGCTGCTCGTATGCGAGCCGGGGCTGCCGGAGACAGCGGCGGATCCGCTTTCCATAGAAATGCCGGCCGCGGCGGACCACCGGGTGGAATCGATTACGCCCGTAGCCATGCTGTGCTTTCAGGGGCCCCACTACGGGGACCGTTTCGGTATTGCAGATTTTACCTACCGGTCACTGGAAAAGTATGCCCGCCACCTGCATGCGGCCGTCTTTTCGTGTGCCTCCGTATACCTCGTTTTCCCAGAGGATCGCATTGCAGAAGCCCGATCCCGGTTGGAGGCCGCTTTCCGGATACCACGCTAATTCGTTATGAATACGAAAATGTTTCAGGAAATAGACTGGCGTCTGCGGGTGTTCGAATCACTATCGTATCCTTCCCTGGTGATGACACCCGACAAGGTCATCGTTGCCGGTAACCAGGTATTTTTAGACAAGTACAATACGACCCTGGCCCAGATCGAGGGCAAAACCTGTCACGAAGTGTTCTACAGGTCCCGGGAGTGTCCCAACGACAAGTGTGCCCTGCCCAGGGTGCTCGCCGAGCGCAAAGGGCAGACCATGCTGCGCAGCGTCACGACCAAGACGCAGAAGAAACTATGGGAGGATCGGGTCTTCTCGCCCATTCTGGGAGACGACGGTGAGGTCGCCTATATTCTTGAAAGCGTACGGGACGTCACCCGGGTTAAAAACCTGGAATTTGCCCTCCGGGAGACCGAGGCGTTTTTGGAAAAGATCATAACCGGTTCCCCCATTGCCATTGTGGTCGCCGATCGTTACGGTAACCTGCTGATCATGAACCCGGCCGCCCAGGAGCTCTTTGGATATTCTGCCCGCGAAGCCGTTTCCCGAATCGACGCCAACGGATTATACCCCGCGGGGGATGCATCCCGAATCATGCAGGAGCTGAAAAGTGACCAATTCGGCGGAAAAGGCAAGCTCAATGAACTGAATGTTACCATCGTCAACTCGGATGGTGACCATATCCCGGTGGAACTGACGGCATCCATCATATATGAAGATGGTGAAGAGATTGCCACCATCGGAATCTACAAGGACCTGCGGGAGAAGCTGGCCGTGGAAGGCAAGCTAAAGGATACCCGGGCCCGGCTGGCCCAGGCCGAGAAGATGGCGTCCATCGGGCAACTGGCGGCCGGTGTCGCCCACGAGATAAACAATCCGCTTACCGGCATACTTTTCTATGCGGAGATGAAATTGTCCGTTCTGACGGCCGATGACCCGGAGCAGGCGGAAGTCTCCGCCGTTATTGAAGATGTCAACCGCTGCCGGGACATCGTCAAGAATCTGTTGGCCTACAGCCGTCAATCCACGCCTTCAAAAGCGTGTGTCGGGTTAAACACCCTTATCGATCAGAGTCTGGCCCTGGTCAGGGACCCCAAAGTCTTTGGGAACGTAGAGATTGTGAAAGCGGTCAGCGCTGTTCCCCTGCCGGTGTATGTAGACCGCAACCAGCTCTGTCAGGTGGTGATCAACCTGGTGATGAATGCCGTGGCTGCCATGGATGGCAGCGGCCGGTTGACGTTTCGGACCGGGAGGGATCCAGGGCAAACGGCGGCTTTCCTGGAAATTGAAGACAGCGGCTGCGGCATCCCCGAACAGCACCTGCCGCGCATTTTCGATCCTTTTTTTACCACCAAGCCACCCGGGCAGGGGACTGGTTTGGGACTCAGTACCGTTTACGGCCTTATTCAGGAAAACAAAGGGCGCATTGAAGTAAAACAGACCGGGGCCGGAGGGACCACCTTTCGAGTGGAGCTGCCCCTTGGCGGCAGGTCTGTTGATTTCTGCAAGGAGTAATACCGTGTCACTCGTAAAACCTGCTGCCGGCGAACCGATTACCCGAAGGCCGCTTGTCTCCCGGCCCAGTATTTTGGTGATAGATGACGAAACCCGCATACGGGAAGTATGTATCAAGATGCTGGTGGGGGAAGGCTATGAAGCCATGGGTGCGGAAAACGCCGAAGTCGGCATGCGCATGATTGCTGAGACGCATTTCGACATTATCCTGCTGGACCTGATGATGCCTGGAATCCCGGGACTGGAGGCTTTGGCGCAGATCCGGGCCCTGCACCCGGATACGGTAGTAATCGTCATTACCGGATATGCGACGCTGGAGCATTCAATCGATGCCATGAAAAAAGGGGCGTTTGATTTTATTCCCAAGCCATTGTCTCCCACTGACCTGCGGGTCGTGATTGCCAAGGCGGTAGAATATATAAACACCCTCCAGGATATTGCCACGGAAAAATCCCGTATGCGGGTCATGATCAACCACCTGGCCGATGGGGTAATGACTACCGACAACCGTAAAAGGATTGCCCAGGCCAACCCGGCCTTTCTAAAAATGATCGGTTATTGCGGCGAAAGACCGATCGGGCATCCGGTGGACCAGGTATTGCCCCCCGGAACGCTTCGTCGCATGATAGACCGGGTGCTGGCAGCCCGGGCGGATACATTCGTAGAGCTGACCGAAGAGCTGAATGCTGAGGCGGACGAGATCCCGGAGGGAATGACTATCGCCGCCCGGTGCGTCCCGTTTCTAGACCGCCTGGGTCGCACCCTCGGAACCATTACTGTTCTACATGATGTTACAGCGCTTAAACAGATGGATCAGATGAAATCTGATTTTGTTTCCACGGTCTCCCACGAAATACGCAGCCCCATGGCGGCTGTTCTCTTGCAGTTGAAAAATGTGATGGATGGACTGGCCGGGGAAACCACGCCGAAACAGCGCGAAATTTTAGGGCGCGCCTCTGAAAAGATCGGTGGCCTTGCCGACCTGGCCACCGATTTATTGGATCTGGCCCGTATAGAGTCCGGGCTGATCGCCCGCGAGCGGGAGGAAGTTCAACTGATGAACCTGCTGGAGGAGCAGGTGGAGTTCCACCAGGCCCGGGCTCGTGAGAAATCGATTCGGCTGTCGCTGAACTGCCCAACCCGGCTCCCGCCCCTGAAGGCCAACCGTTTTAACCTGGAAGAAATCTTTTCTAACCTGATCAGCAATGCGATCAGTTATACACCGGCCAGTGGAACCATCACCTTAACAGTCGGTCAGGAGGATGATTATGTATGTGTCCGGGTAACGGATACCGGGATTGGTATTGCGGCTGAGCATCTGGACCGTATTTTTGATCGCTTTTACAGGGTGAAAAATGAACAAACCCGCTACATAGTTGGAACGGGTCTCGGTCTGCCGATTGTGAAAAGCATCGTAGATGCGCACCACGGGCAGGTTCAGGTCACCAGCCGGCCTGCTCACGGCACGACGTTTGCCATTTATCTGCCCATAGGGAACTGCTCTCCAACTGATTGAATTTTCAATTTAAGGGTTCCCGAGTTTGACGCAACCGGATAAGCATCCTGCCGCTGCTCGTTACGATACAGTGCCCTTGCCGGCGGCCGGTGTCGGGAGCAGGTGTTTTATAATCTGGGATACCGGTATGAATGCCAGCCAGGCAATTTCCCAAACGACCGGCCCGATAAAAGCGCAGGGAATGGTCAGCAAGGCCACGGCCGGTTCCGTCATAATTCGGATAGAAATATCGCGTGCCTCCGATTCAGGCAGGTCTGCCGATACCAGGCGTTTATTGCGCGCGGCGTAAACCCAACCGATTACGGAGACGATTCCTACCAGGGCCGCCGTGCCGCTCTCCAGAACACGTGCTTCAACGGTGCCTTCGAATTTTGACCCCATCCGGATTGCATAAAGAAACAGCAGCAGCGCAAAAAGCTGCAGAATGGATATGGCGGTATGTGTATTGTTGGTCCTTACCAGATAGCCGCTCAGGGTATTGTTCTGGGTCCAGTAGATGATAACAAGCACCATGCCCACCAGGATCATGAGCAGATCGCTGCTGTTTTTCAGCAGCATGTCGGTGAGTGACCACCAGCCGGTCTCCATGGACTCCGGCCGCGGCAGCAAAGTGAACAACCGAATGATGACCAGGGCGAAAATGACATCCGCCAGGCGTTCCAATCGTCTTAACTGCAGACGCTCCTTCGGCAAGCGCAATTCATTTGAATCGATTGCATTCATAGCGGACCTCCAGTTGTTTTATGACCAGCGGGGTTCCAGCCTTTAAATGGAAAAAGCCCGATACGACCATTCGTATCGGGCTTTTGTGATCAGATAATGATCTTTCAGGCCGCTTTCGACAGCTTCACGGCGCACACCTTTAATTCGGGTATGCCGCAAACCGGGTCGAGGGCCGCATTGGTCAACATGTTGGCGGCCGCGGTGGCATAGTGAAAGGGAATAAACACGGTACCGTCCACGGCTTTCGTCGAAACTTGGACTTTGGCCTGGATCGTTCCCCGGCGGGAGGCGACTTCGACCATATCTCCATCCGCCAGTTCATAACGATTCGCATCGGCTGCGGAGATTTCTACGAAACTGTCGGGGGCCTTTACATTGAGGTCCTCGGATTTCATGGTCATGGTGCCGGTGTGGTACTGATACAGGAGCCGGCCGGTGGTCAAATACAGGGGATATTCATCGTCGGTCACCTCAGCCGGCGGCTGGACATCGACAGCATGGAACAGTCCTTTACCCCGGGTGAACTGGGCCGTGTGCAGGATCGGCGTCCCGGGATGGTCCGGGCTGGGGCAGGGCCAGTGAATGCCCAGGTCTTCGATGCGTTCGTATGAAATCCCGGCGTAGGAAGGTGTGACCCGGGCAATTTCGTCAAAGATTTCCTCGCTGTCCGCATAGGACATGTCAAAGCCCATGCGGCGCGCGATGTCGCAGGTGATCTCCCAGTCGTAGCGGGCCTCTCCGGGAGGTTCGACAGCTTTACGAACCCGCTGTACCCGCCGTTCCGAATTCACGAAAGTGCCATCCTTTTCGGCAAAGCAGCGCGAGGGCAGGACCACGTCGGCAATCTCCGCGGTCTCGGTCAGGAAAATATCCTGCACGACCAGAAAATCGAGGTGCTCCAGGCAGGCTTTGGCGTGGTTGAGGTCGGCATCGGACACCAGCGGGTTTTCCCCGATGATGTACATTGCCTTGAACTCACCCTCATGCGCTTTGGGCAGCATCTTGGTGACGGTCAGTCCGATTTCGGTTGGCAGCCCGGTAACCCCCCAGGCGGCTTCCATTTTCTTGATGGCCTCCTCGCTGGTCACTGGCTGGTAGCCGGTCAACACGTTGGGCAGCCCGCCCATATCGCAGGCACCCTGTACGTTGTTTTGCCCGCGCAGCGGATTCACACCACCGCCCGGCTTGCCCAAATTGCCTTTCATCATGGCCAGGTTGGCCAGGGACTTGACATTGTCGACCCCGGAGGTGTGCTGGGTGATGCCCATGCAGTAGAGCAGGCTGCCGGCTTTGGCCTTGCCGTAAAGCCGGGCGGCCGCAATGAGATCATCAGCCGGGATCCCCGTCAGCTCTTCCACGTAGGCGGGGGTGTATTTCTTTACGGTTTCCGCCACGGCTTCAAATTCCTCGGTGCGCTCGTCGATGAATTCCTGGTTGTGCAGGCCTTCCTCGAGGATCACGTGCATGAGGCCGTTGATCCAGGCCACATCATAGCCCGGCTTCTGACGCAGCCATATATCGGCGTATTCGGTAAGTTTGATTTTGCGCGGATCGACCACGATCAGCTTGGCCCCCCGCTGGGTAACGGCCCGTTTTACAAAACTGGACAGGACCGGGTGGTTTTCAGTGGTGTTGGAACCGGTGACGAGGATGACATCCGCCGTTTCAATGTCGGCGATGGTGTTCGTCATGGCGCCACTTCCGAAAGCTGCGGCCAGACCGGCCACGGTGGAGCTGTGTCACAATCGGGCGCAATGATCGATATTGTTCGTCTTCAGGACCGCCCGGGTAAATTTGTGGGCGATATAGTTTTCCTCGTTCGTGACGCGGGCGGACGTCAATACCCCCGTGCTGTCGGGGCCGCTGGTATCCCGGATTTCTTTAAAGCGACTGGCGACCAGGTCCAGGGCTTCGTCCCAGGAGGCTTCCTGGAGTTCACCGTCCTTGCGGATCAGGGGCATCGTAAGACGTTCGGGGGAATCGATGAAGTGGTATCCAAAGCGGCCCTTGACGCAGAGGCTCCCGTTATTGGGCGGCAGGTCCTCGACGCCGGACACTTTGACCACCTTGTTGTCCCGGACATGCAGGTTTAGCTGGCAGCCGACACCGCAGTAACTGCAGGTGGTGCGAACTTTTTCCGTGTCCCACTGCCGGACCTGGTAGCGGACATCCTTCTCGACCAGGGCCCCCACCGGGCATACCTGGACGCACTCACCACAGAAGACACAGTCGGAATCCTTGAGCGGTTTGTCCCCTGCGGCGATAATCTTGGTTTCCGCTCCCCGGTATCCGAAATCAATGGCGTTGTTAACCTGGATTTCGTTGCAGGCCTGTACGCATCGGCCGCAGAGTATGCAGCGGGAAAAATCCCGTACGATGAAAGGGTTGACCGTTTCCATGGGGTACCGGGTTTCAGTGGCCGCAAAACCTTCTCCGTTTACCTGGTAATGGTAGGCCAGGTCCTGCAGGCGGCAGTCGCCCCAGACCGGGCAGAGTTCATTGCTATTGTCATCTTCCCGAACTTTCAGCTGAAAGCCGGTCCAGTCCTTGTTGTCGGAGCCGCGGACGGCACAATTGTGGTTGCCGGAGGAGAGCAGCAACTGCAGGATCTCCCTACGGGCGGTGATAACGTCCGGGGTTTCGGTCTCCACAACCATGTCAGCGGCTGCGGGTGTAGAACAGGCCGTCAACAGGCTGCGGGCATTTTCGACTTCTACGACACAGATGCGGCAGGCACCCGTCGGGGTAGCCCCCTTGAGATGGCACAGGGTCGGCACATCGATGCTGTTGCGACGGCAAACATCCAGAATGGTGTCGCCGGTTTTGAATTCAAATTGATTGCCGTTGATGATGAGGGTCTGCTTGTCGGTCATGGTCGGGTGGGCCTCCTTTTGGAAGAGGTTTTCGAAACCTCTTTGTGCCAATTAGTCACGCTATTTCAAGCTTGTAATCATTACAAAAGGCCGGAGGTTTTGTCAATCCGTTTGAACCGCAGCCACCCGAGACCGGCACCGATTATGCCGCCTATCAAATCAGCCAGGGCATCGGCTGTTTCGGGGGACCGTCCGGGCACGAATGACTGGTGCCATTCATCGCTTAAACCGTATACGCCGGCGAATATGGCGCTGATAAATAAGGCTAAATTTAGGTTGTTGGCCAGGCGGCCGGTGGCAAGGGCCCGAAATGCCAGGAACCCCAGCAGGGCATACGCGGTGACGTGTAGGATCTTGTCCAGAAAGGGCCATGCCGGGAGCTGCTCGGTGGTGGGGAAGGATGATTGGACGAAGATGGCGGTACAGTAGGCAATGATTGGCAGCCAGTAATGTACGAATCTGGATACCGTCAACTGATTGCCTCCGGGGTAACATGCCGATGTTTAAGAATCGAAATCGAAATCGGGTGCGGGATCGAAATCGGAACCCCTTTCCGATCCCGATAGAGTTAAGAATCCTGGAAAATATCGAAATCCAGCTTCCGCGCTTTCACATGGGCCACGACCTGATCCAGGAAATCCTGCTGGGCAATCCCGTAGCGGACTTTGCCGTCCAGGGTGCGCACGGACAGGGTCCCGGCTTCTTTCTCCTTGCCCCCGATGGTCAGAATCAATGGGGTCTTGGCCAACTGGGCGTCGCGTACCTTCCGGTTCAGGCTTTCCGTGCGGCGGTCCAGTTCGGTCCGCAGGCCGGCCGCCTCCAGGGTTTTCTGGACCGATTCGGCATATTCGGCCAGTTCATCGTTGATGGGCAGCAGGGCAGCCTGGACCGGTGCCAGCCACAGCGGGAAGCGCCCGGCGAAATGTTCGATCAGGATGCCGAAGAAGCGTTCGATAGAGCCGAAATGGTCCGGTGAATCATGATGGGCCGGTGTTTGTCATTGTCCCTGCCGATGTAGGCCAGGTCGAACCGTTCCGGCAGGGACATGTCCAGCTGGATCGTACCGCACTGCCAGGTCCGCCCCAGGGCGTCCTGAATATGAACATCGATTTTCGGTCCGTAGAAGGCACCGTCGCCCTCGTTGATTTTGTATTCCTGCCCGTAGCTGTCCAGGGCGGCCCGGAGTCCTTCGGTGTCCACTTCCCAGTCCTCGTCGGAACCGATGGATTTATCCGGCCGGGTGGAGAGCTCCAGATGAAATGTGAGACCGAAGGTGCTGTAGATCCGTTCGGTCAGACGTAAAACACCTAGAATTTCAGCCTGGATTTGTTCGGGCATCATGAAGATATGCGCATCGTCCTGGTGAAAAACACGCACACGGAACAGGCCGGCCAGCACACCGCTGAGCTCATGGCGGTGCACCAGCCCGATTTCACCCTGGCGCAGCGGCAGGTCCTTGTAGGAGTGGGGCTGCGAGTTGTACAGCAGCATGCCGCCGGGACAGTTCATCGGTTTTATGGCGTATTCGAAATCGTCGATTTCCGAGGTGTACATGTTTTCCCGGTAGTTATCCCAGTGACCGCTGCGTTCCCACAGGTTGCGGTTCAGCATGATGGGCGTTTTGGTTTCCACATAACCGTCTTTCTGATGCTCTTCGCGCCAGTATTCCAGCAGGACGTTCCAGACCGCCATGCCCTTGGCGTGGAAAACGGCATGCCCGGGGCTTCATCGTGGAAGCTGAACAGGTCCATGGCAATGCCGAGCTTGCGGTGGTTTCGCTTTTTGGCTTCTTCGAGAAAATGGAGGTATTTCTTCAGCGCCTTCTTGTCGAAGAAAGAGGTCCCGTAGATGCGCTGGAGCTGGGCGTTGTTCTGGTCCGCACGCCAGTAGGCACCGGACACCTTCATCAGCTTGAAGGCCGTGATGTAGCCGGTGTGCGGCAGGTGCGGCCCGCGGCACAGGTCGGTGAAGTCACCCTGCTTGTAAAAGGAGATGGTGCCGTCTTCCAGGTCACCCAGCATTTCCAGTTTGTAAGGTTCGTCTTTATAGAAGGCCAGGGCTTCCTCTTTCGAGACCTCCTCGCGCACAAACGGCAGTTTGGCCCTGATCTTTTCCTTCATCCGGGCTTCGATCTTCGCGAAATCATCTTCGGAGACCGGCTCCATGTCGATGTCATAATAAAATCCGTCTTCCACGGCCGGACCGATGGTCAGTTTCGACTCGGGGTACAGCTCCAGGATTGCCTGGGCCATGACGTGGGCGGTGGAGTGGTGGAGGATCTCGATGGCTTCAGGGTCCTTTTTGGTGATCAGGCGGATGGCGGTATCCCCGGATATGGGCGTGCTCAGGTCGGTAATCGTCCCGTCCAATTCGACCGCGACGCAATTGCGGGCAAAGCCCTCGGAAATACTCAGCGCCACATCCCGGCCTGAGGGGATATCTTCAAATGACTTTATGCTTCCATCGGGAAGTGTTATGTTTACCATTGGCTGTTCACCTGCGCTAATATTTTTAAATAACACGTTAAATACACGCTTTGTTAGGTAGGTGAATTCCCACCGTCGGTCAAGGGAAATTTGACTTTTTAGAGTGGCTCTGAAAGACTGGCCGGAACATATGGAAAACCAATACCGGATAATTGAAACTGCGCGCGGGCTGGAAGAACTGGTAACCGAGATCGACTCCGAACCCGTATTGGCCGTGGACCTGGAAGCAGACTCCATGCACCATTTCAAGGAGAAGGTGTGCCTGGTGCAGCTGGCCACGTCGCGGATCAGCGCCATTGTCGATCCCCTCGTCCTGTCCGATCTGTCCCCGCTCAAACCGCTGTTTGCCGATCCACAGATAAAAAAGGTGTTTCACGGAGCGGACTATGATGTCCGTTCGCTTTATCGGGATTTTGAAATCGACATCCAGAACCTCTTCGATACCCAGCTGGCATCGATGTTTCTAGGAATACGTGAAACCGGCCTGGAGGCCGTTTTGAAAAGCCGCTTCGATGTTCAGCTGGACAAAAAATTCCAGCGTAAAGATTGGTCGGTGCGCCCCCTGCCGGCGGAGATGATGGCTTATGCGTCCAAAGACGCCGTCCACCTGGTGAGACTGGCCGACGAGCTGGCCGCGGAATTGAAGGTCAAAGGCCGGCTCTTCTGGGTGGAGGAAGAATGCACCCTCTTGAGCCGGGTGCGGCCGCCGGTCAATGACGGCACCCCGCTTTTTTTAAAATGCAAGGGAGCCGGGAAACTGAAACGGATCGAGCTGGCGGTGCTCGAGGAGCTCCTCAAGCTCAGGCGCAGGATCGCCCGCCGCAAAGATCGGCCCCTGTTCAAAGTGTTCGGAAACGGTGCGCTGGTCAAGATTGCCACCCGGGGACCGCGATCGATCACCACGCTGGAGCGTATGGGCATTCTGAGTTCCCGGCAGGTCTCCATGCACGGCAATGAAATCATCGCGGCAGTCAAAAAGGGGTTTAAGGTAACCCCGGACAAATTGCCGCGGTATCCCCGCAAGAAAGCGCCGCAGCTGCCGCCCCAGGTGCCGGACCGGATCAAAGCCCTGAAAGAGTGGCGGGACCGCAAGGCGGAAGAGTTGGAACTGGATCCACCCCTGCTGCTGACCAAGGCGCAGATGGCCGCCATAGCCACCCACTGCCCCCGCAGCCTCCCGGCCCTGAATGCGTTGACAGACCTCAAGAATTGGCAGAAAAAGGAGTTCGGCCGCCCCATCGTCGATATCTTAAAAAATATAACCTAGCTTATGGAACGTATCGAATTCAAATCCGGTGACCTTACCCTGGAAGGCTTGTTTACCCAGGGAAACGCCGAGCACGGGGTTGTGGTAACCTACCCGCACCCCCTTTACGGCGGGGACATGTACAATCCGGTGGTTCAGACAGTTGCCGACGTTTATATCCAGGCTGGCTACAGCTGCCTGCAGTTCAATTTCAGGGGGGTTGGACGCAGTACCGGTCAATTCGACAACGGCCGAGGTGAAAGAGAGGATGTGCTGGCGGCCCTGAGCTGCCTGACCGCACGGGGTGCGGCTGCACTGAGCCTGGCCGGTTATTCTTTCGGCAGCTGGGTAAACGCCTACATTACGGCGGATATGGCCCCAATTGCCCGCCAGATAATGGTGTCCCCCCCGGTGGCGTTCATTGAATTTGCCGGGGTGGTCAACATTCCGACGCTCACCTTCGTGATGACCGGCGGCCGCGATGAGATTGCCCCGCCCGGTATGGTAGCCCCCTTGATGACCAGTTGGAACCCGGAGGCCCGGATGGAAATCATTCCGGACGCGGATCATTTTTACGGCGGATGCCTGGACCGGTTGCACGCTTTGGTATCAGACCAGCTTTAAGCTCAAGATTGCCCGAACGCCCGAATGGGCGGTTCGATTTGCCAGGGTTATCTCCCCACCGTGCAATTTGGTCACCTCCCGGACCAGATTGAGCCCCAGCCCGGTACTCTTTTTACCTGTTCCGGGGCGCTGCAGCGAAAAGAACTTTTCAAACACCTTCTCCCCGGCAAATTCGGGAATTCCGGGGCCGTCATCCGTAACAGTCAGATGGGCCCGCTCGTTTGCGGTGGTGATGCTTATGGCCACTGCCCCGCTGTCCGGGCTGAAATCAATGGCATTCTGGATCAAGTTGCTGATTGCCTGGCGCAGCAAGAATTTATCGCCCGATACCACGGCTTCCGTTTCCGGTGACAAATCAACCGTGAGGTCTCTTTGCGACAGCAAAGGTTGCTTGCTCTCCAGGACCGCTTTCACCAGCGTGTTCAGGGAAACCGGCTCCCCGACCGGCAGGATGGAGCGGCTTTCCAGGGCGGCCAGCTCCAGCATCCGGTCCACCAGATCCTGGATGCGCGCGGCTTCATTGGTAATGTTGCCCAAAAAGCGTCTGCGCTGTTGCGCTTCCATTTTTTCGCCCAAAAGTTCCGCCGCACCCCGGATCGCTGACAGGGGGCTTTTCAGTTCGTGGGTGAGGGTTTGTACGTACTGCTCGATATATTCGCGGCCCTCCAGGGCGATTCGCATTCTTTCAAAGGCCTGTCCCATGGTGCCGATTTCACTCTTATCGAGAATCGGCAGGTCTACGCTGCGTCCCGCGCGAACGTCATTGGCATAGGCTGTCAGTCGACGGATTGACCGGGTGATCCACAAGGAGGCCAACAGGCTTAGTACTATGGCTGCTGCGGCGGCCACACCCCCGACAGCCACGATGCGCGGCTTGGCGGTTTTAAAAAACTGTTGATGTTGACCGTTGGTTTGGCCACGGTCAATACGCCGGTAATTTCACCGTCTACCCGGATAGGCGCCGCCACATAAAGGACGGAAGAGGTCAAATCCTCCGGGTCGCTGCGGGTTGTCCGGGCTCCGTAGCGGCCTTCCAGGGTCAGGCGCACATCCCGCCAGTTCGAATAATCCTCGCCGATATTGTCGGGGTTCTGGGAATCGAAAATCACGCGGCCATTTCTGTCTGTAATGTAGATCCATTGGTCTACGCCGGCTTTCGCGAGATCATATATCCGGGTATCGAGCCGGCGTTGGTAGACGTGTTGAAAGACTTTTGCCAGCTGCTCCGGCCTGAAGGTATCTTTGGCCAACTCGGTCTCGACGAGAGCCGCCAGTATATTGGCCTGATCTACCAGCGGGTCTTCGACACCTTCCAGGTAACGGGTGCGCAGGTTGGTCAGCATCCAGTCCACCGGGTAGTAAAAACAGATCGAGAAGATAACGATGTAGCAAAGGAAAATACGCGCGCCCAGTTTCATAGGTCCTCTCTCAGAGAGTAGCCCACACCGCGATGGGTCACGATGGGATCGTGGTTCGGCCGGACGGATCTGAGCTTGGCCCGGAGGTTCTTGATGTGGGCGTCCACGGTCCGGTCCATGCTGCTTTCCGGTTCATCCCAGGCCAGGTTCATTAAATGATCCCGTGAATAGACGTGTCCCGGGCGCTGGATGAAGATCCGCAGTAGGCGATACTCGTAGTGGGAGAGTTCCAGGGGGGTATTGAAATAGGTTATCAGGCGCCGGGATTCGTCCAATTGAAAACCGGGTGCTGTGACGGCTGTGTCCGGAACGGTCGTACCGCGGCGTAAAACCGCCCGGACCCGGGCCGCCAGCTCCCGCGGACTGAACGGTTTGGTCACATAGTCGTCGCCGCCGATTTCCAGGCCCACCACCCGGTCCACTTCCGCATCCCGGGCTGTCAGAAAGATAATGGGGACCGGTGACCGTTTGCGGATCTCCAGACACAGCTCGATCCCGCTGATATCCGGCAGGCCGATGTCCAGGACGATCAGGTCGATGACCGTGGTTTCCAGCAGGTCCAGCACGGGGCGGCCGGCTGCCAGATGCCGGGTATCGAAACCTTCGGTTTCCAGGGCATACTGGATGGTATCCGCGATGGCCGGTTCGTCTTCTACGATCAGAATTTTAGGATTCATGGCCGCCTGTCTCTATTTGGGATCGCCGTGATCAAGGCCGGGGTATGGAGAACGTGCGCTTATATGGTGGTAACACAGCTGACCGATTAAAAAAATACTGAAAACCAGCAGGCCTATGGAAATCACGGACAGAACGTGATTTTGAAATTGGGGCTGGCCGGCAATTTCGTGCCGGCGCAGCAACGGTACGATCAGGGTGAACGCCAGATACCAGAGCAGCGGTATCAGGCAGCGGTACCCGATGGTTACCTGGGAATCAGACGGGGCCTGAACCGGCCGGGGCTTTTTGGGCTGTCGGAGGAGGGCTATAATTTTGCCGCCGGTCGGAAAAAAGGCCGATAGGGCGGCCAGGTAGATAAAGATCCCGGCGGCGCGGTGCAGGCCGGCGGGTGTAACGTGGCTGCCGTAAAGGTCGGTGCCATACAGGTGGATGGATAACGTGATGCGCACGGCATTCACCAGGACGGTTACCAGGTAGGCGCTGACCAGGGTCCCGAGCAGCCACTCGAGTTTGCGACCCGTGCCGGCCAGTTGGGATACCCCCTGAATGGCGGTCATCCCGAAGACCATAATCATGAAATTAACGCCGGCGCAGGCCGGTGCTATGACTGCCCGGGCGTCGCGGCTGATGTATCCGGTGAGCGCTTCATATTCAAATGAAATCCCGCCGATAAATCCGGCCAGCGCGGCTGTCGGTCCGAGAATCCAGTTCAGTGCGTCACTGCCGGCCAGGCTGTAATGCTTTTTGAGCCCCACGGTAATTGCCAGGATGCAGAAATAGAAAGCGGTGTTGGCACCGTGACGCTGCCAGAGCGATCTCATATGATAGATTGTCGACATGGTTTTACCTCCTGCTGTCGGCCTTCAAACAGTGCCGGCGGTGCATGCCGCGCAGCGCCAGGCAGAGCAATAGGGCGCTCAGAAGCAGCGCCAGTTCCGGTTCGGGAACATTGGCACAGCTGCCGCTGACGGCCAGGTTGGATACACCGGTCGGCAGGTTCAAAGGCTGCGCTACTGCGTCGCTTTGCCCATCTGCGTTGCGTACGGTTTCCTGGACCGCCACGAAAGCCGTGTAGTCGGTGAGCAGGTTATAGGTCAACCCCAGGGCAGTGATGGCCGCCTGCTCTTCACCGGTACGGCCGTTGAAATTGAAGTCCGCCAGCCGGGCTATTCGGGAGCGGGCCCACAGGGGCTGCAGGGCCCGGTTGGCTTCCAGCGGTTGGGCGGCGGCCAGGTGAAAGGTTTGTCCGTATTTACCGCTGCCGCCGGTACCGGACACCTCGATGGCTCCGGCGGCCGCGCCCCGCCATTTGCCCTGGATGATGACCGGGCGGTGGGTGAAAAGGTCGCCAATGGCGGCTGGTTCAACATCGTACGCATCGAAGCCGGTATATTTGACGGATATACCGGTCAGCAAAGGGGCCTGAATGTATTCCCGAAACTGCCCGGCTGCCGACCGGGCCGACTCCGGATCGGTGGCAATGAAAGGTTCCCCGAGGCCGGCCCTGGCGATGCCCTCCACCAGGTAGCGATTGACGGAACTGCCTATGCCGAAGGCAAAAACATTTGTCCGGTTCAGGTTGTTGTGGATCAACTGGAACACCTCTTTTTCAGCGGAAATGTAACCGTCGGTTACAACCACAACGCTGCGGGCACTGGCTTCATTCCGGGGCAGGGCCAGTGCCTTTTGAAGGGCCGCGTGCAGCCGGGTGCTGCCCCCGCCGCGCTGGTGGTCGAGCAACCGCAGTGCCTGCGCGACATGGCGGGGAGTGGCCGGCACTGACGTCGGCGCCATTACTCTTGACCCCCCGGCAAAAAAGACCACATTGAACGTGTCTGTGGGCCGTAGGTGCCCGATCAAATCGGATAGCAGACCCTTGACCGTATTCAGGGGAAAACCGTCCATGGAGCCGGACACGTCCACGACGAAAATGAATTCGCGGTCCGGGATTCCTTGGGGTTAATCCTTTCAGGGGGCTGCACCATGAGCAGAAAGAAGTTTTCCTGGGCGCCTTCATATAACATGAGTCCGGATTGGATCTGTTTGCCGGTCAGGCGATACTCCAGGATGTAATCCCGATCCGCGCCCTGGTTCTCCGGATCACGCAAGGTGATGTCGGCCACGGATTCGCTCTCCCACCTGGTTTCGATATCGTGGGACCGGCAGACAAGCGCTGCCAGAGGGATTCCGGTGGAGATCCTGGCCCGCAGGTTGAATGCGGAAACCGGGCTGCTGCCCTGGGGCAGATAGGGGTTTTGCACCCAGCGTTCGGAGTCGGGGGCGGCCGCTTCCGGCTGCTCGGAAAAGCGGGGTCCCACAACGGTGGGGTAGACGAATTGATACGTGCCGTCCGTAGGGATTAAAAGTTCCGTGTAATGCAGCTCGATATCCAGGGTGTCGCCGGGCATGATATTGGCCACGTTCATGCTGAACACGTTGGGCCGCTGCTGTTTGAGCAGGGCCGCACTTTTCCCCTGTTTTTTAGCGGCCGTAAATGTCTTTTCGGCTTGTTTTTTTTCCTTGATCCGGGCGGTGATCACATTCTCCCCGATGGACATTTGCATGCCGTGCACGGCCGCCCGGGTCGAAGCCGGAAAAATATAGCGGGCGCTGATAGGGCGGGCACCGTCGTTGGTGTAGGTCTGCCGCACGGTGACATCGGCGATGACGCCGCTGATAGTGACACTGACATCGGTGTTTTTTAAAGGAAAGCGGTCGATGGTCGGGTCGCCGGATTCGATGAGAAAGTAGGGTGATAGGGTTTTGTTTACTGTCGGCTCTGCCCAGCCGACCCCGGCAGGCATACAAATAATAAAGGTCATAATAATGATGGCTCGGATTTACTGCAGGGATATCATGGCGCCTCCTTTTCAATGAACTTGCTGGTATCGCCACCACACTTGTGGTAGATTTGGGCTTTCAAAGCTTGAAAAAAGCCTACCCCAGAGGGATGAACTCCCTGTGAACGCAAAATGAAAAGTTCATGAAAAAGCGTGAACGGCACCTCACGAGGTAACCATGCCCTGTAAACGACGGCACCGGCAGCAAGTGAGCCTGGTTATAGTCACCCTCTTGGCCG
>Ga0126327_10000032_pt1:7500-54805 | contig 54805 bp, 40 predicted proteins | sample InaspJWI30metaG_FD_101392 | JGI IMG/M metagenome (GOLD analysis project Ga0126327, IMG submission 101392) | Marine gutless worms symbiont microbial communities from Oahu, Hawaii - Inanidrilus sp. 1 OAHU.JWI-30 metaG | ecosystem: Host-associated > Annelida > Digestive system >... | reverse complement strand
CGGCGAAACGTTTCGCCGTGGGTCATCACCATGGGAACGAGACCCACCGAACGGGCGTATGCGATCAACTCGACCAACTGCGCTGCGGAAAGCAGGGTGATCTCACCATCCGTCAACTGGAGATTGCCGTTTGGCCCCAGCCAGCGCCGCAGGGCCCGAATCTGGGCTTTCACTTTATCCAACGGCAGCGTGGGCATACGATTGGCTGCTTCGCCGAGGTAACAGGCTGTGCAGCTGAAGTCACACCGCGGCATGGCGCCGATCGTAGCACCGCAACCCGCATAGTGCCGTCCCAGAAACTGGGTTGGCCCCTTCAGCTCCTCCGGGAGGTTGGCCCATGTGGCGGCAAGAATCCTGCGCGCTTCATCGATTTCAGCGTTGATGGGACGGTTCATTGCTGCTTGAATTTCGCTTCACAATCGATCTTGGCCTGGCCGCTCAGGCCGGCGCACTCCGGAATATCCGCTTCTTTGGCCGGCTTGGTGCTGCTGAACAGGCCGAAACAGGCAGTACCCAGTCCCAGCACAATAGCCAGTACCGTTATCATCACCAAATTCTTCGAGTTTGCCATATACGCCTCCTTCAATCTGCGGGCCCCATCCTCATGTTTGGCCGCCGGGATCAATCGGCTGCTGCAGAGTCATTGAGCGCCCAGTCATAGTCTGTGTATCTGATTTTAACGCCCGGCTTGGCGATGCGCGGATCGTCCAGGTATCGGGCCACATAAGCAGCCAAAGATCCGGCCACCACTTCGAAGTCGGCCCGGAACCATTTGAAAATCGGCGACAGGTACAGGGTGCCGGTCTCCGGGTCGAATCGGTTTTTGCTGGTATCTTTCAAAAACAAGTGTGTTTGCTCGTCAAGCTGGCGGTCCAAGTCGGCGGCCCGATAGGCCTCATTACGCAAAGGCGGGCAGCCCAGCGAAGCGCACACCAACGCAAAATGAATGCGCGGCTCACGAAAATCGGCGCGCAAGGTGTTGTTTTTAATATCATCCAGGGATATTTCCGTCCCCTTTAGTTTTGGCATGGGGATGAAACGGCGGCGAAAGGCTGCACCGGGAAGAAATCCGATTTTGCGAATCGAGCTGATCGGGTGGTGATCCACAATCAATTTAACCGTGAACGCATTGTAGGCATTGATCCAGAAGGCCAGCCGCTGCTCCCTTGACCAGGTGATATAGTCCGGGACGCACGTGGCCGACAGCGTTTCAAGGTAGGCTTCCAGGAGCGCCAGCGCTTCCGACTTCAGGTCTGCGTAAGCCACCCGGTCGCCATCCACCGAGTTTTCCAGCAGATCGCTCCAGGCACTATGGGCATGCTCCATTGGCACGCAGGCGGCTGCGTGGGTAGTGGCCGGTATCAATGCGAGCAGACACAAGCACAACAATAGCACCGCATATCGGTTAGACAATTTCCGCATATCTCTATTTCCTTTGTTTGGGCTGGAAACATTATATTCTCGCGCAGAGGCGCAGAGACGCAGAGACCCCTTAAAATATCCGGCTTCGCCGGGTAAAACCTGTAGGTCTTTGTGCCCTCAAGCTTGGAATGTTTATCGCGCGATAGCGCGCCCAAATTCTGGTCTTAGCTTTCCCGACTTCGCTGGACTGTTCATTGACTCTAAGTTTAAGGAGGACGTCTCTGCGCCTCTGCGCGATGCATGGTTTTGAAAGTCTGTTTTGACGATGTGTCCTTTTAAGGGGCGCTCAAAGCCTGGCTCTCTGGCCAGGATGCTTTACAGTACTTAGGCGTATCAAATGGGATCTGACAAGCTGCCGATACACAGGGCACGGCACATCATTCAAACTATTTCAAAAAATCGTACGAAACTCAAGGCTGGAAATAGGTTTGCGGCTGCCGGGCAGAAGTGCCCTTTAGCAAGTAACCTGTTAAAGCGCAGCTGGATTGTCCTTGAGCGCTTTTACGAGTTTGGGGATAAAGAGCGAAAAAACGAACAATGCCAGGGAAAGGACGACCTTGCCGGAGAGCAGGTCACTCCAGTTGCCGCCGGCCCAGACCGACTGCAAGGTACCGAAGAAGAATAGCAAAATAAAAGTACCGGTCAGGATGCCCAGGCCGGTGCCGAAAAAATAATCCCGGAAGCGAACCTTGGTCAGCCCCATGCCGAAGTTCATGGGCGTGAATGGAAAGTAGACCAGGCGCAGGTAGAGGGTTGCAGCAAAACCATTGCGTTCGATGGCGTCATCGTATTTTTTAAGTTTGTCCCCGATCAGCCCGGCGGCAAACTCACGTCCCAGGTAGCGGCCGATGAAAAAGGCCGCGCTGGCACCCACCATGGCGCCGACCCAGACGTAGGCAAATCCCCAGTAAGCCCCGAAAAATATGGCGCCCAAGGCGCCAAGCACCGTACCGGGAACGAAAAGGCAGACGCCCGCCGCATAGAGCAGCATAAACAGCAAGGGTGCCCAGAAGCCGGCTGCCTGCAGCATGCCCTCCATCCGTTCCAGGGTCACCAGCTCCTTTGCCGGCGTAAAACGCATCACGTATAGGGCCGCGAGGATGAAGACAATCAGGCACAGTGCTTTTAATTTTGCACCGGTGCGGCGGATGGGTTTCTCATCTATTTCAGTGGTTGTTTGCACTTGTACTATCCAACTGGAAATTCGAATTTGCGGCTTTCGCCTTGAGAACATTCCGAACTTAACTTGTCCCCAAAGACCTGAGCAGAACTTTATACAAGTTCTCTACCTTCTAAGCAACCTATCCATTAGCCCTTTCTTCTCCGGTTCCGGCAGCCCCAGCTGTCTGCAGATTTCGGACTCCAGCGTGTGCTGGTGGACGTCGGTCCCCTCAACCACAATCTCCTCACCCACCATGACCGCCGGGGCCACCGGCAGGTCCAGCTCGAAGTACTCATCCGTCATGTAGTCTGCGTTGGGTTTTGAGGTGGTCTCGATTTCGATGGCATACGTTTCGCCCAGACCGGGCATCATCCTTTTAAAGTGCTTTCAGGGCTTGCCATTGGGCTCGTTGAGAAAAAACCTGACTTTCAGCATGTCAACCTCCAGTTTATTATTGTTGGCACTATTGGCTCGCTGTGTTTTTTACTGCGCCAGCTATATGGCTCAAGAACTGCTCCGGCGGCGTAAAATCCACCAGGCGCAGATCAGCGCGTTCCCGGCCCTGGGCATTCAAAAACACGATGGTGGGAACACCCTTGACGTTGTATTCCTGCAGCAGGCGTTCATGAACCGGGTTGCCGCCCTGGGTGACATCCACTTTGATCGGGGTGAAATGACGCTCCGTCTGTCTGACCACATCCGGGTGACGGAAGGTGACGGTGTCCATTTCACGGCAGGGGCTGCACCAGTCAGCCGAAAAGTCGATGATCACCGGTCTGCCGGCACTCTTGGATTCCGCCAATAGTTGATCCGAGTAGGGCTGCCAGGCTACTTCCGGTCCCTGCTTCAGCAAGTTGCCGATCATTGCGGTGGCGATGACCACCGCTCCGATGGCCACCGCGGTCTTGATCCATTCGAAGGTCCGGAATGTCGCCTTGGTCTTGTCCAGCCAACCCAGGTGGAGCCCCGCACAAAGCGCTACCAAAGCCAGCAGCAGCACACCGGCCAGGTTGGGCAGGATCGGTTTTATAAAATACACCGCCATACCTATCAGGATCCAGCCCATCAGCTCTCTGACCCAAAGCATCCACTCGCCCGAACGGGGGAGCCGGCTGAGGTTGCCGGAAAAGATGGCCAGGAAAAAGAGCGGCAATCCGAGGCCGAGACTCAGGGTAAAGAACACGATGAATCCCAGCCAGGGGCTGCCCATACTGGCCACCCAGGTCAGCAGGCCCAGCACAAAGGGTCCGATGCAGGGTGCCGCCACGACCCCCATGGTCAATCCCATGAACAGGGTGCCGAAATAGCCGGCATAGGACTTCGAGGCCGCCTGCATCAGGCCGCTGGGCACCCGCAGCTCCCAAAAGCCGAAAAGACTGGTGGCCAGAATTATCAGGATCGTAGCCACAAAGGCCAGCACCAGGGGGTTTTGCAGCAAGGCCCCCATCAGTGTGCCGGTCAGGGCGGCCACCACCCCCAGGATCGAGTTGGTGATGGACAGCCCGAGGATGTAGCAGAGTCCATGGCCGATCAATTGGCGCCGGTCGCTGCGGCCGCCGAAGTAGGAGATGGTGACAGGGATCAGGGGATAGACGCACGGTGTCAGATTCAGGGCCATGCCGCCGGCGAAGATGCCCACGAGGGTCCAGATCATGGCCCAGCCAAACAGGACGCCCGGCGCTTCGGGCTGGTGGTCCATGCCGGCCAGTCCTGCCGGTTCTGCTTTGACCGGCAGGCCTTCTTGCTGCCACTCAGGATAACCCAGGGGATCGCGATATATGTTTTGATAACCAAGCTGAACAGCTACCCGAGCTGCCGAGTCGCTGCGGACTCATGTCAGGCCGGCTCAGTAGAAAACAATGGTGCGCTCCTTGTCTGCGCCCAACAAGCTTTCCAGAGCGCCCTTCTTCTGCCATTCGGCCAGCCAGGTCGGTTCCATGGGGAAATTTACCGCCCCTGCAATGTGACCGGTGCGAAATTCCCACTCCTGGCGCGTGTCCACCAGCAGCAGACCGTCCTGTTTCGCTTTGTACCGCTGCCATAATGCCTCAGTCGAAATGAGCTGATAACCGCCTCTCTGCGCTTCGGCCCTCACATCCTCCCAGGTCGCATCCTTGGGCGTCACCGCCCCATTGTTCCACCACAAGGCGCCTACCGTAATGGCCACGGCCAACAAAGCCAGGAGCGTTAGTCTGCTATTCTTCACTAACTCTTACCCTTCCTTTTAGAAGTCATCTCAAAACAGCCTTTCAACTAAATCTCAGTGTTGGGCGCAAAATTCAAATCCTCGAAATACTCCAGTATTCCTCCGGTTTGGATTTCACCCCCGCCTTGACCTTTAGTCGAAATCCTATCTTGTGATAGACTTCTAACCTAAGTGTTCCCCATCACCCAAAGCGCAAGGCGCCATCAGTCCCCACAAAGGGGGCTGATTTGGTTTTAGGGTTTTTTTTACCCTTTAAGACGCGCCGAGCATCGCAGGAAAGGGCGAGGGAGCGAATTGCGTGTCTGAGTGTAGCGAGTTGTGCTGAGCGCGCCCTTTCCGAGAAGCGCAGGGCAGCCCGTAGGGCCGCGTCTTATGGGCGTTTTCTTTTGGTTACTTTTCTTGTACGCACAAGAAAAGTGACAAGAATATATAGATAAAAAAAACTGTTACACGATTTTTACCCTAAGCATAGAGTTGGCTATTCTCACCGGATCGGTTGAACAATTCGGGGGCCTCAACCAAAGTTAGAAGATTTAAATCAGAACTAAAAAGCTTATTACTTTTTTGGCGCCCAACGCAGATATTGTAATCAAAGACTTCTTTCAGATAGCCTCTAACCATTTTCGATTGGGAGGCCGAGTGCCCTCCAATCCTGAACGCTCTCTTCAAGCCGGATGGCATTGAACCCTTTTTCTCGCAGGACTTCGACAGCCTTGACCGACAGCACGCAATAGGGCCCCCGGCAGTAGGCCACGATCTCCTGGTCGGCGGGCAATTCAGCCAGGATCGCCTTGAGCTGGTCCAGCGGAACAGACAGTGCGCCGGGGATATGGGCGGCCTCGTACTCTTCAGATGGACGCACGTCCAGCACCGTGACATCGCCGGCGACCACCCGTTCCAGCAGGGCATCCCGGTTGACCGGCTCCATCCCCTGCCTGCCCTCCAGAAACCGGCGTTTGATCATGTCCACTTCAGCCAGCCGGTTTTCGGCCAGCAGGCGCATGGATCTGAAAAATTCGCAGACCATTTGATCGGCAAGCCGGTATTTCACATAAAGGCCCTCTTTTTCAGCCTCGATTAAGCGGGCCGTTTTGAGCGTTTGCAAGTGCTGGGATGTATTGGCGACCGTCAATCAGGTCTCCCTGGAAAGCATTTCAACGGTCTTTTCGCCCTGGCAAATAAGATCAAGCAATTCCAGACGCTTGGGGCTCGAGACAGCCTTGCCGATCCTGGCGAATTGCTCATAAATGGCATCTTTGAATTGTCGGCCCGGACTTTTCATGGTTCGCCCTCCATTATAGTATTCAATAAATTAATAGAATACTTGATATATTGAACGTATCCGTTTGTCAATAGCGCATCGATAGTGTTTTAAGGTAATTTGATAATAGGGCGGGGTGAATGATTATAGATGTAATTTCAGTAATTTGACATGGAATCAATCTGAAATGCGTGATGAATTGATGGGTCTCAGGGGTCGGGGGATTTGGCGGGTTTGTTAGCAGTGGCGGCATTGATGTCGATGATATTTTTATTGAGGTAGCTCTTGGTCTTGTATCTCGTGATGCACATCAACTTTTTGGTTATATCCCCGACCCGGTCGACCTGCTGTTTGATTTTTTTCAAACTCTTATGCTGGATTTTATCCTCCGGCATATCCATCAACAATAACTCTGAATATCCCGAAATAGCCATCAGGGGTTGGTTGAGTTCGTGACAGACGGCACCGGCCATCTCAAGGACACCCTGTAGTTTTTCCTTTTCCGCCAGGGTGGTCCGCAGTTTAATGACCCGGCGGCCCACATTGATACGCGCATGCAGCTCATCGTTATCAAACGGCTTGCCAATATAGTCGTCGGCACCCGCATCCAGGCCGGCGATGATATCTTTCTTGTCGTTCTTGGCGGTGAGGAGAATGACATACGCAGGTATGGCCGTTTTGATCTGCCGCAGCCGGCGGCAGACATCGATGCCGTCCATGCCCGGCATCATCCAGTCCAGGATAGCCAGTTTGGGCGCATCCTCACCTTTCAGCTCTTCCCATGCTGCAGACCCGTCAGCAGCGGCGGTAACCTCGTGCCCCCATTTTGTCAGGGTGCGTTCCAGGATAAAGCGCGAGGTGGAATTGTCTTCTGCAATCAATATTCTCATCGCGATGGTAATCCTGAACTTCAATCCGGCGGTCCAGCGCCAGGGTTTCCGTTTTCTTCCTGAGATTAAATTAATATTCCCCTAGTATTTAATGATATCGACACTGTTTAATAAAACTTAAGCTTTTAATCGGATTTGGATAATTCTGTTTTAGATAGGCGTAAAATACAAATAAAATCTGATGTTTACATTGCCTCGCAGGTGGGCCGCATTACGGTGAACTGGCTCTACTGAAAAATGCCTAGCAAGACAAGACCTTATACCGCTTCCCCCTTTCCGATTACCGGCGGCATCAGGTAAACCCGGCCTTCAAGTGGAAAAATCAGTTGGAAATACATGCAAAAACTTCATTTTGCCAAAACAATGCTTATGAATTGGGTATTGTTACCAAATATAAGACTATACCGCCTGCGCTATAATCGAGGAGAGGTTGTCGAACCATGGATAGAGAACCCGACACTGTGAAAGATTACCGAATCCATACCAGCCTGATCGAAGAATCAATCAAATCCAAAGAGACGAAAAAACGCTTGTTTCTAAGCGATGTTGTCCTGGAGGGCAAACGCAAGGAAAGGCCGGTAACCGATTCTGCGAACCAGTATGAGATCAAGTATCTTCTGGGGCCCAATTTAGCGGTTGTTGTAAAAAGGCTGCTGCCCATAGAAGATCTCGACCGGCTCTATTCCCAGGATATTCGCAAGATCTCCCAGGTTGAAAAATACAGCCAGCTCATTGGTGTGGGGGCTGGATTCGATATGCAGGATGGGCAAGTCGCCGATCAGCATTTTTAGACGAGCTTACGATTCTCTACGATGCCGACAAGCTGGACATGATCGCCAAGTTTCAGTTTTTCTATGACAATTCCGCGCAGCTGTCATACTCGCGCAATTTTAATCTGACCATGGTTGAATGCAGGACCGATAACTGCCGGGACCGGATTGGAGATTACAATCCGGTCTATATCTACAATTTGCTATTTGATCTGCTCCAAAAAGAAAAGAAGGAAAAAAACTACTACCGCTGGCGCAAGGGTTTGGGCTTTGGCTTCAACAAGCAGACGATCTGACAATAAAGTCCTTTCTTGCTTGGTTTTTGCGCGCAAGCGCACCCAACTTCTGGTTTTGACCTTCTCTGCGTCTCTGCGCCTCCGCGCGATGCATGTTTTCGTTAGTGTGTTTGGTGGTAACGTCTCTTTTTGGGGACACCCCAAGAACCTGGTCCCCAAGATCAGGTAAGTATAATCTACTGACCGTAAAAGCATATTCTCGCGCAGAGACGCAAAGACGCAGAGAAGGGCAAGAGTAGATTTTACTGCGCTATCGCGCAAAAACCATTTCAAGGTTTAGGTTAAAGGCCCTTCTGGTATTAATCCCGCATAGCGGGAAAAAAATCATGTTTTCTCAGCGTCTCTGCGCCTCTGCGCGATGCATGGTTTTGTTGGTGTGTTTTAGTATGTGGCCCATTTATAGAGGCCATTATCTCTTACGATGGTATTTCGAGGATTTGATATTCGCGCCCAACGCAGAGGTTGGGCCAAAAGATATTTTTAAGGTAGCCTCTCAGCGCCATTTAAAGCGGCCATTTTCCTTTACAATATGAAGGTTGCCTGGCAAATGGAGTTCGCCCAGGGCGCTGTCCGCGATATAGCCTTGCACCCGGTAAGCAGCGCTATTGCGCTGCAGACCGGTTATATGCAGGCGCCTATCGGAATGCCCCTGCAAAAAAGGCTGGATACGCATGGCAAATAGATTTTTGCCGCTGCCGTCCAATTGGAAATCCTCTGCAAAACAATTTTTTCCGAAAAACGAAGATTCCCCCATCAAGGGGCCGGAACAGTCCTCTATGAACTGGTGCTGTTCATCGCTCAGCTCCGCATCGAAATAGGCATCCCTGTCCAGCAACTCAGCCTTTTCCGGCAATCCGAGCCAGCGCCAGCGGCCGTTGAGTTTGATTAAATTTTCGAGCGGGTAGACCCCCTGCGGGCCGGCGTACGTCCGGTGGGCAATTTTCAATTTGCCGCGCAGGTAGGCCCTGTTTTTTTCGATCCGCAGTTTGGTGATGTGAATATATTCCAGGGGGGGCGGACTACCGGTAAACATCAGGCGGGAAGGGGAGGCGAACATGTCCCGGTGGTGGTTATACGCCCGTGCATAGTTTTCTATAATGCGATGGGTATCTTTACTGATGATGTCCAGCGCAAATTGGTCGAAGAAATTCAGGATGTCCCTGGGGACGGCAACGGAGAGGACGTAATTGGGCTCAAATATATAGGCGTTGTCCGCCGACACCGTCTCTAATTCCGGTTTTGGCCCGGCCGGCGGTGCCTTTGCGTCCGACGGCTCCAGAACAGCCCCGGCAATCAGCTTCAGCAGGCGGTTGCGGCCGGTATCCTGCGGCAGGGGAAAGCGGCTTGTCGATGTCACCACCAAAACCACATCCGCAGCCGGCAGCAGGACGAGATACTGCCCGCCATCGCCGCGCACGACCAGACATTCACGCTCCTCGATGGTCGTCCTGACCCAGCTGCCCGCCGGGATAGCATCGAGTTCAGCCTGCGGGGCCATAGCAAATAAACGCCGAATCCATTTGCCGGAGACAATCTGCTTTCCCTCCCAGGCTCCTTCTTCGGCCAGCAGATAGCCGATCTTGGCCAGGTCCAGGGCTTTGAGCTGGAAGCCGATCAGCGCATCGTGGGGCCGGCTGCCTTCATTGGGGGCGTAAGTCGTAATCCCCAGCGGTTGAAACAGATACTGCTGCGCGAAGTTGACGACGGTCTTTCCAGACACTTTTTCGATCACCTGGCCCAATAAAAACGCGGCGGCAAAGTTTATGGAAGACTGCCCCTGATCCGCATGCCGGGAAAAGACGCGCAGGCCGGCCGCGACCCGGTCTCGGGCGTAAAACAGTTCCCAATAGCCCGGGTTGTCGGAACCCCAAAGCAAGGGGGCCTGAGCCCGTAAGAGGTGGTCCAGGGTCAATGGGGCAGCCTCATCCGGCTGGATTAGTTTCAGATGATCAGGGAAGAAGGCGGACAGGGGCTGTTCCGGTCCCTGGATCAGGTTTTGATCGATGGCAATCCCGATCAGCACCTGGATGAGCGGGAGATTCAGCGAATGCAGGTAGTCCGTCTCCTGGGGGCCTCCCTGCCAGTAGTATTTTTCCACGACCGTCTTGCCGTTGCGCAGCATCAGCAGGCTGCGCGCCGTGGGCAGCCGCGTGTCCACGTAATCGAGCGCCTTGTCCAGACGCTCAGGATCGATGTGCTGGGTTTCCGGCTGGGCCGGATTCCATTGCTTCTGATCAAGAAAAAATGTCTTCTGGGCAAAAAACACGATGCAGGCCCATACCACCAGCCCGATGACCACAAGGCTGCCCAGGTAAACGGCTCCCATCTTGAGGATGCTTTTTATGGGTATCATGCGTTCTGCACCTTCTATATGTGGTCCTAAACAGCTTGGTCTTCAGCGCCACGTCACAGATAATTGGCTATGACGGGGTAAGAGTACCCAGGCGTTTAGGCTGAAGACTGAAGACTGAAGTTAACAGCACGGAAAGAACCACAAACCTCTGATTCGATAAATTTAGGGTAGTCTTAGATGCCCATGCAATCAGATCGGTCTAATCGGTTTTAAGGTCGTTCTTCAGCCTTCAGTCTTCAGTCTATTCACCTGAATCCGGCCACCCTTTGGGAGGAATCAAGTGCTTGATCCTCCGGGCCAGGATTCTTTACCTTCGTTTCCTCCCCGGGCTGTGTCTTCTCAACCCCGTAGTAGATCCGCAGCAGGGCCGGTGCGAGCAGGACATCGGCCAGGAACGCCACGAGCAGCGCAATCCCCATCACCAGCCCAAAATCGGCGACCACCTTCAGGTTGCTGAACAGCCGCATCCAGAAACTGGCCACCAGGACCATGGTGGTTGCCAGCAGGGCCCGGCCGGCCGATCCAAGTGTCTCGCGCACCGCAAAGCTGATATCGCCGGACTGCAGGTAGTACCGGCGGAAGTTGTGGAAAAAGTGGATGGTGTCGTCCACGGCCAGGCCAATGGCGATACTGCCGCCGATCAGGTTGTAGGTGTTCAGTGGGATCTTTAAAAATCCCATGACGCCCAGACCGATGACAATGGGAAACAGGTTGGGGATCATGGCCAGCAGCCCCAGGCGCACGTCGCCGATGGCCACGACCATCAGTATCGTAATCAGCACAAATCCCGTACCGTATCCGATGGCCAGGCTGGTCATCATAGCATCGAGGATGCCGGAATTGATGGCGGCCGCACCGGTGACCGCCACCTTGGCACCGGGGTCGAACAGTGCGGCGGCAAACTTTTTTACCCGGTTCACGAAATCCACATCATTGGCCGCATCCCGCCAGTACATCATGGCGGTCAGGCGGCCCATGCTTAGATCTTCATCCGTATACTTCAGCAGCGTTTCAGGAATCAGGCGATTGAGGTGGTCGAACTGCGCTGCCAGGGCCTGCTGGTCCGCGGGCAGCTTGCATGCATCGTCTATGTGGCGCTCGGGGTTACACGCAGCCTCCTTGATGAGATCGGCCGTCGAACGGGTGCGTCCCACGAACGGCCGGACATAGTCATCGGTCTTGGAGCGCATGTAGACATCCAACCGATCGAAAGCCTCCAGCAGGTCGTGGTCGATGATTCCCTTTTCCCGTTGTGTATCGATCATCACTTCCAGGGCCCGAAAGCCGCCGGTTTCTCTTTCAATAAACCGGACCTGCCGCATGAAACGGGAAGCCCGCTCAAAATAGTGCAGTTCGTTGTGTGAAAAATGCAGCCGGGGAAGGTTGATGCCGGCCAGGATGGTAACTGCCAGGAACACGTAAAAAACAGGGCGGGGCCGGGATATCCCGAGGCGGCCCAGAGCCTGCAGGGAGCGGTTGAAAATGGAAGCCTTATAGTTTGCTTCCCCCTGTTTCACGCCCTCAACAACCTGGAGGATGGAGAGGATTGCCGGCAGGGAGAAGAGGGTAAAGACCAGGATGGCGAGAATGCCGATGATGGTGAAGTTCACCAGGTCTGCTATGGGCGCGATGTCGGAGAATGAAAAGGACATCAAACCGGCCACAGTGGTGAGGCTGGTCATGGTAATCGGAAAGCCCGAGTGCTGCATGGTGGCGATAATACCGCGGAACTTGCCTACCCGGTTCTGGAACTTGTAGAAAACCACCAGAAAATGAATGGGTGCGGTCAAGCCGATGGACAGTATGATGGAGGGCAGCATGGACGAGGTGTTGCTGAAGCGCACAGAAAACAGCGCCATCATACCCAGCGCCACCAGCAGGCCCAGGATGGTCGTGATCTGCGGAAAGAAGGCACCCGAGCCCCGGCCGAACACAATCGGCATGAGCAGCAGCGGAACGAAAAGGATCGTCAGGCACATCTTGATCATGTTGGCGCGGATCATCGGCTCGACATGATACTGGTAGACCGGCGTGCCGCTGAAAGCGATCCGGAATTCCCGGGCCTGGTACTGCTTGATAACCGCTTCGACGATAGCGATGACAGCTATATTCTCGATTTGAGATATGGAATGCTGCTCCCCGGAATGCGGCGGCTGTTTCGCCCCGGGCACGCCCCGCGCGTAGTCCTTCAATCGCTGGCCGTCAGGCGACAGCGCCGAGACAGCCTGGGTCTTGATGAACACCATGGCATGTTTGCCATCCGGGGTGAAATACTGGTTTTTAAACCCGGGATAGGCCAGGGCGCGTTTTCTGAACTGCCGGGATTCTTCGTCTGTGCGCGGGAGGGTGTCGAGAAAGCTGCCGGCCCGTGCATCGCTGCCAGTGGAAGCGATGTAAGGCGCATTGGCCAGCGAGTGGACCTCTTTGAGCAGGGGGACCGAGTTTTCCAGATCCGCATGGAACCACTTGAGCTTCGAGAGGAATTCAGGACTGAAGATGTTACCGGACGAAACCAGCAGCACGATATTCTCGTCACGTCCAAACTGACCGCGAAACCACTGGTAATCGGTAAGCAGCTTATCATCCTGCGAGAACAGGGTTTCCACGGAAGTGGCGATGCTGAGTTTGGGAAGCTGGGTAATGGCTGCTCCGGCCACCACCACCGTCAGCAGCAGAATAATCAAACGGCAGCGGATTACCCAGATGCCTAAATACTTAAACCCATTTTCTATCTTGTGCTTATAGTCATACATCCGATATTATTATGCTATCGCAGTTAAAGTTGTTCAACTAAGCGGTTGAAGACTGAAGGCTGAAGACTGAAGGTAAAGGCACTAAAAGAACCAAAAACCCCAAGGGTCTTCGGATTCACTGCCGTCGTTGTTTCCAATATCAGCATTTGAGTCAGGTAAGGTTTTACTACGGCCTTCAGTCTTCAGTCTGTTCCCCTGAATCCAGACAGGATTCCACACGAAAATAACACCCATTTGGTAACATTGTCAATACTATTGAGGATAAGTATGCCCTAAAGGGTGTTTGGGGAAAAGGGTTGGCCAAACACTTTAGGCCACCTTTTTATTTCTGGTCCTTTCTAAAAGCTAATAGCTAACAGCTAACCGCTAACGATAATAATCCACCTCATTGACATTCAACTACTGATATTTTAGAAAAATATCACTCACCAACTAAACAGAGGATTATTTTTATATGTCACCGCTTACAACGCTAATCGTCAATTGGATAGTTCTAACCATTGGTCTGGGGATCTGGTGTGGAGGGTGGACCCTTTACGGCAGATGGGCGAAAAAGAAAGAAAAGATGGGTGCGCTCAATTTCGCCTGGATCATGGGAGGCATGCCGGCCCTGCTTGCGGTTTACAGGTACATTTATTACATCATGGTGTTTACCGAGAGCGCCAAGAAAACGATTCACTAAAAAAATCCTCGCGTAGAGGGGCAGAGAAGATCACGAACTGGCCGGCGTTGTCAGTTAAATCCAAAAAACCCCTTCTCCTTTGATTTTCGTGCGATAGCTCAAACAAATGTCGTTCTTAGCTCTTCTATGCGCCTTAGCACCTCTACGCGATGCAAGGTTTGGTAGTAGGGTTTTATAGTAATGTCCTCTTGAGGGGACTTGGTATTCTTTGCCAAGCTATGTCTTTAACTCTCCCCAAGTTCGGCCCACCAGAAAGTAGAAAAATCGGGGGACGTCTCAAGTGAGTATTCGAATGGGTCTGGCTTTTAAGGCTACCCATGCTTCGGAGAATCGGGAAGCCGCTGAAGAAAAAGCCAGGCCTGTCATTGAAAAACAATAGCAAAAACTAACCAAGGTGGCGGATAAGGTCGCAGGCAGCATTCATGAGACCCTAACGTGTTATGATTTTCCAAGTGAACACTGGTTTAGGTCTCGGCCCAACCTTCCCTGGAGTGTATCATGCTTAAGATAAGGGACCGAACGCGGGTTGTCGGTGCTCTCCCGAATGGTAACTCAGTTCTGATGCAGGGTTCAGCACGCCTGAGCCGTATTTCAGAGACTTGCTGGGGAACCAAGCGATATCTGAAAAATATTTATTAATACAATTGAAAAAAGTGGAAGAAATTGCAGTATTGCCTATGGGCTAACGAAGCAAAAGTATGAAAGATTATTGACGCTACCCCTCTTTATCGGGGCAGACCTCTCCTCCCTTTTCGTAAAATGGTAGTAATCAATGCCTATTTTATAAGTAGCTGAAAAAAATTGCTCATCACTTGAGTTATAATGAAATAATTTGCTTGATTTTTCAGATGAATCAATATATAGAGCTTTATCTTTTTAAAAGGCAACGTGAATCAATTCAAAAATTTACAATTCGAGTCTCATTTTAAATCGGGCGTTTCAGGGATGGTTTCGTTACGGTTGTCTGAGTTTGGATTAAATTTTAACATATCGTTTATAAGTCATAACGGCTTTATAGTTGTCCTGTTCAAATAAGTTACTTTCAATAATCCCTCCCGGTTTTCTGAGAAACTGTTCTCGAATCCATTGTAGTACCTAAAAAAGATAGTATTGTCTTTTCTGTATAATGAAAAGACTACTTAATAATTTGAAATAATTTTCTTGTAAATTGAAATGCAAAGTTGATTTTCAGCAGTACAAACCTTGTAACTATAAAATAGTTCATAATTTATAATTGAAAACCACGAAATTGCTATTTAAGTGATCGAAGAGTTAACTTAAATTTAACGCCAATATGAAGAATTGAGTGTACTTAAAATCGATTAATTAGATGAACAGACCTGTGGTTTCTTGTTTAAAATCATGAACGTGTAGCTACTGTTGCATCGCCAATAGTTGACATTCTCACGATATTAAATAGGGATGCTCTTACTGTGCAGATATGTAAATAGGTCTTCGAATAGTAATACTTATCAATCGGAATAGTGCCAAAATGCTTAAGAGCACTGATAAGGGCGGGCGCCTCTGGCTATTAAAAATGTAGCAGATTGGCTACTTAAAGACTTTTTGTGTGTACAGTTTTATATGAATTTTGGTGACTATAACTTATGAAACAAGAGGAAAGAACAATAACCAAGATCAATAAAGCAGTTCGATTTCTGTCTCATTTAATAGATAAACTTGAGCTAGATCAACATGGTGGTGCATTGGATCAAGAGCTTTCGGAGATTGCAGAGGAGCACAATGCTGCTCTGCGAAATACCAGCTTACTTGAAATATGTTTTAAAATTATTGAGTTAAGTGAGATACTACACCAAATGAAAAAGATCAATTAAGAGAAAAGTGTTTTAGCCTTTTAGAAGCAAGAACCAATAGAGTAAAGATAATATCAGTATTGATGGTAATAGTTATTACCAGTGCGTTAAAATACGCTTACATACCATTGAAAAGTTTTAATTATTTCTTTAATTGGTATGATTCTTTTGTATATGTAGTATTATCAGTATTTATTCTTAGGAGTTTTATAGTCTTATCGAAGGATGATATTAAGAAGTATCTTATAGAAAAATATCCTTTTTCAGACGGGTTTAACATTGCCATTGAGTATATTATTAAACGTACTGGAGTAATAAATCTTTTTTTATTAATATTACCACTAATAGTAAATGCGATAATTCTTCATACGTTAATTAAATTTGACTATATAGCTTTTGAGTTTAAGGGCAATCCAAATTTTCAATATTGCCAACCAATAACGGTGAATTTTAGCACAACTAGTGATATGCAAAGTTTCAGAGCTGATAAGAAGTATAGTATCAAGGCGCCCCATAGAACTAATAAAAATAAAATCAAAGTTAGATTTTTCAAAACACCAAGTATTGATAATTTTCAAATAGAACCAAAATTCAAAAATTCGGAGTACGAGTTCAAATTAGGCTATATTAGGGAAGAATTAAATACCGATATGACTTTTTGGATTCAAGAGGTAACAGTTAAATGAAAAGAATCTCAATTTTTGGCTTATTCTTTATAGTATTGATTATACCAAAACTTGCTTTCGGGCAGAACTTACTAAATCTATTAGAAAACGCATATAATGATTCATCGGTGCAAAAGGTAAATGACGAATTTTATGGTACGTTAAAACGTGAATTTCACAAAAAGTTAAACAGCGGATTTCAGTTTAACTGGTCAGATAATAGAGTTTGTGAAAAACAAGAAAATACTAAAGCCCAATATGGTTTCGCTGCGGAAATACTTGAGAAAGAAAAAGTATACAAGATTGACTTGATACTATGTGATTTCAAAAATACGAAATCCATTAGAAGAAATATAGAAGTTGAAAAGTATTATATTAAAAAACCTAACTCGATCAATTATAAGTTCTTTATAGCACTTCTTCTAAATGATTGTCCGATCAACGATGACAATAGGTCTAGTCGATTTTATCCTTTTGGTGGATGTGATATATCGACATATAGTTTAAAAGGTGGGGCACTTTCAGAATACGGTATTTCTAAAAGGGGCAACTATTATTACGAAATCATAGGTGTTCATTTACCAACTTGTTTTGGAAGTAATAATTCAATTAAAGCTCTTCCGTATGATGTCCAAAGTATTAAAGAGTATCTACTCTATAATGTCATCGAAAAGGCTATGTATTTAAAAGAGCCAATAAAAAATTATCTACGCCAAAACGTAGATAAATACACATATGCTTTTAATACACTAGGGAATAATAGGGATTTTTATATTTCCTACAAGTATCAAAACGACATTAATGATAATTATATAAAGATAATTGCAGAGTTTTACTACTCGGTAAATTCAACTAAAATGATATCACTGAATAAGGATAGTGTGATAAAATATGAAACGCTAGCCGCTCTTAATGTCTATAAAACACTTATGAAAAAAAAGATAGACCGATATTTTTATGAATTTGAACCACTGTTTTCTGGTGCAAATGATAAGGTCCCATTTCTAATTGATACTGCTGCTATTATAAAACAATCTGCTAAAGAGGTAAACCTACAAGCACTTAAGGAGATAAGAAGTTTTAAGAATTATAGAAACTTTGAAAGATTATTCAAGGATAAGGTGTTTGTTAAAAAAAATGAAATTTATGGGTACGCTTCCGGAAGTTGGAAATTGAATTCAATACAACTTTATATATTAGATAAGGTAATCGATAAAATAGAGAGGCTCTATAAAAACCAATATTTAAATTCTGAATTTAATATATTATTAACTGGTTATGCAGATAATGATTCAATTAAATATAGGATTATTAATGAGCATTATCATAAAAATATTTTATATAACTCTCAATGTGGGAAAGAAAGTAAATTTGTCGATTTCAGAGATAATGCACATAATGAATTGGAAAGACTACCTAAATACTTAAAAACAAATTGTCAATTATCTTATCTAAGGGCATATGATTTCGCTCAAAAAATGAACAAAAGAATCCCAAATGTAAAAATCAAATACAAAGGCATAGGAGAAATTGACACTGGAGATAAATATTTTAATAGAAAAGTAACTATCAAAATATCTAATCGAATAGGTGTAAGATGAAATACAGTAGCCTGGTTAAGCTAAACAAAATATTCAGCCATGCGCCATTTGTTGAAAAACGGATTGATAGATTTTCAAATTGCAAAGGATTTAATTGTAGACTTTCAACAAAAGATTTTAGCCACTGACATGACTCACACAGAAAAGGCAGAATTATGTGGGAAATTCTTAGTTAAATACAATGACCAAAAAAAATTTAAAGGTGACTTGTATGAGTTTAACAATGCGGACGTAGAGGACGATATTTATATTGAAGATATGAAAAGGGATGATGGTAAGGGGACTACGAGCGGGTTGAATTTTAACAAATGTAATGCACATATTTTAGAGTTAAAAGAGGCTAAAAAAGCTTTAGAAGAAAAACGTGAAGAATTGTGTGATGATAAATATCGAGATAACCAAAAACTTTTACGTATTTTTAAAAATATTGTTAGGTATTGCGAAAACTTGATCGATATTTGGAACGAGTTGAAGTCAAAACAGGTAATAGATCAACTTTTAGTGAGGCCCTATGATTCAACAAATGATAAGATAATTGAAAAGTTGAATAAGTTAAACAGCGATGGAATTGATCTTAACAAAGAAATAGAAAGTTTAACGAATCTAAAAGAGTCATTACATAACGAGATTGTAGAACCTAAAACATCTTCTATGAGAAAAGAATTAGTTCGTCCAATTAAAGAAAAAGAAAAAAAGGAATATGAAGAAAGGAAATGCCATCGTATAATAAACTTTTACGCATTGTATTTAAATAAATTTATCTGGTCTTATGATTACGAACAGACACAAAGATTTATAAGGAAAACTGTAGAAAAACTTAAATCCTTAGTTGCTGATGAAGAAAAAGCACAAGTTGCAGATATCTCGTCAAAATACTGTGACTATAGCATGAAGTATAAAAAAGCAAAATTTAGTACAAGATATACACCCATACTACTAATCTTCTCCTTTTACCTATTCCTTTTATTGATTGATGGATTTTACTGGGGACAACTCGTTCTTTCTCCTATTATAAGAAATTTCGATGTTTTTGGAGGTTTTGGACTTAACATTCTGCATTTTTTGGTGTCTTCAAGCAGCAATATCCGTGATGCTATCGTAGTCGATGTCTTTCATATTGTTTCGTTCGCTTTAGTAGTAATTTTATATAGGGTTCCAGCTACAGTGAGTTTTTATTCACGACTTTTTGACTTTATTGAAAGAGAGAATGAAAAAAAAGAAAAGTTAAATGGTGAAGAGGTATTTGGTCCAATCAGCCAACAAGATATACTAATTTCAAAATGGAGAGTTATACCTACTTTCATAATAGAGACAATGTTCAAGAAAAAAAAGTACAGAAATATGATTTCATATGCGGTTATATTTTTTTGGTATTCAACACTGTCTCTTATTCCTTTAATTGCGTTTCAACATATTGAAATTGGTTCTATAAAACTATCTGCCCTGGAGTTTTATGGGTTAAACATGTCGTTTTGGTTTCTAATAAATTTTCTATACTTGATAATTGGAGAATACGTGTTTATCGTCGGGAACTTTCTATTTAGAGGCGAATTATATAAACAAATTGAAAAATCTGTGCTCGTTATACCTCATGAAAAGCTACTTATTGAAAATCAAATACTTAGAATTAAACAAGGTTATAGAGGTGAAAGAATTCAACTGGATATTTATGATTTTTCAACAAAAATAGAAGAAATTAAACGAACAATAAGTTTCAAAGAAGCTGAAATCCGAAAAGAAAATTCGAAAGTTTTAATAATAGATGGGGAACTGGAAAAAATTAAAAAGAGAATATGGCTCTTCGAACAAAATAAGGTCAAATTAGAGAGCAAAATAAATCCTATGATAAAAACTCGAAAAGCTTTAAAGAGCTCTTTTAGGAAAAAGAACTTAGACATTGATGATTATTTGCAAAAAGACCTACCTCCTATTTTAGACGAGATTTTGAACTATGCAGAGCATCCTATTATGGCGTGAAAAGACCTCTAAATTTCACTTATTGTATTAATTCAATGCAAATCAATGTTGCATGAAAAAACTTGTCTATAGATAGGATATGGCATATTTTATAGAATCCAACTTATAGGCCAATTCGTTCTAATAATTTAATAGAGACATCATTAAACTTAAAAATTTTGTGAGGGTAAATATCATTTATAATATATGATTTCAGTAATTTAAAAACCTATGGTTGTTATTAGGTAATTAGCACGGATATCTATTATATCCAGCTTTTTAGGATCTGCTTCCCAATTGGATCGTTAAATAAACTACTAAGGCATAAATAATGAGCAATTAAAAGTTTAGGGCGAGAAAACAGTCAGCTAAAAACAAAAGGCTTTATAAAATGCTGATTTATAAAATAGAAAAAAACGGATTTACACTTTAAGATAAAACGTGGTTATGGAACAAACAGCACAACAGACGCTTAAAGCCCACTGGATGTCACTATAGTTTTAATTAGTCTGGGCCTTTTTGTGAAGGTGGTTAGAGTACTTATTTTAATTTGACAATATAGAATAGCCTATATGGCCAAAATGATTAACGCACCGACGACTTTACCTGCTATTCCGCAATAAGCTAAAAAGTGATTTTCAAATCAAAAGAGTCTATAAATGGCTCTTAGAAAGCTTAAAGCAAATGCTACTGGATAAGAGTTAAAGGGCTGTAGAAATATTTTCTGGTTTATAAATTGAGGTAATTGGTCGATATTTACGATTAGCGAAAATGAATATATCCTTAGTATGACTTTCCTTTCTTGTATAAACGCACTACCTTGATTCTATTATTTGTAAGATCACGTTAAAAGGATGAACCGTACTCAAGAAATAGTGATAGTAAGGTATAGTTGGTGGTAATGAGTAATATAGTGCAACAGACCTTGTGCCCTTAGATTATTAGATAGCAACTTATATTACCTTTAACTAAGAAAAAGGTTTAAAAATGATTCGCTTAAAAATTTTTAGTGTCACATTCTACGTAATTCTCCTGGCAGTTACACTGTTCATAGTTTCATGTGCTAAAAATTTGGTAAAAGAATCAAACACCCTCATTATAATTGATCCATACAGCGTATCTGAATATATCAAGAAAGAAGAGAATCTCAAAAAGTTGCGTGAACTACTAGCCAATGAAATTAATCTAAAATTCATGGAGAATAGAAAAAGTAATGAAAAAATATTGGTTGTCTTTGGAGAGAGTGAAAAGAATAGAATTACAATAGGGCTAAATAATTATCTTAGAAGGTTAAATTTTTACAAATATGATAAGGAATTAAAAAATTACATTGAAGAAAAATTCAGCCTAATTATTAATACTATAAAGCAAGAATCTTATAAGGACCAATCAAACTATTTTGGCGTTTTCGGTGAGTACTATTTTGCTACACAGCAAAAAATTGAGTATTCTAAAATTATATTAGTTGGAAATCTTATAGAAAAGGAATTTCATAATTTATCGATTTTGAGATATGATATAGATAACATGGAAGATACTCAGAAAGTCTACAAAGAAATAGAAAAAAGATTAAGCGCCCTTAAGGAAAAATTCGAAAATAAATACTCAGCTTATAATCCAAAAAATAAGATAGAAATTATACTTTACCCAATCAGGTCAAAGGTTGAAGAACAAGTATATGTCGAAAAAATCTATTACCTTCACTATTTAAAGCATCTAGAAAGTATATTAGTAGTATATGATAAAAGCAGAGTGATCGAATACTACGAGGATATCATTTAAAATAGTTACGATTCATAAAATTCTTTTTAAATCGACCAAAAGTGTAATTCTCTCAAGCCAAATCCACCATTAGGTAGAAACTTCGGGTAATTCTCGAAAAAATATCAACGTTGTCTTGCTGGATAACGACTAGTGTGGTCGCTCCTATCAGTAATGTTCAATTCACTCATTGATGATCTCACGGACGTCAATCAGCCGAAAAAAATAAAGATCCAGAACCTCCTAAACTTAGGTATAGTTGAATCGTTTGATATATGAATTTTGCATTGGCTTGCCTATTTGTATGAAATACAACTCATCTCTGGCTGCCTTTACCCATTTTGCCAGGCTATCGAGATTAGTTCAAGGCCAATCTCGAACCGAAACTTTAACGGGTAACCACGCCTTACTGCTTCCGATTTAGCAAACATATAACTCGCTCTGCTGTCTAGTTGGGGGCAACCTCAATAGCAAGACACTTGCGGTTGTAATCATCAACTTTATTTCACTTCCTAATATGTTGGTTGCTGTACAGTACATCGTTCATAAAATCGGCCGACCAGCAATTGTTTGAATAGTAGTAGGCCGCCAAGAATTGCGGGTATCGAGAAGGCAGTCATTTTTTTCCTTTAAGATGCGGATTCATTTATAGACTGCAAAACAAGCGATAAACTCGTTTGTGCTTCCAATCGTGTTCATCACGACGCATGACTTGGAACAGTTTGCCAAATCCATATCGCGATTAGCGCTCAGCCAAGGCTAAAAACTTTTCAACGATAGGACCGGCATCTCGTGGCCTATCCCGGTAACGGTAAACAAACCGGATCGTGCCAGCGGTACTGTGTGCTCTGCGAATACTCAGCGACCACAAGGGGCGAGCAACGCCAACTATCTAGTATAGCATTCAAAGTGATACAAATAATTTCACAAATTAGCATTAAATACCAATTTAGGTATCAAAAACAACTAATAAAGATTGCCCTAACAATCAGATCACGAAGCGTTATTCAGAAGTACCAAAAGCATAAAACTAATATAATAAAGGGCACTTACAATGCGAGAGCCCTTTATTATGTCAGATTTTGATTGAATCGGGACTTGCCCGCCGGATTTGTGGCTGGCTCAGACTTAGCTTTCTTGCTGCTTAACCATTTCCAGCTTTGGCCTGATTTCAGGTAATTTAAATCTCAGAATAGGTAATTTGAGTTTTAACAGGTATCTGCTGTCGAAATTGACATAGTGGCCGTTATCGGGCATAATTCATTTATATGGGTTGTCGGGATTCAAGCTGAGGGATGATCGAGGGCACCTATATAAAATAAGGTGCCTCCCGCCGTTGAATACATCTAAATTTCTTTTATTCTCTGCCCCGAAAGGGGAATAACAACTCATTGTTTGCTATGTAATATGTTCATACGTGACGAATTGGATAATTCGTCAGCAACCAGAGCCGGGGGCAATTGCCATTGTTTGCCTGAGATATGGCATAAAGGGTTGCACTCGGCTACTGATCACTTTAGGAGAGAGCGATGGTTGAGTCGAATCTGGGGTTGATCGAGCAAAGAAGTCTGGGGCGAAGAGTAGATGACAGGATCATACTCGATACGATTCACCAGCAGCAGCAGCTTTTTCAAGTGGGTCAGATCATTACTTCGGAAATGGAAATCGAAATTCTGTTCCAGGTAATTATGGATGAAACCAACAAGATCATGGGAACCGAGAGAAGCACGGTTTTCCTGCATGATTCCGAAACAGATGAGCTCTGGTCGCCACCGGCATGAAAAAGAATGAGATCCGCATCCAGGCGAATTACGGTGTGGCCGGTTGGGCCTTCCAAAATTGCTATTCGCTGATGATTAACGATGCCTACAAGGACCCTCGATTCTACAAGGAAGTCGATAAAAAATCTGGATTTCGGACAAAAAACATCCTTTGCATTCCACTGAAAAACCGGAATAACCAATGCATCGGCGCACTTCAGGCCATAAATAAACAATCGAGCGATTTCACCAGTGGCGATCAGCAGCTTTTGACGTCCATTTCACACTATGTGGCCATCGCCCTTGAGAACGCCAAGCTCTATGAGGATGTTAAAAATTATTCTGAAGAACTGAAGGCCAAGCTCAATCACATCGAGACACTGGAGAGGGTCAAAAGCCAGTTAACCAAATTCGTCCCTACTTCGGTCCGAAAACTTGTAGAGGAGGATCCGGGCAAAAGGGTCTTTGAAAAGGTTCCCATGGATGTGAGCGTCCTATTTTTAGATATTGAAGGGTTCTCTAAAATTACCGAAAGCTATGATCAGAAGTTGGTCAACGACATGGTGGAATCCCACTTTTCCAGCTATCTGGAATGTATCTACCGGCACGAGGGCGAAGTTAACGAGACGTCGGGCGACGGATTGATGGTTATTTTCAAAGAGGCGCCGAAAGAAATGTTAGCCCAAAAAGCCGTTGCGGCCGGGCTGGAAATCATCTCCGAGAACAAGCGGTTGAACAACGAATACGTTTCTCCCTGGGGCCCTGTAGATCTTCACATGGGAATCAATACCGGGGAAGCATGGGTCGGGTCTACAAAAATGAAAACCTTGACCGGCGAGCGCTGGACCTACACGGCATCCGGGCTGGTCACCGTACTTGCGGCCCGGATCGGGGCCAAGTCATCAGGTACACGACTTTTCGTTGGGCCGGAAACCTACAGATGTATCAAGGACTCTTGCGAATCCGAGTTCATGGGGGAGCAGGACTTGAAAAACGTAAAAAAACCGGTCTCAATCTACTGGATCAAGGATGCCACCACGGTGGATTGAGGGCCTGGGTCGGACCACGCCAACTATCTGATAAGATAAGTAAAAGTACTAAAATCTCCTTTCAAAACAGACTTTTTATATAGCTTTAACTTAGACGACCAAATCCTGACCAACAAAAAAAGGGACTGCAATAATCGCAAACCCCTTTTTTCGCAATGTATTTATGGTGCCAAAGGCCGGATTTGAGATGCCACATAAAATCAATATGTTATGCACTTTGAGATGCAAAATATTAGGGTCTTAATGCATCTCAAGTGCATCTCAGGGCATCTTACTGGTGCCTTATTGATAGAATATCGGTTCATCTTGCCAAGGCCTAAGATCACTGGCACCGGACGTAACAGTGACAAATTGAAGCCATCAGCGCCTTACTGGATTTAACATATAGGGGGACATGTTATGTTTAAAAAGTATTCAAGTCTTATAAAGAGTTTTGAAGGTAAGTCAGGCGAATTATTTAACGATAAAGATTATGGCTACGTCTTATTTCGGGCAAGAAAGGAAGGCGGCCCAGACAAAATTATAGATGCTGGTGATGACTTCGTCATTTGCTTGAAGCTTGGTGCAAGGCATATATTTCCTTTGACAATTTTTTCACTTGAAGACCATCTGTAACCAAAGAGGGGGCAGGGTCGGGCCACACCAACCATCTGATAAGATAAGTAAAAGTACAAGAATCTCCTTTCAAAACAGCCTTAATCACACTATTTTGGAATCAAAATCATCTATTTAGAATAGTAATGGGGCTTGCAGTAGATGTCATTATTGCGCCACTATAGCCCGTATTTTTTTAGATCTATATCATATTCATGGTTTACATTAGAAAAGGTAATGGAAACAATCTTAGTATTCTTTTCATCGTATGCCCATTTAGAACTTTTCGTGACGATATGAACTTCTTGAAAACCATATACCAACTTATTTGGAAGTTCATAAAGAACAACCCCATGAGAATCTTTCTTAAAGGCCTTGATAAGAACAATCACATCAGGACTGTTAGTAAAGTTTTGTCTTTGCCGTGGGTTACTACAGTTGATGCACTTATACCCTTCACTCAAGAGGCTTTCTGGTGTCGGCATGGGGCTACCAGTGTTAGCATATTTCCAAGCTGGTTCATCAGCTAAAGCCTCACACCATAAAACAACAACCAGTATTACTGTGAGAACGGTCACTCTTTTCATAATATCGCCCCAAAAGTTAATGATGGTATTTGGTTCAATAAATTAAATTATGAGCCTGTCGTAGTCAAGTTGACGAAGCCAGGGACGGGCCTCACCAACTACCTGATAAGATGATCAAAATTATAAAATCTCCCTTTTAAAACAGCCTTAATCACGCTATTTTGGTATCAATATCATCTATTTAGCAATAGTAACATATTGACTCCAACGTGTCATTTCTCCGTACTAGGAGCATAATGCTACTACAAAAATCAAAAAGGGTACTTGCAATGCAAGTACCCTTTTTTATATCTAATATTGGTCGGGGCGAGAGGATTTGAACCTCCGACCCCTTGAACCCCATTCAAGTGCGCTACCAGACTGCGCTACGCCCCGACACAAAGGGGATGGATAACAGGTCCCTTCATTAGTGTCAACCCACTTATGGCCACCTGAGTATCATTTCTGAAAATCTTTGAAATTAAAGGTAATATTGTGTTTGATGTTCCCTAAATGTGGAGAGCTCAGTGGAGGGGTGTTTATTCAGAAGGATTGGTGATATGAGTAAGTAGGCTGAAGTCTGAAGGCTGAAGACTGAAGGAAGGGCGGGGCCCAGTGTTTAGGCTGAAAGCCTAACACCCAGAGGTCAGAAATCAAAAGGCAAGAGGTCTGAAGTCGGACGTCGGAGGTCGGAGGTCAAAAGGAAGAGGTCTGAAGTCGGAAGTCGGAAGACTGAAGGATAACCCGGAGTCTGGGGTCGGGAGTCTGGAGTCAGAAAACGGAAAGCGAGAGGTCGGACGTCGGAGAATGGTGCGTAGGGCAGAGTGCATAGCGCATAGAGCGAAACCTTAAAGCAAAATCTAATCCGTGCAACCCGTGTCGAAAATATGAATCCAGAAATAATCATACCGGAACCGTTGAGAGAGGGTGATAAGGTTGGGATTGCTGCGCCGGCTGGTCCTTTCGAGATCGAGAAGTTCGAGCGGGGCCTGGCGGTTATCGGTGAGATGGGGTTCGTGCCGGTGATCGACGACGATGTTTACAAGCGGGATCGGCATATGGCCGGTCCGGATAAGCATCGCGCTAAGCACTTGAACAGCCTGTTTGCCCGTAATGAAATCAAAGCCATCATTTGCGCCCGAGGCGGTTTCGGTTGCTTGCGGGTATTGCCTTACCTGGACTATGACCTGATCCGGGAAAATCCCAAGATTTTGATCGGGTTTTCCGATGTGACCGCCTTGCTGACGATACTTTTCCAGCGCTGCGGGCTGGCCGGTATCCATGGCCCAGTCGTAACATCGCTCGGGTTTGCGGATGATGAAAGTAAAGTGCGATATAAGCAAGTATTGTGCGGTGATGGTTCGGCAGATATCGAACCGTTAACGCCTGTGGTCATCAAACCGGGCAAGGCAAGTGGTGTGCTGACCGGTGGAAACCTGGCAACTCTCTGCCATCTCGTAGGTACTGAGTTCGCGCCGGATTACAGTAACAAGATCGTCCTGCTCGAAGATGTCAACGAAGCGCCGTACCGTATCGACCGGATGCTGACCCAGATGCGCATGGCTGGCTGCTTTGACAATGCGGCCGGGATTGTTCTGGGGTCTTTCAAAGACTGTGGGGAAGAGGAAGAGATTGTGAAAGTCTTCGAAGATGTTTTTGGGGACTTTGAAGTACCGATCCTTGGAGGATTTGAAATAGGACATGGAGCAAGAAATTTGGCAATACCCGTAGGAGTGAATGTGGAATTGAATGCTGATGAAGGGGTGCTGAAATTTTTGTGACCGAGTAAGATTTAGAAGTGAGTGTTAAGCGTAAATAGTTAATGGAGAAGGGTTAATAGTTATTTGTTAATAGTGATATGAAGGATGGAAAGCTGAATACTTTTGAAGATCTGGAGTGCTGGAAAGCATTTCGTGATTTGAGAAGATTCGTAGTGCAGGAGATAGCACCTGTAATGCCAAAAGATGAACGGTACAGGTTAAGTGACCAGATATTACGGGCTGCCCGTTCAACGACAGCGAACATCGCTGAGGGATACGGGAGATTTCATTATCTAGATAATGCGAAGTTTTGCAGTAACGCACGTGGTTCTTGTTATGAAGTTCTTGATCATCTTATCACGGTAAACGATGAAGGCATAATCAGTACAGCGCTTTTAGAGAAAGGCCGCATGATAGTAACGAATGCTGCAAAATTACTAAACGGCTACATGAATTACCTAAAACGAGCAGCTAAGACTAATACTAAATAGCCTACAACTATTAACCAATAACCTAACACTCGCACCAGGCTTATTGAAATTGTACGGTTCATTTTTATGATTGAGACTGAAAAGCTAATCAAAGATGCGATAGAAGAGCGGATCTTCCATGGTGCGGTAATAGCTGTTTCACTCAAAGGTAAAATCGCCCTCCACAAAGCATTCGGTATGGCGGATATCTTCGCCGGCCAACGGATGACTACCGAAACTTTCTTTGATCTGGCCTCTCTGACCAAGCCCCTGGCTACAGCACCGGCAATCATGGCCCTGGAGCACGCCAGGAAGCTTGAGCTTGATCAACCCATCGCCGAATTACTTCCCGCTCTGATTGGTTCAGGAAAAGAGAAGATAACCGTTCGACACCTCCTGAATCATACCTCCGGCCTGCCCGACTGGCGGCCGTGGTTCATAGAACTGATGAAGTTTCCAGGTGAGCAGAGAAGTGAAAAATTACGTGAGCTTTTAATCGCCGGACCCTTGGACGCGAATCCCGGTAGCCAGACCGTTTACAGCGATCTGGGCTTCATGCTCCTAGCCTGGCTGGTAGAAGAACTTAGCCAGCAACGCCTGGACCGCTATGTTAATGCAGAAGTGTATGATCCTTTGAACATCGAAGATCTTTTCTACTTGGACCGCTGGTCCGTGGCGCCTCCGGTTGAGCGGTTCGCCGCAACCCAACTTTGCCCCTGGCGCAATCGCCTGCTGAAAGGGCAGGTGGATGACGACAATACCTGGGCCATGGGCGGTGTGGGAGGACAGGCCGGGCTCTTTGGGACAGCTGTAGAAGTGTGCGCTATGATGGAAGCGCTATTGTTGGCCAACGGGGGGACCGACCTGTCGGGTCCATTCACTTCCGAGACCATCTGCCGCTATTTCGAACGTGAGGGTGACGGCCGCGCCTTGGGATTCGATGTGCCCTTCCGGCCCGGTTCCAGTTCAGGACAGTATTTTTCCGACAGCAGTGTGGGGCACCTGGGCTTTACCGGCACCTCCTTCTGGGCCGATCCTGAACGAGGGCTGGTGGTGGTGCTGCTGACCAACCGGGTCCACCCGTTTCGCTTCAACGAGGGTATTCGGTCCTTCCGCCCCAAATAGCATGACACGGTTGTCCAGGAACTGGGGTTAGCCTGAAAAGGTCCAAAAATTGTAAAACAGTTTGAAAATAGTAAGGATAATCCTCACGCTCCCTGTAATATTTCCCTTGTCAGGCCCGGATATTTTTGTTAGGGATTCCAATAAATTTCATTGGGATATGAAATTGTTGAGATTATTTGGCAACGGATTGGTTTAGAGCCGCAGCGGGGCACTGCACTCCAGAGCACTCCCTGATCATTCATATAGCTATTCAAGTAGAGGTACCATGAGCTTTCTAGACGGACTTTTAGGCGTATTTTCCAGCGACCTGGCGATTGACCTGGGCACGGCCAACACCCTTGTTTACGTGAAAGGCAAAGGCATTGTTTTAAGTGAGCCCTCCGTTGTGGCGGTACGGCTTGACCGCACCAAAAACCGCGTCCTGGCCGTAGGCTCTGAGGCCAAGAAGATGCTCGGCCGGACGCCCGGCAACATCGTGGCCATTAGTCCCATGCGTGACGGGGTCATCGCCGACTTCGAGGTCACCGAGGCCATGCTGCGGCATTTTATCACCAAGGTGCACAACCGCCGCCGCCTGGTGCGCCCGCGCATCATCATCGCGGTGCCCTCCGGCATTACCCAGGTGGAAAAGCGGGCCATGCGTGAATCGGCCGAATCGGCCGGCGCCCGAGAAGTGTTCCTGATCGAGGAACCCATGGCCGCCGCCATCGGGGCCGGGCTCCCCATTACCGAGCCGACCTGTAACATGGTCGTCGACATCGGCGGCGGCACCACCGAAGTCGCGATTATCTCGCTGGCCGGTATCGTCTACAGCCGCTCGCTGCGGGTGGCCGGGGACAAGATGGATGAAGCCATCATGCAGTACATCAAGCGCAAGTACAACCTGCTCATCGGTGAACGTACTGCTGAAATCATAAAAACCGCCATCGGCAATGCCTATCCCGATCCTGCCGACCTGGAAACCATCGAGGTCAAGGGGCGGGACCTGGTGTCCGGTATTCCCAAGATCCTGGCGATCGACAGCGAGGAGATCCGGATCGCCATCTCCGAACAGATCGATGCCATTGTCGAGACGGTGAAGATTGCCCTCGAACAGACTCCCCCCGAACTGGCCGCAGACATTGTCGACCGGGGCATCGTGCTTACCGGCGGCGGCGCTCTGCTGAAAAACCTGGACAAACTGCTGATGGAAGAGAGCGGCCTGCCCATAACCGTCACCGAGGATCCGCTATCCACCGTCGCCCTTGGCTCGGGCGAGGCCATCGACAGTATCGATATTCTCAAACAGGTGATGATTACATAATCGATGTTTTCCCGAAGAACGATGATGATCGCTGGCCTGATCGTGGTGATCGCGGTCAACATCATAATCCTGTCGATCAGCAGCCGGACCCGCGAGCCGGCTTACGGGCTCGGCCGGCTGGCGATCTACGTCGTTTCTCCGTTTCAAAAGGCCGTCACCCATACAGTACAATTCGTTGAAGGCGTCTGGAAACACTACTTCCACCTGGTCTCCGTATCCCGTGAAAACGATCAGCTCCGCCAGCAGCTGGAAGAAGCCCTCGAGCGCAGCCACCAGCTGACCGAAGTCGAGCTGACCAACCAGCGGCTGAACAGCCTGCTCAACTTCCAGAAATCCATCAGCCGTCAGGTCCTGCCGGCGGCGGTCATCGGCAAGGATCCTTCGGCCTGGTTCAAAACCATCATCGTGGACAAAGGTTTGCGCAACGGTGTGGAAAAAGGCATGCCCGTGGTGGTGCCGGCCGGGATTGCCGGCCAGGTCATGGAGGTGGCCGGGTCCTACGCCAAAGTCCTGCTGATCATCGACCAGAACAATGCCGTCGATGCCCTGGTGCAGCGCTCGCGCGCCCGGGGCCTGGTCACCGGCGCGGCGGCCGGGCAGTGCGTGTTCAAGTACGTGCTCTTGAAACACGCTGTCCAGATCGGCGACATCCTCATCTCTTCGGGCCTGGACGGCGTGTTTCCCAAGGGCCTGCGGGTCGGCGTGGTGTCGAACGTGATCCGCAGCAGTGCCGGGATTTTCCAGGAAGTCGAGGTCACGCCGTATGTCGATTTTGAAAAGCTGGAAGAAGTCCTGGTGGTGCTGAATCCGCCGCAACGCCTCTTTTTCGAGGAAACGGAGTGATCGCGGAGCGATCATAGGTATAAGGCTGAAGTCCGAAGACTGAAGTAGGTTGAAGGGTTTTAGCCTTCAGTCTATACACCTGATAACGTGAAATTTCGTTATTCCCATTACCTGGGACTTCGAGTCACGTATAAGTTGCAATAAAGAACGGAATGACCACCTTCATTTACATACTCATCTGCCTTGGGTGCATTGTTATCCAGACGACTTTGTTTCCCCTGGTGGCTTCGCTGAGTGGGTTTTATGATCTGCTGATCCCCTTTGTGGTCTACCTCGGACTTTTCCGGCCGCTCAAGGAAGGCCTTCCTGTGGTTTTCTGCCTGGGGATCGCCATGGACACCCTCTCCGGCGGCGCGTTCGGGATCTACAGCACGACGTATCTCTGGCTTTACGGCGTCATTGCCTGGATGATCGGGTTCCTGCACTTTAAAAATACCCTGCTGCTGCCGTTTATCGTGGTGGTGGGCGTGCTGCTGGAAAACCTGGTGTTTCTGGGAACGGTCAAACTCGGCAATCCGGACGCGACCCTGCCGCTGGGACTGGGCCGGATGGTCACGGTCCAGCTGCTGTGGGCCGTCTTCACCGGGCCGCCCCTGCTGCTGTTGATCCGCGGGATTCATTTGAGCTGGACGAAGTGGATTTCGACGAAGATTGCGGAAGCGGAAAGCTGACGGCTGTCAGCTTTTAGCTGTAAGGTGTAAGGTAGAAGGTAGAAGGTAGAAGGATGAAAACCTTGAGGTCGGAGGTCTGACGTCGAATATCGGAATCAGGCGTCCGGAGTCGGGAGTCTGAATGAACAGGTAGAAGGCTGAAGGCTAAAGACTGAAGTAGGTTGAAGGTTGAAAGGAGTTTACCTTCAGTCTTCAGCCTTCAGTCTAAATACCTGACAACGAGTAAACTCGGTGCCGCCACTGCCTGGGACTTAACGTTACGTAGGCGCAACAAATGACGACTTATCTCAACACCGTCGATAGTGAATGGTTCAAGCAGCGCATTATCAGTGTTGTTTTGATTGCGGTGGCTGCTTTTGTCATTTTGTTTGCACGGCTGTTTTATCTGCAGCTGGTGGAGGGGGAGCGGCTGCGGCATCTTTCGGTGAACAACCGGATCCGCCTGCAGGATATCGATCCTTCGCGGGGCTTGATCTTCGACCGCAACGGCATGCGCATTGCCGACAACCGGCCGGCGTTCGACATTTACATTACCCTCAAAGACGCCAAGCCGGTTGCAAAGACCCTGGAGACGCTGGCTTTCTACACTGATTTTCCAGTCAAGGAACTCAAGGAGAAGATCAAGAAAGGCCGAGGCCGGGGAGCCTACAAACCCATCCTGATCCGACAGGACATCTCCCGGGACACCCTGGCGGCCATCGAGGTGCACAAGTTCGATCTGCCCGGGATAACCGTCAACGTCAAACCACGCCGGCACTACCTGGACAAGCACGGGGCTGCCCACCTGATCGGGTATCTCAGCGAGATCAACGCCACCGAGCTCAGATCCGGCAAGTACCCGGGCAGCCGCAGCGGAGACTTCATCGGCAAGTTCGGGGTCGAGAAGGCCCACGAAAACTACCTGCGCGGCAAACATGGCGGCCGGCAGGTGGAGGTGGACGTCTGGGGCCGCGTGATCCGCCCCCTGAAAACCGTGGCTGCGATGCCGGGGCACAACCTGATCCTGACCCTGGACCAGAAAGTCCAGGCCCGGGCCGAGACCCGCCTGTCCGGCCTGGTCGGGGCGGCCGTGGCCATCGACACCCATTCGGGCCGCATCCTGGCCCTGGCGAGCAGTCCGGCCTACAACCAGAATGCCTTTGTCGACGGCATGTCGGCCAGGCAGTGGCGGGCGCTCAATTCAAATCCGGATCACCCCATGGTCAACAAGGCCATCCAGGGGACCTACCCGCCGGCCTCTACCTATAAGATTGTGACGGCCATCGCCGGACTGGAAGAGGGCGTCATTGACGAAAATACGCTCATCCACTGCCCGGGCTGGTACAAGCTGGGGGACCGGGTCTCGCGCTGCTGGAAAAAAGGCGGCCACGGCAAGGTGGATGTGATCCAGGCCATCGAGCAGTCCTGCGATGTCTTTTTCTACCAGGTGGGGCTCAAGCTCGGCATCGACCGCCTGGCCTGGCACGCCAAGGCCTGCGGCCTGGGCACCCGTACCGGGATTCGCCTGGATCGCGAGAAATCAGGCCTGATTCCCACGGCAGCATGGAAAAAGCGGCGTTTCGGGATTCCCTGGCAGCAGGGTGAGACCCTCTCGGTGGCTATCGGGCAGGGCTATAACCTGGTAACGCCTTTACAGATGGCCGTGCTGACCGGGGCGATTGCCAATGCCGGCGTCCGCTACCGTCCCATGATCCTCGAACGCATCGAGACCGCCGAAGGCGAAACCGTGTTCCAGGGTGAACCCGAGGTGGCCGGCCGCCTCACCATGACCAGCACCACCCTGGCCCTGGTGCGCCGGGGGCTGTTCGATGTGGTCCAGGGCGAGGCCGGCACGGCACGCCGGATCCGGACCAGGGGCATCAATATCAGCGGCAAGACCGGCACCGCCCAGGTCGTGGCCCTGAAAACAGATGAAGAAGAAGAGGAGACCGAGGTCGAAGATCGCTTCAAAGACCACGCCTGGTTCGTGGCCTACGCGCCCTCGGAGTCCCCGCAGATTGCAGTGGCGGTCATCGTCGAGCACGGCGAACACGGCTCCAGTGCCGCCGCACCCATTGCCCAGGACATGATTGTAGCCTACCTCAAGGGGGAGAAGAAGAACTGATATGTTTGACCGGCGACTCGCACAGAATTTTGATTGGGGACTGCTCGGCCTTGTCGTGCTGATCGGCGGCGCTGGCCTGTTGACCCTGTACAGCGCCGTGAATTCGGGGACCGCCAACCCCTACAGCACCTTTTTCCTGAAGCAGACGGTCTGGTACTGCATCGGGTTCGTGGCGATGATCGGCGTGTTCCTGTTCAGCTATAAATCGTTCGAGCAGTGGGGCAACGTGATCTACGGCATCTGCATCGTCCTGCTGCTGTGGGTCGAGTGGTTCGGCAAATACGTCGGCGGTTCCCGGCGCTGGCTGGAACTCGGACCGGCCTCGCTGCAGCCGTCCGAACTGGTGAAGATCGGGGTGATCATCATCCTGGCCCGCTTTTATGCCAAGACGGTCAATACCCGGGGATTGTCCCTGCGGGAGCTGGTGTGGCCCATGATCCTGACCCTCATCCCCTTTCTGCTCATCGTGCGGCAGCCGGATCTCGGAACGAGCATGGTGGTGGTGCTCATCGCCCTTTCCATCACCGTGTTCGTGAAGATCGAGCGGCGGGCCCTGATTACCATCGTGTCCGGGTGCATGGTGGCTGTCCCCCTGGTCTGGTTTCTGCTCAAGCCCTACCAGCAGCGCCGGATCCTCACCTTCCTGGATCCGGAGCGGGATCCTCTGGGCGCCGGCTACCACATCATCCAGTCCAAGATTGCCATCGGGTCCGGCATGGTGTCGGGCAAGGGCTACCTGCAAGGCACCCAGAACGCTCTGGACTTTTTACCCGAGCAGCACACCGACTTTATTTTTTCCGTCCTGGCCGAGGAGTGGGGACTGGTGGGCTCGGGCCTGCTTTTGATCCTCTTTTTCCTGTTGATCCTGTGGGGCTTCAATATCGCCCAGAGCTGCCGGGACCCCTTCGGTACCGTCCTGAGCGTCGGGGTGACCGCCATGATATTCTGGCAGGTGGTCATCAATATCGGCATGGTCATGGGACTGATGCCGGTAGTAGGGGTGACGCTGCCGTTTATCAGTTATGGGGGGTCGTCGATTATTACGGTGATGATTGGGATAGGACTCCTCATGAATGTTAGTATGCGTCGCTACATGTTCGAATAGATGCTGTCTTGGGAAACGCCTTTTGGCCCAATCTCGGCGTTGGGCGCGAATATCGAATCCTCAAAATACTAAAAGTATTCCTCCGGTTCAATATTCACGTCCGCCTTGACCTTGGGCCAAAATCCATTCCCCAAGACAGCATCTGATTTTATTTAAAACCAATCCCTCCACAAACGAAAACCCGGCCGCCTTGATCTCGACCAAAATGCACACCCCTGGCTCCGCTTCTATCAGTGTGAAACATAGTTCGGTACTCAAGACAGCATCTGTCTATCTTTATTAGAACCAATCCCTCCTTAAGCGAAATTCCAGCCGCCTTGCTTGCCTGTCAGGCGTAGCTTTTAGCGTAGACTGATCCGGCGTCTTGTGCGGCGTAGCCGAAGGCGAAGACGTAAGCTCGGAGAGCGTAGGCGGGACCTTGGGCCAATATTCATTTCTTAAGGCTGCATCACGCTGAATGAAAAACCCAACCGAAACTTACCCCCCTGGCTCCGCTTCTACCAAAAATGAAAAATCTGATCTCGACCAAAATACACCCCCCTGGCTTCTTATATATATTGGTGCAACCTGCGGGTATTCTTATCCGGTGGTTGGAATTTGTGTGAAAACCTGGATTCCGGCGCCGTCTTGGACATTCGCAGCCATTGATCAGATGGCCTTTAGGCAACCTTTAGAAACTGTTACCTGTGTGGTACACGCTGTCGCTTGTTTTGCCGGAATCCGGCGGTGCTTTTTGACCGGGATCTTGAGTCGTGTTCCGTTTTTGAGGTGGATTCATTTGGTTGGTTTTCGGCCGGTCGGGGCGGCAAGTGCGCCGGTTTACGGGGGTTGTCTAAAGATACTCTAATTTTTAGTGATATTTACATTCACACGGATATTTCGGGGGTACAATTTCGGTAAAAAACCTTTGACATTTCAACAGGCCAGATGATATAGACCGGGGGATTTTTCAGGACAGGTGGGTCCTGAATTACCCAAATCTTATTAACCCTGCTACAAAAATCGGCGATGGAGGACCTTATGGAGGTTGCTGGTATTCTAGGAAAGTGGTTCACCAGGACAGCGGTACTCGTGGTGACGCTTTCACTGTGTACTGTGAGTGATGCAATGGCTGCCGGCGCACTGATCAGCATTGACAGTTCGCTCTTGATTCAGATCGTGAATTTCCTGTTCCTGATCTGGGCTATGAACGTGATTCTCTACAAGCCCATCCGCAATATCCTGAAGAAACGGAAGGCGCATGTCACTGACCTCGAAGAGGGTGTCAAGACTGCCAGCGGCGATGCGGAAGATAAGGAAAAGGCCTTTTCGGATGGTATTCGGGCTGCCCGCAACGACGGGGTGGAGCAAAAGAAAGCTATGCTGGAAGAGGCTGCCCAGGAGGAAATGGCTATCGTTGAAAAGATAAACTCAAAGGCGCAGGCCGACCTCGCCGAGGTGAAGGCCAAGATCGCGGACGAGGCCGATGCCGTGCGGGAATCCCTGCAGGCTGAATTGGATTCCTTCGCCAGCGCCATTGGTCAAAAGATACTGGGGAGGGCGATTTAATGAATGCATCTGTTACGCTCAGGAAGCGGCTTATAACCGTACTGGGTATCACGGTGGTTTTCCTGCTCTGCTTCGCCGGCACCGCATTGGCGGCGGGCGAATCCCACTGGCTGAAAACCGACACCTATAAGTTGATGAATTTTGCCGTCCTGGCCATCGCCCTGGTTTTTCTCCTGAAGAAACCGCTCTCCCAGGCCCTCAACGCCCGCATCCAGGGTATCCGGGAACAGCTGGAAGACCTGGAAGCCCAGAAGAAGGCGGCCGAGGACGAACTGGCCAAGTACAATGAGAAGCTGGCCACCCTGGAAGGAGAGGCCGAAGAGATCGTAGCCGAGTATGTCCGCCAGGGCGAAGAAGCCAAGGCGCGGATTCTGGCCGAAGCGGAAAAGACGGCCGAGAAACTGGAAGAACAGGCCAAGAAGAATATCGAAAACGAATTCAAAAAGGCCAAGGAAGACATTCAGGCCGAGATTATCGATAAGGCACTTGAAAAGGCTGAAGAGATCATTAAAAGCAAGATCTCCGATGATGACCAGGACAGCCTCGTTGACGAATACTTAGATAAGGTGGTGGCATAGTGAAAAATTTGGCGATAGCAAGACGGTATGCCAAGGCGCTTCTACTTATCGGGAAAGAGGATGGCAATGCGGAAGCCTACCGGGGAGAACTGGCCGGTGTGGCAAACACGATCAGCCAGAGCGACGAGCTCGAACAGGCCATCTGCAACCCGCTGTACGATGCCGCCGGGCGCAAGAAAGTATTGGAGACCTTGATTGACAAGGCAAACGTATCTGCGGTTATACGTGCGTTTTTGCTGCTGCTGTTCGACAAGGGCAGGATCAGCTTTGTGGCCAGCATCAGTGATTATTACGAAAAGCTTGCGGACGAATTGAAAGGTGTGGCCCGGGCCAGTGTGGTGTCGGCCACCGAACTGTCCTCCGAGGCTGTCGAGAAGATTCGTGCAACCCTGTCCCAAAAGACAGGTAAAGATATTATTCTTGATGTGGAACAGGATGCCAGCCTGATCGGCGGGATCGTCACCCGCATGGGCGACCTTGTTCTCGACGGAAGCATCAAGGCACAATTACTTAATATGAGAGAATCTTTAAAGAGGGGTGAGAGCGTCTAATGGAACTAAAAGCTGAAGAAATAAGCCAGATAATTAAAGAGCAGATTACTGACTATGACAAAAAGGTTGAACTCAGCGAAACCGGCGTCGTTCTGTCTGTCGGTGACGGCATTGCCAGGGTCTACGGGCTTGAAAAAGCCATGGCCCTCGAGCTGGTTGAGTTCCCCGGTGGTATCCTCGGCCTTGTTCTGAACCTTGAAGAGGACAATGTCGGTATTGCCATTATGGGTGACGACATGGGTATCAAGGAAGGCGACATGGTCAAGCGGACCGGCAAGATTGCCGAAGTTCCGGTTGGCCCGGCCGTACTTGGCCGCGTTGTGGATGGTACCGGCGCGCCCATTGATGGTAAAGGTCCCATCGAAGGAGCGGAGACCAGCCGTGTGGAAATGGTTGCTCCCGGCGTTATAGCCAGAAAGGGTGTTCACGAGCCGTGCTACACCGGTCTCAAGGCCGTTGACGGCATGACCCCCGTTGGCAAAGGCCAGCGCGAACTGATCATCGGTGACCGCCAAATCGGCAAAACCGCCTGCGCCGTCGATGCGATTCTGGCCCAGAAAGATACTGACGTGTACTGCATCTACGTGGCCTCGGGGCAGAAAAAATCAACGGTTGCCCAGGTGCATGCCGTACTGGAAAAATACGGCGCCATGGAATACACCACCATCGTTTCGGCCTGTGCTTCCGACCCGGCGACCCTGCAGTACCTCGCGCCTTATGCGGGCTGCGCCATGGGCGAATACTACATGAACAACGGCAAACACGCCCTGATCATTTACGATGACCTTTCCAAACAGGCGGCGGCCTATCGCCAGGTCTCCCTGCTGCTCAGGCGTCCTCCCGGACGTGAAGCCTATCCCGGCGATATTTTCTACAACCATTCACGGCTGCTGGAAAGATCCGCGAAACTCAGTGATGAACTGGGTGCCGGGTCCCTGACCGCACTGCCGATTATCGAAACCCAGGCCGGTGACGTTTCCGCGTACATTCCGACGAACGTTATCTCCATTACCGACGGCCAGATCTACCTGGAACCGTCCCTGTTCTTTGCCGGTATCCGGCCCGCGATCAACGTTGGTCTGTCCGTATCCCGCGTGGGTGGCGCCGCCCAGGTGAAAGCCATGAAACAGGTGGCCGGTACCCTGCGTCTGGACATGGCCCAGTTCCGCGAACTCGAGGCTTTTGCCGCTTTTGGTTCCGACCTGGATGCTGCCACCCAGAAGCAGTTGACCCGTGGCCAGAGACTGGTTGAGATCCTGAAGCAGCCGCAATACCAGCCGCTTTCAATGGAAAAACAGGTGACTATCCTGTACGCCGGCACCAAGAGTTATCTGGATGAATATCCCACTGACGTAGTGGCCAAATACGAAGCCGGTCTGTACCCGTTCATCGAAGACCGGTTCCCCAACGTGTTCACCGAACTCGCGGATAAGCAGGAATTCACCGATGACATCACCAAGCTGGTGGATGAAGCGCTGACCGCTTATGCCGAAGAGTTCAAGGACACTATCAAATAGATTGCCGGTGTGAGCCGCAGGCACCACAGGCAGGTAGTGGGTAACAGATAACTTCAACCATAAGGGCGTAACTTTATGGCGACATTAAAAGATATTCAGTTAAAGATAGCCGGTGTCAAGAAGACCAAGCAGATCACCAAGGCTATGAACATGGTGGCGACTTCACGACTGCGCGGCGCCCAGGCGAATATGGATGCATTTCGCCCCTACGCCGGCAAGTTCGCAGAAGTGCTTGGCAGCCTGGCTGAAAAAGCCGGTGAAGAAGCCAGCCCCCTGCTGGTTCCCAAGGAAGAGGTGAAAAAGATACATGTTGTATTATGCACCTCGGACCGGGGGCTGTGCGGCGGGTTCAATATCAACCTTATTGATAAGGCCGAGGCACTCGTTAAAGAAAAAGAGGGTGCCGACGTCTCCTTTTCCTTTACCAACTTTGGTAAAAAAGGCCGCGATTACTGCAAGAAGGAAGGGTGCGACATTGTCGAGGAGCATCTCGGGGTGGTCGGATCCACCTTCGACTTCAGTGTTGCTTCCACGGCCGGGAAAAAACAGGTCGATGGTTTCCTGGGAGGCGATTTCGATGAAGTCTACGTGATTTTCTCCGAATTTTTGGGCATGGCCAAGCAGGACCCGGTCGCCCAGCAGCTGCTGCCGATTCCCGCCATCGAGAAGGAAGAGGAAGATCTCGACGCGGATGTTCCCTACCAGGCCGAACATATCGCCGAGCCTTCCGCTGACGAACTGCTCGGCGAACTGTTGCCGCGTAACATTTACGTGCAGCTTTTCAAGGCGCTTTTGGAAACATCGACCAGCGAGCATGCCGCCCGGATGATGGCCATGGACAATGCCACGAAGGCATGTAACGACATGATCGAGGAATTGACCCTTACATACAACAAAGCCCGGCAGAGTGCCATTACTGCAGATCTGATGGACATTGTCGGCGGTGCCGAGGCCCTAAAAGGCTAACACCATATCGCAATAAAACCTTGAAGGAGGTCTATAGATGGGAGAGAACATAGGTAAAATAACCCAGGTTATGGGGCCTGTTGTCGACGTCGAGTTCGATCAGGGGCAACTGCCGCAAATTCTTACAGCTCTGCTTGTTTCCAACCCCGCCATCAGTGACGAGGAAGACAACCTCGTAATTGAAGTGGCCCAACATCTGGGCGACAACGTGGTCCGTACCATCGCCATGGACGTCACCGACGGTCTGGTTCGCGGCATGGATGTCAAAGATACCGGATCACCGATTATGATGCCGGTAGGCGACGCCAGTCTCGGCCGCGTGCTGAACGTTGTGGGTCGTCCCGTGGACGGCCTCGGACCGGTCAGCCAGGAAAAAATGCTGCCGATCCACCGTCCGGCGCCTGCGTTTACCGAGCAGGACGTTGAGGTAAACGTCCTAGAAACCGGTGTTAAGGTTATCGACCTGCTCGTCCCGTTTCCCCGCGGCGGTAAAATGGGGATGTTCGGCGGTGCCGGTGTAGGAAAGACCGTTATCATGATGGAAATGGTTAACAACATCGCCATGCAGCACGGCGGTATCTCTGTATTTGCCGGCGTGGGTGAAAGAACCCGTGAAGGCAATGACCTTTACCACGAAATGAAGGACTCCGGCGTACTGCCCAAGGCCGCTTTGATCTACGGTCAGATGACCGAGCCTCCGGGAGCCCGTGCCCGGGTTGCCCTGTCCGCCCTGACCTGTGCGGAATACTACCGCGACGAAGAGGGCCAGGACGTGCTGATCTTCATCGACAACATCTTCCGGTTTACCCAGGCCGGATCCGAGGTATCCGCCCTGCTCGGGCGTATGCCCTCCGCGGTTGGCTACCAGCCAACCCTGGCCGTCGACCTGGGTGGTCTGCAGGAACGGATTACTTCAACCGACAAGGGTTCCATAACCGCTGTCCAGTGCGTGTACGTGCCCGCCGACGACTTGACCGACCCGGCGCCGGCCACCACCTTCGCGCATCTTGACGGAACCGTGGTACTTTCCCGTCAGATCGCCGAGTTGGGCATCTACCCGGCGGTGGATCCGCTGGACTCCAGTAGCCGTATTCTCGATCCATCGGTTATCGGTGAGGAGCATTACAATACCGCCCGCCGGGTACAGGTGATGCTGCAGAAATACAAAGAGCTCCAGGACATTATTGCCATCCTCGGTATGGAAGAGCTTTCCGATGAAGATAAACTGACCGTGGAACGGGCCCGTAAAATGCAGCGGTTCCTCTCGCAGCCGTTCCATGTTGCCGAAGTTTTTACCGGTATGCCGGGTAAATACGTCAAGGTGGAAGACACCGTTGCCGCTTTCAAGGAAATCTGCGACGGAATTCATGACGATATCCCCGAACAGGCCTTTTACATGAAGGGCGGGATTGATGAAGTTCTTGAAGCCGCCAAGGAGAGCGCTGAAGCAGAATAAATAGTGTTCATTCGTTGCCGCTTGAACATTATAAACATCAGAGGATAAATATATGGCTGGAAATATTCGACTTGAAATCGTTACGCCTTCCATGGATGTTGTCAATGAGGATGCGCAGATCGTCATGGCACCCGGCAGTCTGGGTGAGTTCGGTGTGCTGACCGGGCATACCCCGTTCATGACCTCCCTGAAGGTCGGCGACATCCGCTATGTCGACAGCAACGGTACTGAACGGCACGTGTTTGTCAGCGGCGGATTTGCCGAGGCCCTGCCGGACAAGGTCACCGTCCTGGCCGAGTCGGCCGAACGCCGGCGCGATATCGACCTGGAACGGGCCCAAGGCGCCCAGACCCGGGCTGAGAAAAGATTGGCCGAAAGCGACAACACGCTGGACGTCATCCGGGCCAAGGCCGCCTTGGCGCGGGCCATAATGCGGGTTCAGATGGCCAGCAAGAAAGGCGCTTAACTCAGGCAGTGCATTTGTAAGCGGCGCCTGCTCAGGATGCTGGCTGCACGACAAGGCCTGAGCCTGTTTGCGGGCTGCTGATATATTAGGAACAAAGGGCGGACCATTTTTCCTGGTCCGCCCTTTCTTTTTGCTGAGGGTTTAGGCTTTACGCAAAAAAATAGTAGAAGTTTTCTCAAAAATTGGATTTTGGTTCAATATCAAGGCGGGTGCTATATTTGAACCGGAGTAATACTATAGTATTTCGAGGATTTGAATTTAGCGCCCAACGCCGAGATTGTGGCAAAAGACTTTTTTGAGATAACTTCTTAGGAAAACACACGCAATGACCGGTACCATCGAAAACACAGGGGTTGTCATCCTCGCGGCAGGCAAGGGCACCCGCATGAGATCCAACCGCGCCAAAGTCCTGCATGAGCTCAACAACCGGCCGATGATCCACTATGTGCTGCAAACGGCCCTGACCATTGCCGCCCCCGGGCAGGTGCATGTCGTGGTGGGACACCAGGCCGATGAGGTGCAGCAGGCTGTGGCCCGCGATTTCGACACGGGTTTTGTCACCCAGGCCGAGCAGCTCGGCACCGGGCATGCCGTCCAATGCGCCCTGCCGCACCTGGCGGCCAGGGTCGCGCATGTCGTCATCCTGTGCGGCGACGTACCCTTGCTGACGCCCACAACTTTAGAGGGGCTTTTGAGCCGGCATGTTCAATCCAGCAACGATATCACGCTTTTGGCGGTGCAGTTGAGCGACCCCACCGGGTATGGACGGGTCCTGCTCGACGGTCATGGGAACTTGCAAGCCATTGTCGAGGAAGCGGACGCCGATGAGCGCCAGAGAAAGATCAACCTGATCAATTCCGGTATTTACTGCATCCGCAAAGCGATCCTGGACGATGTGTTGGGCCAGGTCAAAGACGACAATGCCCAGCAGGAGTTTTACCTGACCGATATCATTGGTATCGGACGCCGCCGGGGACTGCAGCTGGGTGTCGAAATCGGGCAGGACGCCCAGGAAGTCATGGGTATCAATACCCGGGCCGAGCTGGACCGGGCGGAACAGCTGCTGCACCCCTAACCAACCGAATTTGAAACAAATACCCTCCCTATAAACCACCTGATGCCCCCCCGGGGGAAACCGCTTGACTTTCAGTGGAGTGAACGACTATATTGAAAGTCTATGTAAGAGGAGATAGATTGGACAATCAGGTACTTTTGACACAATTTGAGGAAATTGAAGGGAAAATCGAACGCCTTATCGGGGCTTACAGAGCCCTTGAATCGGAGAACACTGAACTAAAAAATAAAATCGAGAGGCTGGAAGGAGAACTCCAGGGGAAAGTCGCCCAGGAAGCGCAATTCAGTCAGGAGAAAGAGCAGATCCGCAGTCGGATCGGCAACCTCCTGACGAGACTGGATGAAACCGGCGACGCGTAATTGAAAAGCTGATTGAGATTAGACCGGACGGGGTTATTGAGCCACTTTGGATCAACTTGTAACCATAAACATATTCGGACAACCCTTTTCCTTCACTTCCGAAACGGATTCAGACCAGGCCCAGATTGTGGCCGACCAGTTGGAAAGTGAGATTGCCCGAATTGAGGAGCAGCAATCAGGAGTGCAGTCAGATAAAGCGAAAATCGCCATTTTGATATCGGCAGCACTAAATATAGCCAATGAGAACTTTGAGTTGAAATCTAATTACTCTGAATTGCTGCATAATGTTGAGGTTCAATCAAAACGGTTGCTCCAGTTGCTGGAGGCTGAGAAGATTGAAGGAAAAACAGCCATTGCCGGCTGAACCGTTGGCTTGTATGCTAATTGCCCCAAACCCGGTTGCAGCGTATGACCGGGCCTGACAACTCGGTGCGCGGGACCGATACTTACCGTTTCGATTCCGGGATCGCAGGTTGTTATAGCGGAGGGATTTGCCCCTGCCGTGTTCGTGATTGGAAGATGTTCTTTGTCCCAACACTCAACGAACGGGAGCCTTCACTGGTTTTGGTGAGCAGGTTCTGCTTGTACAGAAAAGCCTAAAGAAGCTACAGGGCGCCCACCTTTGAAAAGCGGTTTCAAAGGCCTGACAACACGGCACATAGGCAGGGGCTCGCTCCACTGCCGGTTTCCAAACCACCCGACCAGGCGCATCCCGGCCGGTCGGGGCCCCAGGACGCTTTCCGCGACTCCTCCCCAAATATTATTGTACATTTTTAAAGCAGAACCAGGCGCTGTACCTGCCGTCTGCAGGACAGCCTGATTCACCCGTTGAAGCTTTCGTAAGAAGCCGGGTGGTTATTGGAGTGCCGACAGGCCGGTCGGACCTGCTTTGCGATCAAGCGAAGCGATCCGGCCATGGGCCTGGCAACATCACTGGAGAATTAAATGAATATATATGAAGTGTTGATTGGGTTGGCAGCGTTTGTCGTCGGGGCCGCTGTATCCTACTGGCTGAAAAGCAAGAGCGTGACGCGCAGAATCAAGGTGGCTGATGAAGAAGCCCAGCGGATTATCGCGGATGCTGAGCGCCGCTCTGACACCCTGGCCAAGGAAGCCAAGCTGGAAGCCAAGGATCGCCTGTTCAAAATGAAGAATGATTTTGAGCTTGAGACCCGCGAGACGCGGTCGGATTGGAAAAATCGTGAAAAACGGCTGATTGAAAAAGAGGAGCACCTGGACCGCAAGCTTGAAAAGTTCGAACGGCGGGACCGGGAATACAACAACCGGGATCGGAACCAAAAAAAGCGCCAGGAAGAGATTGACCGCAAGGAGGCCAAATACAACCGGCTTCTGGATGAGCAGCGCGAGCAGCTGGAGCGGATTTCAGGTCTTACGGCCGACCAGGCCAAGGAACTGCTGCTGAAGGCCATGGAAAACGATGCCCGCTACGAGGGCGCCAAGCTCATCAAGCGGATCGAGAACGAGGCCAAAGAGCAGGCGGACAAAAAGGCCAAGCGTATCATGGCGACCGCCATCCAGCGGTATGCCGGCGACTTCATCGCCGAACGCACCGTGTCCGTGGTGCAGCTGCCCGGTGACGAGATGAAAGGGCGGATCATCGGACGCGAGGGCCGTAATATCCGGGCCCTGGAGGCGGCAACCGGTATCGACCTGATCATCGACGACACCCCGGAAGCGGTCATCCTGTCCGGGTTCAATCCGGTGCGGCGGGAAGTGGCCCGCCTGGCGTTGACCACGTTGATTTCAGACGGCCGGATTCACCCGGCCCGTATCGAGGATGTTGTCAAAAAGGTCACCAAGGAGGTCGATGCGACCATCAAGGAGGCCGGTGAGCAGGCGGCATTCGACCTGGGGGTGCACGGCATACACGGGGAGTTGATTAAATATCTCGGGCGGCTGAAATTCCGGACCAGCTACGCCCAGAATGTGCTGCAGCACTCGGTTGAGGTCGGATTCCTGTGCGGGGTCATGGCCGCTGAACTGGGGCTCAATCAGAAGCTGGCCCGGCGCATGGGACTGCTGCACGACCTGGGCAAGGCCGTAGACCACGAGGTCGAGGGGCCGCATGCCACCATCGGCGCCAACCTGGCCAAGAAATTCGGTGAGTCCGGCAAGGTGGTGCACTCCATCGCCGCCCACCATGAGGATGTACCGCCCAACTCGGTTTACGCCCTGCTGGTGCAGGCGGCCGACGGCCTGTCCGGCGCCCGGCCCGGCGCCCGCAAGGAGATGCTGGAGAATTACATCAAACGGCTGGAGGACCTCGAGAATATCGCCAAGTCCTTCCGCGGCGTGGCCAACACCTATGCCATTCAGGCCGGCCGGGAACTGCGGGTCCTGGTGGAAAGTGAGAAAATCACCGACGAAGACGCGACCCTGCTCAGCCGGGACGTGGCCAAAAAGATAGAGGAAACCCTGACGTTTCCGGGGCAGATCAAGGTGACGGTGATTCGTGAGACCCGGGCGGTGGAGTATGCGAATAAATAGAAAGCCAGGGTTCGAGAGGTCGAGGGGCCAAGGCTTCCAGGGTTAAGGTGTAAGGTAGTAGGTATAAGGTATAAGGTAGAAGGTAGACCCTGGAGTCGGGAGTCGGTATTATTAGGTAGAAGGCTGAAGACTGAAGGCTGAAGTAAGACCATGGAGTCCAGGCTTCGCAACGGCTACGCCCGGCAGGCAGGGTTCGAGGGGTCGAGGGGCCAAGGCTTCCAGGGTTAAGGTGTAAGGTAGTAGGTATAAGGTATAAGGTAGAAGGAAGGCCCAGTAGTCAGGAATCTGGAGTCGGGAGTCGGTATTATTAGGTAGAAGGCTGAAGACTGAAGGCTGAAGTAAGGCTTGGAGACAGGGGCAGAGCTGGCAGGTGTCCGGTTTTAACCCTGAACCGGGAACCTTGAACGTTGAACCTTCTTCTGATCTTTTAAGTTCTATTCATTCCTTATTATATAAAAACTGGTCTAAAAACCAAGAAGGCAGGTTGCCCAGATGCAGAACGTTGTTGAGATATTGAGAGAGCGCGGTTTTATTGAGAGCACGACCCACGATGAGGAACTGGAAAGCCATTTCAGCCAGGCCGGCCGCAAGTGCTATATCGGCTTTGACCCCACGGCCTCCAGCCTGCATATCGGCAGCCTGGTGCCGATCATGTCGCTGGCCCACATGCAGCGGGCCGGCCACGTGCCCATAGCCCTGGTGGGCGGCGGCACCGGCCTGGTCGGCGACCCCAGCGGCAAGACCGAGATGCGCAAGTTCCTGACAGTGGAGGATGTCAACAACAACGCCCAGGGCATCAAGAGCCAGCTGGCCCGGTTCATCGATTTCGAGGAGGACCGGGCTATTATGGTGAACAACGCCGACTGGCTCACCAAGCTGGAGTATATCCCGTTCCTGCGCGATATCGGCCGCCACTTTTCAGTGAATCGCATGATCAAGGCCGAGAGCTACAAGATGCGCCTGGACTCCGAGGACGGCCTCAGTTTCATCGAGTTCAACTACATGCTGCTGCAGGCCTACGATTTTCTGAAGCTCTTTGAGAAGCACGACTGCCGCCTGCAGATGGGCGGCAGCGACCAGTGGGGCAACATCGTGGCCGGCATCGACCTGGTCCGGCGCGTCAACCAGGGCATGGCTTTCGGCATCACCTTTCCGTTGATCACCACGTCCGGCGGGGCCAAGATGGCCAAGACCGCCCAGGGCGCCGTATGGCTGGATGCCCAGCGAACCTCCACCTATGATTACTATCAGTACTGGATCAACTCCGATGATCGCGACGTGGCCCGGTTCCTGGCCCTGTTCACCTTTCTGCCCATGGATGAAATCCAGGCGGTTGCAA